>Ga0137397_10000002_pt1 | contig 148581 bp, 161 predicted proteins | sample czorhiz116metaG_FD_106658 | JGI IMG/M metagenome (GOLD analysis project Ga0137397, IMG submission 106658) | Vadose zone soil microbial communities from Angelo Coast Range Reserve, California, USA - czorhiz1.16 metaG | ecosystem: Environmental > Terrestrial > Soil > Vadose zone | place: USA... | reverse complement strand
CTTGTGCACCAGCTTCCCCCGCAGGTGAGCGATCACGCTGACTCCACTAACTCTACAAAGTCCACAACACCGATGACAGCTGCGTCGATCGGCGAGTCGGTATGCCCGACCGAGGTCATGGCCGAAAAGCCTTCCTGCACAGCGAGGACACGATCGCCGATTCCGGCGTCCACCGCATCGAGCGCAACCACAACGTCACCCATCGGCCGGCCTTCAAGATCGAGCGGCTGAATGAGAAGGATTTTCTTTCCTTCGTGGGTCTCCGTCTTCTGCGAGGCGACGACATTTCCAACGACGCGCGCAATGATCACGATTCCCTCTCGATCGCATCGACGATGGCCACGATCGTCGCCTCCGTCGGCACTTCTTCGGGTTTGAACGCGAATGCCGCTTCACGGCCCCGGCAAACGTATACGGTTTCGCCAACGCCCGCGCCAACCGCGTCAACGGCCACAACAGCCGGCCCGTTTGGCAGCCGGCGGACGACGAGCAGCTTCTTTCCTTCCAGGACTTTCTCTTTCTCGCTGCAAACGACGTTTCCTATAACTTTGCCGAGATACATGGTCGTTTCAATCCTGCGAAACCTGGTCCACGATGCCCACAATGGCCGCGTCCACCGGTACGTCCTTGCATCCGTACGCCATTCGGGCCGAACTGCCCTGTACGACCAGGACGTGTTCCCGAAAGCCGGCGTGCACCGTATCCACGGCGATGAGGTAGCCCTTCTCGTCGTTTCCGTCGGGATCCACCTGACGGCAGATGAGCAGCTTCTTTCCTTCGAGCCGCGGATCCTTGCGTGTCGCGACAACTGTCCCGATAATGCGTGCCAGGACCATGATCGATGCCTACCTCGCGCTCTTCCCTATCGGCAGAACGTCTTCCAGGTTCGAGTGCGGTCTCGGAATAACGTGAACGCTGATCAATTCACCTACTCGGCGCGCCGCGGCAGCGCCGGCGTCCGTCGCGGCTTTCACGGCGGCCACGTCGCCTCGAACCATGGCGGTCACGTAGCCGGACCCGATCTTTTCCCATCCGACAAGGTTCACCTTAGCCGCCTTCACCATTGCGTCGGCGGCTTCTATCATCGCAACCAGGCCGCGCGTTTCGATCATCCCCAAAGCCTCACCCATTGTGGGTTCTACTGCCATGAATCACTCCTTCTAATAGTGGTCATTTCAAAGTCGAAACAACCCGTTCGATCAAATCGATCAGCTCACTGCGAGTGAGGGAGATCGTCTCTGATAGTCCGTCCGTTAAAGGACACATCGGGTCCTTCGGCTGGGCCTCCGATTCGTCCAGGCCGTAATACTTCTGCCTCTGAACCCATAATTTCTCGACGTTCTCGGACGAAAGCAGGCGCTCCCGGCCGAGGATCTTGGTGTAAATGGAAATTTTTGCGAAGTGCTCGACCGTATCCATCCGGTTGAACGCGTCTTCCAGGTTGGCGCCGGAAGTCACAACTCCGTGGTTCGCCATCAGCAGCGCGTCGTAACTCTTGACGAACGGCCTCAACTGGTCGGTCAGCTCGGGCGTTCCGGGTGTGCCGTATTCGGCCAGCGGAATACAGCCGAGCGCCAATACAACTTCGGAGATGAGCGCCTTGTTCAGTGGAATGCCGGCGGCTGCATAAGCTGTCGCGCACGCCGGATGCGCGTGAACCACAGCATTGGTGTCGGGCCGCATTTCATAAATGAGAAGATGCATTGCTATTTCGCTCGATGCTTTGCGCTCTCCTTTGACTCTTTTTCCTTTGCTATCGATGATGACCATGTCTTCGGGCTTCACAAAACCCTTGTTGCAGATGGTCGGCGTGCACATGATGTTGCCGTCCGGCAACCGGACACTGACGTTGCCGTCCGTCGAAGCAACGTAACACTTCTCGTAAATGAGATGACAGAAGCGGGTGATCTCCTGGCGGAATTTCTCTTCGGACACGGACTGCATTCTACATCAAACGGCTTCTCCGAAATCCGTATGAAAAGTACACCAACATTCCAACTACCAGCCACAATCCAAACCGAATCCAGGTAATCCACGGCAGACCAAGCATCAAATATAGACAGGAAATCACTCCAAGAATCGGAATGAAAGGCACCCAGGGCGTCCTGAACGATCTCGGCCGGTTCGGGTCGCGTTTGCGCAGAACGAGAATCCCGATGCACACAAGAATGAAAGCGAACAGTGTCCCGATGTTCGTCAGATCGACCATCTCGTCGATACTGGTGAACATCGCGCATACGCCGACGGCGACCCCCGTGAGAATGGTGGTGACGTGCGGTGTCCGGAATCTCGGATGCACCCTCGCGAAAGACGGCGGCAACAGCCCGTCGCGGGCCATCGAAAAAAAGATTCTCGGCTGGCCGAGTTGAAATACGAGCAGCACGGCCGTGTGCGCGACCACCGAACCGAACGCAACTATCCCGACGAAGAGGTTCGCCCACCTCCCGATATTGGCGTACTGCAGCGCCATCGTGAGCGGCTCCGCTTGTTCGGTGGCCAGCTTCTGCTTCAGGGCCTCATACGGAATGATGCCGGTGAATACTGCCGCAACGATGATATAGATGATCGTGCAGATGATCAGCGAACCGATGATGCCGATCGGCAGATCGCGCCGCGGGTTGCGCGTTTCTTCGGCGACGGTGGATACCGCGTCGAACCCGATGTACGCAAAAAAGACGATCGCCGCGCCCGTTTGCACTCCCGCCCAGCCGTTCGGCATGAAAGGATGGAAGTTTTCGGTTCTCACGTAACTCCACCCGACCAACACGAAAAATCCCAGCACGAACAGCTTCAGCACCACCATCGTCGTATTCGCCATGGCACTCTCGCGAATACCGATCACAAGAACGATCGTGATTATCGCGACGATGGCGAATGCCAGAATATTGAAGACGATAGGAACGCCGAAAATATGCGGCGCGTTTTCAAAGAGACCCGGGATGCGCGCAGCCGTACGGTAGTCGGTGGATAACCAGTCGGGGATGACGATTCCGAAACCTGCGACGAGCGTCTTGAAGTAATTGCCCCAGCTGATCGCGACGGCGACGTTACCCACCGCGTATTCAATGATCAGGTCCCAGCCGATGATCCACGCGACCAGCTCACCCAGCGTCGCATAGGAATAGGTGTAGGCGCTTCCGGACACGGGGATCATTGCCGCGAACTCCGCATAGCACAATGCAGCGAAGCCACAGGCAATGCCGGTGACGATAAACGACAGGATCAATGCGGGACCGGCCCCGGGCCTGGTGGCATCGCCGGCAGCGGCCGTTCCGATCGTCGCAAAGATGCCGGCGCCGATGATCGCGCCAATTCCCAACGCCGTTACATCGATGGGCCCCAGGGCTTTTTTCAGTCGATGCTCCGGCTCCTCTGCGTCGGCCACGAGGCGGTCCAGACTTTTTGTTCGAAAGAGCTGTCTCAGCATCAGTGGGCGTCGTTCAAATCCGAACGGTTGCTGCGGTACGGGCGCCAGCCGCTTCCCCAATCCACGCCGACAACCTGCAGGTCCATGCGATCTCCGTCCACTCGCACGACGACAAAGTGGTACGGGTTGTCTCCAGTCGCCGGGCCCGGCTTGACGACATGCTCGAGCACAACTCCGGACGCCTGATTTTCTTTCAGGTATTGCGAAACATCGGGCTCCCCCTGGTACGTGTAGATAGGGGCGCCACCGCCGCCGGTCGTCACAAGGTCCATCCGATGCCGCCCGGCGCTATCCATATATCGTTCCACCCAGTGCTCGAACAAATGATCATGTCCCGCAAATACCGCTCTCACATGATGGGCTCGAAACAGCGGCATGTATCGAGTTCTCAAAGCAGCCGATGGTGCCTCGAGCTTCGGCCCGCCATGCGGCCCGGAAGAAAACACAGGATGGTGAAACGTTGCTATGACATTGATGTAACGATTCCGATTCAGGCCCTCGAGCTGTTTTCTTGCCCAATCAAACTGCGTTGCGTCATTTGCAATATTGGAGTCGAGAGCCAGAATGAAGGTATTGCCGTAACCGAAAGCATAGGTCGGATACCCCGCGAGACGGCGCGGGGCGTTATCCGGCGGGATCAGCTCCGCCATCGCTTTAAGGTAATTCTGCAATCCTTGCTGGCGCTGGGGCGCTTGCAGACTATCGGCGGCAGTGACGTCGTGATTGCCCGGCGCCAGAAAATACGGCACACCGCCTTCGATTGTGAGCCGATTGACCAGGCCTATAAAACTGTTGTTCCATTGCCGGGCATCTCCTCCGTTCACTACCGCGTCGCCGGTTTGGAGCACCCATCGCACCGGGTATTCGGTAGTCTCGAGTTGCTTGATGGCCGCGAGCATTCCATCCACGACAAGCCCGTGCTCATACTGAAGTTCCACTCCATCCCGGCGGCCACGAGTGTCTCCATAAACGATGTACGAAAACTTCGTGACACTCGCCGACGCGTCCTCGGGAGGCAGCGGTTTTTTCGCCGCCGCGATCGCCCGGACAACCGGCGGCGCCTGGCTTGCCTGCTCCGCGACGATACCGGACAGCAGCATGACCGCCGCAACTAAAGCGTAAGGAATAGGAAACTTCATTCCGTTCTCCCCGGCTGACTATGCCGATATGGATCAGTCGTTGTCAAAGAACTTCATCGCAAGACTTCCGTGCGCCGCAGCGCCTCCCGCCCGTAGAGCGGCCGCAAGGAGTACGGCTTCGGCTACCTCTTGCTTGCTGGCGCCCACTTTTTTAGCCGCCTTCGTATGAACCTCGATGCAATACACGCACTGCGTGGTGTGCGCGACAGCAATAGCGATGAGTTCCCGATATTTGCGCGGTATCTTGCCGTCCTCCCGCTTGACAATGGCGTCAAGATTCGCCCAGGCCTTGAAATCCTCGGGCGCGAGCGTGGACATTTCCTTGAGCAACTTGAGATCGTTTTCGTCGTGATAATGGGACATGATCATCCTCCGTTTTGTGGCTAATAACTCTGTACGATAGAGACTCCAATCAACACAAGGCCGCCGCCGATGAGGGTGGGTAGGCCGACGGGCTCTCCCAAAAGGGTAACTGCGGCGGCGAACGTCACGAGCGGCTCGATATGCAGAAACGCTGCAGCCTGCGACGCTTCGATCCGCTCGAGCGCGACATACCAGAACAGATATCCGAGACCCGAGCAACCGATGCCGAGGAACAGGATCGCTCCGATGGCAGTGCCGGATAACGAACCATATTGGTGCCAGCCTGCCTCCCGCATGAAGAACGGAATAAACATCGCCCATCCAAGCAGCATCATATTCGAGGTGGCACGGGCGCTGCCGACACGTTTCAAGGTATCTCGCCCCAATATGTTATAGATTGCCCAGTTTACCGTACTGGCCAGAATTAACAGATCCCCTCTTGTGGCGGGCAGGCCGAGGACGTCAGCCGAGAATTCTCCACGCGTGATGACGACAATCGCGCCAACGGTGCCCGAAACGAGTCCGAGTACTTTCCTTGTGCCGAATTTTTCGCGAAGGATGAGGGCGGCGAGAACAGCCGACCAGATCGGAATCAATCCGATCAGCCATCCGGTTCGCACAGCTGTCGTCAATTGGAGTCCATGCACCTGCAGCATCTGGTGTACGAAGACACCGACGAAGCCCATCAAAGCAAGCTTCGGCCACGCGTCGCGCGGTGGCGCCAGGCGTTCTCGCCGGCAGGCCAGGATCAGGAAAAGAATGACCGTGCCCATCGCGAAACGCGTGAAGATCAACGTGACGGGAGACATCTCCCGCAGCGCCGCTTTGGTGGCTACGAAGGAAACACCCCACAGGACGACGGCCGCGATGGCGGCAAGGCGGGCAATGCCCACCTAAAGTTCCTTTCGGCGAAGACTCTCGTGCCACGCGATGTAGTTGCCGTCGGCATTTCTCGTGCTGGACCCAAAGACCTCGAGGCCATCGGCTGTTGTTCGATATGAAGCCTCGACGAAGGCCTCGCCGACCTTCATGTGATAGTGACAGTACTCACTGATGCAGTAGCCGTTTCCGATCGGCTTATCGAGACTTTCGAGACGGAAGATGACAGGAGCAACCCATTTCATTGAAAAACGCGCGTCGGTAATCGTTCCGTCGTCGAAGTTATGCTTGAACTCCATTTCAAACCCGTCGCCCGATGCGCGATTGGCCTGAACGACGCGGTAGTTCATCGATTTTCCAGTGGAATCGTACCAGGTCCCTGTACCTTCATATTGCCCGCTTATGTTTCCGATCGTATTCTCGTGTTTACTCATCAACCTTCTCCTGATTCAAAACCGGCCCGTGTTCACGTCAAAAAGGAACTTTACAAGGCCTTCGAAGTACACCTTCTGATCGTCGTACATCGCGAGGTGGCTTCCGTTTGGACAGTAGAGGTAGCGTCCTTTTTGGACCCGCGCCGCCATCTTTTCCATGTGCGCCGGATCCATTGTGTCGTAACGGGCGCCGATCGCCAACGTCGGCACGGAAATCATCCCCATATCGAGCGTCCGGTCCCAGTTCACCAGCTTCCCACTCGCGCCGAGTTCGCTTGGTCCCTGCATTGGAACGTAGATTTTAGAGTTGATGTGCTTGAAAGCACGATTCACGGGATCCGGCCACTGGTCCTGCGGCATGCGCAGGAGATGCTGAACATAGTGGTTCGGGATCAGCAACTCCATGTACCGCGGGTTCTCATAATTTCCTGCCGCCTCGAGTTGCTTGATCTCGGCGAGAGCGGTCTGATCCATCGCCGGCATCAGCACCTTTTGGGCGTATTCGTTGTAGGCAGGAATGCTCGCCATCATGTTGGAAATGACAAGCCCCTTGAGGTTTTGCTGGTATTTCAGTGCGTATTCGATCACCAGCAGACCACCCCAGGAGTGGCCGACCAGGTAGAAGTTGTCTCGATTGAGCCCGAGCGCCTGGCGCACCTGCTCGACTTCGTCAACGAAGCGCGGCAATTCCCACAGTTCCGGTTCGTCCGGCTGATCGCTGTAGAAAGAACCCAGCTGGTCGTAGTAGTAGTACTCGATGCCTGCCGCAGGGAAATAGCTGTCGAATGCCTCGAAGTACTCATGCGTGGCAGCCGGACCGCCGTGCAGGAGGAGCACCTTCATCGTCGGATTATTTCCGACGCGCTTGGTCCACACATGAAAAGTTCCCTTCGGCGTTTTCACCGGAATCATCTTCGCGCCGCCGCTCAAGACATCGTCCCGGCCTGAATAGTCGAGATAGCCGCCCCCGGCCGGCTGTTTTTCCGGAGCGTTATTGACGCAGGCATTGAGGAGCAGCGCCAGAATGGAAATCACCATTGTCCGCTTCACTTGACCTCCTGGTGAACCAGCGTCTTTTCAATGCGCCGGTCCGGGATCAACCAGATTATCGCAACCAGACGTCTGCCTTCACTCGAGATCTGGACCAGATTGTTCGTAGTTTTGGATTATCACGAACCAGGAGGGCATAGAGTTGAGATGCCTGACTATCGGAGATAGGAAAGACGGTTCCAGCATGCCCGGACTTTACAAAACTGGCCGTCCGGATCACGGGGTCTGATCTCAGTTCGGTATCTGCCTTTGATAACCCAGTAGCGCATCGACCGCCGTCGTTAGTTTCTCAAGCCGGCGCCTACGGTGATATCAAGCGGAGTTCGACGGCGAGAAACTCTTTGACGCCCGGCCGCCCGGTAATGGACATTGCCATCGGACCGCCTTCCGCTTCAGCTTCCAACGAGAAGGATAGGAACGGACAACACCGGCGTTCCAGTGTGACGAACTCGGCCGCGGTCATCCAGATGTTTGGAACGGGCGACAGTGTCAGCAAAAAACCGTCCGGTAGTCCCCGAACCTGATTAACCGCACTCGAAAGCTGGGTAAGGAGCTCGGCCCTGCGTGCGCGCTCTTCTCTCGTCAGGGCGTCCATCCGGCAGGTGATCGGTGTTTCGTTCATTTGCGCTTACGTTCCTCGCTTCAGACGCAGTTTGTGTAATACACGATGAACTACCGGTGCAAGAAATACAGCCGTGGCGCCGAGAAACATAATGCCCGGGTAAAGGGCATATTACCTAATAGGCCATCGCGTAACAGTCGCGGCGCGGATCTGCACCGGCGATCCGATTCCCGCTGGCCGGATCGATCAGCACAGCCGTCGCACAACTCTGGATGCTGAATGGCTTGATCTTGTTTACGTCGTGACCCCGGGACTGCAGGTCCTTGAAGACGGCGTCAGGGATCTCGGATTCAATATTCAACTTGTTGAAGCCGGGCGTGTGCGGCCAGAACGAGCCGAAGAAATGCAACGTCTGTACGCGCGGCCACTCGAACGCCGTGTGCAAATTCGGATACCAGTCGGCCCAGAACTCCACGATGTTCAGGAATGCCTGCAGAATGGTCTGGTCCTGATTGTCGCCGCCCGGCGTGCCGAGCGCCATAAAAGGGGCGCCGTTCCGCAGGACGATGCTTGGAGTCAGCGTGTAGCGCGGCCGGGCCCGCGGCCGCAGTTGCGCAGCGCGTGTTTTGTCGAGCCAGAACTGCTCGCCTCGCACGCTCATCCCGATTCCCGTCTTTCCCAGGATGACCGCGCCTCCGATCCAGCCGCCGCTCGGCGTGCTGTCAAAAATGTTCCCGTCCTTATCGATGATTGCGATGTGGGTCGTGTCCTTGACCGTGCCGCGAAGCGGCTCGGCATCCGGTGCAGGCTGGCCGGGCTTGTAGCCATCCGCGATGTTCGCGACCCAGTATTTCCACTCCTTTACTTTCGAATCGAACGGCAGCGGATTTCCGGCCACAAAGGCACGCGATGCCTTCCTGGGATCGATCAACTTTGCACGCTCGCGAGCATACATCTTCGACAGCAAACCCTCTCCGGGCACCTCGACGAAGGCAGGATCCCCGTAGTAGCTATCGCGATCCGCATAGGCGAGCTTCAGCGCTTCGACGACCGTGTGGATGTAGTCGGCGCTGTCGTGTTTCATCGACTTCAGGTCGAACTGTTCCAGGATATTGAGAGCCTCGAGCAGCGTCGGACCCTGGCTGCCGAACGAGTGTTTGTAAACCTGATACCCGCGGTAGTTCGTTGTCGCGGGCTCTTCGATTCTCGCGAAGAATTCGGCGAAGTCGTCCTTCTCGAACGGCGCCTGATGTTCTTTGAGGAAGGCGACCATCTCGCCGGCAATATCGCCCTTGTAAAACCTGTCGCGTGCCGCCGCAATGCCTGCGGCCCGGCCTTTCGGTAATGCCGCTCGCTCGGCTTCAACCATGAGACTCAGCGTGCGAGCCAGTGTGGGCAGTTTGATGGTCTCGCCGGCCTTATACATGGAGCGGTCCGGCTTTAGCCAGTATTTCTGGTTTTCCGGCCAGGACTCGAAGAATTTGAGGTTTCCTTGAATCGATTGGACCGTGCGAGGCCGCAGCGGAAATCCTTGCCCGGCATATTCAATCGCGCGTGCCGACACCTGCTCGAAGCTCATCGTGCCCCATCGCTCGAGCACTGTCAGCGCTGCGTGAAGCGCCCCGGGAACAACGGCCGGATCGAGTCCCTCGCCGTTCAGGTTCTTGCCCCGCGCGGTGTATCCATCGATCGTGGCGCCTTTCGGAGCCCAACCTTGTCCGACAATCGAAACAACCTTGCCGGAATTGCGCGGAAAAACGAGGACCAGCGCCTCGCCACCGAGACTATAAAGATCTTGTTCGACAACGCCGCCAACCAGGAGGGCCGCAACGCCCGCGTCAAACGCGTTGCCTCCTTTCGTCAGAACCTCAAAAGCGGCAGCGGTGGTGAGCGGGTGGCCGGCCGAAACTCCGGCGTTCCGTCCCATAACGGGAGGCCGCTCGGCTGCACCGGTGGTGCTTCCGGTAATACCGGTCAGGATCAGGGCGCCCACGACGAATAAGGCAGTCAGCTTCGAAGTACTCATAGTCTCTCCTTTGATGTACTACTTCGCACGTGCGAGTTCGACGACCACATCCCAGTTGAACCGCACAAACCGGTGCAGTTCGCTTTCGAGTATGCGTTCCTGATCGCTGTGAGCGCCGAAACCCTTCGGACCATCCTCGGCGTCGGTCGCAGGACCGATCCCGTAGCACTGAATGCCTTTCCCGCGGAGATATGCCATATCCGTCGCGCCGGTGCTCATCGTCGGCAAAGTGGGAGCGCTGTAATGCCGGATTGCCATGGCTTCGACGGTCTTGAAGGCCTCCGAATCCAGACGCCCATTCCCTGCGCCGGGCCGTACGTCGCGCTGGGCCCATTCCACTTTCACCGCAGGGTCATTGACGACTTTTCGAACTTGTTCGAGGAACGACGCTGGGTTCTCGTCCGGCAGTGTCCTGGTGTCCAACAGCGCCTTCGCTTCCGAGGGAATCACATTGATCCGATAGCCGGCCGTGAACATGTTTGGCGAAATGGATGTTCGAATCATCGATGCATGCCGGGGCTCTTTATCGAGGAAGTATTCGTCCGCCGCGGCTCGCTTCTTCGGATCCAGACTCAGGATGTCCCGATAGCGCTGGGCCTCCGCCGGCGGAGAGATTTCGGCCAACCGCGCGAAGTATGCGCCGGTTGTGTCATTGAGGCGAATCGGGGGACGCCAATCGGCGATCCTGGCAACAGCGCCGGCAAGATGGACAATGGCGTTCGTTTTGAGCGGCACCGAACCGTGCCCCGAGATTCCGCTTGCCGTGAGTTCGATAGCCCGCGGAATCTTCTCCAGCGTCTGCACGGATGCGAACGTGACTTTCCCGCCCGAACGGTTCACGCTGCCGCCCTCGGCCAGGCAGTATTCGGCATCTATTTCCGGAAAGTGCTGGTCTACCATGAACTGAATACCGACTCGCGTCGTGCCCTCCTCGCCGGACTCGGCCAGGAAAATCACGTCGCGATCGAGCGGCACATTCCGCCGCTTCAGTTCCAGCATGGTCATCAGCGAGGCGACCACGTTGTCTTTGTCATCGACAGTGCCGCGCCCGTACACATATCCGCCGTCTCGCGCTGCGCCAAACGGAGGAAACGTCCATTTTTTGGGATCGACATTGACGACGTCGGTGTGGCCCATGATCAGCAGCGGCCGCTTCCTGCCGTTGCCCTTCAGCCTCGCAACCACATTCGGCCGATTCGGTTCGAGAGCGAACACCTTGACCGGTATCCCTTCCTTCTCTAGCACCTGACGAAGGTATTCGGCCGCCGGCCGCTCATTTCCCGGCGGGTCGCTCGTATCGAAACGCAGCAGCGCCTGGTAATGCTGCATCGTCTCGCCTTCAAGAGCCTTCCAATCCGGCTGCTGCGAACCTTGCGCGAAAATTGCCGTGGTAGCCAGCAAAGTAAGCACAACACGCGAGAATCTCATTCTGCCCTCCGGTTGTTCAATCACGACCTTCTACCACAAGCTCCGGTACTTACGCCATAAAAGGGGTGACGGTCTACTTTTGAAAAATCTGTCTTCAATGAACGCGGGCTAAAGCCCGCGACTACATTTTGGGATCAACCGTCATTTGCGGATCAACCCATCGAGGACGAGAACATTGACGGGCGTGGAGTACAGCCGGCCGCTCCTCCGGCCACGCACCTGCAGGAGGTAGTTGTACGAAAACCCCAGGCCCAACCCCACAAGGAATCCAAAGAGCTTGTTGAAGAAGCGTTCAACCGGCTTGGGTGCATTGAAATCGGGAGCCTTGTCGTTCATGCGTCCTTCACCGGGCGGCGCGGCGCACGTTTCTTGCGCACTTGCTGTGCCGCTGCAAGCAACGGCGCAAGAGCTTTTTCCGCTTCGCCCTCGGAAAGAGTCTCTGCCTCCCGCCAGATTTCGGCCGGCACCCACTTTGGGAATGGTTTGTTCCTCGACACGTGCGCGCCGCTCTTTGTGTGCTCGTCCCAGACCTGTGCCAACTGTTCGGGTTGGAAACGCGACGCCAGCTTTGCCAGGGCCGGCCAAAGCCGTCGATGGACATACGTGATCTTACCGTCGATCAGCCTGCACACCAGGACCTCGGGGCTTTCACAGACGGTTTGTGTTGCGGTATAGATCAATCGGCCTTTCGGGTGTGCCCACCAGCTGCCTCGAATGGGACCGCCCGCAATCGCCTCCGCCAGGCTGGGGACCGGACCGCGCGCAGCCTGAAGCACAATGCCATGACGCCTGACGAAGGCGAGCGCTTCTTTGGAATTCAACTCGGCTCCTTTTCCGTGAAGAGAGAAGAAAAAGATTTTCAGCCGCGGATTACGCGAATGACGCGGATGGGCGCGCTGGGACATTGTACCCCGGCCGTGTGAAGGAAATATCGCGCGAAGCGCATCCGAATAGCGCCGCGTAGCGGCAGCAGAATGTAGCCCCACGCGCCAGAGTGGGGTACAGGATGGCAGTCAAAGGTTAGCCCCGCAAGGGGCGTAAGATTCTCAGAAATATCTTGCGCTCCTGCCGGAGCTACTAAACGGGGTTTACGATGTCCCCACGCTGGCGCGTGGGTCTACATTCTGCTGCCGCTCCGCGGCGCTATTCGGATGCGCTTCGCGCGATATCCTCGATCTCACGGCGGTGGCCGGCGTCGTGCTCGGCCATCATTAGAGGAATATCGCAAAGAGAGACTTTGCCGACACCTTCCTGCCGGCCGGTCCGGTTCCATTGCTCCAGCGTGACTGAGCGCAATACTTCGAGATTGTCGGCACGCGCCTGGTTGAATGCCTGGATTCCCGCGGCAAGCGACTTCGTGTTGTAGTCTCGCTCCACTGCCTGGCGTGCGCCGTCGAAATCAGGGAGTTCGGGATCCTGCTCCCAAAGGATTCGCCGGATCCTCACACCGAATCCTTCACGTTCGAGATCCGCGAGATGCCAGCATTGTTGAACAGGAGAAAACGTGTCATTCGGGCCTGTTTTCTTCGCTTCCTCCTCCGACAATGAGTGGAACGAGGCGGTCAGGAAATCCGGCATCGCCGACAGTCCGCTCACGAGAGCCTCGCGGTCACCCTCCTGAAACATCAAATACTTCATTCGTCCCCTCCCTACGCGATTTCGAGTTCGGCATACCTGGCGATCATTTTTTTCAGCCCGTGGTTGATAAAGCTGACTGTCAGCTTGAGATCGTCGCCGGAGCCTTCGGTGCGAAGAATTGTACCGTAGCCGTACTTGGCATGTTTGACGCGGGTACCGAGGGTCCACGTGCCGGCCGGTTTCCTGGGAGACGGGGGTTTGAACGCCGGCGCAGACTTTTTGTCGCCGCCAAGAATTTTCATGACGGCGTCCACTGTGTCATAGCTTTTGCCCTCGAACTTCACCGCGGGCTTGCGGCGGCGCTGGCCGACTTCCTCGACGAGTTCCTCGGGGACCTCCGACAGGAACCGCGACGGCTCAGAGATCTGTTGATCCATGTTGCCGAAGTAGCGTCGGAATCGTGCCGACGTGAGGTAGAGCTTATGCTCGGCGCGGGTCATGCCGACGTAAAACAGCCTCCGCTCTTCCTCGAGCTGAGGAGCCTCCATGATGGAGCGGCTGTGGGGAAAGAGACCGTCTTCCAGACCCATGATCAGCACCACAGGGAACTCGAGGCCTTTGGCCGTGTGCAGTGTCATGAGGGAAACCGGGGAACGCTCGTCGTACTCATCCTGATCGGAAACGAGTGCGGCGTGATCCAGAAACTCGCGGAGTTTCTCGCCTCGCTCATGACTTTCTTCAGCCGCGGTCAAAAGCTCGCGAATGTTTTCGATGCGGTTCTCCGACTCCTCCGTTCCCTCTTCCTGAAGCATCTCGACGTATCTCGTCGAATGGATGATCTTCTCGAGCAAAGCGGAATTCGACAGCTCCTCCGCCGATTGAACGAACTCCTGCATCATTTTGTAAAACGTCTCCAGAGCCCGAATCGCTCGCATGGGGAGGCGCGCCTCCTGAATGGCGATCGCAATCGCTCCCCAGACCGACGTGCCGCGCTCGACGGCCAGTTCCTCAAGCAGATCGATCGTCGTTTTGCCGACACCGCGGGGCGGCGTGTTGATCACGCGAAGCAGATGCACCGAGTCGTGAGGATTCAATGAGACCGTCAGATAACTGATCATGTCCTTGACTTCCGCCCGCTCATAAAAACTGAAGCCCCCCACGATCCTGTATTTCAGGTTGTACCGGCGCAGCTTTTCCTCGACCACGCGGGAGAGGAAGTTCGTACGATACAGCACCGCAATTCGGGTAGCTGGATCGGCCTTCTGGTGATAGAGGATCCGCTCGGCGACATACATTGCCTCTTCTTCCGCCTCGGCTGCTTCCATATACGTGATCAGCTCGCCCGATGGATTCTGGGTCCACAGCGTTTTACCTTTGCGCATTTCGTTGTGCGCGACGACCGCGCCGGCCGCGGCAAGAATGGTCTTGGTCGAACGATAATTCTGCTCGAGCTTGATGATCCGGACGCGCGGGTAGTCCTTTTCGAACGAAAGTATGTTTTGAATGTCGGCGCCCCGCCAGCTGTAAATGGACTGATCTTCATCGCCGACCACGCAGATATTGTCGTGCAGCCGATTCAAGTGGCGGATCAGCCGGTATTGCATACGATTCGTATCCTGGTATTCATCCACCATCACGTACTCGAAGCGCGTGCTGTATTTCTCGGCGGCCGGCGGGAACTTGTCGAACAATTCCACGGTCCTGATCAACAGATCGTCGAAATCGAGCGCATTCGATTTACGAAGACGCTTCTCGTACTCGTTGAACACGTTGGCTGTGTATTCCCACGACGGCTCCCACGACTCGTCGAGCAGGTTCTGCGCGGTCTTTCCGTGATTTTTCGCGTGGCTGATGCGCGACAGAATCGTCTTCGGCGTGATGAGGCGCTCGTCCACTTTCAAATCTTTGGATGCACCTTTCACGACCTGAAGCTGGTCGGCTTCATCGTAGATCGTGAAGTCGCGCGTGTAATTCAGGGCCTCGATCTCTCGGCGAAGGATGCGTACGCAGAGCGAGTGAAAAGTCGAAATCAATGGATCGCCGGATCGCCCGGCGCGAAGCAGGTTCCGGACGCGGAACTTCATCTGGTCGGCGGCTTTGTTGGTAAACGTGACCGCCAGAATATGCTCCGGACGAACGTCACGCCCTTCGACCAGGTGAGCCACGCGATACGTGATGACCCGGGTCTTGCCGCTTCCGGCCCCCGCGAGAATAAGGACGGGGCCTTCAGTGGCGTTAACAGCCTCGAGCTGTTGTGGATTGAGAAGTTTCGACAGATCCATAGTTGGTTGGAACGCGGGCTAAAGCCCGCGACTACATTTAAGCGACCGCATTTAAGGCCAATTCGTTCCAATGTAGTCGCGGGCTTTAGCCCGCGTTCAGCTTTCTTATTCTACAGTAACGCTTTTAGCCAGGTTACGAGGTTGATCGATGTCGCAGCCGCGGCGGACTGCGCAATGATAAGCCAGCAACTGAAGAGGAATGACTTCGAGTATGGGCAGCAGATATTCGTTCGTCGGTGAAAGTGGAAAGAAGTGATCGGAACTCGCAATCAGGTCGGCTTCGTTTTCATTCCCGATCGAAACAATGATGCCGTCCCGCGATTTCACCTCTTTGATATTGTTGAGAACCTTCTCATAGCGTTGATGCGAATCGGGCGAACCGGGATCATATGCCGCAAGGAACACCACCGGCAGGTTTTCGTCGATGAGGGCGTTGGGCCCATGCTTCATTTCACCAGCCGGATAACCTTCCGCGTGGATGTACGAAAGCTCCTTCAACTTGAGCGCGCCTTCGAGCGCAATCGGAAAATGGATGCCGCGCGCCAGGAATAGAAAATCCCGGTGCCGAAACAGGGCCTTCGACATCTCTTCGATATGCCTGGAATTTTCGAGAATGGTCTCCATCTTGTGCGGCAGTTCGGCAAGGTCCGTGAGCGCCTTGCGGATTTCCGCGTCGGACAGCGTGCCGTGCAGCTTCGAGAGATGAAGCGCGACCAGATACAGGCACGCAAGCTGCGTCGTGAACGCCTTGGTCGAAGCGACTCCAATTTCCGGCCCGGCGCGAGTATAAAGGACGGCATCTGCCACGCGCGTGGTCATCGACCCGACGACATTCGTGATGGTCAGGATTTTAGAGCCGAGATCGCGAACCTGGCGCTGCGCGAACACCGTGTCGGCGGTCTCGCCGGACTGTGTAATGAAGATAAAGAGCGTGTCCGGCGGGATCACCGGATTGCGGTATCGATATTCGCTCGCGTAGTCCACTTCAACCGACAGGCGTGCCAGCGACTCGATCATGTACTTTCCCGCAACCGCTGCATGCCAGCTCGTGCCGCAGGCCAGAATCCGGATATTGCGGAAACTCTTCCACTGGTCGTTGCTAAAAGCGACATCCTCGAGGTGCACCGTGTTGGTATCGAGCGAAAATCTGCCGAGAACCGTATTGCTGATAGCCGTCGGCTGCTCGTAAATTTCCTTGAGCATGAAATGCTTGTAGCCGCCCTTTTCGGCCATGATCGGATCCCACGTGATGTGCTGGAGCTTTGGCGTGCGCGGGTTGCCGGAAACATCAAACAGGCGGATACCGTCGCGGGAAACGACTGCAACCTCGTGTTCGTCGAGGAACAGGATCGATCGCGTGTATGGAAGAACCGCAGGAATGTCGGACGCTACAAAGCCCTCACCCTCAATGCTGCCCACGATGAGAGGCGCACCCTCCCGCACGGCGACGATCTTTTGCGGGTCATCGGTGGACACGACGGTAAAGGCGAACAGGCCTTTCATCTGAGACACCGCCTTCAAAACCGCCTGCTCGAGATTTCCTTCGAAATGTTTCTCGATGAGGTGAGCGATCACCTCGGTGTCCGTCTCCGTGGTGAACTTATGCCCTTCTTCGATGAGCTTCCGCTTTAACGAGAGGTAGTTCTCGATAATGCCGTTGTGGGCAACCACGATTCGGCCTTTGCAATCCCTGTGCGGATGCGCGTTTTCTTCGGTGGGACGGCCATGCGTCGCCCAGCGGGTGTGGCCGAGTCCGAACTGGCCGGTAATGGGCTGCTTCGCCAACAGCTCTTCGAGGTTCTTCAGCTTGCCGGAGCAGCGGCGGACCTGGAGGTTCTGATCCTGAATGATAGCGATCCCCGCGGAATCATATCCGCGGTATTCGAGGGATTTGAGGCCGCCCATAATGATGGGCACTGGATCACGAGGCCCGATGTAGCCGAATATTCCGCACATACGGCAAGTCTACTTCTTCTTGTGCTGCCGGACCCAACCCTCTTTCACCACCTGACGGCCTCGGGCGATGGCAAGAGATTCAGCAGGAACATCTTCCGTCACGGAAGAGCCGGCCCCGACATACGCGTCTTTGCCAATCCGGACGGGCGCGATCAACTGAGAATCCGTGCCGATAAATGCGCCGTCTTCGATGATGGTGGGGTGTTTGTTGACGCCGTCGTAGTTGCACGTGATCACGCCCGCGCCGATATTAACGTTCTTGCCGATCGTGGCGTCTCCGAGGTAGGAGAGGTGCGGCGCTTTCGAGCCCTCATCCAGCGTGGATTTCTTGATTTCGACAAAATTCCCCACCTTCACCCGGTTGCCCAACCGGGTGCCTGGGCGGAGATGGGCATATGGCCCGATGTAAACATGTTCTCCGAGCGCGCTATCCACAATCACGCAGCCTTCCAGCATTACCGTGTATGAGCCAACCCGTGAATTGGTGATGCGATTGTTCGAATAAATGGTTACTTCGTCGCCTATCACACTTTGTCCCTGGATGTGCACAGATGGATAGATGATCGTATCCGGGCCGATCTGGACGTCCGCATCGATGAACGTGCTGTCCGGATCCATGATCGTGACGCCATCGGTCATCAGCGATTCGCACTTTCGCCGGCGCATCACCCGATCCACATGCGCAAGCTCCTGGCGCGTGTTGATTCCCAGAACCTCTTCGACATCGGGCACCTTGAATGCTCCGACCTTCTGGTGCTGGCTCACAAGAATACCGATCACATCGGTGAGGTAGTACTCGCCCTGCGCGTTGTTGTTTCGGATCTTTGTCAGGGATTCAAACAATGCCGGTGCGTTGAACACGTAAATGCCGGAATTGATCTCCGGAATTTTACGGACTTCCGGACTGGCATCGCGGTGCTCGACGATCGAGTCCACTTCATCGTTGTTCCGCCGGACGATCCGGCCATAGCCGTTCGGATTTGGCGCGTCAGCCGTCAGAACGGAAGCCGGGAAACCACCATCACGATGGAATTCGACGAATGCTTCGAGAGTTTCCGCGCCGATTAACGGAACGTCGCCCGGCAGAACCAGTACATGTCCGGGATAGTCCGAAAAGCTTTGTCGGGCGGAGAGGACAGCATGGCCCGTTCCCAGTTGTTCCTTCTGATCTACAAATTTTGCTTCCGGAATCAGAGCCCTGACTTTTTCTGCCGAATGCCCGACGACGACGGCAATGTCCATCGATACGGAGCGTGCCGTACGCACAACATGCTCGATCAGCGACGCTCCGCCTGCCCGATGGAGAACCTTGGCGTATCTGGATTTCATGCGGGTGCTCTTGCCAGCGGCAAGAATCAGAACTCGAAGATTTTCCATCGCGTCACCATTCAGCCCTTCAGGCCTGCAATCCCGCCATCTCGAAGACCGCCCTTGCAAGACGATCCGGATCGTGGCGGATAACTCCTTCTTCAGCCAGCAAATCGCGTTCCACCGTGTTCAAGCCCAACGCCCGCAAACGCTCGTGATCGACGTTCACCGGGGCCGCGTGTTCCTCATCGTACCTTTTGAGGAGGCCCGAGGATGGGGCCGCGCTGTTGAGCAGGACGTTTGGAAACAGGACGCAACCACAATGCTCTGCCATCGCCTGGACGTGGTCGGCGGCCGAATAGCGATCGGTCTCTCCCGGTTGGGTCATGATGTTCTGAATATATATCTTTGTCGCTCGCGATGCTCGTACTGCGCTGATCACTTCCTTGACGAGCAGATTCGGAATCAGGCTGGTGTACAAGGATCCCGGCCCGATTGTGATCACGTCCGCGGACTCGAGCGCCTCCAGCGCGGCCGGAAGCGGATGCGCGTCAGGCGGATTCAGCTTCACGCGGCGAATGCGGCGTCCCGCGGCCGTGATGCGCGTTTCGCCTTCAACCCAGCTGCCGTCTTCGAGTTCCGCCATAAGCCTCACATTCGAAGTGGTCGCAGGAAAAATCGCACCTTTGATGGCGAGAACTTCCGAAGTCAGACGCACGGCTTCCACGAAATCTCCGGTTACACCGGCCAATGCCGTCAGAAAGAGGTTGCCGAAGCTGTGATCGTGAAGTCCGCCCTCGCTGCTGAATCGGAACCGGAAGAGACGCGACATCAGGTGTTCGTCTTCGGAGAGCGCGATCAAACAGTTCCGGATATCTCCCGGCGGCAGAACGCCGAGTTCGTCACGAAGGCGTCCGGAGCTTCCTCCGTCATCGGTGACTGTAACAATTACGGATAGGTCCGCCTCGCACTTCTTCAATCCGCGCAATAGAGTCGACAGCCCCGTGCCGCCGCCAATGGAAACAAATCTGGGTTTTCTCGGATTCTTGTTCGCCAAAAGTGCGCCCTACTTTTCTGCTGGCGTCACCAGTTGTCTGAATTCTGCGTCTTCCTGAAGCGTTTGGAAATCGCTGTCACGGAGAGCCTGGAAGCGATTCTCGGGCCGGTAATGGATGGCTTGCTTCAGGTGGTGAAGCGCCTGCTCGCGATTACCCTGGAGTGCGTTAGCCGCGGCGAGAGCGTAGAGGACGTGATCGGCCTTGGGTGCCAGCTTCAATGCATGTTGCAGGTGTTCGATAGCCGATTCGAGCGAGCGGCGATTCAAGTCGGCAACGCCGACATTGTAATGATCGTCGGCGGACCGCAGGACGGTCCGGGCGTGTTCGTGAATCTTCTTTTCGCAGGCGTGGATTAGAACCTTGGCGCGTTCCTGGATTTCCGGCTCGTCCCCGTGCTCGGTAACGAGGTCTTCGAAACACTTGATGGCCTTTCCGAAATCCTCGGCGTGCATCAACTTGATACCGGCTTCATAAGCTTGTATAGCGTTGGCGAAGTGTTTTGAACGAGCTCGTGCCGGCGAGGTGGAGCGGGTGGGAACCGCGGCTGCCACCGAAGATCGTCGAGATTCCACCTTGGGAGCAGGCTTGGAACGGGATTTTGACGCCGTTTTAGGCTTTTTGGACGGCGCCCCGCGCGCCGTTTTCACCTTCAAATTAATGGACTTAGCTCGCGATACCGAACCTCTTGCCGCTTTCTTCGTCGCTTTGGGTTTCACTTTCGCTTTGGTTGCCATTGGCCTGCGGAACTTATAAATGTTACGGCAAACAAAGTCAAGACGACGAGCTTTCGACCGGCGACTGAAAGTGGCAAGAGATTTGCTCTACACGAGGGCGCGCTATCGCCGTTTTAGCATTCCGGCGGCGGCGGGCAGACCTTCGAGAGGAGAAGCGTTCGCGTCAGGTAACCCGGCCTCGGCTTGCTCGGGAACCGGCGAAGTCTTGAGGCGAGTATGGATTGGAATATGTTTAGGTGCCTTGATGCCAAAGCGGACTCTATTTCTACCAACTTCTAATATGGTGATCTCAATATCGTCCGCAACAATGATCTTCTGGTCCTTCTTACGACTAATGATCAGCATGCAACCGTACCTCTCACCGTATAAGTGCTCTCTCTTTGTTAGAGAAATACAGGGTGTCAAAAATACAGCATACTTTGCACTATCTGTGTCAATTTCACAGATCCGCTTCAATTATTTGAAATTTTCTGGCAGAATTGTCGCGAATTCATGACGAAATACTTGCTCTCCACCACCTGTTTAATGCTGCTGCTGTTCTGGCCGATTCAAGCGCAAGAGTCCATCACGAATGCTGACAACCATAATGGCACTGTGCAACCGGTTGTTCCAGCACGATTTAGCACAGTTTCCGAAACGATTTATCTCAAGAACCTGTCTCACCGGGGTTACAAACTGGATACCCAGGGACTTTTGATCGAATCCCTCGACGCGTCTACGGTCTATGCGGATCTCAACAGCGACGTCGGATTCAATCCGGCCTCAGTAATCAAGATCGCAACGTCGTTTGCAGCCCTTACCAGATTTGGTCCAGAGTATCACTTCGAAACCAGCTTCATGGCCGACGGGCCCGTAAACAAGAAAACACGAACGCTCAATGGCAACCTGGTGCTTTTTGCCACAGGCGATCCGGCTCTGACCACTGCCGATGTTTTGCGGCTCGGACGCCAGGTCGTTAAGGCTGGCATTGTGCAAGTGAACGGAAATCTGATTGTCTCGGGTCCGTTTACATACGGGTTCCTCTACACGACCGACCAGGCGATGAAGGGACTGACGGCAACACTGCGCAAACTTGGCGTTCGGGTCAAAGGTACGACGAAAACCGGAGAGGCCCGCGGCGAAAAACTGGCGAGTCACATTTCATCCAGCCTTCGCGACATTCTTTTTTCTCAGAACGCGCACAGCAGTAACCCGACGGCCGAGAGGGTAGGTGAAGCCATCGGTGGACCCAAAGCAGTTGAACAATTCCTGGTCAATGAAGTCGGCATACCGCGAGGCGAGGTGTCCATCAGCCATACTTCAGGTCTCGACTACAACCGCATCACCCCGCGCGCAACGGTGAAGCTATTCCGCGAGCTTGTGTTCTGGCTGAATCTGTACGGCCTGCAACCGCAGGACATCATGCCTGTAGCCGGGATCGATCCCGGTACGCTTCGCGGCCGCTTCACGGACGCCGAGTATCGAGGCGCGATTGTAGGCAAAACGGGAACGCTCCCGGGTACCGATGGCGGCGTCAGCACACTTGCCGGTGTTCTCTATACACGCGACCGCGGCGTGCTGCTCTTCGCAATTTTCAACAGCAGGGGTTCGGTAAGGACTTATCGAAGACTTCAGGATGGATTCTTGAAGGACGTGCTCACCGAATGCGGCGGCATTCCGCAGCTCAGTGAGTCATTGCATAAACTAAATAATTAATCCCGAATCGCACGGACTGCGCCGCCGGCTTGAACGGCATTTCACCCCGATCGACCCATTCCCAGAACTCACCGAAGTCGTTGTCCGCATTGGCAATCAGGATCAGCCGATCCTTGTCGTCCTTCATCCCCCAGAACGTGGGCGAACCCGAGTCGTTGTTCATGTAGGGCGGCGGCATTTCGAGCGAGTCGATATCGTAGAAGCTCTTCCAGATCGGATTGCTGAGATCGAGCCTGACCATGTCCCGTTCGGGAAACACTCGCTTCATCTGATACTGAAGGTTCTGCAGAGCCCGGCCGCGGAAATCATCGAACATGGCGAAGCCCCCGCGGTTGAAGTATTCGCGAAGATTGGTCGTTTCCTTTTCGGTCAGGTCCATGTATCCAGGTTCGGAGAAATACAGAAACGGATAGCGGAAGATCTCCTGGCTATTCAATTGCACGATCTTGTAGGACTCCGTGTCCGTGTGGATGCCCGTGGCTTCCTTCAACATCGTGAGGAACAGATCCTCGGAATTCGGATAGTCATGATGCCAGGGCGCTTCCCGGTAGATAAACATACCCGGACGCATTGCCATGTTAAATTGAACTCTGGCGAAGATGAATTCCGAATTGGTGTTTGCCGGCACATCCGAGACAGCCTGTGAAGTAAACAGGCCAGCCAGAACAACCAGCAACAGGAGTTTTTTCATGGCTCCTGAAGTATACGCCTTATGAGGGTTTTGGATCGAGTAATTGCTAACACTCTCCCATTCGTCCCCAAGCCGATTGTGCGCAAGGTTGCCAACCGGTACATCGCCGGCGAAACCCTGGAAGAGGCACTGCGCGTAACGACCGCACTTAACCGTAATGGCATTCGGGCCACACTCGACATCCTCGGCGAAGACGTCCATAACCTGGAGCAGGCACAACGCGCTGTAAATGAAAATCTACAGCTGCTGGAGGAGATACACCGGCGAAAGCTCGATGCGAATTTGTCCATCAAGCTCACGCAATTGGGATTAAAAGCGGACCCCAACGCGTGCCAAGAGTTTACCGCCCGTGTCGTCCGGCGCGCAGAGGAATTCGGAAACTTCGTTCGCATCGATATGGAGGACTCCTCGTGCACCACGGACACGCTCCAGATCTATCGCGCATTGAGAAAGACTCATGCGAATCTGGGTGTCGTGATCCAGGCCTACTTGCGCAGGACCCTCAACGATGTCTCGTCGCTCGAGGACCTGCGCCCCAACTACAGGCTTTGCAAAGGCGTATACGTCGAGCCGCCCGAAATCGCGTTTCAGGACATGCGCGAGATCAATCAGAATTACATCCGCATTCTCGAAAAGCTTCTCAGAAACGGTTCCTACGTAGGCATTGCCACCCACGACGGATTTATCGTGCGGGAAGCACTGCGGCTGATCCGTGAGCTGCGGGTCCCGCCCACGGCCTACGAATTCCAGATGCTGCTCGGTGTGGGCGAACAACACCGCGACATGATCCGCAGCGCCGGCCACCACCTCCGCGTCTACATTCCGTTCGGCAGCGACTGGTACGCCTACTCGGTCCGCCGATTGAGAGAAAACCCAAGGCTGGCAGGTTACGTCCTCCGGGCAATGTTCAAGTAAGACGGCGCGTGCTAATCTCGAACCGATGAAAATAGTAGTGCTCGGAACCAGCTCGGCCGTCCCGACGCTGACGCGCGGCCTTTCTTCCACTGCGTTGATTCGTGAGGGCGACGTCTTTCTATTCGATTGCGGTGAGGGAACCCAGGTGCAGCTCATGCGCTCCGGCATCAGGCGGAGCCGCATCCACTCGATCTTCATCGGACATCTTCACGGGGATCACCTTTACGGGATCGCCGGTCTGCTCAGCACACTCCATCTCGACGGCCGGGAAACGCCGCTCAACGTCTTCGGACCCGAAGGCATCCGGGTCTTTCTGAATGCTTCGTTTCGGACGTCCGATCTTCAGTTCGATTTTGGGCTGACCGTACGGGAATTTCCGCGCGGATATCGCGGCCGCGTGCTCGACGAAGAAGAGTTTTACGTGGACGCGCTTCCGCTGGATCATTCGATCTTTTGTCTGGGCTGGCGGTTTCAGGAAAAGGACAGGCCGGGAGTGTTCAATCTCGAGAAGGCCGAGGAGCTGGGAATTCCCCGCGGGCCGTTATACGGGAGGCTTCAACACGGCGAGAGCATCACACTGCCGGACCGAAGCGTGATCACGCCGGACATGGTTCTGGGGGCGCCCCGGCCCGGAAAATCCGTCGCGTATTGTCTCGATACACAGTTTTCACAACGTTCGATCGAGCTGGCCGACAAGTGTACGGCTCTCATCCACGAAACCACTTTCGGGCAGGATGCCGTGGATATGGCCCGCGAACGCAAGCATTCCACGATGGAAGATGCGGCCCGCGTTGCGAAGGAAGCCGGTGCGGGCACACTCATCGCCACCCACTTCAGCTCGCGATACGATGGCCGGCAGATCGCGCAAATCGGGGATGACGCACGCGGGCTATTTCCGAACATCACCATTGCGAAGGATTTGTTGGAGGTCGAAATCTGATAAAACACAAAGACACAAAGGCACCAAGGCACAAATAATTCTTCTTTGTGCCTTGGTGCCTTTGTGTCTTTGTGTTTTACCTACCGCAGGCTAATCAGTATCTCGGCGTTGAGGGGTCCACTTGGAGCGCCCAGGCCTCGATTCCGCCGCTCATGCTTCTCGTATTTTCAAAACCGTGGCCGCGCAGGTACGCGGCGGCGTCGAGGCTGCGCATGCCGTGGTGGCACATGGTCACAATCGCCTCATCCTTCGGCCAGTTCGATATGATCTCCTGCGCGAGTTCCTGATCCACCAGCACGCTCCCGGCCACTGAAGCGATCTGGTATTCCTGAGGCGTCCTCACATCCAGCAGCTTGACCTTTGCGTGCTTCAGTAATTCCGCAACCTCGCGCGGAGTGATCTCGATGTCTCTTTCCATTTCATGACTTCTTTTGACGTGCTCGACGACTTCATCGACGTCCAGTCCATGGTTGAGTGCCACATTTGCCAGCGTGTCGGTCGGTTGGAATCCGCAACTGCTGCATCCGCCCACATGATACTTCTGGAACAGTGCGCGCTGCGCCGAGGGAAACACGGCTGTCACCTGTTCCATACGCCACGCGCCGGACAGGTCCCTGGGATCCGTGCTCGTGACGGCAGGTGTCTCCATGAGCGGTTTCAGCGCGGAGATGTTCAGCTCGTCGTTATCCGCCGCCGGGGAAGGCGCGGCTGTCTTCTTTCCGAAAATTCTCGAAAGTAATGTTGCCATTCTCGATGACCCCTTCCAGCGTCGCGCGCTGCGCGTTGGTAATTTGAACCCGCACTTCCTCGCCGGGCGCGACGTTTCCTGTGATGTGGACTTTGTAATTTGTTCGCGTTCTCCCAAAGTTGCCTTCTTCCACGAGCACTTCGGGCGTTGTGCCAACCAGCTTCGATCTCTTTTCAACTGCAAGCCGATCGAGCAACTCCAGGCATTCCCGGTGACGCTCCTCGATCACTTCCAGCGGCAGACTTTCCATGCTTGCTGCCGGCGTACCTTCGCGCGGCGAGTACTTGAAGATGAAGCCCCAATCGAAGCGGGCCTCTTCAATCAGCGAAAGCGTCTGGCGGAAATCGGCTTCCGTTTCACCCGGAAAGCCCACGATGATGTCGGTGCTCAGTGACATTCCCGGCATCGCTTTCCGCAATTTCTCGACCAGCGACTGATATTGTTCGCGTGTGTAGTTGCGCATCATCTGCCTGAGCATCGTGTTCGATCCCGACTGCACGGGCAGGTGAAGCGATTCGCAGACTTCCGGCACGCGCGCCATCGTCTCGACAACTCGATCGCTCATATAATAAGGATGGGGACTGATGAACCGGACCCGATCCACGCCATCGACGTTCGAGACGGCCTCGAGAAGCTCCGCGAACCTGTAGCTCCCATGACGGTATGAGTTCACGGTTTGCCCAAGCAGCGTGATCTCGCGCGCTCCCTCCGCAACACGATCGCGAGCCTCGCCAAGGATCTGCTCCATCGAGTGATAAATCTCGCGTCCCCGGACGTAAGGGACGATGCAGTAAGTGCACGAATAATTACATCCGCGCATGATCGTCACGAAGGCGGCGATCCTGTCATCCACCGCCGGCACGGCGTAATCGAGCTCCTCGTCGGTCTCTCGACGGTCCAGGAGTTGCGCCGTCATTTGCGAGAAGTCCTCGATGGACTTGGCTCCGACAACGAGATCCAGAAACGGAAACCGGTCCTCGAGGTATTCCTTGGTTCGCTCAGCCGCGCAGCCGGTTACAACGATCTTCCGGCCCGGCCGTTTCGCCTTCCATTTTTTGAGCCGTCCGATCTCCGAAAATGCGCGATCTTCGGCATGCTGCCGCACCGTACAGGTGTTCACCAGAATGACGGAAGCCTCGTCCGGATCCTGCGTCTCCACAAGGCCATTGGCCTTGAGGTGCCGGCCCATTTCATTGGAATCCGCCGCATTCATCTGGCACCCATAGGTGCGCACGTAAAACTTCATAACCTGAGGATTATATACTGTCCCCGAGGAGGAACGCGGGCTAAAGCCCGCGACTACATTGGAGAGTCAACACGGTTTCTCGAGTCGACACGGTTCCACAATATCGAGCGGTTCCACGATGTCGACATGGTTCCGGATGTCGATGGTTCCACGATCGACGCGGTTCCACGATCGACGCGGTTCCACGACCGACGCGGTTTCACGATATCGACACGGTTCCACGATGTCGACACCGTTCCATGATGCCGACGCGGTTCCACGAATACCGACGTTCCCAAATGTAGTCGCGGGCTTTAGCCCGCGTTCCGTCACAACCATGCACAACGTTCCAATCGAGGACTCCATCGACCTGCACACGTTTCAGCCAAAGGAAATCCGCATCGTCGTCGAGGAATACCTCTATCAGGCCATCCAGCGCGGCTTTCGGGAGGTCCGCATCATCCACGGACGGGGAATCGGCGTCCAGCGCGAAATCGTCCGTTCGATCCTCGAGAAGCACCCCCAGGTGCTTTCCTTCCAGGATCTGCCGGACCGAGGATCAACTGTCGTTGTCTTGAAAATCTGACTACGGCGTCACTTCGTACAGATTGTTGAACGGATTCTCCAAAGGCACGCGACGCACATCGGCGAAGCCGGCCTGCGTTGCGAACTCTCTCAACTTCGATTCCGGAAGTCCGACGGTGCCCAGTCCTGCGCCATTGTGCGCCAGCGATGTCGTCATGCAATAAAGAATGCTTACGCCCTGAAACAGAGCCCCGAGTGGTCCGGCATTCTCTTCAAGCTTGTCCGAACAGTTGATATCGAGACAGACATACCGGCCGCCGGGATTCAACGCCTGGCGGATGCTTCGAATGAGCCCGAGCGGATCGACAGCGTCATGAACTACATCAAAAGTGCTGATGACGTCGTATTTCTCCGGGAGCCCTTTCGCAACGTCCCACTGCTTGAACTTCACGCGGTCTGAAACGCCGGCGATATCCGCATAGGCGGCAGCGCGCGCAACAGTCGGAGCGAAGATGTCGTAACCGATGTACCGGCTTTTCGGGTAAGCCTGCGCCAGTTTGATCAGCGCGCGCCCGCGGCCGCAGCCGACATCCGCAACCGAGCACCCTTGTTCCAGCTTTTGCCGGACAGCGGGCATGGCCGGTATCCACTGCTGCAGAAGCAGGTTTTCAAACCACCCTGCAGTAAAGCGCTCGAGGCCGTCCCACATGTTGTCGTTGTAGGCGGCCTGGGGAACTCCTCCTCCTTGTCTGAAACACTGCGTGATCTGATCCAGAGGCCCGACCATCCCGCTCAGCATTTGATAAATGCCGCCGAAAAAGAAAGGCCCATTCTCCTGGGCAAGCACCGGAACGTGCTCCGGAGGCAGCGTGAACTTGTGCGTGCCCGGATCGTACGTCACATAGCCGGCGCTCGTCATCGAGCCGAGCCACTCGCGCGTATACCGCTCATTGATTCCAAGGCGCGCAGCCAGCTCGGCCGAAGTGGCCGGGCCTTGCGCCGCAAGGTCCTTGAACAAACCTAGCCGATCGCCGATCGAACACATGATGGTGAGCAGCGCCGCGCTCGCATCACCCATGGCCTTGTGAACAAACTCCTGCGCCTTTGCATGATCCACCGCAGGTTGAGTCGACATAATGGACCTCCTTTTCCAGGCGTGAGCATTCCCCTCTCTTTGAGGGCAATAATATAGTTGCCTGACCAGACCGAAGAATTGAGCCGCGAATTACTCCAATGACGCGAATGGGCGCACTGAAGAAATTTATATGCGCCCATTCGCGTCATTGGAGTAATTCGCGGCTCAATTCTTCAGTCTGGTCAGGCAAGTATGTTGTTTACCCTCTTTGAGGAGGGGAATACCCTTTTCCAATCTTAGATAAGGTGTTCTTCCCTCAACTTCTCCAGGTGCGCCACAACCGACCTCTCCGCAAAGCCGTGCATGGCCGGCGCCACATCTGTGTAAACTTCCTTAACGATGGCCGCCGGGTCATGATGGCCCAACTTCCACGCTGAGAGTACCTTCTTCTCACGCTCTATTCGATGATCCAGATAGCCCTGAATCTTTGTCTTCGCATTCGCCATCACGGGGCCGTGGGCCGGAAAGAGGGCGGTCACGTCGAGCGCCTGCATCCTTCGGAGTGAATCGAAGTAGGTGGCCATGTGCCCCTCAGGGGGATCGATCATGATTGTTCCAAAACCGGCCATGAGATCACCCGTAACCAGCGACCCGTTCTTCTCCTCGAAGATGCATACGTGGCCGCGCGCGTGGCCGGGCGTGTGAAAAACTCGAAGCACCCATCCCGGTTTACCTGTCAGCTCCAGGCGTTCACTCTCCTCGAACGTCCGATCGATCTCCACCACTCCCTGAAGGTCCCGGGCCGTGATGGGATGCGCGGCGATTCCAACTCCGCGCTGCTTCTTCAGATGATTCGCTCCGCTCACATGATCGCGATGGAAGTGCGTCAACCAGATCTCCCGGATCTTCCGCTTCTCGAGCAGTCTGTCGAGCAATGCCTGCTCCTCTTCATACGGCGATGCGGGATCGATCACTATGACCTGATCGCCGCCGATGACGTAGCAGTTCGTGTGTGTGGCGGGCGGCAGTGTCGGCGTGAGAAGGGGAATCAGCACGATTCCCGCTCTCATCTCAATTTCCACCGGCGATTCTTCGTGTGCCCAGGGCAAGGCGACGCCCGACGCCAGACATCGGAGCGTATGCACGATCGGCGTCGCCATCAGGATCTGTCCTTCCATCCATTTCGCTAATGCGTCGTGCGGTCGGATCCATTCACCGAAGTCGTTCTCAGCGGTCATGATGCGCGCTTCTTCACCATCCGGACACTTCGCCAGGAAAAATAGCGTGTCGAACCGGCGCGGCACGAAGGGCGGCGTCACCCATCGCCCAAGATCTATGAGTGTGCGCGGATCCACCCGCACGCCGGTCTCTTCCAACAGTTCTCTTGCCGCGCATTCCTTTGGCTCTTCGTCTCGATCCACCTGCCCGCCGGGAAATGCATAAAACCCGCCCTGGAACACCATCTGCGGCGCTCTCCTTACCCAAAACACTTCCAGCTCGGGTCTTTCCCTTACGAGCACGACTGCTGCTGCCGATTTTGGCTCCGCCATGATCCGATTCTATCTCGCCGTGCTTCTTTGTGTCTTCGTGCCTTTGTGGTTTACGATTTCCGCTCAGGAGGCCCCATGAAATACAGGCTTGCCGCTGCCATCCTTTTCCTGGCGTCGTCGCTGCACGCCGAAGTCGTTCGAATTGAAGTGAAATCCCGGGCGGATATACTCCCGGGCAAGACATTCGGATCTGTGGGCGCATACGAGAAGCTCTCCGGCAAGATTTACTTCGCCGTGGATCCCCGGAACAGCGCCAACCAGATCATCGCCGACATCGACGGGGCGCCGAAGAACGCAGCGGCCAAAGTGGAGTTCTCCTCCGACTTCTACATGATCAAACCGAAGAACATGACTCGCAGCAACGGCACCCTCCTATACGAAGTTTCGAACCGCGGCAATAAAGGCGTGCTGGGTTACTTCAATTTCGCCTCCGGAAGTCTCGACCCACAGACTGCGGCCGAGTTGGGTGACGGTTTTCTGCTGGAACAGGGTTTCACGTTGCTGTGGGTCGGCTGGCAATTCGACATGCCGATGCGTGATGGATTGCTTCGCGTCTATCTGCCGGCGGCGAGAGAGACGGACGGCCGCCCGATCCAGGGCCTGGTGCGAAGCGACTTCGAACCGGTGGAGAAAACGGTTGAAGCAGCGCTCGCGGATCGCGGGCACCTGGCATACGCGGTCGCCGATCCGAAGGATCCCGCCAACGTTCTCACAGTGCGCAACACGCCTGAAGGCCCGCGCCGCACGATCCCGCGCGATCAATGGGACTTCACCGCGGATGGCCGCAGTGTACGCATGGCTTCGGGCTTCGAGCCGAAGAAGATTTATGAAGTTGTCTACAGGTCGCAGGATCCGCCGGTAGCCGGCCTGGGTTCTGCCGGCATTCGCGACGCCGTATCGAAATTGAAGTACGGCTCGGCCGCCGAGCTCTCGATTGCGCAGGGCGCGATCAAGCGGGCAATCGCATTCGGCATTTCGCAGAGCGGCCGATTTCTCCGCACTTATCTGTATCACGGGTTCAACGAAGATGAATCGCACCGGAAGGTGTTTGATGGCGTGATGACGCACGTCGCGGGCAGCGGCCGCGGCAGCTTCAATGTCCGGTTTGCGCAGCCTTCGCGAGGCGCCGATCCATTTGCGAACTTCTTCTATCCGGTCGACAATTTTCCGTTCACGGACGTCGCGCAGCTTGATCCCGAAACGGGCCGGCGCGACGGCTTGCTGACTCACGCCACGAAGCAGCAGTTCTGGCCGAAGATCATCTACACGAATTCTTCCTATGAATATTGGGGCCGCTCCGCATCGCTCTTCACGACGACCGTCGACGGCAAGGAAGACGCGCAAATCATGGCCAACGTGCGCGCCTATCTATTCACCGGCGGTTCGCACGGCGTTGCCGCATTCCCGCCGGTTCGCAGCATCGGCCAGCAGTTCAACGACCCGCTCGATTATCGGTGGGCCGCGCGCAAGCTGCTCGTTTCCATGCAACGCTGGATTGGTGACGATACGGAGCCGCCGCCGAGCGCCTATCCGCGCATCGACAACGGCACTCTGATCGCACGCGACAAACTGAAGTTTCCAAAAATTCCGAACGTCGCACTGCCTGTAGCTCCGCTGAACGGATATCGCGCCGACTTCGGCCCGGACTTCGTGACCAAAGGCATCGCCACCATCGAGCCGCCGAAACTCGGCTCCCCTTTCCCGATGCTCGTACCGCAGGTGGACGCCGACGGCAACGATATACCCGGCATCCGGATGCCGGAGATCGCTGTCCCGCTCGCCACCTACACCGGCTGGAACCTCTACAACGAACGCTCCGGCCCCACGAACGTGATGTCCACGCTGACAGGCTCCTTCATTCCATTTCCCCGCACTCGCGCCGAGCGCGAGCGCTCTGCAGACCCCCGTCTTTCCGTGGAAGAACGCTACAAAACCCGCGACCAATATCTGGAACTGATTTCGAAGTCCGCCAACGACCTCGTCGAGAAAGGCTATCTAATAAAGGAGGACGTTCCTCGCATCCTGAAACAAGCCGGCCTCCGCTGGGACTACGTGATGGGGAACTCGAATTGACGCAACCTTTCCGCCTCTGTTAACCTCTTTGGGTCACGCCGGCAACTTGTTCGCCGTCCGTGCCATTGCTCCTCAGTAGCTCAATGGCAGAGCATCCGGCTGTTAACCGGAGGGTTGTAGGTTCGAGTCCTACCTGAGGAGCCTTTTTCTTGCTTATTATCAGCAAGTTCGAGGCACCTCAAAACCGGGCAAAGTGGCTGAAAAGTCACTTTGCCCTTTTTTTGCCCTTTTCGCGCACCAGACTCGGATTGAGAGCTGTGTCCCCGCGCTTTACTCTGCCGAAACCTTGTGGGTTATCATCGGACCGTATGGCAGACCAAAAAGAGATCGACCTCAGGTTGGCGATTAACGCCATTTCTGACGTGGTTCAAAATCGCCCCCGCCCGATAAGAAAATTCGACCAGATTTGGATGAAGTCAGGTGACATGGTCCTCCAGAGTGAATTTGTGGCGCGCTGGGCAGATGGCAAGAAGCTTGCGTTCATTGGCGATGGCGATGCGATCAGTGTTTGTGTGGCATATTTTCAAAAGCGGGGGATCTTAGATTACGGACCATCAGACATAACGGTTTTCGATTTCGACGAGCGAATTTGCGGCGCCGTAACGCGCTTTGCAGACAAGGAGCGACTTGAGAACCTCCGGGCCGAGTTATATAACTGCATAGACCCTTTTCCCGGCCCACAAGACTTTCAGTCGTTCTATACGAATCCGCCTTGGGGTGAAAGCAATGACGGAGAGAGTGTCAAGGTGTTTATGCAACGAGGCATGGAGGCGACTGGGTATACGGGAGAGGGTGTAATTGTCATGGCCGATGATAACGAGCTTCCATGGCCGAGACGTGTACTCACGAATGTCCAATCTTTCGCCATCGCATCCGGCTTCTTTATTTGGAAAATGATGCCTGGTTTGCATTCCTACCATCTGGATGACAACCCGGATCTGCGGTCATGTAATTTGATAATCAAGACGCTGCTGGGAACAAAATCCATGACGGCAAGTTGTGCCATCACTGATCCGGCCCGGTTGGCGAACTTTTATGGGCGGGAAAGTCCGCCGGACGTGCGTTACGTCCGGGAAAAGAAGCGGCTCGATTACGGCAAGGCTCATGATGACGAATACTCATTCGAATTCTGGAGGTCATAGCGATGGCGGTGATGTCGGCGATACTTAAACCGGGTCAAGGGCTGCTCTACATGAAGGTCGGCACGCATGCCCAGGAAAGGTTGGAAGACATCATCGCGAGAAAAGCGAAGGAGATCGAGGATGCCGGCGTCGCGTTCTGGGGATACGGTGGGAACACGTGCCATCCCCAAACGATGGTGCAGCCGTTCGCCAAAAGCTATAAACGCCAGGGCGGCGTCATTTACCTCGTCATGGAGCCGATGACGTCACGGCACTTCGCTGAGCAAATTCGCGCGGATGAATTCTCCGTCGATGGCATCGACTGGAAAGAGATATCCGAGGATATCAACGTTCTGGGATCTCGCTACGCCTTGGTGGTGAAGAATCTTCGGAAGGAAGAGCTTGAACTGCCCCTTGCCGCGACGAAGGTTGCGGTTGGTAACAGCCGGGGAGCCCCCGGAAGCAAATACATCAGGGGCAGGGTGGATAAAGCCTGTTTGGAGATTACGGCCGAGCCGCCCGCAGGTCTCGCCGAATCTCCCTCTGTGCACATTGGCCTCGTCGCCGAATTGGTAGAACCCTATGCGGTTTACGTGCGTAACCGCTCTTAGCCTGCAAGTATCCGGTTGGCCGACGATCGCAGGTCACGTATATAGCTCTCCAATCCTTCGCTGAATTCTTTGTAGGTTCCCGTGCCACTGGCACAGCTGAAACAAATAGTGAGCGTTTTATCAGCATCTGGTTCCGAGCAGATGGCTCCTTTCACCGACTGGCTGTTCGCATCGGTCAAGAATGAAAGAACCAACTGTTCCAGACACCTGACTTTTCCACACAGCGCTTCGATTCTTGCATCGCTTTCCAGGAGCTTTTCCATCGTTCGGATTGCCCGCTTGTCGCCGGTGAGTAACAACGGCACAAGCCGGATGATGGTGACAGCGGAGAGAACGCTCTCTCCGGTGTCGAAGCTGGAACCTAAACGTTGCGCCGCCAATTCGAAATCCGCCGCCATCGTCAGTTCGGCATCCGTCGGTTCGAGGACCTTGGCCTGACTCAAGAACGCTTTCAAACGGCCGACTGCGTCTGCAACGTTGCCACGGATGCGCTTCTTTTCTATTGTCTTCGCAACAACGAACCGCGCTGCTCCCAGGACGCCGGGCGCATCACCAGCGCAGACGGGGAAGATAAGTTCCTGGAGCATTCCGAAACAGGCGCCTTTGAAGAGAATGTCGTTATCGACAACGGCGTTCATGCCGGCTGCGCTTGCCCCAGCACAGCGAGAAGAAAGGGCTGCACGTCATCGGGAACGCGGTCCAGGTCAAGTTGACCCAAAGCGATTTTGTTTACTTCCTCCCATACCGGGCTTGCCGAAGAATAGATCCACCGCATTGCAGCATTGGCCACCGCCCAGTTTTGTGTTGAATAGCCGAAGCAAAGGGCAAGCGTGCCGGGTTCAATTCCGAGGTCTTGAGACGCGTCGAGAGTTGCTTTCGCGAGCGCTGGTGCGGTGACGGCCGCGCCCGTCGGCAGCACCTTGGGTTGCGGTTCGCCGGTAAGCAATTCCAATGCGAACTCGTCTGCGGAAATCTCCTCCGGATCGTCGGCGGATGGCAGCGCGTCCTGTATACCAAAGTCAATAATGACGGGCTGTTTATCCACATGTCCGAGTGCCACGTGTCCCAGTTCGTGCGCCAGGTAAAACGCGATGTGTGGAGGGTACATCGCGTCCTTGCCGAGCAGGATCGCGCTTCGGCCGGCGACGCGCACGCTCATGGCCGCCATTCGTTTTTGCGGAAACGGGAAAACTCTCAGATGAACGACCGGGATTCCAACGCCCCAACAGATCGCCACCAGATCAAGCAATCTGACATAGGGCTGCGTTCCAAGGATCGCGTCCCGCAAGCGCCGTGCATCGAGGTCGGGAGATGCCACAACACCAGCGGTAGCCGAAAGAAGCACCCCGCCAAGCGCAACCCCGAACGACGTGATGCCGGCACGCTCCTGTTCACCTTCTGCGGTGGCGTGTTTGAAGCGAGCCTCATCCCGCCACACAAAGCGCGGCTCCGAAGCGTCTTCAAGCAACGAATGTGGGTCCATGCCTAGCTTGCGCGCGAGTGAAAAGCGAAGCTCCGCCTGGGCGGAGGACGAAGCATCGGCGGCATCGCTCCACCAAGTCGGCCAAGCCGCGTTGATAGCAAGGTCGCTCAGCCCCACTCTGCGCAACCGGCTCCTCAGTTGGTCCGCACTTTCTTTCAAATCAGCCGTCCTCCTTTTCGCTCTCCGACGGCCGCATGCCCTCGAGGGCCTCTATTATCTTCGCAACCGCGGCTGCATGCGCTTCCGAGCCGTCCCAGATCTTCTCGAAAGCGTTAATCACTCGATTCCTCCCAACAAAAGTCACTTCCCGAACCGGACGTAACTGAATATTTGCATACTTGAATAAACGGTCCCTCACCTTACTTGAACGCTTTGGCAAATCCTCCAATGCGCGTGACACAGTGGACTGGCTTACTCCAGCCTTATGCGCGAGTTCGACTTGGCTGAGGTTATTGGCGACCATAAACGCGCGCAACTCGTCACGCTGATCTTGCATAACTTGAATAATATCGCATATAACGGTTGTGTAGAGAACGGGAGAAACCTGATGGCAATACCGGAGCGCTTTTGCTGGACACGATTTGGGACCGAGGCTGGACAAACTATTGAGTCGATCCTCGCGCGGAAAGAAAACGAGCGCGCAGCTAATGGCGGAATGTTTTTATGGGGCATTGGAAATGCAATTGGTCCGTCCTTCAAAGAGCTGCTACGGCGTGAAGCTAATCCGCAGGCACTCTTCAGCCCAATCAAATCCCCGCCCAAAGCCGAAGATGTCTCGCCTCCGGCTGTCGCGGCATGGACGAGGGGAGAAACCCTGGATGGCAAAACGTACGCGCTTCCCGATCACTCACTGGTCTTGAGCCGATACGATCCGGCCGGAACAAAGCGGGTGCATTACACACTCGTTTGCTACAGCAGTGAACCGCTGAGAATTTCAGAATCAGGAGACAGAATAGCGTTGGATGGCTTGCGGAATCTTTTGACAGGTCGGCCGATCGGGGCTTCTCAGGTTACGGCTGTTGTCGAATCCGTGATGGGGTGCCGTCATGGAGCTTCCACCTACCCGATAGCTCTGCGAGCGCAGCTCGTGTATCCATACTTCCTGAGACTGCTGAATCCGGTCCTGGCGCATTCGTAAAAATTCTAACCAGTCAGCTGCGCCTGTCTTTTCGCTCTCTCACTGAAGTATTCGCATACGTGCGCCACACCGATTGATTGCACGATGCGCAGTGCCAAAGCACGCGCACGGGTTGGAGGCTGCCAGTCCTATGCCGTTGCAACATCGGTGTGCGGCACTGCGGACATGGTTCGACATCGGGTACTAAAACGCCGTCGGTAGATGGCGGTTTCCGCACGGGCGCTGCCTCGTAACGGTGCGCCAGGAATTTCAGGAATGATGAGATCGTAGCGTGCAGCAGTTCCTGGACCACGTCGGGCGGAACCCCGGAAAGTTGCCACACCTGCCCGTTCTTGAACGCGATCTCCAGGATGCGGGCATCATTTTTGTATGCGAGCGTTTTCACCTTTGGATCAAAAACCTCGGTCGGCGGGATGTTCAGTGCCGGCACGAAATGCGGGCAATCGTCCACTTTCTTTTCGCATTTGCGGCAGTACACCACTCTAGACGCGAAGACCTCCGGATCAGAAGATATACCGTACAAGTGTTCGGATAGTCAACTTAGGGTTTCCGGGCAAGCCGCTTGGGGAATCTTCATCGCAACGGTGAAGCTGGCCCCACATCTGTCCCATCAAGATCGGAAAATCGTCATGTAAATCTCGGAGCGCCTAATGGCGAATAGCAGTCCCGTGCGTGACATGCTTTTTGTAGGTCACGCTAACCCCGAGGACAACGAATTCGCGCGCTGGATCACTCTTCAGCTCGCGCGGGAGGGTTACGCGGTTTGGTGCGATCTCACGAAACTGCTCGGCGGGGAAGCTTTCTGGGACGATATTCAGAAGGCGATCAAGGAACGTACGATCAAGTTCTTGTTCGTCAGTTCCCGCGTTTCCAACAGTAAGGACGGACCACTCCAAGAACTCGATTGCGCCAAGGGAGTCGCAAAGAAATTTAAGGACACTCTCGAAGATTTCGTCATCCCTCTCAAGATCGATGACCTTCGGCATGACGACGTCCACATCACAATCCGACGGCTAAACAGCATCAGCTTCACCCCGTCATGGCCGAAGGGTTTCGCTCAACTGCTGGAGAAACTCAATAAACAAGGTATTCCGAAAAATCCAAATTTCGGCCCCGATGCGGTGACGCGATGGTGGCGAAACAGCATTAGCGCCGAAAAAGGCATCATCCAGCAGCCGGACGAGCACCTTTCGAACTGGTTTCCGATCTCGCTGCCCAATGATCTCTATTGTCACAATCTCGGTCGGCACACGACGGGAAAAATGGATGTGGACACGAGCGGTTTTCCAGCCCCAGCGGTTAAGGACACGGACATCAGCTTTCTGTCATTTGCGCCGGCCCACGAGTTCGAGGGCCGAATGGGAGAGCAGTACTATATCGCGCAATCCGAAGTCTACAGCACCGCGAACATCGTCGCGGGCACTGGTCCGAAGGAATTCCCGCGGCATCTTGTCCAACTGCTCCGCATCGGCTGGGAGCGCATGATGATCGCGCGCGGTTTTCCGGTACACCAAATGGCAAATGACGCGAACTGCTACTTTGTAAGGAGCGGGATGCTGCCGAATAATAGGCTCTACTTCGAAGGATTCGCCGGAAAGCCGGCTTGGCGTGCAGCAGTCGGGTATAAGACGACGAAAGCAGGAAAACGATACTGGCATTTCGGCATCCAGGCCAAAGTACACGTCCGCCCGGAGCCACTGTGCGTGATCAAAACGCATGTGCTGTTTTCAAGTGATGGAATAACGATATGGAATAACCCGCGTCGTTTGGCTCGAGCTCGCCGGAATCAATGCAAGAACTGGTGGAATGATGAATGGCGCGACCGGCTTATGGGAATGATTGCTTTCTTGGCGCAGGACAGCATGATTGTCATTCCGATGGGTGGAGACGTGATTGTCACCATCCCGCAAGCACCGATCACTTTTGAGAGCGATATCTCTTACCTCGCGCCGAAAGAACAGAAAATTCCTTCCGAGGCGGATGAGGATGATGACGAGGGCGACGATGAGCGGTTCGACGGATACGAAGATGACTCGGAAGGCGAGGAGGAGCCATGAGGCGCTTGCTGAAGCTTTCTGAACCACTGTTGCGATTCGCGTATGACCAGGCGGTGGAAGATCCTCGCGACGGCCTCACCTTATTTGGTCCATTGGATGCCGGAAAGCCTTATGGAATCCGTGCGGGAGTTATCGGAACGGCAGCCGGGATCGAACAATTCAAGCGCTGGGTCGAATGGGTGCAAGGCTCAGTTCGAGCACTGAACGCTGAAATATCGCGACCACCTTTCCCCGGCTTTGAGAGCGCGTTTAGGATTCCTTGGTCCGCCGCGCCGGTTCTGATTCGAACGATAGATGAAGAAGAGCTGCATCGCCGATTATTTCTCGACGACCGACACCAGCGCGTATTCGGCACCGTGAGCCTTTATGCCGATCCGATCATCGCGGCGCGCGACGAGGAAGACGTGAAGCCGGATATTTGGTTCGTCGTCATTCCTGATATCGTTCGGAAGTATTGCCGTCCCAAAAGCGTGGTCGAGCCCGAAGTGCGGCAGGCCGCACGAAAACTGTTCTCCTCTCCGGCAGACGCAAAGCGGTTCTTTCGCGAACCGTCGCTGTTCACGGACCAAAACGTCGCGGCCGAACCGTACTTCTACAAAGAACATTTCCGCGATCAGCTGAAGGCAAAACTGCTGACGCACCGCATCGCAACGCAGGTCCTGCAAGAAAGCACGCTGGAAAACATCAACGTTCCCGGCGAAAATAGACGCGACCAAGCGCGCGCCAAGCGGCAATCTGAAATCGCATGGAATATCTGCACGGCGGCTTTCTACAAATCGGGCGGCCGACCCTGGAAAGTTGCTGGAATTCGCGAAGGGGTCTGCTACGTCGGTCTCGTGTATAAGAAGGACGACCGAGACGGAGACAACCGCAGCGCTTGCTGCGGGGCGCAAATGTTCCTCGATTCCGGCGACGGTGTTGTCTTCAAAGGAGCGGTGGGTCCGTGGTACAACACGGAAACCGAGAACTTTCATCTGAGCCGAAATGCGGCCCGGGAGCTCGCCGCTCTTGTGCTCAAGTCGTATAAAGAAAGGCGGGACAATCGAGCTCCAAGCGAAGTGTTCCTGCATGGTCAAGCCCGCTTTGACCGTGAAGAATGGCGCGGGTTTGAAGAGGCGATTGGTTCGGAAACCACGATGGTCGGCGTGACCATACGCGACAATGCGAATCTGAAATTGTTCCGGAAAACCAACAATCCGGTGTTGAGGGGCATTGCCTACATACGGGACGAACGAAACGCGTTTCTATGGACGCGTGGATGGACGCCGCGTCTTCAGACATATCCCGGGCGTGAAGTGCCGAATCCTCTCAGTCTTGAAATATCCCAGGGGACGGCATCGATCGAAACCGTACTGAACGACGTTCATGCGCTCACAAAGCTGAACTACAACACCTGCATCTTTGGTGACGGTAAGCCCATCACGCTCAAATTCGCCCATGCCGTTGGCGAGGTGCTAACAGCGGGACCTGTTTCAGGAGTTCCGCCACTGCCATTCATGTATTACATCTAAAATGGATGCATGGGCGAAACCTCGCCAAGCTTCTGAAGTCTCCGCCAGGCCGCGCATCCACAAGTAACTAAAACGGCCGGGCTTATCGCCCGGCCTTTTTTGCCCAAATCCCAAATCCACGCTAGAATGCAAACGTCAAACCCACCTGTGGTGAGCGAAGTCGAACCCTCCCAAACGTCCCTGGCGTAGAATCGACCTTATAACTCAATAAACTCAGATCACGCCGCGCATGGACCCCCAGTGTCCTCGCGGCAGCATTAAATCCTTATCGATAATGGCAGAAAACCAAGTCCCAAAATCAGAGCGCTGGACGCGCAAACAGCTTATCGACAAACGGCTTACCGACGCCGGATGGCAAATCATTCCCGAAAACAAGTTTGATCCGTCAAAACCCCTCCGAACCTACAACCGATGCGCCATTGAAGAATATCCTACCGACAAGGGACCGTCCGACTACGCATTATGCGCGGATGGCAAGATCCTCGGCGTTGTCGAGGCCAAAAAACTTACGCTCGGCCCCCAAAATGTCCTCTCTCAAGCCGAGCGCTACTCGAAGGGACTTACAGACAAACCGTTCAGTTTTCGTGGCTATGGCGTGCCCTTCTTGTATTCCACGAACGGGGAGGTAATCTGGCATCACGACATTCGGCATGAGCTGAACCGCTCACGACAGGTAGCTCACTTCCATACCCCCGATGCTCTCCTTGAATTGCTGGGTCGCGACCTCGAAGCGGTATGCGACAAATTATCGGAAACCCCCAATGATCACGCGCTGATCCGTCCGTATCAGAAGGAAGCGAACGCTGCAACCGAAGATGCCATTGCGAAGCGCAAGCGCCAAATGCTTCTTGCAATGGCTACCGGAACGGGAAAAACGTTCACGCTCGTAAACGAGATCTACCGCCTCATCAAAGCGGGCGTCGTTCAGCGCGTGCTTTTCCTCGTGGATCGTCGGGCGCTTGCCGCCCAAGCCATAAAAGCTTTTACCTCCTTCGACGCGGAGCCGGGTTACAAATTCAACCAGGTCTACGAGGTCTACCATCAGCGCTTCCAGCGCGAAGATTTCGATGAAAATGAAAAGTATGATCCGAAGGTATTACCAAAAGGTTACCTAAAAAACCCTAAGCCGAATCATCCCTTCGTGTACGTCTCCACAATCCAGCGCATGACCATCAACCTCTTTGGGCGCGATGTCATACCTGAACTCGGCGGCGAAGAGATAGACGAAGATGCCGACCAGGATGTGCCTCCCATTCACGCATTCGACCTCATCATCGCTGACGAATGCCATCGCGGCTACACCGGAAAGGAAACCGCAATTTGGCGTCAGACCCTCGACCACTTCGATGCCATCAAGATCGGACTCACCGCGACACCGGCGGCGCACACCACTTCTTATTTCAAGGAAGTCGTATACCGCTATGAATACGAGCGTGCCGTGCGCGAAGGATTCCTCGTGGATTACGACGTTGTCGCCATAAACTCCAACGTCCGCATGAAGGGAGTATTTCTTAAAGAAGGCGAGCAAGTAAGCGTTGTCGATCCCGAAACCGGGAACAAGAAACTGGATGAGATGGAGGATGAGCGGCAATTCGAAACAACCGAGATCGAAGCCAAGGTCACCTCGCCCGACTCAAACCGAAAAATCCTGGAGGAAATAAAGAAGTTCGCGTTGGATCATGAAGCCCAATGTGGACGCTTTCCTAAAACGCTCATCTTTGCCGCAAACGATCTCCCGCACACTTCCCATGCGGATAGTCTCGTCGATATTGCCCGCGATGTATTCGGTCGCGGCGATACGTTTGTGCAGAAAATAACCGGCAGCCCGACGGTGGACCGTCCTCTCCAACGCATCCGGGAATTCCGCAACCGCACCGAAACGGGCATTGTTGTTACTGTAGATATGCTCTCAACCGGCGTTGATATACCCGATCTCGAATACATCGTTTTCTTGCGGCCCGTAAAATCCCGCATCCTCTTTGAACAGATGTTGGGTCGCGGCACCCGCAAAGGCGAACAATACCCGGACAAATCCCACTTCGTGGTGTTTGATTGTTTCGACGGAACACTTCTCGAATACTTCAAGAATGCAACGGCGATTACCGCAGAACCGCCGCAAAAGGAAACGCGCACCATCCCTGAGATAGTTGAAGCAATATGGGATAACCGAGATCGCGAATACAACACCCGCTGCCTCGTAAAACGGCTTCGCCGGGTCGAGAAGGAAATGGCCGGTGAAGCTCGTGAGGATTTCGCGGCATTCATCGGTGATGGCGACATGGGGCGTTATGCATCGGAACTGCCGCGCTGCCTGAAAGACGCTTTCACAGCTACCATGAAGACCTTGCGCGATGCCGCCTTTCAGGAACTGCTCGAAAACTATAAGCGTAAGCAGCGCACCTTCCTCATCGCCCACGAGGCGCAGGATACAGTTTCTTCCGAATGGCGCGTCCGTGGCTTGGATGGGAAAGAATACAAACCCGCCGACTATCTGGCCGCCTTTGCGACATTTGTTCAGCAAAACCCCGAACACGTGGATGCGATAGCTATTCTTCTTGCGCGGCCAAAGGACTGGAACACGAATGCACTCTCCGAGCTACGCCAGAAGCTCGCCGCCGCCCCTCCGCGCTTCACCGAAAAGAATCTGCAAGCCGCCCACAAGCTTCGCTATGACAAGGCGCTCGCCGACATAATCTCAATGGTCAAACACGCTGCAGATACCGCGTCCCCCCTATTGACGGCCGAGGAGCGTGCGGAGCGGGCATTTGAAAAGGTCACCGCGAGCAAAACATTCACCGAAGAGCAGCAAAAATGGCTCGAACGCATCCGCGCGCACATTCGCGAGACTCTCTCCATCGACGAAGAAGATTTCACGACGTTTCCCATATTCGAGCGGGCGGGCGGTTGGGGTCGCGCTAACAAAGTCTTCGTGGGCGTCCTGCCTAAGCTTATCCGAGAATTTAATGAGGCAATCGCAGTATGACCGACGTTGTACAAAAACTATGGGGGTTCTGCCACACCCTGCGCCACGATGGCGTTGATTATGGCGACTACATCGAGCAACTGACCTATCTTTTGTTTTTGAAAATGGCGGACGAGCGCGGCATCGATTTGAGCCGCACCAGCTACCTCGATGAGAAAGAGAAGAAAGTTGAGATTGACTGTTCCTGGCCCGGTCTCGAAGCAAAATCCGGCCTCGCTCTAAATGATCATTACGTCCGCGTGCTTCAAACATTGGGCCGACAGAAGGGTCTTCTTGGCGCGATCTTCGCCAAGGCCATCTCCCGCTTCAATAATCCCGTCAATTTAAAAAAACTCATCGGCCTCATCGACGAGACGGAATGGACCTCCCTCGACATCGACGTTAAAGCCGCCGCTTTTGAAGGCCTTCTCGAAAAAGCCGCGAGCGAAGGCAAGAAAGGAGCCGGCCAATACTTCACCCCACGCATCCTTATCCAAACGATGGTCAGGTGCATCAAACCCGATCCTCGCACCAATCCCGAATTCACCATCAGCGATCCGGCGTGCGGCACAGGCGGATTCCTCGTCGCGTCCTATGAATGGTTCATTTACTTGGTAGCGGGAGCCATGGATAGAGCGTTAGCTAATCGCGTAAAACGCGGGACTTACTTCGGCCAAGAACTCGTGGACCGTCCGAAGCGCTTGGCACTCATGAATTTATATCTCCACGGGCTTGAGCCGCAGATCAAGGGCGGAGATTCTATAGCTGAGACACCCGACGGAAGGCGCTTCGATGTAATCCTCACCAATCCTCCATTCGGAACCAAAGGCGCAAGCGATTTTCCCAATCGCGAGGACTTCACGATTGAGACGACCAACAAGCAGTTAAATTTCCTCCAGCACGTCATGACCATTCTCAAGAAAGGAGGACGCGCCGCCATCGTCCTTCCCGACAACTGCCTCTTTGCCGATCAAGCGGGCGAGGTCTTCAATATCTTGATGCAGGATTGCAATGTCCATACCGTGCTTCGCCTCCCGAATGGCACCTTCACGCCCTACAGCCCCGGCACCAAAACCAATGTCGTCTTCTTCACCAAAGGTCAGCCCACCGAAACTATGTGGGTGTATGACGCTCGGACCAATGTTCCTCATATAACCAAAAAAGACCGTCCGTTGACACCTGAACATTTCCTCGCATTCGAGCGATGCTTCGGCTCCGATCCCAACGGCCGTTCAAAACGTAAAGAATCCGACTCGAAGGAAGATCGCTGGCACAGCTTTCCCATCACAGAAATCAAGAATCACAATTACAAAATTGATGGATTGAAATGGCTCAAAGACGAATCCCTTGATGATATGGACGATTTACCGGAGCCGGAGGAACTCGCGACCGACGCCATTGCGGAACTTGAGAGCGCCGTTGAGGAATTGAACGCCGTCATCGCGCTCTTGGAGAATGGTAACGGAAACGGAACTGTAGCCGCTAAACCCGCGAAGAACAAATGAGCACCACCACTCCAAGCAAAACTACGGCCGAAGTTTCAACCGACGAAGAATCCGATCTCCCCGAGGGATGGGTCGAGATTGAGCTATCAGATCATATATATATTGCAGGCAGAATAGGTTGGCGCGGATTGAAGGCTGAAGAATATACGTCGTCGGGTCCACTGCTACTCTCTGTGCCGAACCTGAATCGTGGACATTATGTTGACTTCACCGAGGTGAATCACGTCTCCGAGGCCAGATACGAAGAGAGTCCTGAGATCCAACTGCAAAGTGGTGACACGCTGCTGGTCAAAGATGGGGCCGGGATTGGGAAGGTGGGGTATGTTGGAAATCTGCCTGATAGAGCCACCGTGAATTCTTCACTACTCGTAGTTCGACCAGCGGACGTTCTTCTTATCGGACAGTACTTGTCATACTTTTTCAAAGGCCCAGACTTTCAACAGGTTGCGCTACAACGAATAACCGGATCGGCGACTCCTCATCTGTTTCAAAAAGATATAAAACAATTCCGTGTGCTTGTGCCTCCACTCCCTGAACAAAAACGCATCGTTGCAAAAATCGAAGGAGTCTCAAAACAAGTAAACGCAAGCCGCGAACGCCTCGCGAAAGTCCCAAAGGTTCTCAAATACTTTCGCCAATCCGTTCTTGCCGCCGCCTGCTCCGGCCGCCTTACAGAGGACTGGCGGGAGCAACATCAGGATGTCGAACCGGCGCACGTCTTGATCGAACACATTGACGAATACCGCAGGAAGAACAGCGTGCGTTTAAGGAGAAATGAAGAGCCGGAATTTGATTTATCGGATATGCCGGAGTTACCCGAATCCTGGGTTTGGACTGCAATGGGTCGAGTAGCCGATGTCCGGGGAGGAATTCAAAAGCAGCCGAAGAGAGCACCAAAGCAAAACCCATATCCCTACTTACGGGTTGCTAATGTTCTACGCGATCGTTTGGATCTCACGGAAATTCACCAAATGGAACTCTTCGGTGGCGAACTTGAAACATATAGGTTAAGTCCAGGCGATCTACTTATTGTTGAGGGGAATGGCAGTCTTGCCGAAATCGGCAGAAGCGCTCTATGGGGCGGAGATATTCATAACTGTGTCCACCAGAATCATATCATTCGCGTTCGCCCCTTAATCTGTTCTCCGCAGTACCTCAATTATTATTGGAATTCACCCTTAGGTATTGAACGCGTAGCAGAGGTGGCAGTTACTACCGCAGGACTTTACTCCTTAAGCACGAAAAAGGTGGCAACATTGCCAATCGCGCTTGCGCCTCTCGAAGAACAACACGAAATCGTCCGTCGCGTCGAAGCCCTCTTTAAACTTGCCGACATGATCGAAAAGAGAGTCGAAGCCGCAACCAAGCGAGCCGATAAACTCACCCATGCGATATTGGCAAAGGCATTCCGCGGCGAACTCGTCCCAACCGAAGCCGAACTGGCGCGGCAAGAAGGCCGTGACTACGAACCCGCATCAGTCCTCCTTGAACGCATCAAAGCCGACCGCGAAAAGGTAGACGCCGCAAAGACGAACGGAAAACGCCCTCGCAAGGCAGCGAAAAAGAAGGGATGATGTAAATGGAAATCAAGGTTGTCGCTAACGGAGATAAAGTCTCGGGACTTGTCGAATTCGACGAGAGTATCAAACCGCTCTGCGATCAAGACCGTACACGAATGGTTTGGGGCGTTGTTCAGGTCGATTACGATAGTTCCTATCCTGTATTAGTGTGCCCACAATGTAGTCGCCGGTTTACGCAGTCTCTCGGATATCACACTGTAGACGACCGGCTCAGCAGGCAGCGTGTCGCTTGTGCAAATGATCAGGAGGCGTTGGCCTTAACGGGAATTACTGAAGAAGGCGAAACCTGGTCGTGCACCCTCGCAGGATGCGGACGCATCGAACTACATATCATTAGTGGCGACAAATAGTTTTCCCCGCGCCTTCTCCGGCGATCTCTAATCCAAAAACAAACTCTCCATGGAACAACCCGACAAAAAAGAGACAGATGCGAAAGTGTCTTTGAGCACGACAAGCAGGCTGAAACAAATTATCGGAGTCTGCAGGACGGCAGCAGTCTGGACATTCCGGAAGGGGCGGCGAGCTGTCAAAAAAGATCCAATTAATGTATTTCTCAGTATCGCTGCTGTATGCATCAGTATCGCTGCGATATTCATCAGCGTCATCGCAATAATCATTGGTGTGTGGCTAGGGCTCCCAGGTTATGAGCTAGCCAAGGAAGGGCTGAGGGATATCGAAATACCGCTCTACGAATATGTCCCATCAAAGGAAGGCAATGCTTTTGAAATTGTTAGTAAAAGCAACCATGAGATAACCGATGTTAAGTGGATTCTTAACCTGTCAGAAGGCGGACTGGGTTCTGGAGAAGACAAAAGAACGTTATCTGTAAACGATATGCTTTACCATCTCATGTGGGACTATGAAAGCTTTTCTGGTTCTTCATCTGGTGGTGAAAAGTTTGCGAAATGCAATATTGTTTGGATGCTTGAAGTAGACCGTCAAAAGGGATTTCCAATGACGACGAAAGTTGAGTTTCGTCAGAAAAACAGCAGGGAGGTCGAAAAATCGGTGGATCTACTCTTCGCGCGTGATGTGGATACTGATAAACCGTGGATAGATGTGTATAAACGCGACGTTTCAGAAAATGAGTCGAATGCATTTATGAAAGAGCAGGCGCAAAGGCTACAACAGATCTATGAATTTATGACTAGGAAGAATCGACCTCCTCTTGCGACCAGTGAAGGCAAATGCCTGCTGAGTCGTGGTCTTTGAATAAACAGAATCCTCTCCATCCTCTCCCGCGCCTTCTCCGGCAATATCTAATCCGTAAAAATCTCTTATGGATCACAACAAAAACGAGTGGGAAGAAATCAAGGAGGGTGCACGAGCGCTAAAAAATGCAGCGGGATTAGTTTTCGGCGCTTTGTTCTGGGGATTTATGATGCTGACGGGAATCTGGGCTTTCTTGGAAGCCATCTTCCAAATAACTCTGACTTTTAGTCAGGCAATTCTGGTGAGCGTAGGTATCGGTCTTGTTTTCATTATGAAGTCGTGGCTCTCTCATAGGCAGCCAAAAAAGAATTTGCCGAACTAATCGAGGAGGGTTGAGAAAATCACCAAGTCTGTTTTCTGACGCATTAATTTGTCGACCCTCTCCCCGCGCCTTCTCCGGCGAACTCTAATCAATCTCACCCATGGAACAATCCGAAACAAACGCAATGGAAGCGAAGGTGTCTTCGATAGCGGCTTCGACCAAACGGCTTGATAATCCCGAACCGATCCCAATGGAACAGCCCACAAAAAGCGAATATGGTCCTACTGGAACCATCGATGACGATGCTGTCATCAAATTCAACGCGTCATCCGATGAAGGGCGAGGAAATCCAAAAGGCATCGAGCCGAGAAACAAATTCGAAGCAACTCAGAGTTTTCTATCAATAGTGATGGCTCTCTTGACAGCAGCGTCCGTGGGCACTACGTATTTGTTGCTGGCCCAACAAAGGAAAGAAGAGCAAATACAGTACCGCGCATACGTTGCAATCAATTCGGTTAATCTCTATCCAAATGACAAAGATGACGCGAGTCATTTTCAATTTAAGCTAACACTTACTTTAGCAAACGCCGGAACTACCCCGGCCCATTCCATGAAAGTACGGCGCTATCTGCTGGTCAATGATGCGATAAGCGAGGAATTCACTAACTCGAACGAAAACTTCCTGGGGCCTAATCAGGATATAGACCTTAATACCGGTCTAAATGAAAACGTATTTCAGACAGCCCAGATCGAGAGCGGCAATTTTGTTGTATCAGAGACGCGATATCTGGATTATGCGAATTTCGAACACAAGCTCGTAACTCGCCTACAATTTGCAAGAAAGAAGGACGGAACCTATTTCCCCATAATCCATGACCAGGCCGAGGCGTACTGACGCTTTTCCGCGCCTTCGCCCGGCGAGTTGTAAAATCCAATCATGATTTTCACAAAACCAATCGAAGAAATTACATACGAGGATGTAATCGAGTTTTGCGGGCAGGGGCAGCGCGAGACAATACACCTCGACTACAAGAGGGAAATCGGCCAAAGCTTGGTGAAAACGATTGCCGCGATGGCGAATACTTGGGGTGGCGTAATCATCATTGGAGTTGATGAGAAAGACAGCGCACCGAAACTTCCAGTCCAGGGCATGCCTTACGAGGAACATCTCCGAGAGAGGGTGAATAACCTCATCTTAGGAAACATCACACAGCCAGTGTTCCCGGAAATCCAAATTTGTCGCTCGCAAGACAATCAATTCGCATTCATTGTAATTCGAGTTCCTCAAAGTCATTTGACTCCTCACGCCATCCGCGGCAACACCCAGGTCTACGTACGAACAGATACCAGCAATGAACCGGAAGAGCTGGCCACACTTGATCGAATTCAATGGCTGGTAGACAGAAGAAAGAAATCGGAAGAAATGAAGCTTTCGATTCTTCGCCGATCCGATGAAAGATTCAACACGTTATGCAAAAAGAACGGCGTCGTGCTGGCCCAGGGCGACATGACTATCTCAATGGGGCCTCTTTTCCCGTTTGAGTTACTCCGTGACCCAAGAAAACTTAGACAAGAGGTGTTGGACAGAATACGTGTGACGGCTTGGGGAATGACCTTCCCAACACTCGTTCATCGAGTTGAATTCCAGGCAGCGCAGGATGGTACGTATGGCTTTTTTGTCAATGACCAAACTCACTATGCCTGCTATGAGGAATTGAACCAGTACGGCTTTTTCTATCACCGCGAGGATATCGTTCAGACCGAGCGTAACGAAGAAGGCAAAGGAAGCCACTTTGCCTTTCTTCATTCTTTAATGACTCATTTGGACGTGTTTCTTGAGGCGATGGCGAAATTTTACTCGGATTTGGGTTACTGGGGAACTTTGGAGTTGAGGATTAAATTGACCAAACTCGAAAACGTCGGTTTCAGAGATCTTCCTGCTCCACGGGGCTTCTACAAAATCGATAATATTGTTAGTTCGTCCGTGGACAGCAGTCTTGAATTTCAAAACATTCTACCCTCGCGAGAATTGGCTGACGAACGCGCTCAGTTAGTCCAAGAACTTTTACTGGAGATTGGGTGGGCTCTAGGGTTTTCGCATCTAAACGCAGACACCATAACCAAGCTTCTAAAAGAAGCTGGTCGGGCATGATCCTCTCCCGCGCCTTCTCCGGCGAACTTTAACCCGCGGGTGCGAGCCTTGACGACATGGTAGCGTCGAATATACTGAGAGCGTAGATTCTTCTGACGCTGGAAAGTCCCCCCAGCCAGCCTGCAGCTCCCGTGCGCGGGAGAAGTTGCAAATGGAGAGACTAAGGGTTAATACCCCTTTGGGGGTTCTCCCAGAAAAATCTACTTCTTTTGATTTCTGACGCCAGGAATTCGGCTTAGCTGGATTTCTCCACTCTGTGGAGTAGAAAATGGAGGATGCCCTTTTTAGGGATGCCGCCCTCCCGGAAATCTCTTATGCAAATCCAATCCCGCCCCACGGCGGGATTTCCCAACCACAAAATTGATCCTCACCGAAGGGACCTAACCTGTCCGGTTTTCGCGATATAATCAAAAACACTTTTTCCTAAAACGGGAGGCGGCCATGGGCTTTTCGGCGGAAGCGCTGTCGCGCATTTACCACCGCACAGGCGGGTACTGTCATCTCTGCGGGTGCAAAGTATCCTTCACCAATTACGGCACAGTCGGCGCTCGCGGAGCCTGGGAGGTGGAGCACTCGATTCCCTGGTCTCTCGGCGGAACGGATCACCTCAATAATCTGTACGCCGCATGCATCCCCTGCAATCGCGCGAAAGGGAATGGTTCAACACGGACGGCGAGAGCCTGGAATGGCCGATCCAGTGCACCGCTGTCTCGCGAACAGAGGAAAGCCATCCGTACTCAAAACCTCTGGGGCGGTGCCGCAACTGGATTTTTATTCGGCATGCGGTTCGGACCAGGCGGCGCAATCTTATGCAGCTTTCTCGGCGCACTACTCGGCGACTCGATCAAGGTGAAATGATTTCACAAACGCCGATGCATCCGTATCCGGCACTCGAATCTGCCCACGGGTTTCGAGGATCATTGATTTGAGTTTTAAGAGTCTGAGTGCTAGCTCGCCTGCGATGATTCGGCTGATTCAGCCGCTCTCTTAAAGAGGTCCGCAACATCGGATCTTAGCCGCAGCAAAGTATTGCCATTGACTCGCTCCCGCTGGTACCAATCTTTATCGGGTACGCCCATCTTTCGGAGCCGCAGGGTTATTGTGGCCAATGGCTTAAAAGTAAGCTGGGGTTTGGACTGCATCCCAAGCGCTGTGGCGAGTTCTTTATTGAACAGACGGCCGCCGTGTTTGATAAATGTCCTCACGACCAAGCTAGATTTTTCGCCGCTCATCAGCATGTCGAATTCTCCATTCGGTCGCGCTGGCTCGGGCGCTGCCTGTGTCGATGTTTTCGCGCCGTCAATCTGCTGAAGAAAATCCAAAACCGCCTTCGCCTTACTCAATGGAAGATTCAAATTCAATCCAACTATCAATTCGTCATTCATGGTTGGGTATATTTATATACGGCTGGCTTACATGTCAAATACATTTGATTAATAAATCGAAATACGCCATGAGCCACTTGTTTGAGATAGGGATCATCGATATATAAATGACGCGTCGCCATTAGGACCTGATTTGGGTCACCTTGCTGTTACAGTGGACCCAGGAGTGGTGTGTCAGGACGCTATATATTGTGGTCAAATGAAAAAATCCTGGAGAAAACCTCAAGATATGGTAAAGCGCAGATTGACTCCCGCTTTCCGGTACCGTATCCTATCAGTGCCAAATAAGACGAAATTCCGCATCTGAACGCCCTCCCGTTGACGCTCTCATCCGCGGTTTTCCAGTCGGCATTTTCGGCGAACACGATCCAATACATCTGTCATGGAACAATCCGCAAAAAACGAAACCAAAGGAAAAACATCCACACTCACGCGCGAGTACCAACCCGATAGTCTCTGCCGGATATTGAGCTTGGATGGGGGCGGCGCGAAGGGCTTCTACACACTTGGCGTGCTGAAAGAAATCGAGGCTATGCTCGGCTGTCCTTTATATAAGCGCTTTGATCTCGTATTCGGGACAAGCACAGGCGCAATCATCGCGGCGCTCATTGCGCTGGGCCATGAAGTCGATGACATCCACGATTTATATAAAAAACACGTTCCGACCGTCATGAAATTCAGCGACCGCCCAGGCAAATCCTCAGCCCTGAGCGCCCTTACCAAAAGCGTCTTCGGCGACGCAAAATTTGAAGATGCCAAAACCGGCATCGGCGTTGTGACCACGAAATGGGTTATTGAAAAGCCGATGATCTTTAAGGGAGACATTGCTCAAGCCCATGGGTCGAAGGGAACCTTCACCCCGGGGTTTGGGGTAAGCATCGCTGACGCGGTAGAAGCCTCTTGTTCCGCGTATCCTTTCTTTGACCGAAAAGTGATAACGACCTCTACCGGCGATAAGATCGAATTGATCGACGGCGGCTACTGTGCAAACAACCCCACCTTATATGCGATTGCGGATGCGGTTATCGCTTTAAACAAGGCCCGCGCCGACCTGCGCGTCGTCAGCGTTGGCGTCGGCGTATATCCCGAACCCAAACCCAGCTGGATGATGAGGCTAGCGAAGAAGTATCTGGTCAGCGTGCAGCTCTTACAAAAGACACTGGAGATCAACACGCAATCCATGGAGCAGCTACGCGCCATCCTCTTCAAAGAGATCAAGACGGTACGGATCAGCGATACGTTTAATCAACCGGAGATGGCCACCGATTTAATGGAACACAACCTCGACAAGCTCAATATTCTTCGGCAGCGAGGGCGCGATTCGTTTGCGAGTAGGGAAGCCCAACTTAAAGAATTCTTGCTGTAATACGACAACCATGAGCATTCCGGAATCACAATTTGACACTTGGGCGCATCAAGGTTCGATCACACAATCGAGCACTACGTATGCTGCGATAAAAAACACGCTCGAAGCGTCCGGTACACCGTATACCGGTAAGAATTATGAAGTCTTCCTGCAGGGCTCGTATGGAAACGATACGAACATCTACGCCGAGAGCGACGTAGACGTCGTCATCGTATCGAAGGTCTGTTTTCATAGCGATCTTTCGGCACTTCCCGACGATCAGAAGAACGCATATCACGCGGCATACGCGAACGCCACCTATACGTTCGGCGATTTCAAGCGTGATGTGCTCGATGTTCTGACGAAAAAATACGGGCAAACTGTTAAGGCGGGTGATAAGGCAATTTATATTCCCGCGAACGGAGGCCGCCGGAACGCTGATGTAATAGCGGCGGTGCAGTATCGCCGCTATTATAAATTCCAAAGCATTTACAACGAGAGCTTCGGCGAAGGCATCTGCTTCTTCAATGCTGCGGGGACACTCATCGCAAATTACCCAAAGCAGCACTCAGCGAACTGCACAACAAAGCACCAGGGAACTGGTGGTTGGTTCAAGCCGCTAGTACGAATCCTCAAGAACGCACGGAATAAAATGATCGACGATGGAATGATCGATGCCGATCTCGCACCGTCTTATTACTTGGAAGGGTTGCTATACAACGTACCGAACGATCAATTTAAAGAGAGTTACCAGGACTGTTTCGCCAACAGCATCGACTGGATTCAGAAAGCGGATCGCTCTAAATTCGTTTGCGCGAACGAACAATACTACTTGTTGCGTGAGAATTCTCCGGTGACGTGGCGTGCTTCCAAATGCGATGAATTCCTCACTGCTATCGCTGAGTTGCGGAAAGAATGGTAGCGCCGCATTCACCTTATCGCTCTTGAATTCACCGAAGATGACTATACCCCTCACCCTCCAATCCGGTTTTCACCAACCATCTAAAGATACTCAAGTTTATGGGTAGCTATTGCCAATTAACATGCGGTGGTCTCTACATCGGCAGCTCGAAGGATAATATTGATCCTCTCGTCATGACATTGTACCGAGAGGGAGACAAGCATGTGCGGAGGCTCGTGGCGGGTACACCTGAATATGAAAAGTATTACGAAGCGGCCGACCTTGATGACGAAGTAGAACGAATGCAGGTTACATACGAAATCACCGCAGCGGTGGCCCGTGACCGCTTAGAAGTAATGGGTTTCACACTGGAGACCGTCCGCCGCGCTTTTGTCGCTGCAGTTCACCGTCGCTTGTCTGAGCTTGAGGAATGGGCAGCAGATGATTCACGAGATCTGTGGACCGACGATATTGATTTCTTTCGGAGGTTGACTCCCGACACTTGGCTTGAGGCGCTGAGGGAAATCAGAAAGAGGGGGCTGAAACCATTTTATTGGCGATCCGACGACGAATTGGAACAGCTCCCTCCGTTACTAAAGAGAATGCTTCGTCGCAACGATGAATATTGGTATGGCTGCCCGGTGTATGACGTTCGGCATGCCATTCGTCTGGCACTCCAAACATGTGAGCTGACAGATTCTCTCGTTTACGACCTGACTGACCTCATCAGTGGGGGCGACTTTGATGACGACGATAGCCTGACTGAGTATGCCGACGGGGTTCTTACCGCAGATTTCGCATCCACGCGGCGCGTCGTTGTCCTGACAGAGGGCAGCACGGATAAGTGGGTATTGGAAGAGGCCATAACTTTGTTGTCTCCCAGTATTCGTGATTACTTCAGTTTTATGGATTTCGACAACGCGCGAATAGCGGGCGGCGCGGGTGCGCTTGCAAGCACGGTAAAAGCATTTGTTGGTGCTGGAATTCTTAACCGAGTCGTAGCGATTTTCGATAACGATACCGCCGCTTCAGAAGCCCTCCGATCCTTGGATGAAGTTCGCCTTCCATCAAATTTTGTGGTGATGCAGTATCCCGATCTGCCGCTTGCGCGGTCCTATCCCACGTTGGGACCAAGCGGGATCGTAGAAATGGATGTGAACGGCATGGCTGCGAGTATCGAACTGTACTTGGGTCGTGAGGTCCTTACCGATTCCGGCGGAAGCTTAATACCAGTGCAATGGAAGGGTTACAACAACTCGGTAGGTAAATACCAAGGAGAAGTCTTGCGGAAGAGTGAAATCTTGGGTCGCTTCCGGGAGAAGCTCACGAAAGCGAAGTCCTTAGCAAATGATGAATTGCAGGGTGACTGGGAAGGATTACAGATAATAATAAATAGATTAAAAACTGCCTTCGCAGCTATCCAGCAGGAAGAACATTTGGAACTCGAAAAACGCCAATACTAATAACCATGCCCCCCCCATCATCCAATCTGACTACTTAATATGAATAATCGAGATCTTCATCAAGCACTCAAAACCGAAATCGTAGAAAAAGGCAGCGCCGAGGGCGTTAACCTAGTTTTGGTAAAACACCAGTGGGGTAAAAACGATATCGGCTTCAGTCTTCATGTGGAACCGACGAGTTATTCATCGAGCGGTATTCAGATGACCGATTTCCTAGCCCATCTTGGCTTCGAACGAAGTCACTGTACATTTTCCGGGACGCACGAATGCTACGCAAGGTGGGTAGCCGATGTATTCACGCTCGCTCCATTCGTCGATTCATTTAAGAAAGCGTTTGATGCATTCCGCCGAGCCGAACGTCATCTTGAAAGCTGCGGTTTTCGAATCGAACAGCTTGAAGGTTGGGGTTATTTCATGGGTAAGCAGTCGCGTGCCGGCTCTCGAACGCGCGATACCTACGGCGACGGGCACACTGCGGCAACTACGAAGATCATGAAGAGCGCTGAAGACGAGGCATTTACATTCGTCTTTACTTGGATCGAAACCAATGATGGCGAGAAGGGTTGGACTACCCACTATAACCCGAAGAATCCACCGCTATCGGCTGAACTCATTGGCGTTTTTGAATTCCTACAACTGCAGCAGTTCGAGGACTGTCCGGCATTCGATTTCGAGCCGTGCCACTGGCGGTTTACTGCATACCAGTCGCGAGGCAACTCGGTATTCGATGGTAACGCCGAATATGCCCACGCGCTGTTCAATGCACACGCGGCGAATTTTTCACCCGGCATCAAGAATCTCCTAGATGCGCACCGCCTCGTGGAACCCTTCGGCATGAAACTGTTGGCCTTTAGAGAACCGGCCGAGCGTCGAGAGGAGGATATCCAGCGGCACATTGCCAAGCCAGCAAAGGCGAAAGTGGCCACGCGGGAAAGGGGACGAGACTTCGATGTTGCAATCTCATTTGCCGGAACCGAACGGGGCTACGCCGAGGAGGTTGCGAGGCGTGTGGATGCGGCCGGTTTCAGAGTGTTCTACGATGACTTTTACTCGGCGGAGTTGTGGGGAAAGGATCTCATTGAATTCTTCGACGACATTTACCGGAAGCGTTCGCGTTATTGCCTCATGTTTATCTCCAAAGAATACGCTGAGCGCATGTGGACGACCCATGAACGAAAGAGTGCGCAGGCCCGCGCGCTGGAGGAAAAAGGCAAAGAATACATCCTGCCGATCAAGGTGGACGACACGGAACTACCGGGCATGCTTCCCACGGTTGGCTACCTCTCACTAGTAGAATGTGGTGTGGAAAAGATAGCTGACTTACTGATCAAGAAGCTCCAAAGCTAGCCCATGCCCCTCATCTTCCAAACCCTATGAAACCCCGAATCACTTTAATCACAATAGGCGTAGACGACCTGGAGCGATCCTTGAAGTTCTACCGTGACGGGCTGGGTTTCCCGACGCAAGGCATCGTCGGCACCGAATTTGAACATGGCGCGGTCGCCTTCTTCGATTTGCAAAACGGCCTGAAGTTAGCTATTAGGCCGAGGATCAGCATTGCTCACGATACGAAGATTCCTCAGACTCCGCCAAGCCCAACAGACTTTGCGCTCGCCCACAACGTAGCGAGCAAAGCGGACGTTGACGCCGTCATGGAACAGGCCAAACGAGCGGGTGCAAAGATAACCAAGCCCGCGGCTGATACGTTTTGGGGTGGGTACGCCGGCTATTTCCAAGATCCTGACGGCCATCTGTGGGAGATCGCCTGGAATCCTCAAATGCTCCCGGAAGACTAACGATCAAACGAGAACCCATGCCCCTCATCTTCCAATCCGTCTCCTTTTTAATTAATCATGCAGAATAAACAATGACGCATTTTTATGATTCTCTACCTTGCGGGCATCAATCATTTCGATCCGCTTTCCAGAGAGAGGTTGCGGGAATGGTTTGAGCGAATATCCAACAATACTGGGGCACCGCGTTTTCTTGCTGTCGAATTCAGGGAAGATGTCTTTTTGCAAGTTAGAGCGCAGCGCGAGAGATTTCGCCAGCTCTTGAAGGAGCAGTGGCCACAGATGTCCGAAGCTCTCGTTAATACCCTTGTTCTTTCCCTTGCCTATGAGGGAGATACTCACTTGGAGATTTTCCCCGCCGTTGAAGTCCTATGGTTAAACCAACACCGACAATTGACCGAGGTGGAAATTGACGGAATCAACCGATATGCAGAGGATCGTCTCACGATGTATCGACAATTCTTGGATCAGGGGGCCGGTCACCTACCAGATGATGACAAAGTATTGGCAACGATTAGCGAATCTGCAAGGCTGAGAGCAGATCCGGCGAAAAAAGGTGGAGATGCGCGGGACGAGCAGTTCGCCCAAGTGATTATCCAACGAATCGGCAACTCGCAGGATGGATGGGCAATCATTGTCGCAGGAAGCAATCATATACAAGATTCGAATGGCTCAATGCGCCGACTGCTAGAAAATGCAGGCCACCGCTGCGAGATAACCCTTTTGTGAGGAATTGCTCCTGGCTCATGCCCCTCATCTTCCAATCCGTCTCTAATCGCCATCAATGAAAAACCCGACAAAATCAAAACAAGACATTGAGCTTGCGAGTAAATTCACCGTCGCCGATTACGAAAAGGCACGCGACGCCAAAGTTCCCGACCGGGACGCAATCGCCAAGGCTATTCATCGACGCTTCCTCGAACGGTACATAGAGCCAGTGTTGCAGCCGAAGAAGAAGCACGGTTTCGCGATCATGGCGGTCTCGTGTCTGATAATCGAGACGCTGGTGTCCTTTCGCCGGGGATGGAAACACAGTAGAGGGAAGAGCGAAGACGCCTTCCGCCGCTTCTTCAAATGTGCTGATTCCTTCAGCGCGTTCCGAGAGCACTCAAAGGACTTCTACGAGAACGTCCGATGCGGCATCTTGCACCAGGCCGAAACAACCGGCGGCTGGTTGATTCTCCGAGATGGGCCGCTGTTAGATCCACGCGCAGACACGATCACGATAAACGCCACGGAATTCATCAAACAGTTGGAAAAGTTCCTGGAAAAGTTCTGCGAAGACTTAAAGAGCAAAGATTGGGACAGCACCGAATGGAAGAACGTTATTATCAAGATGAATGTCATCGTGAAGAACTGCGAGCCGTAACCCGCCATCCATCCTTGACACCCCCCGCAAAAATGGTTCAATGAAGGCTCCCGCTCCCTCCATTGCTCAAATCAGCCTGACCGTATATATCCGCGCCGCTAATTTGACTGATTCTTACAAATATAGCATTCTGCATAGATTAGATCGACCTCGCTCCATAACTTCCTAACCCATCGATCATGTCCAAATACTTGGGCAAAACTCTTTATATAGTCTGCCTTTTCGTGCCTGCTTTTGTTTTTGCACAATCGTTTCCAAATTTTCCTATGGCATTTTGGGGTGGAGTGACAATTAACAGTGATCCAGCCCCGATCGGCTCGGTTATTCGCGCGTACTACAACGACATACTTGCTGGCGAGGTGACTATTTCCGAATCCGGGATATATGGGTATTCGAGCCCATTGAAGAACAAACTTGTTCTTGCCGAAGGCAGTGGGGAAATAAATTTCACAATACTTGCACCTGGTTTTAATTCCGGCAACGAGACCGCCCGTACAACTGCGATTACACATGACGGCTTTGTTTCCGGAGATACGGTGAATAAAGAATTGGCGTTCAGTATCGTTCAGCCGACACCGACACCTGCGCCCGTTCAAAGCTCCGGAGGAGGCGGTGGCGGAGGAGGAGGCGGAGGTGGCGGCGGTGGAGGCGCATCCATATCGCCATCCCACGTCTATATCAATGGCAATGCAACGAGGACGAGTTCACCGCTGGTAACGCTCACCTTCGCATCGCAAGGCGCCTCAAAAGTAAAAGTCTCCAACTACGCCGATTTCAAGGATGCGCAATGGATTCCAATTCCCACAAGCATGCAATGGCAGCTTATCTCCGGAGATGGCGTACGCACCGTCTATGCGCGATTCGGAACAAGCTATGAAAGCGCCATCGGCGATGCCTCCGCTTCGGTTTACGTGGAAATTCCGGGGGGTACAACCACAGCAACATCCAATGTAATAACCCCTCCGGCCAACCAGTTAACTTCGAATACCCAGCCGCAAACATCGGGAGGGACGGTGCTTGGCGCTTCCTGCGTCGCTTTCGCAAGAACGCTTTCGTACGGCAGTTCCGGCGATGATGTCCGGGCTCTGCAGGCTCGATTAAAAGCCGAGGGATTGTATTCGGCTCAAGCAACGGGCTGGTTCGGCTCGCTGACCAAGTCGGCGCTCATCGCATACCAAAAAAAAGCCTCCCTGCCCCAAACCGGCGTATCGGATGCCGTAACGCGCCAGCGCTTAAACGCCGGATGCGGGGATATTCCCGAAGGCGGCCTGATTCGCGCCACCGGCGGCATGGATGTCTATATCGTGAAGTACATAAACGGGAAACGTTTCAAACGGCTCATCTTAAGCCCTTCCGTTTTCAACAGCTATGGTCATTTGCGCTGGGAGGATATCAGGGACATTGAACAATCGGTCATCGATAGCTTTACCACGTCCGATCTCGTCCGCGCGGTAGGGGACGAGAAGGTTTACCGTCTGTATCCAGAGGGCGATACGGGAGAGCGGCGCTGGGTAAGAACGGGCGACGCGTTCATGCGCATGGGATTCGATTGGAACGCCATTTACGAGATCAATGCTGTTGACCGGGATTCGTATGTGGTTGGAGGGAATATTGAATGATAAAAGACATTAAATAATCTAACTCATCATTGCATGAAAAAACTTATCACCACTACCGCTCTCGTATCCGCCATTATTGTTACTTTTATAAGCTCAGGAAACGCATCAAACAATCCTCCAAGTCAGGTTGTAACGTTGCATTCCGGCTGGAATGTAGTTTCTGTCACGCGCGTCGTTGCGTCCCATGCATTTTCAGCGGCAGAGACATCCAATAATTTTGACATTTATGTACTTGAAGCCGGTGGCTGGAAAACATTGGCTGATTTAAATCAGCAAGAATTCACTCCGCTTTACGGATATTTCATTCAAAATAAAACCGGCCAAGACCAAACATTAACATTTTCATACCGCACAACTCTTTCCCCGGATGAACGCCTATTTTCCCGTACATTTTCCGACTTGGGTTGGCATTCTATCGGGCCGGCAAACCCTACCTACATGAAATTGCGAGGCGGAAATACGGCAGACACGAACAATGTTTCAAACATTCTATCTTCGCTATCTGATGGATATGCGAGCGTGCTTGATTTCACCGCTGGCCATTATGCAACTGATCCAGATTCGGCGCATGTGGCCGACCAGTGGGCGTTGCGTACACAAGCCGATGCGGACCAATTGAATGATCTCCGCGAGCTAAAAGGTTACGCAGTTTATATCACCTCTTCGGGAACGCAATTTCTGGGCTTCCAAAATGATGGCGCGTTTCCACCACTTGATATCACAGTGACAAAGAACTCTGCATTTGGAAACAGTGGCGTTTTGCCGTCACTTCCGGGTGCCAAGATTGGTTCGTTCGTCGTCCAGGGTGGCACAGATGAAGGTGCAAGAATTTCAAGCGTCTCGCTTGATTTCGCTGGTATTGATGATGCGACCACAGTTGGTAATATGATCTTGAAGGTCAATGACACACAACAGGGAACCACAATCGGTTCTCCTACCATAACGGGCAATACCTACTCCGTCAGCATTAATGTGCCGAAGTCAACTCCGGTTGTCATTGATGTCTATGCCGATGTACGTGGCAATGCTTCTGGAACCGCGCAACTCAGAATCCCGACCAATGGCGTAGCGGCTGTGGGTCTTTCGACCTCTAACCAGGCGCAAGCTCCTTCCAGCCCAGCTGCATTGCAGTTGATTACATTTGCGGCAGGTTCGCTCAAGATCACCAAAGACTTCTCAAGCCCCGTTGAGCAAATTCTCACTCCGGCTAACGGCGTCCTCTTGGGCAACTGGAAGTTCGAGGCGAAGAACGAAGATCTGCGACTTGGCAAGGTAACCTTCACGGTTCGTTCCGGAAACGGCGGCAGCGGCACAACCGCATCTGCCAACTTCGGTACGCTTTACCTCAAGGATGGTTCCACCACGCTTGCATCGGGTTCTATTGTCAGCAATGATGTGGTATTCAGCGGCTTTAACTTGACGATTCCCACCTCCGGATCAAAGATCCTTTCACTCTACTCGGATCTGACTAGCTCAGTCACGCAATTGCCCAATTCCATCGCCGTCTGGACCCTCAAGTCTGACACTGCCCCGACCGATATTGATGTGACCGGATCTTCCGGCCAGCTCAGTGTTGGTAGTATTGATGGTGAAACCGACACGACCACCGCAGACACTACGTTTGCGACCTCGACTCGCTTCCTGTATCACAACTCGAAGCCCGTTCTTGCTGCGGCGTCCAACACTCCAACAGGTTCTAAGTCACCTGCTATCGCCCAGGAAATCTTCATCTTCACCGTTACCAATACCGGTACGCGTGAAATGAGGATCAGCGCGATTACCGTTACGATATCCGCTTCTGGTGGAAGCGTTGTGCTGGGTAGGATCAGCGACTTTGACCTTTATGATGGTACGCCGAAGATCGGCGACAATGGCCGCCAGACGCTTGGTTCAGGAGCGGGCGTGGTAGGCACAATGGGTGCAGCCTCATCCTCAATTGCGTTTGGCTTTGATGCGGGCAATGATGTCTCCGGATACTTTGACAACTTTGTCTTGAGTTTCGGCGCTTCAAAGACTCTCACGCTGAAAGCTGACACGACAAACATTCGGGGAGGTCTTAGCTCAGGCCAGAACGTAACCTTTAATGCGCGCATCACCGGCTCAATTGGATATGACGCCGCAAACAACATCTGGAACACCGGCAACTTCGAATACTACTACACTCCGGTGTTTGGTACCGAAGTCGGACCGTACACGCATTCTGATTCCTACCCGGTCAACGGCGGCACCCTTTCTTATTAAAGCTACTTGCGCTCTCGAAACATCACAGCCCCGCGAAAGCGGGGCTGTGATTTCTGTAGAATCGTTCACTGATCCGACAAGTTCCTGCACAATAAAAAGCGCCTCATCGGCGCTTTATCTTGTTTTTAAAAATAAATATTTGAACACCCATTTGCTACAAGACACGACTCCGATTGTTCTATGGAGTTGGTACTCGTGTCGCAGTCCCTGCGTATTCCCGCAGGGACACCGAAGCCACATCCATCACGACCCCCACCTTTAAGGTTGCGGGGTCTTTTTCATTCCGGCATCGCGCCCTTGACACCCCCCACATAAATGGTTCAATGAGAGGTACGGCAAACACAGCCACTTACCCATTTACCAAGCAAATTAATGGACACAGCAAATCAGCAAAACCTATCACCCGAGCAAGCACGCACTGATGAGCTGTTGAAGCGCTACGCGGCTTTGGACAAAGTATCTGCTACGGTAAAGCAGATTCAGAGATACTCAGACATGCTTGCATCGATTCCAGAAGATCAATTAACACCGACTCAGCGGTTATGGCAATTAGCGCATGAGGCGGTAAATGCAAAATTCGCCCCCGGTACAGAAGAATCGATGCTGGAAGGCGCGATATGTTTATACACACTGGAATCGTGCATTCCGGCGAAATGAAGCCTTAGCAGAAATACTTTAGTCTCCCGCCTCAAAACTCCTGGGTGCTTCCATGAGCCCCGTCCCCGAAATCACTTCGCGAGGATTGGTCTCTCAAATCACCGAGGAGGCTGTGTGAAGGAAAAGTTCTATATCCGCCGGGGTAACTGGCAACGCAGGCTGTGGTCGGAACTCGGCAGTGTGTACTGCGAGTGGGAACGAATTAACAGTCGTACCGGCCTCACGCTGGAAGACAAAAAGAGACTCAAAGAATACTACCTTCAGGAGTGCGTCACCCCGCGCATCCGAGAGGCGTTGAAAAAATACTTCCCCGAAGATTTCACCACCGCCGACCAGCACACCGGCGAAAAAATAGAAAGCCAACGCGGTACATAAGCAACACAACCACCCATCCAGGTGGTTGTTTTCTCACCCAAACCCAAGAAATCGAGACCAGATATCCCGAGAGAGTACGGTATGGAACGACTTTAGCTGCCCCCGGTACAACCGCCGCGCAATCATGCTTTACTAAAAGAAGCCCGAAACCATCGGGCAGGAGACAGACGATGAAACACGACCAACCAACTCAATTACCCGGCATCGATGAAATGCTCGACTGGATGCGCCAGATTCGCACCACCTTCGAAAAGATCGATAAGCAGGCGGAGATATCGGCGGAAGATAAGCAATTTGCCAAACAGTTTTATTTGAAAAACCTACCGCCGAGCATCCAGAAGGCGGTGCGTAAACATTTCCCCACCGAATTCAACGGCAACGAACGCCAGGAAGGGGTCTGACCATGGACGAGCAACACATCACCGTCTTAACCCACCAGGGCATGCTAGAGTGGCTTGCAGACATCCGAGACGACCTGGCGAGCATTGATACAGACTCGCGCTTGACCGCGGACGACAAGAAGCTCATCAAACGATTTTATTTCAAAGAGTGCCTGCCGCCGCGCATACAGGGTGCCGTCCGCCAATTCTTCCCCGACGAATTCGCAGGCAACGAACGCCCGGCAAGATCAAAACAGAGGGCAAAAACCGGCGATCATACCAAATCCGATTCCGGCTCGACCCACACCGAAGGAGAGAGTGAAACTGTCACCATTCCCGGCGACGATGACATCCAATAAACAGCCAATCCTAACCCCGACTTTCATAGTCACCCAACCGCCCCTTTGTGGCGGTTTTTTATTTGCTCGACCGCCATCCCTTCCCACAATCCACCGCAGCGACTGGACACATTTCGTATAAATGGTAGTCTGAAGGTATATGAAGAAACTACTTACCGTGTTTGGTTTAGTGGCCGTTATGTCTCTAGCAGCCATTCAGTTCGCGTATGCATCAGTTCGAGTTCGTGGGTATTATCGAAGCAGTGGCACGTATGTACAGCCGCACCATCGCTCAAATCCGGATAGCGTTCGTTTCAACAACTGGTCCAGCCGGGGAAATTACAATCCGTATACAGGCGCGAGAGGTTACCGGAGATGGTAGCCAGATATGATCGGCAAATGTCTCACTTCGTTCCAGTCCTAAGTAAGAAAAGCGCCTCACCGGCGCTTTAACCTTTCTTGAAAAAGATTTGAAACCCTCATCCCTTGCCACAATCCCCCGAACCGATACGATGAAGGCATCTCCTTAATTCTTTCTAGGCTCTATTTATGAAGAAACTCATTCTCTCTGTAATCGGGTTCTTTTTAGTCACCATCGGAATTGTCATCGGGTATAAACACCAAAAGCCTCGTACCGATCAGCCTGCATCAAGTACCGAGATTATTCAGAAATGTCACGACTGGGGTGAAACATACCGGAAACAATTTGAGAAGGATACTGAAGATAACGGTCATAACAGCGTTTCCCCGGAATACGGTTATAGTCAGAAACTAAATACTTGTGTGTTCTCTGCAGGAACATTCAATGCAATGCTCGGAACTCATGAATTTGTATTGGACCTTGCAACGAATCGGACACTCGCTGAATATGATCGCCGCTTTGGTTCCGGTTATATTCCTACTGTCGATGAAAGAATACAGGACATCCCGTGGCACATTGAATACCTAACGAGGAAGAAAGAAATATTCGGGTCTCTATCTCCTTCTCAAGATAAATTGCTCACCGATTTGAATTCTTACCCACCCCCAATGAAGTAAAAGGAGACGAATTTAAGATCATCTCGGATGCAGAGGAAAACATCACCCCGCTTCGCGGGGCTGTTGTCATTTCCGAGCCGCTTTAAAAAGCGGCGCATCGTCCGCAGCGTGATCAGCCGGCCGAATTAAATCCGGAACATCAACCGATGCCCGATTCACATCACGCGAAACCTCATACGCCCGCATCGGCGAAGAATACGGAGTCTCAAGCAATCGCAGCAGATCGCCCAAATCAGCATCCTTCTCAATCCAGGCCTTCTCTTCTTCAGGATCAAGGATCACCGGCATCCGCGCATGAATAGGCTGCATGAACGCATCCGCAGCCGTAGTAATAATCGCAAAGCGAGGTAAAACGCTAGGCTCTCCAGAACCCTCCTGCCACAAGCCCGCAAACGCGAAGAGCTTCCCATCGGATCTGGTGATACGAAACGGGACCTTGGAACCCGATACCGCGTTCCATTCGTAGAAGCCGTTAGCCGGAATAAGACATCGCCGCAAAGCCAGGTCCGTGCGGAACGTCGCCTTATCGCGCAACGTCTCATACCGCACGTTAATCAACCCATCCTTCTTCGACACATGCGACATCCACACCGGCCGAATACCCCAATGCGAAAAGACGATCTTCCCAGGATCAGCATTAAGGATGACCGGAAGCAACTGCGAAGGCGCGGCATTATACCGGGGCTGCATCGCCCCACCGACCGTAGCTCCGAACCGCTCCTCGATCAGCGAGGGCTCAACAGCAATCGAATACCGTCCACACATGCCGTTCATCGTAGCAACCGCACATGAAATCGCAATGTATGGCCGCCGCAACCAATGAAAGTAGGTAGACCATCCACAGCTCTCCCCATTGACGCTATCCGATCCCTCCCGTACTCTAAGCCATAGGTGAACATTCGTTCACCTCGCGTAACACCGCCCACCACACCTTCCATGCCCCCACTCGAAACCTACAAAACCAAAATCCAAAAGTTCTATCGCCGCCACCGTCGCATGCCGTCATACGCCGAGATCATGCAGCTTGCCGGATTCAAATCCAAAAACGCCGCCTCAAAGCTCGTCGCAAAACTAATCCAGCTCGGCAGCATCGCCAAAGACGCAACCGGCCGGCTTATTCCCAAACACCTCGGCGCGTCCCTTCCCGTCCTTGGCACGATTGAAGCCGGATGGCCGTCTCCCGCAGAAGAAGAATTACTCGACACCATGACCCTGGACGACTACCTCATCCCAAACAAGGAAGCCACATACATTGTTAACGTCTCAGGACGCTCCATGGTGAACGCCGGAATCCTTCCCGGCGACCAGGTGCTTGTCGAGCGAGGCCGCGAGCCGAAAGACGGAGATATAGTAATTGCCGAGGTAGACGGCCAGTGGACCATGAAATATTTCCGCCGCAAGAACGGCAAGGTTGTTCTCTATCCCGCCAATCCCGCGTTCAAACCGATTGTTCCCAAAGAGGAGCTTACAATTGCGGCCGTCGTAAGAACGGTTATTCGCAGGTACTAAAGCTCTTATGCAGAACGCGCCACTTTCCATCCACGGCTTTCCCCGCGCCATCGTGCACATTGACGCCGATGCCTTCTTTGCATCCTGCGAGCAGTCGCGCGATCCCGCGCTCAAAGGCAGGCCGGTAATCACCGGAAAGGAGCGCGGAATTGTCGCATCCATGAGCTACGAGGCCAAGGCAATGGGCGTGACACGCGCCATGCGTCTCTTTGAAGTAAAAAAGCTATGCCGCGACGCCATCATGCTTCCATCCGATTACGAGACGTATTCGCTTCTCTCAAAGCGCCTCTTCTCCATCGTCCGGCGCTTCACGCCTGATGTTGAGGAATACGGCATAGACGAATGCTTCGCCGATCTCACCGGGCTTCGCCGGGCACTTGGCATGAAATACATCACCATGGCGCAGAAGATAAAAGAAGCGCTCGATGCCGAACTCGGCTTCACTTTCTCCGTCGGTCTTGCTCCACACAAGGTCATCGCCAAGCTCGCATCCAAATGGAAGAAACCATCCGGTCTCACCGTGATCCCCGCGCGAGACATCCATCTCTACCTGAAGGATCTTCCCGTCGAGAAAGTGTGGGGAATCGGCCGCGAGACTACTGCATACCTCCAGAAATTCCGCATCCGAACGGCGCTCGATTTTGCGCGAAGACCCGAACCGTGGGTTCGCAGCCATCTCACCAAGCCTCACGTCGAGATCTGGCAGGAACTGAACGGCAATGCCGTTCTTGAACTCGTAACCGAGGAGAAGACTTCGTATGCTTCCATCCAAAAAGTAAAAACGTTCACGCCCGCGTCTTGCGACCCTGCCTTCGTATTCTCCCAGCTCGCAAAGAACATCGAGAACGCGACGATGAAGGCACGGCGCTACAATCTGGCACCGCGCGGCTTCGTCATTTACCTCCGCACCCAGGACTTCCTCTCGGCCGGCATGGAAATAGAACTCGCAAACAGAACCGCAATTCCCAACGCCCTCATCGCATCCGCCCAACCTGCATTCACAAAGATCTTTCAACACGGCACGCGATACCGCTCCACCGGCGTCATCCTTCTCGATCTTGAAGACGACTCGACGACGCAGCTTGATCTATTCGGATCAGCCGAAAAGCTGATCGCCATGCGCCGCGTCTACGAAGGCGTGGACCAGGTAAGACGGAAGTACGGAAAGCACACGCTGTTTCTCGGCTCCAGCTTCCTCGCCAACAAATTTGGGCAGCATTTAGGGGCGAGAGGCGACATTCCGAGAAGAAGGGAGATGTTGCTCAAAGGCGAGACGACGCGAAGAAGGCTCGGCATCCCCATGTTCCTCGGCGATGTCAGGTGAATCATGAAAGCGCCGCCATCCCTTGCCACAATCCAGCGTGAACCATTATAAAAAGCGCTTCATCGGCGCTTTATCTTTTTTTGAGAAATATTTGAACTCCCATCCGATACACTGCGGCGATATTCTTAAAACCCTCCATACCTATGCCAAACATCTACGACCGGGAAATGGTGCGGACCCTCAGAAGAACCGTCGAATACTTCGGTCAAATCAACAGGCGAACCGATCTCACGCGAAAAGACAAGCGCACGATAAAACATCACTTCCTCGAATCCATCGCCCTCCCGCGCGTCCACACGCTCCGCGCGAAACACACCCTCGCCCCCATCGCGCACCACGACAGCTCACAACATTCGTCGAGATAAAATCTTTCTAAAAATATTCTAAAGAAAAACCTAAGGAACAATGGCTTAGTTATCCCCATTGATGACTGTTCATCTCTTGTCCGAATTCAGATTGTCCCTTACCATTCGCGACACATCTCGTCTCACCATAATTCTTAACGGCAATATATGTTTCCAAAACGTAAGCCATTTCTATTTCTCCTCGTGCTTACCTCGGCATGGTCGATGTTTAATTTGCATTTCGCTTTCGCTGCCACAAACGAAGTCATCGATCCTGAGAAAGCGCGAGCATGGGAAATTAACCAGAGCACCGGCGGGTTCATACACAACTATCCTCTCGCAATTCCTCCTGGCCGAAACAACTTGCAGCCTGATCTGAAGCTGACCTATTCAACCGACAATTCTGAACCGAACGGCATCTTTGGCAAGCAATGGTCCTTAAGCATCCCGTACATTGAGAGGGAAAACAAACACGGCGTGAATTATCTGTACAGTGCGGCATTCTCGCCGTTTTTCGCCTCAACGCTCGATGGCGAGCTGGCTACGACGACGGTAACGTCGGTATACGCCGCACTGATCGAAAACGGAAGCTTCAATACCTACACGGTCTCGACGAGCGACAAGTGGGTCGTAAAAGATAAAAACGGAACGCAGTACACCTTCGGATCAACGACGTCAACGCGGATGGACGATCCGAACAATTCATCGAACATTTACAGATGGATGCTGGCAGAAGTCCGCGACACGAACGACAACTATATCCGCTACACATATTACAAAGACGCCGGACAGATTTATCCGGATTCTATTTTGTATACCGGCAATGGCAGCACGGATGGGATATTCGAAATCGATTTTCTGCGCGAGAATCGGACCGATACGGCGACATCGTACGATGTCGGTTTCAGAGCCGTCACAAACAGCCGCACCACTGAGATTGACGTCAAGGTCAACGGAACATTGGTACGCAAGTATGCTCTCGGGTATGGCACTGCGGCCAACGGCTTAACCTCTCTTTTAAGTTCGATCACCGAAACCGGATATGACGAAGCCTCGAATGCCGTCGCACTTCCCGCAACAATGTTCACCTATAAGAGCGATACGCCAGGCTTTACCACAGATTCCACATATAACCTGCCGGTAGCAATCGTGGACAATGGAACTCAGAAGCCCCGCAGATTTATCGATTTTAGTGGCGACGGATTAACCGATATCCTCCGTGGCAATTACGTTCCCGGTGTTGGCCAGTTCTTCGATAACTGGATAAACAACGGTCACGGTTGGGATCGTGCTGGCTCCGAATGGAACGTATTGCTGTCAACGAGTGACGTTGACAATCGTGCCGAGGTTGTAGATATAAACTGCGATCACCGACCAGATTACGTAAACAGCACCTTCGATGGCTCAACTACCTCGTATGAAAGTCTCCTTAACACTCCTAACGGCTGGACCGGAGATCAATCAAACTGGCATCTACCCCTGGCATTGACCAAGAATGGGGTGCGCCGCATCGTTAAATTTATCGACTTCACGGGCGATGGGTGTAACGACATCATGCACGGCGATTATGTCCCAGGAGTGGGACAGACCTATTCGAACTGGGTAAACACCGGCAATGGTTGGATACCTGCCGATCCCGCCTGGAATTTTCTTTTCAGCACGAGCGACGCAGATCAAGGTTACAAATTCTTCTATTTAAACCCCGACAAGCTGCCAGATGTTCTCTGGAGCAATTTCAATGGCAGCACGACCTCGTATGGAACATACATCAATACGGGCTATGGTTGGGAAGGCGCTCCACTCTATATTTCGCCGGTAACATTTTTAATCAACGGCGTGGATCGCGGCCATAAACCCGTGGACCTCAATCATGATGGGTTGACGGATATTTTTTACGGCAACTACAACCCGGTCACCATGCAATACACGTATGACAATTACCTTAATACCGGCAGCGGCTGGATAGGAGCGGGTTCGGCATGGAATTTTACGCTGCTATATGGCGGTGCAGAGCAGGGATACCGAATCGGCGATTTTGATGGTGACTCCGGCGCGGACATTGAGTACAGCAATTTCAACGGCAGCAGCACCTCGTATGGATCATCCATCAACAACGACCTGATGGTTGACTTGCTGGTGCAAATTTCTTATCCGGCCGGTGGGAAAACGAATATTCAATACAAGCAAGCGGCCGCGTATTTCGACGGATGGAACAATCTCACCAACACGACTGTGCCATTCTTTGTGCCGACAGTGTACAAAGTCTCCACGAACGACGGCACCACCACAAGCACGCAGGATACGTTCTCTTACAAAGGCGGCAAGTTTCAGTTTTACAGCGCGACCGATCGGAAATTCGCGGGCTTTGCCGAAGTAGACAAAACCGACAGCGCGAGCAGTGTTACGAAAACGTTCTATCACACCGGTTCAGGCACCGATTCCACTCATGGCGAGTATCAAGATAACTACTGGAAGATGGGTAAAGCCTATCGCGTCGAAAAATACGATAGGTCAGGCAATTTGTTTGAAAAGACCATCAATAAGTGGGATACGGCTACATCCACCACAAGCGTCGCCGGTTTTGCAAAGCTTAGTCAAACCATTCGATCAACTTACGACGGCTATAGCTCGCATAAAGACAAGGCCGAGAGTTTTACATACGACAACCTCAATGGGAATCTGACGCAGAAGATTGAATGGGGCGAGGTCTCGGGCAGTGACGACGGGACCTTAACCGATACCAGCACGGACAAGTTCATTACCGACATCACATATGCATCAAGTCCCACGTCGAGTGTTCGGGTGGCGGTAAGCCAAAGCACGGTGAGCGACCAGGCAACGAGCACCGTCAAACAAGCCCGGTTTTATTACGACAGCCTCGCTTCGGGCATTGTCGACAAAGGAAACCAAACCAAAGAAGAGAACTGGGTAACCTCGACAACATACATATCCCGCCAGACCTCGTACAACAGCTATGGCTTGGTAGCGACCTCAACCGACCCCAGAGGCAAGATCACGTCATATATTTATGACGGCTTCAATCTTTACCAGGCGACCACGACCCAGCCGCTTAGCTTGGTGAGCCAGTCGACGTACAATTATGCAAATGGCAAGACAGCGACATCCACCGATCCAAACGGCAATAAGTTCGCCAACGTCTACGATGGCTTTGGCCGGTCAGTATTCGCCAAGCAACCTGATCCGAGCGCTACAACCACGCTTCTCACCAAAACGGCATACTCATATAACGATGCGACAAGTACTGTCAGCGTTCTTCAAACCGATTATCTCGATTCAACGACAACGATCAAAACCTACACCTATTACGATGGGTTGAAACGCGCCAAACAAGCCAGAAGATCGGCGGAAGACGGCTACTACGAGACAAAGGATATTTCTTACAACAACATCGGTCTTGTGCAGCAAGAATCATTGCCATATTTTTCTTCCGGCGCTTCAAGCACCACCGCCACGACGATTCCCGCCCTATTCACCACTTACGCCTACGACGCATTGCAGAGAGTAAAAACAGGGGCAAACGCTGTCGGCACGACTACCAAGGCCTACATCAATTGGAAGATTATCATCACTGATCCGAACGGCAAGAAGAAGGATCTCAAGTATGACGCCTATGGCAATTTAATTGAAGTCACCGAACACCACACTGCGGGCGGCAGCAGCGAAAGTTTAATGTCCCTGCTTGATCCCGAGTACGCAGCACTATTAATGAAACCGCTTATGGCGCTTGCGGACGAAACCGCCACGACGGTTATAGATACAGTCATGCCCTCCGCATCGCCCGATCCGACGAGTTCACCCGAGCCGTCTGCTTCGCCCCCTCCAAGCCTCTCTCCGTCGCCCACGCCGTCCGCGGAACCCTCAGAGCCTCCGACCCCGTCGCCAAGCGTCGAACCTACACCGTCGTTATCGCCCGTTGTCTCTCCGTCCGAAGCAAGTCCCGAGACTTTTTCGGATTCCGCAACCCCACCCTCCATTGCCGCAAGTCCAACACCTTCACCCGAGCCAACGGATATAGTGACTCCTGAGATTGATCCGCAGACCGTTACGTCCTCCAAACCCGCAGAGACGCTTGATTGGAATTCGAAAACCGAGACGCTTGAAAGCGGCGCTAGGCGCTACGAGGTCCATGTAAAGCAGGTCAATTTCAAAAATGCGGATGGCGCATTCAAACCGATCGATGTTACCCCCGTTCCAACAGCCGATGGCTGGGAGATTACGCAAAACACATTTATTGCCCGGTTTCCAGCCCGTTCTGCCGGAATTGCCGAAATGGTGAACAACAACCGATTCGATACCAGAGACAAGACCGATATCGACGAACCTATACAAACCATGACCATCCACGCCGAAGGCGTTGCCGACGTGACCGGAGCATTGGAGTTCGGGGATGTTGGATACGGCGACGAATGGTACGTGCGCTATCCCAATGCGTATGCTGATATCGGCGCGGATCTCATTTACGTTGTATGGCACGGGCGCATTCCGCGATTACAGAAATTGGTGCGATTCAATTCGGCGCTGGCTTCCGACAAGGAGTTTAGTTTCACCTATGCCTACTCGGATGATCCGGATTTCACAACCAAGGAAGGCGCTTGGGACAAAAAGTCGGAGTTTAGAACCAGCCAGGCGGTAAAGGTAGGCAAAGAGGGACAGAAGCGCGGCTTTGCGTTCAAGAACTTCTTGATATGGGATATGCACGCCATGACGCGGAAGTTCGCGCCGGTCGAAGTAGACATCAAAAGCGTCGATACCAATTCATATCTCCTGACTAAGCACATCCAGTCCTCATTCTTCTCCGATGTCGTCTACCCCGTCTACACCGACACGACGAACACCTTTTACCCCGACTATGACCCGGAAACGACAACCGTGGACGGGGGCGTAGCCACCCAGGGAGGAGCTGCGGGAACATTCGCATCGGTACGCGCCAAAGCGGGAACCCTTGCCCAGCCATCCTCCGGGGAAAACACGGCAGTTCAGATTCTCGCCACCGGCTCCTCGAACCAATACAACGAGATGTTTCGAGGGTATACGCTCTTTGATACGAGCGGTATTGGCTCTGGTCAGGTAGTAACCACCGCGACGCTCTCGCTATGGGTTGCGGATAAGGGTGCGAATGGCATGGGACAGTCCATTACCATCGTGCAGGGTGTTCCCGCCTCAAACACCGATCTGGTAGCGGCGGACTACGCAACTGCGAATTTCACCATGACCCAGCAGAACACCACGGATCTTGCCTGGGCATCCATCACGCTTTCGGCTTACAACGACTTCGTCTTAAACGCCACCGGTCGTGGAAATATCAACACAACGGGTATTACGAAGTTCGGCATCGTATCGGATCTAGACCGAGATAACGGGACGCCAACCTGGTCAAGCGGGGCCAACGCCTATTTCAATATACGGTGGGCAGACCAAGCCGGGTTTACTAACGATCCAAAGTTGATGGTCGATTCCAGCAGTGCTACTGCCCCGATTGCGCCGACGAACCTATTGGCCGAAGGTCTGACCAATCCGACGGGCGTTACCGACGCGACACCCGAATTCAGCGCCATTTACAACGATCCCCAGGTGGGAGATCAGGCGATCTACTATCGCCTCCAGGTGTCCGCATCGAGTACTGATTGGGCGACACTCATGTGGGACAGCGCAAAGACCGCTATGGCAACCACCACCCAAGGCAATCGCAGCCCGGACATTACCTACGGCGGAACGCCGTTGTCTCTCGACGGAAGCGGCTACTATTGGCGCATCAAGTTCTGGGATGTAAGCGACGCGGAAGGGCAATACAGTACATCCACGGCAAGCTTCACGCTTATTGACGATACCGTCAGAACCACCTATGTATATAACGGTCTTGGCGCATTAACAAAAATCACTGATGCCTTGGGTAACGTGCGCAACTTCACGTATGACGGGTTGGGCAGGCGCTTAACCGCCCAAGATCTCCACGGCTCAAGTGACACCACATATGGCACATGGACCTATGCCTACGACGACGGGGGCAACCTCACGCAGGTTCTCGATCCCAAGAGTCAGACTATCAACCGTACATATGACGATATCAACCGGGTTCTCACGGAGGATTACACGGGGCAGACCGGAACTGAAGTAGCCTACACTTACGATTCCTGCACGCAGGGTTTGGGCCGACTCTGCACCGCATCGTCTTCTGCAGTTAGCGCAACCAGCACGTATAACGTTTTGGGCCAGCTCACCCAGGAATCGAAAACGATAAGCGGCACGAGCACGCCCTTTGTCACCGCCTACACCTACGATCGCCAGGGAAACCAACTGACCATCACCAATCCGGATAATTCGGTGGTGCGCTACATGTACAATGTTGGCGGGCGAATCGAAACGGTCCAGCGAAGAGAATCAACTACTAGTACGTATAGCGACGTTGTAACCGATTTCGACTACAGTCCCATCGGCAAAGTATCCTTCCAAGCCAATGCCAATTGCACTCAAACAACCAACACGTATGACCCCGCCCAGCTTTATCGCTTAACCAACAAATACACCGCCAACTCTTGCCTGAGTGGTACAGGAACCTTTGGTTTTTCGTCCATCGCCGCCTCGAACTCTTTTTGGGCCACGGGGAATATAGGTTCAGACGGGGAAGATTACCGTCCCGTCCAAAATGGCACGGTAACCTCCATATCCTTTTACGGCAATTCCTGGTCCGGCAACCCCGGCGGCCAAACCACTCTCCAGGTATCCATATACAATGCTGCGGGCACTCTCATAAGCTCGGGCGCTACCACCATAAATTCAACTGTCGAATGGAAAACGATACCGGTAACTTCGGTGCCGGTATACGCAAATACGATCTATCGCCTGGCCTTCAGCCCGGCAAACTGGATCATTCGCTACTATGAAGCCACGGGTAAGAATTCTGACCTGCAAGTAGCTACGTCGTATCCGACCCTTCCCAATCCGATCACTTGGGTAACGCAAGCTGGAAAAGACAAGTTCTCCATGTATGCAAATTATGTCCCCGTGGTGACCGTCATCCAAAACATCAGCTACACTTATGATGCCGTCGGCAATATCACTAGAATCGTGAATGCTTCGCCGACCGATGCATCAAGCACGGCAACATTCGTCTACGACGATCTCTATCGGCTGACATCGGCAGCCGTCACGAGCACACCAACAAGCGTTTCCGGTTTCACCCAGACATACACGTATGACTCGCTCGGCAATATCACCAATAAATCGGATTTGGGAGATTACACGTATGCAACCGCAAGTACGGTGGGCTATGCCAATCCTGATGCGGCCATTACCATTGCAACCAGCACTCTCACCTACGATAACAACGGCAACGTAACCTCCGTTTCGGCCATAAAATTCTGGTGGGATTATGTGAACCGCCTGACGCGTACAGGAATCGGCTCATCAACCAGTACCTATGCGTATGATCCGTGGGGACAGAGAATAAAGTACACCGTAGCCACAAGCACTTCGGCAACGACGACCTCCTACTTCCCAACCAAGTTCTACAACATCACAAGTGGCACTCCCACCTCGACGAAACACATCTTTGCCAATGGCGAGCTTATAGCCACCATTTCAGGCTCGGCGACGAGCGCGAGAGTTAGCTATGTGCACACCGATCACCTGGCAGGAAGTAATGTGATTACCAATAGCTATGCAAGCGTTGCGGAGTTGCTGGATTACTATCCGTATGGGTCATCGAGGCTCGATCAGCAAACCAACGTCAATGAACAGAGGAAGTTTATCGGGCAGGAGTATGATGCCCCAACGAACCTTTCCTATTTGAACGCCAGGTATTACGATGGAGTTAAGGCGAAGTTCTTAAGCCAAGACCCAAGTTTTCTTGCGATAGGGGATCTGCGCCAAGTCAAAGAACTTACCGGACAAGAGTTACAGAACTATCTAGCCGATCCTCAGCAGCTTAATTCATATAGTTATGCAAGGAACAATCCAATCAGGTATGTGGATGCGAACGGAAGGGCCACGTACGAAGTAGGGTTTAACATTAGTATACTGGCTTTAGGTTTCGGTGGTGGAGTTAGGCTTGAACCTGGTGTGGGATGGCAATATTTCAGTGACTTCCCATCGGCCGGAGCTAGCTTTGGGGGATCTGTTAAGTACGATCCGGTGGGGAAATTAGAACAACCCAATGTTTTTGGCGGTCCGACACAGGTTAAGGCTGAGTTTACAGCCGCTACTCCATTTGGTGGAAAATCCTGGTCTTTTGAAGGAGACGATAATCATCCATTCCGTTTACCTAAAGAAACTGAGGCTCGGGCATATGGTTTAGAGTTGGGAGCCTCTTATTCCTTCACCCGCAGCGGACCGATACACCCATCTGTTTTGAGGAAGTCTCAAATTCCAAATCAGCCCACCATCTCAGCTTCTAATGGCTCGACGGCTCCGCAGGTGAGCAACCAGAGTTATAACTCTAGCGCGATCGGGCAAGCGTTTTATAACTTGTACAAGGCAATCGAGGCAAAGATAAACGCCATCGCGCAGCAGAGAAATACAACTCAACGATCGGCTAAGTAAAAGTACCCCGGAACCGATAGATTCCTACAAATTCGTTCTGAAGTTCCCCCCGGGGATTATCACGCTAATAAAAATAACTAAATACTATGAGTACATTAGAGGGTATTCGTATCATATGGGCGTCAGTAATAATTGGCGGAATATGCCTTGCTTATAACAAGCCAATATCGAATGAGATAGCAAGAGTATCTGTACTTCCCATCAAGTGGGTAATCGGAGAGAAGCATTGGCTGATCAAGATACATCAATATCTTACTGTTTGCGTGAGATTCACGTTGTATTGGGGTGTTCTCGTCGCTCTAGTTGGGATCGTTCTTACTTTAGGCACCCTCCTTCATTTCTACTAATAATGCTGGCATGCAATGAATCCGAACTTTCGATAGAACGCAACCTCTAAGGCGACAGACTCTCCGACTCCAGCATGAATCGGACGCATGCATCCTGTGTTGCTTCCCGTAAAGGTTCGTGTAAATCCCCGAACTTTGAATGTTCGTATGTCCCAGCAGGCTTGCGATAGCGGAGGTGTCGCGCCGCCCAGCACGCGGGACCGCGCGAACGCATGCCGGAACATGTGGGGATGGATGCTCTCCTGCTCTCCGTAATACCCGCAAGTAGGTTCAACGCCCTTAATCTGCGCCTCAAGTCTCACTCAACAATTCGAGCCCTCCAAGGCTCGCATTTTTCTCATCTAGCTCGTGATGCGGAATTCCTTTCAGCCGCGACAATCCCCCCAACCTCGGTTACGGCTACCGGCACTCCGGCTGGTTTTAGCGGCTTTACGCGAACGCGACGGGTTAGGTGATACTCGACTTCTCCAGCGTCTTTGCACTAAACGGCCTCGACGCCACCCCATCGATCATCAACTTCAGGTAGACGTGGTAATTCGGCAGGCTGATCAGGTCCACAGCCGAGACTTCCGGCCGAAATTCATTCTCCAGGATCTCCGCATCAGTTAATCCAAGCCGGAACGCGATCATCGTGCCCACGTTTCCCAGAATCGCATCGCGCACCTGAAGGTCAAGCTGGCTCAGGTACTGATGGGCGAGAATCATCCCGACGCGATACTTGCGCAGCTCCGAAAGCATGTTCGCCAGGCTCAGCGTCGTGAAGCTCTGGAACTCGTCGAGGTAGAGATAGAAATCTCGCCGGTCTTCTTCCGGAACATCCGTTCGGCTCAACGCGGCTAATCCGATCTTCGACACCAGCATTGCTCCCAAGAGCGCCGCCACATCCTCTCCGATCTTGCCCTTGGCCAGGTTGACCAGCAGAATCTTGCGTTCATCCATCAGGCGCCTCAACTCGAAGCCGCTTTTCGGTTGCGTCACGATGTTGCGGAGGATGGGGTTCGTAAGAAACGCCCCCACCTTATTCTGTATCGGTGCGATCGCCTCCACCCGGAACCGCGCCGGATAGCTCTCATACTCCCGCAGCCAGAAATCCCGAACCGCAGCATTGCCGACATTCGCCATCGCGCTTCGGCGGAATGCCTTGTCATCAAGCAGCCGTAAAACGCCGGCAAGCGTCGCCTCCGGCTGATCCAACAAGGCCAGGAGCGCGTTTCTCAGGATATGCTCGAGCCGCGGCCCCCACGTGTCGATCCAGATTTTCCTAAACACTTCAAGTAACCCTGACGCGGCGAGCGGCCGGCGGATCGGCGCCACGCTTTCCAGCGGATTGAATCCGAGCGGGTGCGCCACATCCGGCACGTTGAAATAGATGCAGTCCGGCTGGCGCTCCAGCGGAATCTGATTCCGTAGCCGTTCCACCAGGTCGCCATGCGGGTCAAGCAGCGCCAGGCCATTCCCGGCGTCGATATCCTGACGCGCCAGATTTTCCAGGAGCGTGGATTTTCCGGTGCCGGTCTTGCCGATCAGATAAGTGTGGGCTCTGCGGTCGGCCTTACGGACACCAAAACTCTTCCGGTGATCCCGGAAGTCGGTCTGACCGATGATGGTGATGGGGTCGCCATTTTCCATCCTCCCATCAAGCAAGATTCGCCTTAATTGCGCCATGCGGCGTTTCCTGCCGCCGCGTCCAACCTGACAGGCTGTCAAGTTCCTGCGCATAGTCAATCCGGCTCGAATCCCTATGCTGATGGTGTTCTTTGAAAACCAATCTCAGTGAAGGAGGACAGCAACGATGAACCGTGAATTGTTAGAAAAACCGTTCTCGCCCGACCAGATCAAACAACGGAAGGGTCTCGACGGCGATGTACTCGATTACATTGAAGGCGCCGCCGTGATTCAACGTCTGAACGACGCTTTCAACGCGGAATGGACCTTCGAAATTCTCGACCATCACATTTATGAAAAGGAAATTGTAGTCTTGGGAAAGCTCACCGCACAAGGTGTCTCGAAATGTCAGTTCGGAAAATCCAAGATTACCCGGCACAAGGAAACCAAAACGGAGGTATCCATTGGAGACGACTTGAAAGGGGCCGCGACGGACAGCCTGAAAAAATGCGCCACGCTCCTCGGCGTCGGCCTGCATCTCTACTTTGAGAACCCGACCGGAGAGGCGCATCAATCCGCTTCAAACGGACACCGGGACGAGAGGACATCCACCGCTCCCAAAGGAAACGGCAAAGGTAACGGTGAGTCTCCCGATGGCCGGCTCACGGCCAGGCAGCTCTCCGCGATCTTCGGTCTCGCAAAGGCCAAGGGCTGGTCGAACAAGGAAGTGCGCGATTTCACGCACGAGATGTTCGGCAAGATGCCAGATTTCCTGACACGGAAGGAAGCCTCGGCCGTGATCCAGCACCTGCAGCAGGGTGCCGGAGAAGGAGGCGAATATGCTTGAGGAAAAAACCTCGCCGAGAGAATGGGCCTCGCTGCTCCGGATCTCCAAGAGCCACATCCAGACGTATCTCATCTGTCCCCGAAAATTCTATTTCCAGTATGTGGTCGCCATTCCCTGGGAGTTCGTTCCGTCAAGCCTCCCATTTGGCAGTGCGCTTCACGCGGCAGTCGCCTTCTTCTACCGGATGCTGAAAGATGGTGAGAAGCCGGATCTGGCCTTTGTCCTCTCCGAGTTCAAGCGAACCTGGGAGGAAGAAACGGAAGGCAAAACCATCGACTTCGCGCCCGGATCGAGCAAAGAATCCATGCAGGGCCTAGGGATCGCGCTGCTCCGGATGTTCTACGAAGAGATCGCTCCCCGCAAAGTCGAAGTCGTCGAATATCCCTTCTCCGTACCGCTCTACGATCCGGACGGAGGCAAGAAACTTGAATACGCGCTCGTCGGAAAGATCGATCTGATCGAATCCGACGATGACCGAAACCTGATTATTTCCGAGCTGAAGACTTCCTCGAAACGCTTCGCCGACAGCCAAGGAGAAAACCAGCTCGACGGACTGGTGTATGCCTACGCGCTCGACCAGCTCGGTTTTCGGACAGATGAGAACCGCACGCTCATCCGATACGACGTATTGATCAAGACGAAAAAGCCGGGTTTTCAACAGGTGTATTTCAACAAGGAAGCAGGCGACTACCGGCGGCTGACGCGGTGGATCAAGGAGATACTTCAGGCCATCGACCGGGAGAGTTTCTTCCCAAACTTCTCCTGGGCCTGCAAGCAGTGTCCGTTCAAGCGGACCTGCTGGCTCATGTGAAAGGAGGGATCGATGCTTGTCGAAATGCTTATTGCGGAAATGCGCGACCACAAGGCTCTCACCGAGTATGACCAGATCTTCGCACAGGAGATCGCTCCGATGCTTACCGTACTTCCAGGAGTCCAGTCGGCATACTTTGCCACAGGACAGAAAGCACTTCTCGCCATCGTGATCGTCGTCTGGGCTTCCCGGGAGATTGCCACGGAGTGGTGCAATCAACACGGACACCGGACCCTCGTAGACACCCTGCGCCCTTACGCCCGCGGTGATGTCACCACCGAGTTCTTCCGCCTCGAACGCGAGCCTGGCAAACCCGAAAGACACATCCTGAATTAGCGCTTCGCTTACCTGCTCTCCACTTCCCTTTCCAGAAAACAAGTTTCTCAGCATTCTCGGGGGCTCCGCATGGTGCGGACAGTCTCGTTCTGGGGCAGGGCTGGACTGCAGCCCCCGGAACCTCTTTTTCGCTGAATCGACACAAACAGGAGGTAAACCCATGATTGTTCAAATGCTGATCGCGGAGATGCGCGACCGGTACGCGCTCGCCGAATGCCTGGAGGCATACACGGAGAATGTCGGTCCGCTGCTTGCCAAGGCCCAAGGACTAAATGCCGCATATTTGGCCGGCGAAGAAGGCGACTCGCTGCTTGCGATCGTGACCCTCTGGTGGTCGTCCCGCGAGGCGGCTATTGTCTGGTTGAATGGCGGCGGCCACAAGGCCCTCGCCGGAACGCTCCGCCCGTATAGCCTGGGCGAGGTCATCTTCAAGTTCTTCCGCGTGGAGCACGAACACGAGAACGTCCAGCGGCACCTTTTCAATTAGTCCCTCCTCTTTAGTTCTTTGACCCACTCCAAGCATTTCTCGACTTTATCGGGGGCTCCGCGTGTGGCGGACAGTGTTTCTGTGCGAAGGGGCCGGACTGCCGCCCCCGAAAAAACCCATTGGCTCACAAAAAGAAAGAAGGTGGCTCATGTACATCATGCAAATAGTCCAGGTTTACGTGTCGGCGGCGAACGGCCTTGCCCTTTACCGGAAGCAAATTCCCGACCTTTTGATGTTATTGCTCGGCGAAGAGGGCGTGAAGCATGTGGCGTTTATCGGAGACGAAGAAGGCTCCGCGCTCACCATGCTCCAGCTCATCTGGGAGTCGCGCGAGGCGGCGGATACCTGGATGAACGGCGGCTTATACGAACTAGTCCTCGAAGGCGTGCGCCGTCATGGGAGCGACGTAGAAATCCGGTTCTTCAGCGTCGAAGCCGTCGGCTGGAACTGACCGGAAGACGAATACGTGCTCTCACCGCTTTCAAAACCGACAACTTTCCTCCTCTTGTTCCTTAACAACCCAATTTGCCGGTGATTCATCGCAAATCACGGCACCAACTTTCTCGGGGGATTCCGCATCCAGCGGACAGTCTCGTTCTGTGCGAAGGGCGCGGCTGAAAACCCCCGAGAAACTTTTTTCTCACCAACAAAATAGAAAGGAGATTGTTATGACCCTTATTGCCCATTGTGGTACGACCAAGATTTCACGCGAGGAATTGCGCCTGCTGCCGGTTCCTCCAGCAACGGCAACCCATAAGCCGATTCCGCATCACGAGGTTGTCCAGGCGCTCATTGAAACCCTGGGATTCCGCCATATCAGCGTTGTGTTTGATGAATACGCGGTATCGCCCGACGGCATGAAGATGTTCGGTTCCCTGGACCTCGATTACGAATACAGCGATGTCCGCTTTTCCATCGGGGTCAAAAATGCCCACGACAAATCGATGCGGCTGGCCCTCACGATCGGCTATCGAACGCTCGTGTGCGACAATATGGCGTTCAAGGGCGATTTCACGCCGATCCTCCATAAGCATACGAAGAACCTGGATCTGATCGATCTCTTGAGCGTCGGCGTGGACAAGATGCAACGGAACTTCGATCCGCTGAAACAGCAGATCGATGATTGGAAGACCGGAAAGCTGATCGACGACCAGGCGAAGGTCATCATCTACGAAGCCTTCGTCGAACAACGGCTGCCGATGCGCTTATTGCCCTCGGTTCACCAACACTATTTCCAGCCGGCGTATGAAGCATTCGCTCCGCGAACCATGTGGAGTTTATCTAACGCTTTTACGTCGTCTTTCAAGAAGCTCACGCCGATTCGGCAATTTCAATTGACAGCCAAGCTTGGGAGTTTTCTCAGCAGTCCCAGTCTTCTCCAAGAGAATTTCATTGAGGAGAGCCGCCAGAATGGTGGTTCGCTGCGACCGCTTCAAGCTGCGGCACATCAATGAAATTTCAGCCCACCAACGCGTGGGCTTTTTTCTCAGACGTGAAACAGTCGAGTCGGCAGGGGCAACGAGCGTATGAGTGACCGGTGACAGCATGTTCCTTCAGGATTGTTGAGCTTCAACTCATTCGATACATGAAGGGCTTTTCTTTAGTCCTTTCATTCTTTGGGCATCACTATGGATAACGCATTACTCGACCAAGTGGATTGAAGAATCAACCGTGCCGCATTGGTAAACACTACGCTAACGACTTTTGGCGACCAATCCGCCGGGGTGCTGTGCAGTTGTGGATAAGTGCGTTGTTCAGGAGAGTTGAACACGGTCAAGGAACGCCTGTGCAAATACCTCGTCGACACTCGGCAGGATTGAGCCATCAGTTGTCCCGCGATTGGTAAAATCCGGCGCAGATCCCGTAGCACGCGCGCCCCAGATGCGACTAGCAGAAGATCGTCCAATGATTTCGAACATCCGAAATGTTCGGCAGCGCGTCAACGCAACATTCTGTTTTATAGCCACCTCTGACGCGTGTCACCACTGGCGCAACTATCGTTGATCGGGTCTATTCAGTCGTTTCTTCTACAGGCTCGGGCTCAGGTGCGGGTGGGGTGACTTTTAGCCATTTCTTGCCTTCCGGAGTCTGGATAGCGACATCCTGCTTCCGCAACTTGGTCACTTCGGTGGCCTGCAACGACGTAAAGATAACCGTTTGAAATTTTGCGTTGAGCGCCAGTTGTTTGCTCAGGAAATCGACGAATCCTTTACGATGGGCCGGGTCCGGATTCTGTTGGAGCGGCTCGTCCAGGATCACGAATCCCGGATGCAAACCGACTTTCTCCGTCGTGCTTGCAGCCAATGCGAGGGCGTACGCCATCGTCAGCCGCGATTGGTCACTCGCAGAACCGAGTGAGCGGAGGCGGCGATGATCGAAATACGGCACATACTGCTCGTCGAGCGTCAGAAGCTGTTCCGTGCCTGCGCGTACTTCGCTGTGACCGAGTTCCACAAGGTATTTCCGAAGCGCCGTGAGCAGAGTTTGACGACGCCCGGTCAGGTCCGTTGGAATCTTTTCTTCCGCAGCGAGCGCACGGGCTTCACCGATCCACCCCGCGATTTCCGCCTCAAAATCATCAATTTCGGCCGAAATCTCCTGCGCGCGGTCCAGATCCCGCTCGGTACTGCCAAGTTCGCCGGCGATCTGCGCGACCTGCTCACGCTCGGTTCCCATCGCGGCCGTCACAGTAATCAGCACCCGTTCCGCGTCCCGCAACGCCATATCCAGCTCCGCTATGGCATGGCTCGATCCCTTTAATTCCGCTTCGATGGATCTCGTGTTCTTGATCATCATGTCGCGATCCCGATCAAGCGCCTCGATATGCGTGCTGATCGAGTCTTGCGACTGTTCATTTAATGAGAACGTCGCTGGGTCCAGATCGCGGTGGCAGGTCGGACATTCGACGTGATCGAGCCGCCCCACGCCGGTCGTTTTCAGGCGCAGCAGATCACGCGCAGAATGGATCCGGTGTTCGATACTCGAAAGCACGTCGTCCGCCTGCTCCTTCTGCATTCTCAGGACGCTCAGGGTTTCATTCAATTCGTGGCGGCGTCTCTTCAGGTCGATTGCCCGTTGCGATGCTTGGGAAGGCGCTGAAACGTTTTGTGGATCTATCGAACTCGATGCGAGCGTTTCGCGCAGGCGCTTCGCCCGGTCGGTCAGCCGAGCCATGGTCGCGGCGAAATCCACATTGGCCTCCTCTTTGAGCGCCTTCCGCAGAGATCGCTTGGTCCAGCGTTTTATGATTTCGTCTATCGTTCCGCCTGCGGTCCAGTCGACACGCCACCCCCTGCGCTCCAGCATGTTCGTCACGCGTTCAGAAATGCTTCGGGCCGCCTCACGCAGGGCCTGACTCTCGAGAGCGCTCTTGCGCTGCGCCACGCGCGCTCGGATCGCATCAATCGCGCCGAGCAAATACTCGGTCGCGATTTCCTTTATCTCCATCTGACCGTAACGCCCGATCTGCTGCGCCTGAATGTCCGCCCATCCCTCGGTCTGGTCGATGTAGAGCGACGGCATCAGGTTCTCCATATATACCCACGAGCTATCACCCTTGAAGGTTGGCACTTCCACCCGCGGCCACGCGAACCATTCGAACAAAAAACGTTGCAGCCCCCCGGTTTCGTCCTGCATGGTTTTCTGGCGCGCGAGCAGCCGGCTCGTCCGGGCTGGCTCTTCGCCCTTCTGTTCTTCAATATCCACGACTGTTGTATCGCCCTTGATTGCGCGCGTCAGCCGCAGTCGGCGCCCGTCGTGATGTTCAAGGACGATGCTGCATGCCGATGATGACACCTGCGCGGAAGTCAAGTCGGGGTTTTCTAATTTCTCGATAACTGCTTCCGGAAAGCAGGTCGGCTCATTCGGCTGGCTCCCGAAAATCGCCTCCGCACCTAAACACCAGGCCACGCTTTTGGCGGCCAGCGATTTACCGAACGCGTTGTCCGCGGAAATGACCTGCAAGCCGCCGCTCAACTCGAGCTTTCCCTCGAACGCGCCCACGCTCGACTCTCCGCGAACCGCGATCTCGCCAAGCCGGATCATGATCCCTCCAGCATGCGGTTTGTAATCCTGACCTTGATCAACGCCGTCAATATCTCCCGCTCCGAGTTGAAGAGCTCATTCTCGCGCGCGAATGCCGACAGGTCGGTCAATATATCTGACCGCTTGCCGGCGAGCAGATGCGACCCCGACCAGTCGAACGCGCCTCTCGCGACGAGAAACGCGACGACATGATCATGTGTTTTGTCACCCAGAAACCCGCGGCGCAGTTCCTGCGCATCAAAGGCCCCTTGCTCGTTGTCCGGTGAAGAACTCCACTCTTCGATGACGGGCAGCAGCCACGGACGAATCGCTACGAACTGAAGCAGCTTCAATCTCGTCGCATGAATTCGACTCCCGAACGGGGTCAAAGGTTTGGCGTGGATCTCGAATGCGGCGGCGGTAACGAACATCCGATACTGCAGATCGTAAATTGCCGACGGCACGAGACGCTCCGCCCGCACCCTCAGCTTGACTTCGGCTGATTGCAAGAATTCGGAGAGAGCCTGTATCGCCCCACTAGGCATCATTGCCTCCGGGTAATTCCCAGCCGATTGGGCATTCTCCGATCAGGCGGGCGATTTCGCCCGAGCTGATCGTTTCCAATAACGATGTGCCGAAGCTGTTGAAGTCCGGCGCCAAAACCACTGTTGCAATTTCATTCGCTCGGCCCAACTCCGCCCAGCACTTTTCCGACTCGATCATCAACTGGGCGACCTTCTGCAGAATCCGCGCGCGGTGCTGCTCCAGCGCGAAATGATGCGTCGGCAACCTCCCGTCAATGTTGCGCGCGAACGCAAGCGCCATTCGCCAGTCCTCGAGAAAGCGCTTCTTCATCTCCGCGATCGCCTGTGCCTGGCTGGGCTTAATTTGCAAGAGCAGGTCCATCTTCGCGTCGAAATCGGTCGCATTGTCGATCGTCACCGTTGCAGCTTCAGCAGTGACCTGCTTCAAGAGATTCACCTGAGTCGCCCGCAGAATGGTGGCTTCATCCACTGCATACCAACTCGCGAGCTCCTTCGGTCCCATCACCACCACCGATGCGGACGGATCAACGTATTTGCACGCGCTTGCCGCCTTGTATTCCGCGACCGCATCCGAAATCGGGTTAAGAATGCGGTGACTGTCGAACCAATTCACGAGCAGCTTGATGTGCTTCAAAGATCTGCCCGTCGGCAGGATCGTCGCCATCTCCGCGTTGGTGATCTGTATCAGCTTCTTCGATTTGAAATCCAACTCGAACAGTCGCCGCAGATCACTGGCGAACTTCTTCACAATTGCTTTTTCCCGGTCCTTTGGCTTCTTGAACGCATCGTGTTCCGGACCATAGCAGCAGTAACCATGTTCCCCGTCGTGCGAAAACCCATCGAGACCCGCATCGCCGTGGGGGTTCGAGGGAATGCTTTGGAAACTGAGAATCACGGCCTGAAACCGCGCGCACACCTCTCCCTGAAAATCTTTGCCTGACAATTCTGAAAGAGTCTGAGCGTATCTCTGAACGAGCGACATCGTATCGTTGAGCGGGCCCAGACCGGACCCACCGACATATCTTCCGCAGATTACCTTCGCAACCACGCCCGCTTTGCCAACCCGGCAAGGTGCGCTAAGCCCGCCACAATGAGCGATCTACGCGGAAACCCTGCGCATTTTAACACGACACGTCATTTGTAAAGGAAATCCAGCAGCTTCGTTTATCGGAAAAGTTACGGCAGTTCGGCAGCGATTGACAAGTCGGACCCATCGTCTATAACGGCGAGACGGGTGAAGGCCCATTCGTAACGAGTGACGCCGCAGCGTTTACCGATCGCCGCCTTTTCGGCAAATAGTCCGCGACTCGAAAATCCGGTTCGCCACAGATTTGGGTATCGACGGGGTTGGGAAAATACGTGCGCATAACTCAGAAATGGTATTACTAAGCTGCTCTACCAAACTGTCCATTGTCCTCTCGCGGTTGAACTGGTCGTAACCAAACAACAGCTCTTTCCAATGTAAAGTCGATTCTCCCGGTGTTGTCAGGGTAGGCTGGTTATCGAAGACAGATTGAGTCAATACCACATGGCCGAGTGTGCCACCGTCATCACCATAAAAAGGCAAACGAATTAGCTGACCCGTCGCAGTGGCTCGCGCTTATACTGCCCGGCTATGGCTGGGCAACGGCGACCAGGGCCCCAGGGTCTGGATGGCAATCCGGGACCAATCGATGAAGGAACCCTGTGTCGTGCCGAGACCCCGCCGCCAGGCCCGATTCGCGACGATCACCGGTTCGGAGTCTTACCGGTACAGGGACCGGCCGCGATCACGTCATTGGTTGGCAACGCATCGGCGGGGCTGGAACAGATCAGTCACGCCCTTGCGGACTTTCGGCGAGGCGGAAGCTGGGCGACGGTGCAGCCGTTGGTCTTTGCATTGGTTGGTCCGCAGACCTTCGGCCTCGGCGTCATCTTCGGCATGGGGGAAAACGTCGTCGGCGGCGCCCTCAGTCTTGCTCAGCTTGCGAAGACCCTTCTCCTCGCGGATCTCTACGACCGGGCGCATCAGCCCAGCTTGATGGCCGTCGGCCCACTGGGTCTGGCCCAACGCTTGATCGCTGAAGTGCTGATGCGGGAATTCCGCTATGTGCTGGAAGAGGCCCGCGCGGAACGCGACGCGCTGATCGCCGAGCTGGCGTACGCCATCGCGCATCCCCTCGAAGTCCTCGGTCACATCGGGGAAGGCTACGCCGAGAAGTGGCGGCGATTCGAGACGCTGAGCACAGAACGGAAGTTGAGCAGTCAGTTCCAGGCCGGCCGGATCGTCGGCGAAGTGCTCATGGATGTTCTGGCCATCATCGGGGCGGGCGCGGCCGTCGTCAAAGCGGCGAGCAAGATCCCCCGGTTGGCGAGGCTGGCGCGAGGGCTGCGAGGAGCCGCCGCGTCGGGTCTGGAGGCGTCGTCGCTGCCAAAGGAGGTTCCTGCCACGCGATCGCCCATCCGCCCTGCGGAAGCGCCGAGGCCGGTCACGGGTCCAATCACCGAAGAAGTCCCTGCTCCGGATGCTCCGGCAACGAAGCCACGGCCCGCGAGTCTGCGCGAGAAGTACATGGGCAGGACGCCTGGCAAAGGTTCGAAAACCGGATTAGCCGTTCAGGAACGAATGCGTGCCGAAGGAAAACTTCGGGTTGACGACATCACGGGCGAGACAGAATTCAGGGCATCCAACGGGAAATGGTATCCTCTGCGTGATGCCGACATGACCCATAAGACCGCCGCGGTCTCATGGTGGAACGAAACGGGCAGGCACTACGGCGCACAGTCGCCCGAAGTCCGCCAATGGATGCTCGATCCGGACAACTACACGCTCGATCATTACAGTCTCAACAGATCCGCTGGGGCAACACTCGGCGAGAGATATTTAACAGCCACAAAATGACGAAAACAACGCCTGAGGACGTGGTCAAAAAAATCCGGGAGCATGGCGCCACCGGCCGTCAAGCCTGGCAGCGCGGCGATCTGAAGGAAGCTGAGGAAGAATTCCTGCATGCGTGGAATTCGCTGCCGGAACCGCGAACCGGCTACGACCACGGCCAATCGCTCTCGCGGGGACTGGTTACGTTTTACCGCGACACGCGGCAGTTCGAGAAGGCGAAGGGATGGCTGGACGTAACGCGTGAGGCGTACGAGTCCACGTCGGACCCCAGCGTTGAGTTCCTTGCCGGCACGGTTCATTACGAAGCCGGTGAACTCGACGAAGCGTTCAGGATCTTTGACGGACTTTATCAACAATTCGGTCAGCGGCCCTTTCAGGGGGTAAAGCGGGACTACCTGGACTTCTACAAACGGAAAGTCCAGGAAGGGAAACCGAAATAGGATGGACGAAACAGCCGGTACGCAACTTGCCGACTCGATTTACGCCAAGGTCACCGAGTTCAGCGATCTAGGCAACAGTTATATGGAGGAAGGCAGTTACGAGAAGGCCATTGAGTGCTTCTCTCGCAGCCTCAGCCTGTTGCCAGAGCCGAAGAACCGTTGGGAAGCCGCGATGTGGCTGAACGCCTCGATAGGGGATGCCCTGTTTCTCCAGGGACACTTTAAAGACGCTCTGGGAACACTGCTCGATGCCCTGAATTGCCCGGACGCTGTGACGAATCCTTTCATTCAGTTGAGACTTGGCGAATGTTTTTATGAATTAGAGAATTTTGCTAGAGCCAAGGATCATCTGCTTCGCGCTTACATGCTCGAAGGTGCAGACATTTTTCAGTCTGAACTCCCCAAGTTCTTCGATTGCATCAAACAGGACGTTGGCGCACCGGAGTAGTTGGCCGGACCACCGTTGTGGCAACGGGACATCGGCGATTTCCCTGCACGAAACGTTTTGTCCAATCAGAAAACTACCGGCTTACGTCTTCTCCGGAGAAGATCAGGTGCGGATATCCTTTTCGGACTAGTTTGGATTCATTTTGAGATCATCTTTGTTCCGAGATAGTCAGGCCCTCGGAACTGCACGCTCAGGTTTTTGCTTTTGTATGTTGTTTCGAGAGCGGCGAGTTGCTGTAGATCAAGGGTGTCCTCATGATAGAGAAAAATCCGGCCAGTAAATGCTAGGTCTTTCGACGAAGTAGCGATCTTTTCCCCAGGATTGGTTGTTGTAACTGATATTTGTTTGCCAGCTTCTAAAGTGGTGTTGTAGTTATCCGCGAGCATTGTTGCGACTTCGTACGTTCGAGGGGAAGCAGGAATATAAAATCCGAGGAAGCTCGATTTTGCATCGTGGTCCATGTAAATGGTGCTCTGCACTCGAACTCTGATTCCGCTGCGAAAAACAACTTCCCGTTCCTCTCCATATTTTGTCGTCCTTTCAAATTCGGTGTTGAATAATTGTCTGAGGGTGAGCCGAGGGATTTCTATTTGTTGAGGTTTTGGAGCGGCCTCTTGAGTCGTTTCTACCGTGGTGATTTGATCGGGCAGATTTATCAGTCTAATTACCAGCCACGCGCCAGATGTTAGTAGGACTACTAATGAAAGAATTAGCCCCGTAACCTTTGCGTGATCCCAAGGCCTGTATGATGTGCCGTCTCCGTATCCCACGTACCCCCGACTGTTAGAGGCGAAATAAATTACCAGCGAAAGCGATCCCATTGCCACGCCTGCAAGGATCAGCGTCGGATTCTCTTTTCCTATGCCAAAGAGAAATACGGGTATGGCTGTTCCCGCTAATAACCCGGCGGGAACTCCCATTACTTTGAGAACTTCGGAAACGAAATTCATTGTTGGCTATGAGAACAAACCCTTGGGGATTCCGTCAAAGAAAAACCCCCGCTGTTCGCAGGTCAGCAGGTCAGGCTGAAGCCTTTATTGCTTGAAGTAGATCTTTTTTCGATCGCGTCAGGGAGTTGTTTTGGCAGGTGGTCGTGCTGGACGAGAGGGCTTTGATTAAATCCAGCTCCTTTTTCATGTCAGCAAACTCTTTGCGGGTCTCCATGAATCCTTTTCCTCCTGGTCATGGAGAATGCCGCCTCCCGGTCAGTGGCGCCAGACGGCCGAGACCGGGCGAGACCGGACGCTTACTCTTCACCGCCCGGTTCCCCGAACTCACCGATCTCCGGTTACGAGTGCCTGTACATTTTTAGCGGCGGATTTGAGATAACCGGTATGCGATGAGACACACGAACCAGGGGGAAAGATCGGCGTAACCGTAACGTCGGCTGCTCCCCCGGCTTCAGGTTGACAGCCTGTCAAGTTCCTGCGCATGTATCGGTCTCCATCGGCATGATACGTTGCCAATGAGGGCGCGGATTACGACATTTCGAATTCATACTCATCGTCACCGCGTCCTGTAAAGGTCGCACTATTACTCATAAACACTTCCTACCTTTGGATTAAGAAAACTCTTGAGGTAGAAACATTCAACAATCTATGGAAAACATAAAACTTACACAGCTCCCGGATGGCCGTAGCCGGATAAGTGAACCCTCCGGGAAGAAAATTTGCATTAAGGATCTAAGAGTTGGGCAATATTACTTTCAGCCTGAGCAACACAATTATCGATTCATTTATCGGGTAGATGATCGTGGTGTCCTTTGGGGTAACGGCCTTGATTACGGACTTTGCAGTGCAATTCATTTCGTACGGAAATGCACTCATGAAGCGACTCCCGAAGAAGTCGAGGTTCTCAAACAAGATGTGGAGCAATACAAAAAGACTGAAAGATTAACTTCGAATGAAATATGAGCAGAGTTGGGAGGATGAATCCTAACCAATTCTCGCTATTGTCTTCGACGCATCCATAGACGCTTGTGCGTGCCACACAAGCCAATCGTTTCCGAGGGTCGTCTTATTGAAGACGGAGAAAGGCTCAAGGCGCTCGGAAATGCCTGCGCTACCGTACTGGGAATTTGAAAGGCAATTACGTTGCAAATGATCCAAAATATCTATGCCAACCAGAACGCAAACAAAAGAGGAACCTACCATCGCCGATCTCTTGCCCGGCTTTGTTGAATACATGTCGGTAGAGCGGCAATTCTCAGCAGCAACAATTCATAAATATCAAGACGGCGTCCGCTGGTTCTTGCGCGATATCGGAAATCGAAGTCCCCAGGAAGTAACGCTGCAGGATTTCATTTCTCTTAAAGCCCGAATGGTAAGCCGGAAAGTTCGGGAGTCGAGGATCGGGAGCGTCATCTGCGCTGTTAAGAGCATCCTTACGTACGCGCGCGATATTCTGCGCCTTCCTGTCATAGATCTGACTGCCGTCAAGTTACCTAAAAAGCCGAAGCGCGCGGTTGTGTATCTCTCCAATGAAGAACTTGATCAGTTCATCGAGACCATACCTTTGCGGACTTGGGAAGGAAAATTTCGGATTGCTGGATATAGATTCCGCGCCCTGGTAGAGGTTCTTGCGACGACAGGGATGCGGATTTCCGAAGCGCTCTCGATGAATCGCGACGACGTTGATTTCGAACAAGGCGAAGCGAGAATAATAGGAAAGGGAAATAAGCAGCGGACTGTCTTTTTCAGCGCCCAGGCTCGCGAATGGTTGCGCCGCTACCTGGATCTTCGTTGCGATTCGCGTCCGGCACTGTTTGTCACGAGTTCCGGGTTGCGTCTCAACGCAAACAGTGTTGAGGCAACGTTTCGACGCAATACAAAATGGGCAGGGCTCAACAAGCAAGTGACGCCGCACATCATCCGCCACACCATGGCTACGAATCTGCTCAGAAATGGTTGCCCGATTGGGTACATCAAGGAACTGCTCGGTCATGAAAAGCTGGAAACAACTTGCCGGTTTTATCTTGGGATCATGGAAAACGCTGACACAAAGAATGCCCATCATACATATCAAAACTTCCAAGTTGACAAGGGCAACGCCGACAACTGGATGAATTGGAGAAAATCTCCAAATTGCGACCCTGCGGAGACGTCATCGGAGCGGTTGACAAGGATCGGACGGCGAGTAAACTGAGCGGTATAACACATTAACAACCCTTTGTAGGCAACTCCGCGTTTGTTACTTTTCGTGCAACTAGGATGCCCCTTTTCCCGTTTTTAAACTGAACTGGAAGGATCTAAAGCTGTACTGGAATGACCGGGAATTAAACTGGAATGCGACACTTCTAATTATCTGGTCGTAACTATTTCATCTCCGATTCCAGGTATATTTACGCCAAGTTTGCATCGTTACGCGAATTTCGTTCCCAGGGATGAATCTTTCCAGTGTTGTTTTCTCTAAACATCCTTGAAGCGCTCACGACCAGTAACAAACGGCATGGCCTGCAAAGGCGCGCCGTTTTATGTTTTCACCGCACCCCTCAGCCCTGCCCTCCGAGGCAAGCACTCTGACCGAAGATCGTCAGGCCGTAATCTCCGAATTGCTGCCCCATTTCCTGACCCATCTCCAGTACGAATTGCGCCGCGCTCCAGGCACGATCCAGAAATACCGAGACTGCCTGATATGCGTCGTGAAGGTCATCGGCGATATCCCTCCGGCCAAGATCCGGGCGGAGCACGTGCTTGCAATCAAAGCCCATAATGCCAAACGGAATTTGAGCGCAAGCCGAATACAGGCAATCATTGTCGCGCTCAAAGGTTTCCTCACCTTCTGCCAATCCACCGTCGGTCTTACGGTCATCGACCCCAGCCAAATCCGACTGCCGCGCATTCCCAAACGCGAAGTAACATTTCTGACGCCCGAAGAAGTTCGGCAGTTTGTTTCCGCAATTCCTATCCGGAAAAGTCCACGGCGGTTCGATCTCAAGATGCTTTGTTTCCGGGCTCTGGTTGAAGTGCTTCTCGGTACCGGTATGCGGATTTCGGAGGCGACTTCCATCAAGCGATCCACGTTGAATCTAGAAACAGGGGAGGCCCGAATTGTCGGCAAGGGTAACAAAGAACGGACGGTATTCTTCACTCCGCGCGCCTTGAGCTGGGTTAAGGAATATCTTGCGCGGCGTACCGATCATTGTGATGCACTGTTCATGTCGACTCGGACCAAGCCGTTGCGCGGCGAAGTTGCAACGGTATGGTTTAGAAGATTTCGATCCAAGATGGGAATCCAGAAGCGCATCACGCCTCACATCCTACGCCACACCGTCGCCACAACGCTGCTGTTCAACGGCTGTCCCATCGGGCATATTAAAGAGATTCTCGGTCATGAGAATCTGTTGACGACCTGTAAGTTTTATCTCGGGACCGATAAGCGGGCAGCGAAAGAGGCCCATACTAAGTATCTGGATTACGAGCCGAATGTGTCTCAGTTTTAGCGCGGCAACGTAAGCTGGAAGAAATCTTCACTTACCGCCCCGTCAAGTTCCTGCGCATAGGCAATTCTCGATTCGCCGCCTACGCTGGCGGCATGAAGACACATCACGATCTTGCGGCGCTCGCCGCCAATTACCACAAAGGTCTACCGGTCCGAATCCGCGAATATCTCAACAGCCGCGGCATTCCGGACGTGCTCATTGATTTCCATCTACTCGGCTGGAATGGAAATCGGATCACGATCCCCGTATATAACCGCGAGGGGGAGATCGCGTTCTTCAAGTTGGCGAGAGATCCGGAAAGTCCGGCCCTCTCCCCTAAGATGATGGCCTCGCCTGGAGCACACGCGGAGCTCTACGGCTGGGGCGCGCTGTCTTCACGGCCGGAAAGGGTTATCATCTGCGAAGGCGAGTTCGACAGCATGGTGCTTGAAGCCAACGGCTTAATCGCGGTCACGTCCACGGCCGGCGCAGGTGTATTCCGGAAAGAGTGGGCTGGGGAATTTGCGGACATTCACAAGGTCTACATCTGCTACGATCGCGACGATGCCGGGAGGAGCGGGACCGAGCGGGTCGCGAGCCTCATTCCGTGGGCAAGGATCGTCGAGCTGCCCGAAGAAGTCGGAGATGGGGGAGATGTCACCGATTTTTTCGTGCGTCTTGGAAAGACGCCCGAGGATTTTCAAAAGTTGCTCGACACGGCGCTTCCGGCTCCGCCGGCACCGCCGGAATCGCTTCCGGTCTGGAAGCCGAGAATTCCGCATTCAGCCTCACCCAACCGCGAGCGGATCGACCGGATCAAGCGGGGGATTCCGATCCAATCCATCGTCGAGCGGTATGTGCAGCTCCAGGCTGTCGGAAATACCTTGATGGGACTGTGCCCATTCCATCCCGACCGGAACCCCTCGCTTGCAATTTACCCGCAACGAGGATCATTCCGCTGCTACGGCTGCAATGCCTACGGGGATGTCATCACGTTCGTAAGAGATGTCGAGCGCCTGAGCTTCAGCGAGACGCTCAGCCGCCTTGAGCAGCTCTTACCCTCGCATGAACCCCGCTCCTGAGAAAACCGGACGACCAGAGAAACCGGAACGGCGAATCCCGGCCGTATCCAGTGTCTTCAATGACGGTAGTATCCTGGAGACGGTGTACCAGCCGCAGGAGAAGCGATCGGCGTTCGTCCTATGGAAGGACGGCAAATGCACCATGCAGTCGAGCTTCCAGTTCACTCCGACGCATCGCCTGGTTCCCTACTCGCCTCACAACAACCTGATCAAGAATGATGTGGTGCTTCTTCCTTCCGAGCCCGAAGAGTACGGATCGGAAGCGGATCTCCTGGCCGAGATCCAAAGCTTCATCCATCGGTACGTGGATGTCAGCCCGCTCTTTGAACAAATCGCCACCTACTACGTGCTCCTGACCTGGGTTTATGACCGCTTCAACGAATTGCCGTACCTGCGCTTGCGCGGCGATCCCGGATCGGGAAAGACGCGGTTTCTCCTGACGGTCGGATCACTCTGCTACAAGCCGATCTTTGCGAGTGGCGCATCAACAGTTTCTCCGATCTTCCGCATCCTGGACGCGTTCCGTGGAACGCTCATCATTGATGAAGGCGACTTCCGCCTTTCGGACGAGCGCGCGGAGATTGTCAAAATATTAAACAACGGCAATGCCAAAGGCTTTCCGGTGCTGCGCTCTGAGGCATCGAAAAACAAAGAATTCAATCCCCGGGCGTACACGGTCTTCGGACCCAAGATCGTGGCGACCCGGGGCTTTTTTGAAGACAAAGCGTTGGAAAGCCGCTGTCTGACCGAGGCGATGGGACATACCGGCCTTCGGGACGACGTGCCGATCAATCTGCCGCCGGAACATAAAGAGGAAGCGTTGCATCTCCGCAACAAGCTGCTCCTTTTGCGGTTTCACAAGCTCGGTAGGGCGGGAGTACGAGAAGACCTGGTGGACCGTTCGATCGAGCCGCGCCTCAATCAGATCTTCGTTCCGCTGCTCTCCATCATTGATGATGCGCAAGCCAGGGAAGCTCTGATGGAACTGGCACGTAAATACAACCGCGAGCTGATCGCGGACCGCGGCATGGAAACCGAGGCGCAGATTCTCGACATCATCCGGGACATGATGGCGGACCCGTTTGAGCGGCAGCTGTCCGTCAAACAGGTCGCGAGCTGGTTCATTGACCGGCATGGCGCCGACTACAAGCGGACGATCACCACCAAATGGATCGGGACGATCATTCGAAAGAAGCTCGGACTCCAGAGCATAAGGACTCGCGAAGGCTACTTCATTCCGGATTCCGAGAAGCCGAAATTCGAACGGCTCTTCGAGCGGTACGGAATCAATCCGAAGAAAGAAGATGAGCAGCCAGGCCGGGATGTGCTTGACCCTGACTTCGCAATACAGCCCACCGCGTGAACGTTGTGAACATTGCCGTGAACGTTGCCTATAAAGTCCGACTCGAGAAAACGGCCTATTCCTGCCGTTATTTTGATCGAGCGTGAACGTGTGAACGTTGTGAACGTTGCTCGGGGGTACGGATGGCGGGTGATGATTCCGCCTGCGTCGCTTTGCATACCCCCTGTTTCAACGTTCACACGTTCACAGACTACGAAAAAACGGCTTTGTCGAGCGGAAATGCGGTGTGAACGTTGAAATGTCGAGAGATCGCGAACGTTCACACGTTCACGGTCTCGCCTTCGTCTCGAAGACCGACACACCTATGGTCTTCATGAAATGCTCATTAAGCTTTAGTACACTGAAACGTCGCTTTTGCGTTGGCCCACTTTTCAGCTCTTTATCTTGTACACCCGTGCTTCACATTCGACACCAATTCGATATGTTGCCCCGATCTTCATCGGGGCGTTTTTATTTACACGGCTTTAGAACATTTTTATCTTTTCTTCGGGATTACTTTATCTCCACCCGAACTTGACAGCGTGTCAAGTTCCTGCGCATTCCAGAAATCCGTGCATGCCGTAAAGTGACCGCGTATTCGCATGTTGACCCTCATGCCCAAACGCCACTTCCCCAACCAACTTCGAACGATCCGCAGGCGCTCCGGCCTCTCCCAGGACGAGGTCGCGTTCCTGTTGGAAGGCGAGAATGGCGGCATGGTGTCGCGCTACGAGCAGTTCAACCGGATGCCGTCTCTGGAGACCGCCTGTGCGCTCGAAGCGTTGTTCGGGATTCCGGTGAGACAGTTATTTGCCGGAACCTTTGCCGAGGCAAGCGCGAGGATGGCAAAGAGAGTGCGCGTGCTTGAGCAGAAACTGCAAGCGCCCGGCCGGCTCACTGCCCAAAAACTGAACACGCTCCGTTCGGTGAGCATGGCGCAACATCCAACAACTCAACTATGAGACCTTCCTTGATGCACAACCAACGCGTGCTCGCCGTTGACCCCTACGATCGGGGTTTCGGCTATGCGCTCTTTGGCGGACCAAACGACCTCATGGATTGGGGGATCACCGCCGCAGATAGGCGGGCAAGCACCCGGTATATGTCCTCGCTCAAGAATCTCATCGACAGATTTGCGCCGGACATTTTGATTACCGAAGATGGAGCGCGACAGGGATCAAGCCGGCGCCGCGAGACCCGTGTTTTGCTCAAACGCATCAGGCGATTTGCAAGAGAACACCAACTCCGGCTTCGCACGTACTCTCGGGCTGCAGTCGAAGATGCGTTCGCCCTCGTCGGCGCCTCGAAGAAGAAGCACCAGATCGCGACCTTGATTGCCAACTGGTTTCCGGAGTTGCTGCCGCGGCTGCCTCAGCCACAGAAACCCTGGACCGGAGAGAACAGATCGATGAACGTTTTCGATGCTGTCTCATTCGCGCTGACGTTCTTTCATCAAGAAAATATCTATTCCATGACCGCTCGGCGGTCTCTACAGCCGCCCCTCTCTCCGGTTGGAGGGATTACGGGAAGCGTATCGCCTGGCAACGACCAGGACGAGGAAGATGCACGTCGTCTGTCCTCTGCGGTACCCGCCTTCCCGTCGTCACGTCCGGAGAAATTCTCCCCTATAAACTTTTAGTTCTTTGTCTCTCGTCGTGCGTGACGGACCGGCAGGGAGGGGCGGCTGTGGAGAGTTCCGTTCGCATTAACAAAAGTCGAAGGGCACGCCTTCACTTGCCATATACCTTCGGGATGTTAAAGTGAAGATGCTGCCTACATTTCGATAACACTCACACGAAAAACCCCGTCTCTAGCGGGCTGGAAGGGGCATCTCCGACTTCCACTAGGACGCACTTCGTGTGTTCCGAATGTGGGCAGCAAGTTGGGGCTGTCCCTTTTTGATTTTATGGATATTCATCTTCAGTTGGTAATCGGATTCCTTATAGGGTTCAGCTTTATCGGCGGATTTATCGCAGGACAGAGATCGCGTGACGATGATTGTTGGTAAATACTCACAGCGCCTTTTTCCCAGGCAATGATCGCTCAGTTATGGTTTGGTGTCCTGAAGTTTCACTTTGACTGCTGCATTCAGCGGGCCAGGGTAGAGCCGCGCGATGATCTCGGGCGTGAATTTGATGCGGAATGACTGAACGACTCTCTCGACGGCGCGCGGACTCTTCAGTGCCTTTGCCGGGAGGGTCCGCCGTTCCTTTCCCACCTGGATTGTGATTGTCGGATTCGCAAGGACGTTCTGATACCACTGCGTTTCTCGGCCATGGACGGGCAGCAGCCACAAGGCGCTGGCTTCTGAAACGAACCAGACGGGTAAGGTAATGGTCCGGCCGGTACGGCGGCCAATGACGCTTATCTTGATCTGCCGACTGCTCTTCAGTCCGCGAAGAAATACATCCTCGACCATCAGCTTCCTCCGGTTTTGAGGAAGCATTATATGGTCTCGTCTGGACCTGCAACTTTATGAACTGCTACGAGCACGCCGGTTCGATCAGAACCCGAATCCCACTCCGACTGCGCCATAGCCGCCGTTGAGATATCCGCCAGATACGCGAATCACGAGGTGCTTGATGGGATAACTGTCCATGCCGCCCACTATTTTCAGGATACCGAGTCTGGAACGTTCTGTTGAATCCTCCGGCAACTCAAGCTTGAAATTGGGAAAGTACTGCTGAAAGATCGGGTGGTAAAATCCTCTGGTTTCGATGCGATTCTTGGTGAAGCCCACACCCCCTCCGCCGCCGATAAATGGCCGCACACGACTTTCTCGGAGCAGGTTGAAATATGCCATTCCCGTAAGCGCGGTCATCTTCGCGGTATTTGACACATCGGTTCCTACAAACTCTGTGCCGGGCATAACGATCTTGCCGCGTGTTCCATCCGGACCGGTATATTCAAACTCATCCTTGAGGGCAAAGCGTTCCGTCTTTTTGGGAAAATCCACCACCGAGATCCCAACCCCCAACGACAGGCGGCTTTGGGGTCTCAGCACAACCTCAAAGCCGGGCTGAAGCTTTCTTTCAACGGTCAAACCCTTAAGTGGATTAGGCCCGTAGGGGACGGAAAATTTGCTGCCGTTCATCCCTCCTGTCACAAACACGGCTAGATGGTCGGTGCCTGTTTGAGCATGCACAATGGAGGAAAACAACGAAGCCGTCATCAGAACTCTAAGGATTAGTTTCGTGATCGAGCTCAGCACCGGCGGTTTCAATTCGGCCTCACGTTCACGACCTTGTTATCCTCAAGCTCTATGGTCACCTCTTTGTACGTCAGGGTTGTTTTCTTTCCAAACGTGATCGCCTTTAGAGGCTCGCCCATCATTTTGATGATGTCTTCCTTGGACATCCCAGGCTGAATCTCGATGTTTTTGGGCGCTTGCGCCTTGACGAGCGCCCCTTTGTATTCGGCGGCCGGCAGGAAATACGGGTCAATCTCGCGGACAATGGTGTCGTAATCGCCCCGCTCAACAACATCAAGAGGAAATATGAAGCGGAAGTGGACTCCAAAATTGATTTTTTCCGGAGAATCCGGCCTCACGCTCTCTGTTATCGTAGCCAGTCTTTTGGCCGCGAGCGCCTTGAGCATGAAATCAAGCATGTACACGTCTCGGCCACGCTTGAAAAGGTTGACCCGAAGAACTTCAAGCAGTTCACCGGCTTCCATTTCGTCAAAACCAATTGTTCTGGCAGTCACTTCCTGCGTGGTGCGATCATCAAATTCGTCGCGTTTCTGATATCGCTTGGGCATCTGGAGGCCCTGGTAGAAGTGGTCATAATGCACGGTGAAGTTGTCGTCACTCGGCGTATCTTGCCAAATAGACATGGTATACGGCGCGACGATAACCTTTAGAGGCACCACATTCACCTTCTGTTTCTTGTAGCGCGCTTCCAGCTTTTTCTCGACGATGTCCTTGGGTTTGTCTTCAGCCCTGACTGAAGGACAGGCCAATACTGCGAACGCTACGAATAGAAGTAGTTTTAGTTTCATAGTCATCTCCTCTCCTGCGGCGATGAAATCCTGCTCATGATCGCCGCGCAAACTTTCATTTCGGACGTCTGGCCACGCAGATGCGAGGCCGTCCGCATGTCACAAGTCTTCGTGCTCACGTTTGGATACTCTGGGTTGGGTGCGAAGGGCGATCCTCCATATACCATGTATATATATCCTTTACAATAATAAAGATTGATATGGACGGTTTAGAGTAGGGACGTGGTCACATATAACTGTCGGCCCGGAGGTTGGGCCGAATGGCCACCATACTCAAGATCGTCGGTGCAAACATCCGCAGGATGCGCAGACAGGGACGGTTGACGCTGGAGCAACTGGCAGAGAAAGCGGAATCGAATCCCAAGTATTTGGGCGCCGTCGAGCGGGGCGAAGAAAATATCGGCCTCAAGAAATTGTCGCAGGTTGCCTCAGCCCTCCAGGTCGAACCCTACGAACTGCTTCTGCCCGGGGAAGAAGATGGGATTACCAAAGAACTGATTGCGTCAATTAAGACCGCGGATCAACCCACGCAAACGCTGCTGGCGGATCTCGCCAAGCGCATTCCCGCATGGAGGGACATCCTTTCATCGGATCGGAAGCAAAGGACCAGAACTTCGCAACGAAAGCGCCATTAACGCCGCAGCCGGTAAGCCGTAGCATGACCAAGAAATCATAAGCCGATACTCCGGCTCAAAATCCCAGCCTGCCGCTTGCGGCGCACAGTGATGATAGTCTTCAGCCAGGCCCGGCAACCCGCTTCCAATACCGTCTTGCCCTTGCTCGAAATCATCCATTCTCTATCGTCGTCCCGGGAATTGCGCCATTTGTCGGTCAGCGTGCAGTGAAAGACTGGCCCTTGAGAGCTCTCAAACAAGAAGTCCAGATCAGCCTGTTCCCGCCATCGATTGAACCCCCGCATGAATGCGTTTGCATCGTTGATCCAATCCGGCGGTTTTCCTTCCCATCCGAGATGTTGCGCAATTCTGACCGGCAATTTCTTTGGGCTTATGTTTTCCACCGCCGATATCAGGCGCTTAGTCCCTAATTCAAAATGATGGAGGCGGAGGAGTTCCGCTTCTTCCGGCTGGGAATACGAGTATTCGTATTCTTGGAAAACGATTTGGATGCCGTCAGACTGTCCCAATTGATGCAACTCTTCAACAAGCTGTTCGGCGGTCTCCTTGGACTCCGACCATGTCGCATGGGAGGTATGGGGCGTAAAACGGGCTCCGTTTCTTTTCACATGGCGAGAGCGCAAATACTCGCCCGACGAGTTTTGGATATAGAACTTGTAACGTTTTGCAACCTCGGTCCGCATCGCCGCTCCTTTGGTTTTAGTGGTTGGCCGCCGTAGTCATGTTCGTCGCCTTCTTTAATATCGAGAATGGGTTCCAGAATAGGTCCAAGCAGCACGGCGGCGATACGGGTGACGTCCTCTTGTTTTGTCGCGCTTCCACGTAACGTATAAAAGTAAGGCGAGGCCGATATCCAGATATCCAACTGCAGTGTCCAGGAGTTGCCGCAACCGCGATATTCCGTTTCCTTGGATTTTTCAGTCTACGAGTAATCGGTATTACGTCCAAGTGAGTCTTTCGAAGCCTTACCGACAACTCGATGCTCTGCCAGCGTCACTGCCGATCATAAATACGTGCTTGCGGACCGGGCCGCGCCATCTACAGTTAGCGTCAAGGTCTTCCCGTCATTTAAGATGTGTTCTTCCCTTGTAGTGACCTTGCCGTCTACCTTGTCTGTCCACTCCGTGATGCAATCGTCAACAATTTTCTCGGAGTAAGTGCGGGGATGCGGGGATTGTTTGCCTGTCGCTATCATGCTGGCCAAAAGCTGATCGGTGTACTGCCCAGGTCACGGATTTGGACGCAAGAGCTGAATCTTGAGGGAATCGTGTGGTGAACCTAAATCAACATTAAAAAGTCTCTCTGTACTACCGGTACATTGCGCCTCGACCTGCAAAGACCGCACACGCGTCGTAATTTCAAGAGGAATAGAAGTCGTGCCAGTGAAATTACGGACGGCTGCTGGCCCGAGAGGTTTTCCTCCAGTGCCGATTTCGACAGACAGAGCCGTCCCCAAGACGTTGTTCCGAGCATCTCTTAGCGTTACGTTTATTCGGCCTCTCGGCCCAGCTACCGTGGAGTCGGTTTCTAGTTGGATTGTGATAGAAAGTGTACCGGACTTCGTATCCAACGACGCGGAACCTCTTACCCAGCTTTCTGGCTGATTTCCACAATACACTGTTGAAGCCATGCCTCGATCGAACCCCCGAGGTCCAGCGTACGATCCCGTCAACGTCAGCGGTTCTGCGGTGCTTGTCGAAGCGTGTGCCAGCACGTCTTCACTCGGAGCGACCTGGTTGGCCCTTTCCCGCGTGTCGGTTTTATCGCGTGGCTTGCTCGCGGATGTTTCCGCCTCGGGCGTCGGATAGAGGATTTGCGTGCGCACAAGGCGGGGATCATCTGGGCCGAAGTAAGCGATCTTAGCCGAACGCCAGTCCAGTTGTGAAAAATTGCTAACTGGAAATACGGCCTTGGGATTCTTCACTTCTCCACCGAAAGAAGCGGGACTTTCAGATGCTTTCCGAGACCACACTACAAGTCTTGCGTCAAAGCGATATCCTTGAATGGCACCGTTATCGATAAGTGCGGACATCCATAATGCCGAATCTTCCTCCACCGGAACAGCGAGGATCGTGATGCCAACCCGTACTTCAACGGGTTCGGACATGAAAACTCGTGTGAGGCTCCTTGCAATCACACGGACACGATTAACAGAGCCGTTGCGCCTGTTGCTAAGCAAATCTCGATACGTACCGAAGGGAAATGTTAGCCTTTGTTCTGAGGAGGTCGCCTTGAACTCACCGGTACGGCGTCCGGTTTGAATATTTTCGAGCTGAACTACCAAATCCTCCGAAGGACCGTCGGCTGTCCAACTCACTACGAGATCGTCGAGATCAACGGCGAGTCCCTTGGCTTCCTCATTTCTACTCTCCAAATGCCAACCAGACAAGGACAATGGCTTCGGGCGACTTTGTATGTAAACGTAGGCAATTACGCTTACAACGAATAACAGGCCAATTAGGCCGTAGACAAACAAAGATTTGATGAATTCCTGTTGAGAGACCCTTGTTAGGAGTTCGATGTCCTGCTGGCTCACCGACTTCTGCAAATCGTGATCCCAGTGCAGTTTTGCCGCGACCTGCCGTGGCGGCAGCTTTTCTAAAATAGCCGCATTCTCCGGAGAATCATTCCGCAACTTGCCGATTATTTTGGCGGTGATTTCCTTGCCCTTTTTCTCATGTCCAATGAGCTGGTAGATTACGAACCCACCAATCGCCAAGATCGCCGGCAGAGCAGCGAGGAAACTGTTCACGTTCATGTATTTCTCAAAGGCAGCGTCACGACATTGTATAGCGGTATCAAAAAGTTGCCAGCCACCGACTTTTTCTGGAATCTAATCGGCGCCCCATTTCGCAAATGGTTTTACTTTTCGTAATGCACAGTTTCAACGCGCCCTCAACTCTTATTAAGTCTCGCTGAGACCAGCCGAGCGGCCGCGTCAGTTCCGTGCCGAAGATTTTCCCGCTTTAGAAGCTGCCGTATGATGTGCCGTGATAGGAAATCGTACGGCATTACCGCCGATCGGCACCCAAACCTCCGCCGCTTCGCCCGATTTGGACTTGCCGCAACGAAACACAAGATTATCACTGGTGTGTGATGTCTCCAAAGTATGGTACGGTCGGCATGCCGGAACTTATGAAACGATCCAGACGCCCTCATACACCTACGGTTACACACCTGCTTTGAGCTTGATCCCTTCATCGCTTTGACGCTCATTCCTGAAGCTACTATCCTGTAGCGAAACGAAGACTATCCATGGCTACAAATGCAATCCTTGTTCGAGGTGAACCTTGACCTTCGATGACTTTCAATCACTAGGTCGATATTTTCTTTGGAGCGACCAATTAAAAGAAGAATTTGAAGAGGCGCTGCGAGATGAACCGCACGATGACGCGCCGAAAACTCGTGAATGGTTTGGTGGTAGAACAGCTGTGTTTCTTTCACATTGGCTAGCATCGCTGTATGTGGTTGTTGAAGGCTATCGATCACAACAGTTGTACGATGAATCTGTCGAAGACCTTCTTAAGTCGCCTCACGCTGATTTGCTTCGCAGGTATCGGAATGGTGTTTTTCATTTTCAAGCTGATTACTGGGATGATCGGTTTATCGACTGGTTTGATGTTCCGACAGTGGACTGGAGCACGGCGCTCCACCGTGCATTGCATGAGTTCATCCTCGCGCTTGGCATTGCTCTCCGCGGCACGTCACCTGACCGGGACGAAAAATTGATGAAATTCATGCGTGCAGGGCAAAGATAGGCAGAGACAGCGAGACCTTGAGCACCGTTACCCCAACTGGGCAGTGTCCCGAGAAACACATGACAGAATGAAATCGTCGGCATCACCGACGGCGTTCCGCTGTGATGAGTCTATATGAACATTTCGCGCTGGATCGCTTGCGCAAAACGACCCAAGGGCCACAACATTTTGTCCGTCAGTGGGCGCGAAGTCGGCATCCCGGACAAGTGGTTGGGACAAGTTTACTCTCCTGCGGACTTCTTCAATTCGATCGTGATCTCGTACCCGTGATGAACGTCTCCCTGAAACGCCACGATACGGCCATCGATTTCGCTTGATGACAATATCAAGGTAGCTTCATCACCGAGATGCAGCCGCTCTTCCAGTTTCGGATTGGCCCCGCCCAGGACACGGAACGCCGTGCGCCTAATTCCCGGCGCGTCTTTGCTGATCATGACGGCGATGATTTGTTTGAGTGGAAGACCGCTAAATGTGCCGTGCATTATTCCACACTTTATTTTTCAATAGCCGATTAACGGATCTCCCGCCAGTTCCCGTTCTCGAAAACCTCGATTCGCGTTACTGGATGGATCTCCCAGGCCGTGCCGCGCCAGGTGCCGACGCTTGCATCTCCGCTGTGCGGATCATCATAAAACAACCATCCGTAGACGCGAACCCGTGCCGGACTGCGCTGCATGGAGCCGCTGTAGCCGTTCCGGTAGCTTGCGAACTGGCCGAGGTTCGCCGTCGTCCAGCCCGAAATCACTTCGCTGAACCATGGCGTGATCTCGGTAATGATGATCTCGTCCCGCCGGATCTTCGGATCGCCCTGATCAGAAGGAAGGATCTCAAAATGAAAATCTTTCCGGCTTGCAGAGTAACAGTTGGTGCTTTCTTTTCCTGCGGCCTTCACCATCGAAAGATATCCTTCCACGATTACCGGAGTTCCCTCGAGAGATTGCAAGTATGTGGCGCGTTCATCCGCTGCCGGCAGCGTCCGGACACTGCCCGGCAAAGGTTTCAGACGCAGCACTTGCGCAGGCGTCAATGATGAGAACGTACACGCGGCCGTAACACGATTCTTCTTTTGATTTGTCCGCCAGTTTTTCGCCTGCCCTCCGCTCTCGCTCGACCCTTCCGCAGGGCAAACCGACCAGTTCACGTTCAGCGTGACCGGCGTGCAGCTCGGAATACTTACGGAGGGGCCGAACGCGGGCAGCGGGTAGAGTTCCGATAACGGCTGGCCGATCTCGTCGGCGGCGTTCTCTTCCTCTTCTTCATTGAGGACAAGCGTGCAGAGACTTTTGGCAACCCAGGCTTTGCGGCCGTTTCGGAGTTCGATCTCATACCAGTATGGAACGTCATCAACGACCGGACGGACTTCGCCTTTCGAGAGCACCGCAATCACATCCGCGGATGAATCGGCTTCTCTCCGGGCGTTCGCGTGATCGACGCGAATCTCGCATTGTTCGGCCCACAGTTCAACAGCGAATAGCGAGCAGACAACAAATATTGCGATCCTCACCAAGCGCATGGGTGTCCTCCTCGACATAAACACTTCACCGATTCTCGCTCTAAAGCTGTACTTCTGCTAATTTCTCACTAGTCCGAATAACCTACTTCCTCCCGGTTCTTCGCCGCGGGTCGTGCCCGTGCTCAGCTTCCGTTCGCACGGCACGCAGTTATAGAAATGCGCGACATCGGAACCGTTCAGCTTGTTGGAAACCGACGGCGAGACTAGGTGAAACCGCCCGCACAGCGAGCCGCCTTGCTTGAAGTAATGCCGCTTCTGCGATGTCTGGATGAAGTGCCATCCTTCAATATGGGACAGTCACTGTCCGTTACTCGCGCGCGGTTTCAGTAGCTCTGCGATATTCCTCGCGAAGTACGGCGCGGACGATACCCACGGCGCCATCTCGCCGAGTTGGCGCTGCCGTACTTCGAATTGTTCAGGACCGGACAACGGTTTTCCCAGCGTGAGCAGCGCGTCATTTGGCTCGGCAGGAACAGCGAGCACCAGGACGCGGAGATCGCCCTTCGGCGTGGCAAGTTTCGGCCAAACCTTGCGCCGCGTCTCGGCCATATCGGTGAGGACGATGACGTATTGCGCCCGGCGGTCGTGCATGGCGGAGATGCGCTCGAAGAGTCCCACGATATCGCTCTGCGGCGTCTCATGGCTCATGTCGGGAAGAATGCTTGCCGACTCGATCGGCAGGAGCGCCTGCTGGAGTTCCCGGTGATAGCGACTCTGCACGATCTCCTGCCGCTTTTTCGATTCTCGCACTTCGTGCTCCCGGACGGCATCGCGGATATTCGCAAAACTTTCCCACTCGCCGCCGTCGAGTTTGGCGCGTCCGGCCACCATTGTAGATGGCAGGCGCGCCTCCAGGAGCCGGTTCGGGCACCACCCGTCCTGATCAAACGACCAGATCGTCAGCTTTCCGATCCGATGCTGTTCGACAATCTCGGGCAATTCCGACTCCACCGTCGCCCAGGCCTCGTCGAGCGCCGGGCGCGTGCAGCTTCCGCTCCAATCAATGAAGACGTGCAGGTCGGCAGTATGATCCATAGCTTCCAAGGAAACGGCTATCGCGCTTGCTTGATCGGAAGCGGCGTTGGATGGCGTGCCTACGCATCCGGAATTCGACAAAATGAGAGCCGCGAACAGCAGCATTGCGCCGATGTTGTGGATATTACGCGATGCGGCTCCGGATGGCGCTGGCGTGGGTTTCTCGTGTTGCGCCGGATCTGACGCCTTCTGCTCTTCTTCTTCCAGTTCTTTCAGGAACGCAGTGCAGCCGCGCTCGGCCGTGTCCAGCTTTTGATATTCCTTTTCGTGGCGACGGGCCCAACCGCGAAGATGGGCGATGGTAAAGAGGCTTGCCGCAAGAATGATCAGCGACAACGTGCCGAGCCAAAGGGAAAACGAGAAGAGCGGCAGAAGCATATAGGCCAGATCCCCGGTCACATACCGGGCGAGCGCGCCTCCGGCCACCGCAATCACAAATCCGATGATTGCCGGAGTGGCGGCGTAATGCTTGATTCGGTAGACGGTCTCTTTCGGCCGTTCTTCGTCTTCAAAGACGTACAAAAACACGCCATGGAGCGTGAAGGTGATGCCCAGGGCCGTCAACGCTCCGATCCACGCGGAGACGCCAAGCCGCATAAAGATCCAGGCGGCAAGTCCCGTCTCGCAGAGGAGCGCGATCCAGGCGGTCATACGGTAGAGCCGGCTGTCTTGCGCATCGCCGGGGTTGGCCACGATCGGAGCGTGTTCCGGTTTGGCGCGCGTTTCCCATTTTTCCGAACGCTCGCGGAAATCGTTCTTAATGGCCGCCTTTCGCTGGCCAATGACTTCAATATCGTTGCTCAGCCGTGCGATGGTGGACTGGCGGAAGTGGGCGCGATCCGCCACCGTCCCGGCATGGCGCAGACGGCGGCGCCCTTTCTCAATTTCGTGAAGATTCATGGGTGATACCTCATCCACAACGAGGAAACCTCGGGTTGTGGAAAGCCACTTGTGCGAAGGGCGGTTGAGGTTAGTTAATCAGTGGCGGTGGACAGGTGAGGTCCGTCTTTGCGCGGCAAATCCAGTTAATGGAAATCATTCTGCAGAAGAGATATTTATAGCGTTTACGGCGGGTGGTTTGGCTCGTTTTATCTGGTAGTACTTCTCGCGTGGGCATTTAACAGGCCAATTTCTCCAATTCTCCCAGTACTGAACTCGGCGATCATATTCGACCCAGTGGAGTTTGTCGTCATCAGCAATGCGACTGACGAAGTCCCTACCGTCGAGGTGATCGATTTCATGCTGACAAATACGCGCGGTGTACCCGTGGAATTCATGCTCTTGAACCTGAGCATCAGTGTCGAGATATCTCACGCGAAGTCTTGTTGCACGGTCTACGATACCTCTGACGCGGTCTGTACTGAAGCATCCCTCATACCACTCGCTTGTTTCTTCGGAAGACCAAGTTATTTGCGGATTTACGAAAACCCGCAAGTCTCCGACTTTGAATTCAGTCTCTGTCGGCGCAAGGTCTACAAGAATGATCCTTTTTGAAATCCCAATCTGTGGGGCTGCAAGGCCCACCAGGATCATCCGATTCTGTTCGTCCTGCTCTCCTTTTGCGAACATGATCATTGATTCGATGAGTTCAGTTAATCTGCCGCAGCTCAGATCTTCCTCAGTGACCGGTTCAGCTATTTTAGTCAGGATGGGATCGCTCGGGGGGATGAACGCCAGTTTCATTGAATTTTCTCCCGTCGGTTGGCTCGGCGCCGCTCGGTTGGGTTGCGGAGCTACGTTTCGTTCTCGTGTAATTCGTGCAGTCTAGCATGTCGATTATGACGTACTGCAATTTCCAACGGATTCAGTGCCGACTCACGTAAAGGCCCGCTTGCTAAGAAATTTGATCGAATAGATGTTTCGCCCATCTCGGCCTGCCGGAGCTCACGTGAGCACCGGTGGGCGTAGAACCTTTCTCCGTCGCCGCGGATGCTTCAGAAGCCACCGTTTCAGTCTCCGCTCATTCTTGATCAGCGACGCGATCGTGATCAGAACAGGGAATATGACGAGGTACCCGAGAAGTTGATCCGGCATAGGATGTCTGGCCCTTCCGCTTATGGGGGTAAGCGCCAGCAGGCAGAGACGGTGCGATTTCGCGGCGCGGCGCCGTGCGAGGCGTCCGGCAAAGCTTGCTCTCAGGTATTGGTGCCGTGTTTTGCAAGCAGCCGTTGAGCTTCGGTGATATCGGCGTCGCGCTGAGACGCTTGAGCACGTTCGATCAGTCCCGGAATGTACTTCGTTCCTTCTTCGATCATGGCTTTGTTGATATCGGCATACTCACCATGGAACCACCAGGAGTTCACGCCTTCAACCGACCGGCATTCTCCGCGGTCATCGAACTGGGACAGGAATCGCGTGGTATCCTCTCCGCGTTCAAAATATTCCTCGTAAAATCCGAGCCGGTTGTAGTGCGCGATGAAACCGCAGTGCAGCATGAGATGTTTGTACAACCGATCGCTGAAGTCTTCGAAGCGCAGGCCGTTCTTGAGAAACCGCACCCAGGCTTTCAGCACGAGCCGCTTCTCTCGCGCGCTCATGAATTCGCTGTCATGGAAAACGTGCTCCATAAGCAACAGCGCACCTTGCTTAAACGAAGATGCGCCGGCGCGCGCCGCGAAACTTGTTACTGCCGATATGACGGCAGATGAATCCTGATATTGACAAAAATTGTTGGTGTTTGGCTGCCCCCAGGGGAGGCGAATGGGTAAGTTCCAGATTCAGTCAAACTGCGCCTGAGCACCGCCTTGTAAGGTATAGGCGGCTCCAGTCACGTTATGGACGATTAAATGCCAGCGGATCGTGCCAAGATTCAGGTCTTGATGATCACCGCCTGTATGCTTGAGCACGCCGCGTGCGTAAACTTCGCCCTTTCGATCACCGGCTCGATAGATGACGGCTTCCTCCAACTGGTGATGACCGTCCCTACCGAGCACATGCAATTGCCGATAATTTGCAATTCCTCGCGCAACATCTTCCATGAGTTCGCTCGTCCGGCGCATCGTGGGAATCGCAAACCATTCCCCTTGGCGCCGCACGTGAGATCCGTTAACTTCCGCTTCCCGAACGACCTTCGGTTTCAAGAACTCGAATGCCTCTTCCATCGACTTTGGTTCGCGATCGCAAATAAGTTCCGCGAGAAAGTACATGCCGCGGCCGTAGGGTCCCGTCCAATCCACCGCGGAGATGAACATGCGGTTTCGCACCCGCACTACGGCATCTCCCAACGTATGGACCTGACGCGTCCGCTGACGGCCATGCTCGTCCGTCTCGGTCACTTCCTGCCACCGCTCACCCGCGCTTGGAACCACGACCCCGACTTCTTTCTGAAGATCCTTGATTGAAAACGGAGCGCGCTCCCACTCGCGTACTTCGCCGTCCGTCCATGCGGCACTAATCGCATGAAACGGCACGACGCCGAAGCGTTGCTTGGTTCCGGGCATTTCGCGGAGAACTTCGGATTGATACGATTCCATCGGCCAGGAAAGCCGTGCGCCATTCACCAGAAGATCGCCGCCCGCTAACCTCACGGCGAGCGGTGCCTGTTGACCTGCAACATTACCCCAGTGCCCGTATGGACGGTAATCCTGTGGAAACTTGGTATACAAGAGATCTTCAGTGGCTTTGACGTACGTTCCCATACCTCCTCGTCCGTTGAGAAAGTTTTCGATGACCTGTTGATGTCTCATGTTGGGAAAAACTGAATCTGTCCTTCCCATTCGCCTCTCCTCGAGGCAGCCAATATCTAACGTTTCCCGACTCTCTGGCCTCAGATGAGGCGAATGACCCTTGCGATACCGGCCGTATTAGCTTGTTACCAGTATTCGAGGATGTCACCGTGTTCCACGCCATGCCGCAGGATCGCATACCACGCGGCAAGAGCGCGGCGGCTCCACTCGGCCTCGGAAAGCTCTTCCTCTCCGTCGCCATTGTGCGGGTAGAGATACGAATAGAGATCCGTTGGCGGATTTTCAAGGAGCGTTTTCCCGAGCGCGGCAAGGTCCGGATGTGTCTCCTCAAGCGCCTCGAACCAACGCTTCGCGTGCGCGATGTGCGCCGCGTTCGCGGCGAGGTCGCATTGATCTCCGTTGTTGCAGCCGCTCTCCCATCCGACAAACGGATTGGGAAGGCCCTGTTTCGAGCACCATTCGCTGAACCATCGGGTTCCCCTCCAGTTGACGTGAAAGTTCCCGAACAATTCATTCGATACGTCGAGTCCCATACGCGATGGGCCGATACCGTTTCCGCCATTCGCCTCGTCTCAGGCCAGAGCGCATACCAGGATAGAAAAGGGGAAGCGTCCAATCCGTCGCCGCGAACGCGCGGTGCGTCGTCGGCAAGAGAAGCAGACGCCTGCCCCTCCGATGCCCAAGGTTTCTTGCCGGTATCCGAAAGTTCCACGCGATGGATCTTGTCGGCCTAAGCTGAACTCCCTTGAGCAAAGTCATAAGTGCATTAAAAAAAGAGGCCAGCCACGAGTTAGCATGTCGGCACCATGCCGACTATCCCCGATAGCCTTCAAGCCTCCGTGTAAAAAAGGCGGAGATGTTCTCCGCCCTCAGGATCAGAGCGAGTTTGAGACTCGCTCGCAGCCGCGGTTATAACCCGCCACCGCCACCAAACCCGCCGGAATCCATAGGCAATCACCTCCTTCCTTATTAAGTGATGACGACCCCTCATGTGCGAAGTGACGAAGTAAAAACAACTTTTGTTGAGAAACGCTTTGCGTATCGGATTAGTACGTGAAAGAAACAAGGAGGACCCAGCCGCGAGTTAGCATGTCGGCACCATGCCGATTATCCCTGCGGCTTTCGAGTCCTCCAATGAAAATGGCGGATGGTATTCATCCGCCATCAGGGCAAAGGCGAGCATGAGGCTCGCCACCGCGATGGGTTATAACCCGCCGCCGCCACCAAGACCGCCAGAATGCATAGGCTCACCTCCTTTCCTGTATATAAGCTTGACGACTTGATGAGAGATCCTCCGACAGGCGGGATCGTAAAAATCTTGACGTGTGCCTTCAGACGGGGGCCGAGACAGCGAAGTTAGATCAAGCCGGAATTGCTTAATGCTAATGAGTTGCGCTCTTAGTAATCGTCGGGCAGCATCAGCGTCAGTCCCCCAATTTCATTGGGGAGAAGCCAGAGCTCCTTTTCGCGATAGGTAAGCTTTCTCCAGCCATCCTCGTCCGGCGGTACCTGGAGAATGGCATGGATAACTTCCCTCAACGGCTCGATATCGATTTCCGATTCTGTGCCGGCAGGTTCTGTCGCCGACTTAGTAAAATGATCGAAAACAGTGCGAGTTACGCGGTTAACCTTGCCTTCGCTTACCGCCACCAGCACACCATCTTCGATGGCTTGTTCATCCGAGTACTCGAAGACTACGTTGGGTTGTTCTTCAGCCATAAACATGCGGCCGACCATCCTTGCTACTCGTCCCCCACCTGATCCTGTAAAGATGTTTGATTTCCAATCAGCATTCCGGACAGCAGCCGAGGGGCACGATGCCCTCTAATCGAGCCGTTCAACATTGGCGTTTCCTGCCATATAGTTCATTCTCAAAAAATCTTCCCAAAAGATGTCGAGCGCAGCGTCTTCATCTTCCGCGTCGATCTCCTCTGAGACATTCAATGAAACTCGAAACGTCGCCATAGGACCGGATCGTGAATGCTTAAGGGAGTCACGCTCCGGCTGCTGTCCAGAAATCTATTCTCTTGAGGAAAGACACAGAGCGAAGTTGGAATCAGCTGCGGTTTAGAGATAGCCGTTGTTTTTTGCGTACAATCGCGCCTCGGGTGACAGCTTGACGGCTGCTCCGCTATCTTCGAGATCGTCAATGTCGATGATTTCGACTTCGACGCCATCCGGCACGGTACTCATATCAACTTCTGCTACTCCTCCGAGGACTGTGACGAAGATCCTCTGCGGCTTTTTTGAACGTGAGCGCTTGTTGCATTTGTCAGCCATATGCGTTCAGCTGATCGTCCCAGCTTGTGTCTCCCGCAAGTTTGATCTTGGCCGCCCACCCGCCGAGGCGCAGCTCGGCGAATCTCATCAAATCACAATGCCAGTAACGTTGCCGTCACCGCCTTTTCTGCGATTCTCTTCGGAGAACGACTCGACCATACCCGTCATGAATGATCCGAACGCTTCCTTGCGTTTCTTCCGGTCGCGGACAAGTTCCTCCGGTGTCTTCTCTCCTTTGGGAGTTTTTCCATCGTCGACAATTACAATCTGGGAAGGATCAAGTTCCAGAACGACCCTGCCATTGTCGGAATACCATTCCAAGTAAGGATAGGGGACGTAGCAGTAGTAGAGTTCACCCGCTTCGATCGAGGCGCGGTACTTGTCAGCGAATTCCCGACGGCGCCGTTCGCGCTCGATTCCTTTCAGTCCGATCTCGTCCCAGTGAAGCTCATTCTGCGCCATGAGCTTCTGGGCGAGTTCTTCGGTAAAAGGACCGAGCGGACGACCCGCGGTCATATCACCGACTGTACCGCGCTGGATCGGGTCGAACCCATCCATGTACGTGCCTTTCCTATCCAATTTCTCGTGATAATCCGATGGCGAGACGTTTCGAACCCGGATCAACTTCCCACGGATGTCTTCGTGGAAATCCCCCGTAAGATCGAAGGTCACCCAGAGTGGCTTATCGCCACGGCGGAAGAACTGCATCCAGCCCGTGACCTTCCCGGGAATACGGTTGTCGAGCTCCCCGAAGATGAGATTTGAATAAGGCCTCCATGCCATATGCCGGTTGGGATTAAGAAATAACCCCGGGATGTACCCCGGCGGGTGGGCGATCTCGAAAAATGCGTGTGTACAAGTCCGATTTCTAATAAGAATGACGGCGCGGTAATACCGTCCCGGGCAATTCGGATTCCTTCTTACCACGGCGGGCGGCCGGCTAAAGGACGCAGGCGGGAGTACAGCGGCTTACGCTTCCGTGATTGACTTGATCCGTGCGTCGCACCGGCAACGCGGCAGACCGCATGAAGCGCCGTATACCCTGTACCGTTTACCCGTCTTCTTGTCTTCGACGACTCCACGGAAACCGAGTCCGCGGGCGAACGGATAGCCCGAGATAACCGTGATATCCATCTCGATCCGCCTGGTGCGGTCCTCGTTCTGAGGTGTGAAGAGCATAGGCACGAGGAACGAAAGGCATTACAAGGCTCCTTTGCGCCCCCGAGGTCGTCCTCTAGCCAACCGCGCGCCATCTCGGTGAAACACGAATGCGATCAAAGTTGTTGTGACGGCTGTTCCGTCTGCGGTTCCTCTTGAATGCCTGGATTGGAGCCTTCTTGGCCCTGCCGCCGTTTCTTAGGCGTTCTGATCTTTGGCGGAGCGCCTGCGGTGATATCCGGTTTTTGACGCTCCAGCCGTTCTCGGATCTTTACCGCGACAATGTTGAAGAGCAGCTCGGCTTTCTCGATCGGGCTTTCTTCGAAGAAGCGCAGCACTTGCACTTCTTCAGGTCCGGTTGATTTCGGCATCGTTTTTTCCTTTCTATAAATTTGTACATGATTTTTCGGTATCCGGAGCGGAATCGCGCGGTTCGAAAACGCTGCGGATTACGGATTCAGATAATGCGTCCACGTTGAATGAGCAGGTTAATGAACGCCACCTTACGCTCAAAATGCCACGCGCAACACTCGACAAAATACTGATTAACTATCCTTACCGAGTATTTGGTGGGAGGAAGAATCGTTTGGTCGGTGCAGCTGGGCCATTTCGTCAACCCAGATGGAGTCATAATCCATCTTATCTCCGAGTACAAGGTAAGCGACGACTCTACCCAGACTCCACCTCCCTCCTGCTTGTTTGAAGTTGTCTATGGCCTCGTCCAAGGTCTGACCCTTGCCCCAATAACCGGGGAAGAAGTTACTCGATACCACGAATACAAAGTTCCTATGGTTCGCTTCAAACGTCTCCCGTTCTGGTTCCATAGGCGAACAGTGTTCTCTCCCGCGGACCCCTCCGGATTTGCCGAAATTGAAAATGAATAGGAGGGAGACACCCGATCCTTCACCGCGAACTGTGCGTCAGTCGTCGGCAAACGGTGCAGATGTGCTCCCTCCGGTTTGTCCGGAGTCTGACCAGGAATGCGCGTCTCCGTGCGTGGGAGTTCAGGCGTCCCAATCGTTTCGACGGACAAAATGAATGCGGTATGAAAAATGCCGCCGTTTAGCCTGCCAAGCGAGATGCCCAGCTATCCACGGTGGCTTCCGGGTTGGAAAGAAAAAGCGGCAGATGAAAACCTGCCGCATACCGAAGAAGCGGCACCAAGCCGCTCCTGAATGAAGAACGAACTAGTGGGCGCCCATCAACATCACCTCCTTCTATGGACATTGACGGCAGGGCAGCGATGCCCCTGACAGGGATATTTCACTTTTATTAATGATGGTCGATTCGCTGATATGGTTTGGCGCTGTGGGTCGGAAGAGTTTGTAACCGAAATAGAGAATTAGTTAAAGCAGTGCCTCCACGATTATTTGGGCTTCAGTGGCGCTGTCAACTCTCCAGACGCGCAGGATTCCGAAGTCGAACTTCTTGAACTCGTCGTCGCGTTCCTTGCGCGCCGCTTCTACCGCCGCTTCAAGAGCATACTCAACGGCTTTCGGCGGATCGCTATGAATTGAAATACTGTCTTCGTCGCAGTCAAACCCAAGCTTGGTTAACGCATTTTCCAATGCATCGAGTTTTCGCTGGAGCGACCGTATTTTCTTCACGAGCGGGAGGGCGCCGCGCTCCTTGGCAATCTGTGGTGCAAGTTCATTCTTAATTCGGGATAACAGGGAGTAGTCACTTTCAACTTTCGCTTGTGCTTGTTTTTTCGCGTCAGCGAGAATGCGTGCAAACGCCTCACGCTGTTTGTCACTGAGAGCTTGGGGTTGAGCTTGAGTTTGTTCCATAGGAAAAGGTGGTTTCCTCTTCCGCCCACAACATTTGAGAATTATGCAGATGGTTCCGGTGAGGCGAATGGCGAGGTTCCAAATCGGTCCGAATTAGCGGCGTCTTTGCTGACGAGGTCAACAGAAGATCACCGGCGTTTTGTGAATTACCGCCTGCTCGCAGGCATCGATGAGCACCTCGAAGTGATGAGCAAACTCCGGAAGTTTGGGAGCGTCTTTCCGCGCCTGCTACAAGATCACCTGTGCATCTTGCCACGAGAGCGTATCGTCGCAATCCGAATGATCGAAGAAGCACCGCAACGGAATACCGTCCCATGGCCGTTCTCCTCCGAATCCGTCCATCGCTTCCAGGTCGAAGCCCAACAGGTTCGCCCACACCTTACGGAACACGTGAAACCCGGAGTAGCTTGATACCCGACTTGCAAAAACGGTTGTCCCTCCACGGTCCTCAACAACGAGATCAAGTCCCATACGCAAAGGAACCGACTCGTCCCTTGCCATTCGCCTACAGAACGTATGACGGCCTGGACTCTGCCAGAGCGACAAACTTTTGAGGCGACTTGCTGTTTTGAGAGGAACCGAATGACGAAATCGGAATTCAGCGAAGTTTAACCGCGACCCGCACGGTCTTGGGCACGAGGATCTCTCGTTCCTCGGTCGTATGGGTTTTGGCGAAGGTGATAAATGACTGAATGCACGCGTCGCAGAGCCTGTCGAATTCGCGCACGATGCTGACCCGTTCTTCCAAGTCCGCGTCGCTCCATTCGGAAAAGTCCTCATCCTCATCGGTTCCCTTTCCCGGACGAACGAACGGCTGTGGCACGTCCTCGGCGAGAACTTCAAGCGTCCCATCGCATCCCTCCACGTGGCACTTCTGTTGGGTTTCATACCAGGTGAACCGTCCACATCGGTCGCACCCAGTCTTATAACCTTTCTCCTCCGTGCCGCCTTGGTACAGAACGATGTAGCCGCCCGATCTCCCGTTGAAGCCGGCCTGCCATTGGTAATCGTGTTTCCGGTTGAAGTCCGCGATGAGCGCGTTACCTTCCTTGAACGCTTCCGGAACATCGAGCAAGTCATAAGCGCGTGCTCTGGTCTCCGCGTCCATGGTGAGCTTGTGCAGTTTCACATTCCGCGCGTAAGAGGTGCTCTGATTCCACGTGTTCATGGTGTAGTAGCGAAAGTGGCCGGACAGATATTGAATCCGGCGTTGGCGCTTTGTCATGAGCATGTGCCAAATCCCGTCCACCATTCGGCTCCTCTCAGAGCAGCAAGTTGCTGGGCGGAGGTTTGTGTATCCGCCCGTCTTTCTCGTTAATGCTTAACGGCCTTTCTGTTCAGGTCCTCCCAGGCCTTTTCTTCCGCTTCCCTGCGGCTTTCGCGGTCAAGACCACGACCCTGTTCGCCAGTTTCGCGGTTCGTGATAACGACCTCGTGAACGCGGTCGGGTATGAACGGTATGATGCTGACATCGGTATAACCTTGCTCCCGCTCGTATCGTCCCATTGGTTTTCACCTCCTTTCGTTTGGCTTGATATGTATGACGGAGCGAATCCCTGCCGTAAGACAACATGTGAGGCGGAACAGTTATTAAGGAAGTTCAAATCTCTTTGAGCCGGGTTAGCCCTTCGGCACCATGCCGAACATCCCCGCGGCGGAGATTCATAGCCGTGACCTCGACCTTCGGTCCACAGTCCACGGCTATGAGTGTGTCGTTCGGTTATTCGCCCATAAGCTTCACCTCCTATGATTGAAGTTCTTAACGAGAGACGGATTCGGGCAGAGGGTTCTGACAATCTCACGGTGCCTTTTTTACCAGGCTCGGCTCTCTCTTCTTGATGCGCTTGTCGTTTTCGCTTGTCTGCCGGTCTGGTATTCGGTGATAACCGATTCGAACGCGCGAAGGGTAATGATTGGTAAGCCTCCTATCTGGCTTTATGGATATGACGGCTCGACTCTCAACCCGCCGACAACGTTTCTGCGGATGAGGATGTTTGGAACGTGTTGTCCAGGATGTTGTATCGGCGCAACAGGGTCGTTGGCGTAAGTTCTTTCCACTGAAGAGATAGGCCTTCGAAGGTGCGGCCTCCTCCTTAAATGACATCAGGCGAAATAATCGATGGGTGAGAAAGAGGCGTCGAGCCGGGTTCGCATCAAGACCGCAAACATTCGTTCCTCGTCAAGGTTACTCAGCACTTCCTTGAGCTCCTCCGAACGCTCGTCATTTTCAACCACGAAGACCACCCGCCTTATGACAAAGCCGCCGAAGCCCTCAAGGTACGGCAGCAGTTTGGTGCGGCGAAGGTACGCGATGGATTCTTCGCCGCGGTCGTATTCGAAAACAACATTGACGGATGATTGCGAACGCGAGAGGTTGCAGGCAGCATCGGGTATCAGGCGGTACGGCCAGCCCCGCTGCTGCAGCTCCCAGCAGGCAAAGAAAAATCCAATAGCGACGCCGTCGCGTGCCGTGCCTTCGGTGACCGCAATCCGGATGTCGTTGATTCCGAGAAAGTGCGCTAAGTTGGTCGGCGGCGCTTTCTCCAGCCGGAGCGGATATTCCCAGCCCTTCTCTTTGAGAAGGTCCCTGCCTTTCTTGGCGAGGCTGTGGAGCGCTTCGTCCATCGCATTTCGCTGATGGGTAAAGATGTACTCATCGTCTTCAAGAAGGCGAAGCCGTCTTCGGGCGACTTCGATATTGACGCTCGGGAAGCACCAGGCGGCGACCTGGCGCGTGGAGAGCCAGCGCGCGGCGGCGAGTCGCGTAAGGAATTTGCGGTCGCGTTCGGTTAAGCGCATAGCCTTTCAAAGACGGACCTTCTCGGTGGCGCCGCAACGGTAGCAACGAATCATGCTGGGAAAGGAAGAGCAGATTGGGCATATCCGCAGCACGTGCCCTTGGTAGGTGAATCCGCACGAGCATCGCCAGAATCCGACCAGCACAATCGGGTCGCCGCAGGTGCGGCAGGGGGTCTCCGGTTGTACGGCAATGTGGAGTCGTATGAGTCGCCGCACTGCCCGCGTCATACCGACGATTAAAATAATCGGGCTTGCGAGAATGAACAGCGCAACGTCCCAGTGCCATGTTTTCATCAAGCAATGTCCTCCGCTTTGCGATATGACTGTTTGAGTTTCTCAGCCAGTTCCGGTTCGTCGTCTTTCAGGTAAAGTTCGTCCCGCTTTGCAATTTGCTCAAGGAAGGCCGCGCGAGATAGGCGGTATCCGATGCTTGAGTCCTGCCGGATGCGGTCCACGGCTTCGCTGAAGGCGTCACCTTCCGGCAAGTCCAGCGCATGGGTTTGGATTTTGATCGCTTCTCCGCTCTTCGACTTCAGCCAAAGCCAACCCGTGCGAGGCGGCAGGGACGCCAGTCCCGCGAGAAGCTGCGATCGCTCCTCGGAGACTGAATAGAACTCGACCGGCGCGTAGGGATTCAGCCGCGGCTTCGGCATCCGTCCGGTTACGGGAAACGCCGGCTGCAGGAATGCGCCGTCCTTGGACGACCCGGGCAGGGTCAAGCTCCATCGGATATTCGTATGAATCGTCTCTAACGTCTCACCGTCCTGAACCGCGGTTGTGAGATTCTGCGTCAGGGAGAGGAAGAAGGAGCCGAAGCTGCGCGACATGGTAAGGAGCTCGGTCATGTTCTCCCGCAGCTGGCGCGTGCGATAGCAGTGCTGCGCCTCATCGCATACCCACACGTACGGCCGCGTCTTCGCCTTCCGGGCAAAGACGGACTGGCGGATATCGGAGATAAAGAGCGCCTGAAGGGTCCGCGCGGTGGTACGCGAAATGTTCGGGCCTGCGCAATTGATCAGGCAGATTTTGCCTTCATCCTGGATTGCCCGAAGATCCGGCGCGTGGTTACCCGAAAGGGCAAGTTTTAAACTCAAGGAGCTCAAGAGCGCCGAAGCAATCCTGCCCCGTACCGCGCTTATCGTGGCGCGGCCTTCGTTCGGAAAGTGAAAACGGAAGTAATCGCGCAAGTCCTGTTCTTTGGATTTTGCAAGCAGCTTCATCCTTAAGGGTTCGGATGCAATGACGCGATCCACATAGCTGAAGGGTAGCCGGTGCTCGGCCAGGAGCATCAGGACGTGCTTGACGATGGCGCTTCCGCGAAGGGTCAGGCTGTCGCCAGCAGGTAACAATTCTTGAAACGTTCCGAGGCGGCTTGTCGCGAAGAAATCCAGATCGCTTCCCGACCAGGGACTGGCAATGTTGTAACTTGATAAGACATCCTGCGACGAAAGATCCACGATGACGATCCGGTTTCGCAGGCGCTCCGCGTCAGGTGCCGGGAGCGTTTCGAGTTTTCTGGCGACCAGATACAGCGTCCGCTCGAACAGTTCCCCTTTGGCGTCGAGAACTCCGAAGGAACAGCGCGGATCAGGAACGCTCAATAACGCGTCAATCAGCAAGAGCGCCGCCATGGTTTTTCCGCTCCCGGTTCCTCCCGTTATTATCGAGTGCGCTTCAACCAGGTATTGAAGAGGAACCTCGACAGGTTCTCGCCATTCGGTTGTGCCAAGAACGACTTTCGATCCGGGCTCGGCATGAAACTGGCGCAAGAGGGCGGTGGCGCGCTCGCGCGAGGCGCGAGTCTGGCGTGATGCGAGATCCGCCAGGTGCTCGCGGGTTTTTTCGGCAAGGCTGTTGCCAAATATCTTTTCGGCTAACCACAATTCTTTTTTCATTCGTTACCTCCAAAATGTTGGGGCGGCACGGGCGTGCGTTCAACACCGCGAGGCCGCCCATGATCAATGCGTTGCCTTCGCATACGCCATTCGCGAATGCCGTAGGCAATGAGACAGAGAAGAAGCAGGCCTGGAAGAGGCGAGGGGCCGTCGTTAAACGGCGGAGGCGACGTCAGCACCTTCTGAACGAGTGCGAGTCCGAAGACGAGCCCAAGCACGGCCATGCCCCACTTCTTGACCACGGCGATTGCCTGCTGGGGGCTCTGGACATATCTGAAGGCCCCGACGATAAGCGCCAGGGCAAAGATGGTTCCCAAGAGTTGCGACATAGTTTTGCCTCCGAATGATTGACGGCTTGAAGTCGGGTGGTCTGACAAGGAAGGCGGGAATCTTACTGCGGGAAAAACACGAACCTCTCTGGAAGAATGCTACTCATCGTTACCGCCACTCTGACTGATCCTCCGCCGCGCCATCGCCACATATTCCGGATGAACCTCAATACCGATAAAGCGGCGGCCGAGCTTTAGGGCCGCGAGCGCGGTTGTGCCGCTGCCCATAAACGGATCGAGGACGATCCCAGGGTGGAATCCGGCGTTGCAGCCGCAGTCAGTGTAGCCAACCAACCTTTTGCCGCCTCCGCCATAGGCCGTCTCGTCGTATGCGTCAACCTCTCTTTGCGACGCTCTTCGATCCGAGTGCTTGATGCGGCCGTGTTGGACATCGCGAACGCGAATATTGAATGCGCTTTCATTTCTGCCTACGAAAAGCTTCTGCCTCGCCGTTCCGCAGCGTTTGCAGACGAGTTCAGGACATCCAGCTTTAATCGGCGTCTCGATAAGCTCGGGCGGATACACAGCAAAGTGAGCATCGGCGAACGGCCTCGTTGCTATTTTCCAGACACAACGTTTATTTCGTTTCGTCGCCACGTAACTTGTCTTCATCGTGCCCCAGTTTCCTGTGCATGCTCTCTTTCCGGTAACCCGTCCATCCTTCCTCTGGGGATGAGTGTTCCCGGTTACGTCTTCGTATTGCATTTCAAACCAGTACTTCTTCGACTTGGTAAAGAAAAACATCTTATCGAAATCCACGGTGAACCGATCCTTAACACTCGACGGCATGCAGTTGGGTTTGTGCCAGACGATCTCGTTTCGCAGAATCCAGCCGCGGGTGCTCATGGCAATCGCAAAACGCGATGGAATCTGGCAGAGGGATTTTGAAGGTACATCATCAACTCTGCCAGAAAATCGCCGAATGCTATTCTGGCCTTCGTAAAGAGCTTTCCACTTCGTAGGAGAATATCCAGCTCCGTTGCTGCCAGAGTACGTATCTCCCAAATTGACCCACAATGTTCCCGTCGGCTTCAGCACCCGCCTCACTTCATCAAAAACCAAGCATAGGTGTTCGATGTACTGGAAGAAGTACGGCTCGAGTCCCAATTCGCCGCGCCAGGCCTCGCATTTCCAGCACGTCGCCGACACCGTTTCTTTGGATGGAGACTCGTTCTCGAAAACGTGGTTGTGAGGATCGTCGCCGGGATCTGAATGCAGGCGAAAAAGATCGCACCGCCAATCGTGCTCGCAGTCGGAGTCGCCACCCCAGATCTGCGGTATGGTTCCATAACTGCGCAATCCCCAATACGGTGGAGAAGTAATCACCATATCGATGCACTCGTTGGGGAGCGTTCTGAGTGCATGGAGGGTATGACCCTCCACGATCTCGTTTACGGGCAAATCCTGGGTTTGCGTTGTTTCAGTGTTGTTTACGAGGTTTTCTTTTTTCATCTGAAACTATGACGACCGGAGATTGGACGGACTGACAAGGTGAGCCATCGGATATGAACAAGGCGAAACGGAGCGCGTCAGAATGACGACAGAAGCATGCTCCCAACGATGAAGAGGGCGGTGGCGATCGCGATGTTCTTCAGAAGCGTCTTGGCCGTCTTGGGATTCACCATCATCAAAAAGCCGGCGGCAATGAGCATGAGAAGTGCGTAGGCACCGAAAAGCTGCGTCAGGATTGCTATCAAAGTGTGCATCATCTCAGGCGCCTTCCGTTTCAAAGCGCTCCAAAAGCAATGATTCATCGCAGATCGCGCAGCCTTTCTCGACGGAAGCCGGTGTCACGGCCAGCGGCTGCAACGGCGAGTCGAAATCACCGACATTGACGAGGAGCATCGTGTGTTCGTAGTCCAGAAGGCGCTTGCCGCGCCGTTCATCTCCGAGCAGCGCCAGGATCACCTGAAAAGCGAATCCACAAATGACAAGGATGTTCGGCCATAGTCCCGCCTGGCCGGGAACCTTGGTCTGGTCGAAGTTCAAATCCGTATATTTGCGCGGATCGTTGACTGAGAACGCCTCGGTATCTCGCCGGAATCCCGCGTAGCACTCAAAGCATGCTGTACGTCCTGGGACGACGTACAGGATTTCGCCCATCGTGGCCTCACCCCAGCAGCCGATGTAGATTGCCGGGAGTCCCTCTTCGAGCGACAGTTGGTTCACAAGCGACTGGCATTCGAAGGAATCGGTGGCGGCGACGAGCAGCGTGTCGCCGCCTCTCGAATCCAGCGCGATGCCGATGCGATCCACCGTCCGGAAGTCCTCCTCGATGGGCATGACGTCCGCGTCCGGGTTGATCTGCTCAATGAGTTCCGTCACCGCGCGGCACTTGGACCGGAGCAGGTGCGACAGATCGCAGACATGCCGGCCGAGGTTCGCCGCATCGATATCATCATTGTCGATCAGGGTGAACTTGCCCACGCCGGCCCGCGCGGCCATAACCGCAATCGCGCTGCCCACGCTGCCGACGCCGACAATGACGAGGTGCTTCTTTCGGAGCATCTCCCGCTCTTTCGGATTGCGGGAGAAAATGCGGAAGACCAGGTCTTCCTCTGCGGGTGATTGTTTCGATGAATGATCGTTGTTCATAGGTTTTCTCCTTGAGATTTTGGTTGTGTATTTCGAGCCATGATCCTGCGCATCAGCGATGCGGGGATTGACCCGATATCCATCAGACGGCGCCAGAATCGGCGGCCGACAGTTTTCGTTGGCAAAAGCGCATCGATGACAGGCCGCGGCTTCTTCGCCGTCCGTTCCGCTTTTCTCCAGACGTCGGAGTTCGTAGAAACAATCTCCACGGGCACAAGCCACGGCATCCGGTCGTTGTTTCTGATGACATAGGGATAAATGGCAAGCTGTCCGTTCCGGCGCTGCATGATGCCGGCGACGAATTCGGTAAGCCGCAGCGACGGGTCTCCAAAGATTTCTTCTACGGTATTGCAGTCATGGCCGGACAGGTACGGCATACCGTACGGATGGACATGGAGCGATCCGATCCATTCAATGCTTGGCCATCGTTCCAGTAGCCGTTCGTATGCGCAGTTGAGATGCTCCGCATCCGGCTGGTGAAAGACCGGCGTATGGACCGCGTTCGGTCCAGGGCCCACCGCTGCGAGCGCCGTGAAGCCGGAATCCCGGCGCACGCCAAAGAGCGTCACGCCCGTCTCGATGCCTTCGGGCGTTTCCCCGACTGTTTCATGGATGGAAGACAATGTTTCCGGCGATACGATCAGACGCGGCAAATCTTGTCGCATAAGTTCTCTTATCCAAACTGCTTGATGCAGTCGGCGGTCAAGAGAACCAGTTCCGCGCAACTATCCAATTTGTCAGGAATGCAAACCGACCACTCCACTTGCCAATCGCCGCCGACGATGGGCAAAATGATGACGTTTGCAGCCTTCGCCGGATACCCATTGACGTCGGCCAATATCGTCACGACGTAGAGCCCATTCGTTCCCGAAAGCTCGCCGATGAAGCCGGCGGTGTTTCCAGTCCAGAACGGCTGGAAATGGGGAAAACCCTCGGCCATTTTTGTGATCTCGCGAATCCATCGATCATTCGTCATGGTGAATCTTGTTCTCCTTTCTTGTAGTGCCATTGACGTGGTGGGAACCGGCAAGCTTCCCGGTCCCGCTTTGGTTTGGTCAGCAAAGTTGTTGTGAGTAGTCAGGAATTGTTCCCGATCCTTTTCCGGACAGCAGCAAATGTGCTGGTCATTGATATGACGACCCGAAGATTGGCGTACTGACGGAAAAGCGGAATGGCAGCAAGGTAGGACGCCTACCCGTGCCGCGCGATGTACGACGCGGCGTAGCTCACTTGCTGCGCAAACGTGCTTCTTTCTGGTATCCACGCACTGTTGACGCATAGTGAACCGTCGCTCAGCCAATTCGAGCCGATCTGCGGGGAGATAAAGATACTCGGCTGGCGCGACGGGTATCTCCGCGCGCTTACCTCGATTGTCACTTCGAACGTCCGGCCATTTCTTGAGCGCAGTTCTCCGGTGAAACCAACGTGGCCTCCTCTCCAGAACGCTTCAAACTCTGGAAAGGCAGTAGCCATCTTTCGAATTTCGAGTTTCCATCGAAGGTCAGTCATTGCGTTTCTCCGTTTGTGAAGTTGCGTCATCCGCGCCGTCATATGTCTGCAGGTACCGGAGGGCGCAGAGCGTGACGAGTGCAAACGTCGAGCGGTCGGGCCGCCATCTGCAGAAGAAGGACAGCGCTCCGTCAGGCTCGATGTATGGACGAACCCCGGGGCTGATGAAGACCCGCGGAACCACGCAGGGATAGAACGATTCCCGGACGGCGATTCGTACGGTATAGGTCGTGCCACTCCGCCCAAGCAGGGTACCCTCGAACCCCGCAATGCCCTTTTCGGTCCAGAAAGGCCGGAAATACGGGAAATACTTGTGCATGATGCGCACTTCGGCTGCCCATCGTTTGTCTGTCATATCGGTCATTTCTCCTTTCGTATTTTTAACAGTGCGGGGCAGGCCGAAGCCCGCCCCATTGGGATTAGCACCCCCAGGAATGCTGGGGGATGGTGCCGACAACGCGCGGTGCCGGACGCTCAATGGTTTCGAGCGTTCGCAGCATCGGCAGGTCGGTTCTTTCGGGCGTGACATCGATGACGTTGCAATCATCGGGATCGCGCTCGATCACGAAGCGGTTGCCCGAGATTTTCACCTCAGGCGCTTTCCGTTTCTTGAACCAGTCCAATGGCGGTTCTCCTTTCTTTGAAGATTTGCGGTTGATCGTTCCGCTCGTAATGATGACGGCATGATCCGCAAGGCTCCGACAGAATGAGTGCGTTTTCTTGGTAAGGAAGCTTCAGGGGTTGGTTCGAGATTGCACGATGATGCGGACCTCAAACCGTCCTGCGTTGTCTGAGAAGCTCATGGGAATATCGTTGATGCCCAGAAAGAGGTTGCCATCGGCCGTGGAGATCAGGGTTGCCGATTTTCCCGCCACGAACAGGGCGGAATTTCCAATCCACGCAGTAAGCGCCATGGAAGGAAACCCGAAGAGATACGGCAGGTCAACAAAGCCTCCTGCATCGATCCACTGATTATATCGGCCGTCCCTGCAGTTGTTCCGGATGCAGGGATGGATGACTCCCGTCGCCTTGATCGTAACGACATCGCCCTTGCGGACCGGAATTCCTGTATTGGTCCACGGATTCACGCTATCGATATTTAGTTCGCGGGTGATTCTTCCTTCTGTGGGTTGAGGGTTTTCGGAGGCGGAAGTTTCGGCCGCCGGCATTCCAGCAAAGGCCCTGGACATGGTCCAAGCTCCGGTACTTCTATTGTCCCGGTATTGGCCCGCCATCGTTGTCAGGTCGGAGGACCACCTGCCGAAGAAGGTGTCCAGTTGGAAATCGCCCAGGCCGCTGACCCGCCGATACCGTGTTCCCCTCAGTACAACAGTTCCGTTACCCTGCAAGATCCCCGACACATGCTCTTCCACTCCGGCGTAGACAATGACGCCCCGGAGCGTTTGAGCATTCTGTACAAGGAAAAGCTCCGCTTCCCAGGCCGAGACGGTGCCCTTCCATGCGCCTCCCAGATTCGGGATCTCCGCGGCGGTCTGGTCGTACTGCTTCCTCTCGCGGTATTCGATTCCCGGGTTAGATCGAGCAATTGCATCCGCGGGATCGGGCTGCTGCCCGGTCGGGGGTGTGGATTGCACGGCGCCGGAGGCTGCTGGCGCCCGGGGAGTGGCCGGGTCGTTTGGATGTCCGATGCTGACCCAAATGGCCAAGAACAGCGCGCAGGCAATTGCGAACGCCCACGACAGGGGAGGGGTGGATTCATCGCGGTGGGCTACCCCCGTCTCCCTCCGGAGAAGTTCCTGCTCTTTCTCGTCGAAACCAAGATCGCCAAGATCGACGTTACGCATGTGCGCACACCCTCCAGGTTAAGTGTTCAAAGTGTTTTTGCGCTTTCGGGTTGGTTTGATATCGAAGCGATCCTCGGCCATTGAAAATGGCGAACCTTGCATGAGGAAACCCAGTCTTGACCTACCACACCTCAACGAGTTCCGTAAGGAGTTCCCCGGCGATCTCGCTCGTGACAACGAGGGCTGAGCCACGAATGCGAATGCGGGGGTTTGTCGTTCGCCGGGCTTTGGATGCAGTTTTCGAAGACTGTGGTTCGTCATAATGGCGTCCATTTCCGTTGTCATCCTCAGGTTTTTTGCCCGGTGGAACGTATTCCTCGATAGGATTGCCAGAAGCCAATAGAGCATTCCACCAGGTGCGCACCTGTATAGCCGTGTTGGAGCGATTGTTAGGGTGGAGGATCGACCCGATGTGGCCGAGATTCTCAAAGGGTTCAAATCGGCCGCGGTAGACGTCGCCGTCGGCGGTGATGCGGAATTGTTTTTGGTTGTGCATATGCCGTTACGACGACATGAGCCTGGAGCGAGTGATAGAAAATCTTTTAGGTGGAACTGCGCGGCGCCTCTTTTCATCCCTTGACCCAAGATGCCGTATTGCTAGACTGATGGCATTACCAATCGGAAACTTGCCACTTTTCCTTTTATTAGTAATCGTTCCTGTTTCTACGCGCCTGAATGTCCACTCGATTGCATTCAGCAGGTGGACTCAGGAATTTCACTATGTCGCCCGAAAACCGAGAAGGTTCTGTGCCATTTTATTCGGAGCCTGCTGCCGACGCGTCTCCGCATGTAAACGATGCGAAAGAGCCGAAGAACGGTCGTGAACGAACGCCAACTGAAGAAGATGCCCTTACTTATTTAATCGAAACCAGACGAGCACAGACCGCAGAAGAAGCCGAGCGCTATCTTGAGACATTGAATCAGGTGAAGGAAAAGCTTGTTTGTTATGCCAAGGACGAGCTGCAGAGGAGGAATGCCAAAGGGTTTGTTTCCTCATCGGCACCAAGAATTGAATTTGAATGGGAAGGACGTGACGCCGATCCGGATACACTCAACATAAACCAAATCGACCGGACATTTCCGCAAGTCTGGTTAGTTTACCGGGGCGTAAGTCCTCATTACGCCCACTTCCTTCCCGAGGACAGAAGGCAGGGCGGAATGGAATACAAAGAGGATTTGGAAATCGACTTAGGTCAGGGTAAAGTCACAATCAGTCCTGATTTTGGCGGATTAGCGGCGCATGGGTTGAAAAAATACCTGTCACCGGAAGACCTGAAATTTCTCGTCCGGGAATACACTTTCGCGCTTCAGGATCTAAGGACAGAAATTGAGGCTTTGCTGAAGCGCGTTGATGCGCAACGAGACTTTCATCACCCTGGGTGGGAAGAGCTTGAGACCGCGGGAATCGTAGTGAATGAATCTACTAGAACAAACTCTTAAGCAAGTGCTGATCGATTTTGGGGTTTCTCCAAAACATTCGCGAGATCGTTTAGGACGGTCGCCACATCTGTCGCTTGTTCAGGATAAGCACGTAGCAGCGCTCCACACATACTACAAACGGCATCCAGGTGGTACGCCGACGGGATCAGGAGTTTTTTCAAGTTGTCGATTTCCTTATGCCTCCCCAGAGCGGAGACGATAGCGTTAATATAAACGATCCGTCCTGCACGAATAGAGTTTAGCAGGTCTAAAAGGTCCACACTGAATCCTGCCCCGACTTGTTCAATTGCCAAATCGTTCAATACTGTTGATCTGTCCTCCGCGTCCATATCGCGTACTAAACTGTTGGCCAATGCGAACGTTTGGCGTGCTTCTTTGATCTGCCCCAATTCAGCTTGGGCGGCTCCGATTGTTGTCAGCGCCCGCACCCGATCTTCGACACCTTCAATCTGTTGCCACACCACAGTTGCCCTGGCAAGACTTGCTATCGCCTCCTCAACCTGTTTGTTTCGAAATTGCGCCATAGCCAGTTTAGCCAGGACAGAGGTCTGCAAAGGCGAATCTTCCAGATTCTTCACAACCTCCAAGCAGGTTTGAATTTCACCTGCGTCGGCGAGCATCTTGGCTACCGACATTAGAGCGTTCTCCTGGAAACCTTTCGAAGTAATATCCCGATTGGCCGACATTAGAGCCTTATCCTTGAAACCTTTCGAAGTAATACCCTGAATCGTCTCAAGAGCGTCGCATACTCGACCCACTTCAGCTTGAGCCAGTGCCACGCTGACCAAGGCGGTGGACTTATAAAAACCCTCAAGAGCTTTAGCGCTTTCCAACGCACCAGCAAACGTTGATAGTGCTTCTTCCGTTCGCCCGATTTTTGCCTGTGCCACTGCCATGGCTGTCAATGCATAGGCTTTTCCTTCATCGTCGATCTCATGCACAAACGATACGGCATCGTGAAATTGACCTGCTTTCACCAGCGCAGCCATAATGGCTTTTATTCCGCCAACGCAAACATGCGTAAAGAAGGTCTGTATGCGGCCTTCGCTTTTCTGTATCCGACTAGCGGTAGAAAGTATGGTTCTCGCAGTAGAAACTTGACCCACATCTGCTAGAGCGATTGCCGCATCTTCGAGGGCGTAGCCCAAATCGAGATCAAGCATCCGTGCGATTTGGATGATGTCACCTACCGTAGTTCGAGCCTCACTGAAGCGGCCCGCCCGTGCTTGGTAAGCTGCAATTTCGCCTAGGGCACGGATTTGTGTCCTGGAGTCTTGTATTTGCTTCGCGATATTAAGCGCGTCCACAAATTGAGTGAGCTTCGCATACTCGACTGCGATTGCCATCTGAAGGAAATCCCTAAGGCGTCCCTCAAGTTTGGTAACTGTATCAAGAGCTTCTTGTAGCCACCCCGAATCGATTTGTGCATGGGCAATGTGCTGCAGGCCTAACCACCTGACACTGTCAGGCAGTTGGACAGCCATCTTGAGCGCAAGATCAGTTTTACCAGCGCGCGCCGTTTCACTTATTAGCGCACACGCGCGATAGAGGTTTTCCTGAATTCCAGCGGCGAGAGCCAACCCCTCAGGATGACGACCCGCTCGGCCAAATGCCTTAGCCGATATTGTTGCGCGAACAACATCATCGGAGGCGAGCTTGGCTGTCTTAAGAGCATCAATCAATTGGCCCGCTGCTACTTGGGCCCTCATGATCAAATCCAAAAACAATTCCTCGCCCAATGAGCAAAACATTCTGTACGTCTCAATCGCGGCACTAAACTGACGAGCCTCGGCTTGAATTGCAACGATGTAAAGGACCACCTCGCGACGTTCAAGATCGGATTCCATCTCCTGGATGGCCGCGAAAGCACCATCAAGCGTGCTTTGCGAATCTCCTCGCTTGCCCTCGCGCTCTTGGGCGACCGCTACTTCGCCCAGAACCTTGGCTCGATAAGCGGGGCGACGAATGGTATTTGCAAGTGTAAGAGGGGTGGTTATGTCACCAAGTCTGGCCAGACAGATACCTAGATCGCGACGCGCTTGATCGTCTAGCAGAGGAATAATCGTCTCTCGAAGTCCTTTTTCAGTCATAAGGAAAAAAGACAAACTTTTGAAGATTTCCTCGCTCGCGACGCCAGAGACGAGAGGAACACTTTTTAATGGAAGTCGGCTCAGCGCAATTTCTGCCGCGTCATGTTCATTTCTATCCTTTAATTCCCATGCAAGCACCAGATACCATAAGAGTCGTTCAGTTGGCTCGCATAGATCTGCAATACGGAAAGCTCGGTCTGCTTTGTTGGCCTGCAAAAGCTTCACTGGATTCTCATTCGCAAATGCCGCAAGGGATAGAGCATGCTCTACGGAAAACTCGGCCATTTTGGAAGCATTATTGATCTCTGCCGCCGCATGTAATGCGAAACGCAAGGTTCGCAACGGATGATTAAGATCGTTAAGCGCGGCCAGCTGACCCTGTCTAAACTGATGGTCCTTTGCGAGCGCGAACAGCGTTTCAAATCGCTTCTCTTTCCACAGATGTTCAGAGTAATGCACAAAGGGATAAGAGCTCTTATGCTCACTCCAGCTTGCGCATCGTTCAAGCAACGAGTCCGCTGTTGCTTTTACGGTCTTCTGGTCTAAAAGCGTCTTGAATTCCGTTGCCAGAAGACGGTGGGCAAAACAGTAGGTATATTCATGGTTCTCATCGGACCGGATGGAGAGCCACCGAGTAATTTGCCATGGTAGTTGCGGTAAGTCCCAAATCGTAAGCCCTGTCAGCGCTGTGAGGTCATCTCGCGGCACTGGCCCAAGACCCACCGTCATTAATGCAAATAATCTGCGCAATTTACGGCTTCGCCATACGTCTTCGGCTCCCGTTAAGAGTTTCCATTGCAGTCGAATATAGTCTCGAAAACCATGCGGCACAGCAGCCAATGCTCCGGAGAGGTCCGCAGAAGTCTTCGCAGTCTCGACTAATTCTTCAAGCAGGTACTGCAGATAGAGCGGAAATCCCTCGGTAACCTCATGTAAGTGAGCTACAAAATCTTCCTTGTCGGCCAAACCGGCCAATCTTTGGTCTTCACAGAGCCGCATCCACTCAGTGATTGCGTGTCGTGACAGGGCACGTAAATGCAACTGCTCAGCATTTCTTGTCCAGGTCATCCAGCCTCGCAGATATTCCTGCTGTTCGTGCACGTCAGCTCTAGCAGATACGATGATGAAAACTCCATCACGTAACTTCACCGGAAACGGTGAACTAAAGGGATGTTCTGCTTCATCAAGCCCATCGATGACAATTATGAGTGGTTTTGGGCCGTGGGAACCGCGAGTCTGAAGGAGCCCAAAAAGTCTCGCGCTAAGCCTCTCTTCATCTTCAGGAAGAGGATCAGCAATTTCGTAATAGACAAACAGCTGATAGAGAAGGCTCCGATACGCCGCCACGAGATGGGGAAGATTGCTATCAAGATGACTAAAAAAATGGTATGCAACAAAGTATCCTTCTCGCTTTCGAGCCATCAGCCAATTACAAAGCAAGGCGGTTTTACCAAAGCCCGCCTTTCCCGTTACTTCCATAATCCCGTTCGATCTTTCTGCTATGAACTTGTCCAGCAGATTCCGCTCATGGTCTCGCCCGATGAACGGTTTGGTGTGATAAGGCATTAGAACTTGCTCCATCCTGCCTATGGTTTCAGAAGCTCTATAGTCTGTAGGTATCGCAACAGGTCTGTGCAGCGAGGCCACATTTACTTCATTCGCAATCCGGACCATCGGATCGCCGTAGTAGACGTAATACGCCCAGATCAGAGAACCCTCTTCATCCAGCTTTCGTCGCGATTCATGGACAGCTTCGGCGATCGTGAAACCCTTTGCGAGTTCCTGGTAGAATGCTTGAGCGAAACTGGTAGCACTCTCGGATACCCGAACCAGCGTGCCAATATAGTGAGGAACACCCTGTCGCTGAAATGCGAGACATAGGTCACCAACATAGTTTTCGGAGACACTAAGAGAGGGCGGAGCAGATTCGCAGGCATTCGCAAAAACCAGCGTCGGCAAGGCGGGTGGTCCAGAAAAGTCTCTTATTGTTTGGCAGTTCAGTAGCGTCTTGTCCCGGCATTCCAATCCCGTGTTTTCCGGATCGTCCTGCTGGTACCTGCCATGCCCGATAAAATGCACTACGTCGTAGCATTTCGTAATTTCATCGAGCACATCCACCGGCGTCTCAAGATGTGGAGTCAGAACACTGTAACCAGCAGAATTGAGTTCACTTGATACCAGTTTCAATTCTTCGTCTGCGTCCAATCCCTTCGTATTCCCTAAAATTACCAATACCTTTTGTGTCCAATCACGGTGCATTTGGTTTTCGACCAGAACGAGTTCCCCTCCACTTCTCCTCAATTTTCGGGCGACGCGGAATTTTTGACAGAGGAAATTGCCCGTGGAAGACGGTCGGTCGTGTTCGGCCTCGCCTTCGTGCAAGAGCTCCCACGGAATCCAAACCAAATCTGCGCTGAGTTCGAATATCAAATAGGAACCCGCAGGCTCTCTTCGTAGCCTTGGTCCGAGGTACAGGTTGGGGATAATCTGCCCAAAAAGCTTCCTTCCTGCTTCAGCGAGCATGCTCCGACCTTCGGCAACTTGCTCTCTTGTGGATGGCTTTGCGTAGTGTCTGAGGGTGTTATAGAGCTCAGCCGAGAGATCTTCTATTTTGCTCTGATCAAGTGGACGATCGTCGTCTGCAGGTACTCCATTTACCGTGAAATGGAAGCGAAGTCTTCTACCGTCCAATCTCGGGAAAATTGTGATGACGCGGTCGGACATGGTGTGGCGGCTGGAGCCATTGCTCCTTTATCGACGCCAGAGGATCGACACGAGGCCAGGGTACGTTCTCCATTGAGCTTTGAACTCGTCACGGGCTCGCCTTCGTTCATCTGGCGAAAGCCAGAAAGCTTTCTCCAATCGATCGAAGAATAATCGCCCTTCCGTGGACTCTTCATCGAATCCAAAGACAAGCTTTCGCAATAGGAGCATCTCATCCAACGTCGTAAAGTTGAATGGAGAGTCAGGCGCAGGATGAAACTTGCCGTTACGCAAGGTTATTCCGATGAACGACATCGGCTCAAGAAAACTAGGTTCAAATAGAGCGGGTGATGATGCTGCCAGCTCATCGACTTCGGTTGGGAAACTTTCGGGTTCCAATTTTCGAATGGTTTTGGCAAGGCGCAAAAGCAACGCGGCTTGCACCATGGAAATGCTTTTGTCTGGTTTGAGAGCCTTGTCCGGATCGAGATCCGTTTGAGTTTTAACGATTTCTTTCAGTCGCCAGTTCGCCCTTATGGTGTCCCTGATGCGAGCGCACTGCGAGCCAATCTGAATGTTAAGCAACAATTCATACGCGCGGCACACCTCCGCGAGCGCAGGCGAAAAATCAGGTGCAGACAGGGTTTCCTGTCTTGCCAGGAACCAATAAACGGCCTCACCCCAAACAAACATATTCCGCACCGATGACCCGAGCCATTCCCAACATTCGGCGCCCATTGTTTGTCGGAGGTGAGGCGCATAATCCGGCAGTGAAACGCCGCGTGCGCTCAAATCTTGAGAGAGTCGATCGATCATCTGGCCGATGTTTGCGAATTTGTCATCAATATCTTGCGCAGTATCTTTTCGGATCTCATCGATGGATTTCTGCAGACCGATGAATAAGGTAAAGACGTAATCTGTGCGAGTCGTGAATGTCTCAAGCAGCTTATTGAGGGCTTGCCGCTGCTCTTCATTCACCTTAATCAGAAGATCTACTTTCTTGTCTGTGGCCACTATGCGTTCTTGCAATATGTCCAAAGCTTGAATCACCGACAGCGATGGCCGTTCCTCCTTAAGGCGGGATACCAAAGCATCGGTGAGGACGGACTGATTCGTCATCGAGGTTGTCAGCCAATATGCGACGTTTTCCTCAAGTCCAACCTTTCTCTCGGCGACTGTTTTCCTCAATTGTTGTTCGAGGTCTACCGCGGATCGGGTCACGCCAAGTTGTTGTTGCTCGCGCTCGAAGGTTTCACGATCCTGCAAAGCAATCGCCCGCGCTAGACACAGCACGTCCCAGGCTTCCTGACTGTCCTGATAGCGTTCAACGGCACTCTCCAGAATCACCAATGCTCGCGTGTATTCTCCTGCCCCCAAGTACTCGAGTCCGGCATCAATGGCTTCAGGCAGGCTGAACGGCTCGACGGTGAAGTTGAATGTGGCCAGGCTCTCTTCACCTTTGCGAATCTCGACGGCGTAGAACCCGTACGAAATTCCGGAGCTGACTTCGATTTGGGGATCGCTGAGCGAAAGACTGGCCAGTAAGGACCGGTCGGAATCGCGGAGTAAGATTTTCCAATCTTTGCGGGCCGGCTCAACCCTAGCCACAAGTCTGACTCGGTCGGGTCTCGAACTTTCTTCAATTTCGAGATCGACCCCACTTGTTGAACCATCTGGATCAGTCAGGGTTTCGGTGACTTGAAACGGCGCAAGATATACAGTCTCGGGACCTCTAGCGACAGCAGCCACAGGCAGGTTCTGCCAATTCGAGTTCTCGGAGATCCGCAGGCATTCGACCATCCCACGTGCCACGCGAAGAACGGCTTCGATCACTGTGGGGCTGGCTTGCTTTATCAGTCTTTGATCTTCCGCGATTGCCGCTTTTAATCCATACAAATCACTTTTGCATGCCTGGCAGAAGAATGTGTGCATGCGAACATGCCGTGTCGTCTCTGGATCAAGTTCCTTTTCGAGAAACGCGAGCAACACTTCCGAATTAGGATGACGGTCGTCTGAGAGTCGCTCAGACTTGAGCTGAGTGAACGTCTCTTTCAGCTCTTCGTTGAAGATTTGGTTATCCATAGACCTTTCAATGAAGTCACTCCCTGCGCGTTGAATTCTTTAAACAAGTCGCCCAGATCTGTCTTGACGAGGTATCGAACTTTATACCACGGCCGTTTTTCGCCGCTTTTTGCCAAATGTCTTGCGATCTCTGGAAAGCTATATCCCTCGACCCGATGCATGGCGACGCATTCCAAGCTTAATTGACCATCTGGAGATGCATTGGCATGGTTCTCGAAGACCTGGGCTATGATCTCCGAGAGGCGGTCATTGATAAACTTCGTGCGATAATTCGACACGAGCACATTTCCGACCGCGGCTATATCTTGCAGGTCACCGTCCTCGGTTTCTTCCTCCATCGGTATGAACTTCGCTGGCCTCCGCTGATCTAAAAGACGCGCACGCGCATCTCTCATAGCGCTGGAAAGCGTGTGGTGGAGCCAACCGTTGAAGCTCTTCTTCCTCCGACTGTCGCGTTCCTGAAATCGTGCCCTGCGCTTCGGCGAGTGATAATAGGAGGGCGCGGATGTCGTGAATGTTTCGTGGGCGAGATCCTCACTCTCCAGTTGGGGATAATCGATGCACATGGACCAAGCCATTCTTTTGAGCAGACTGTAGACGCGCATTTGAATTTCATCCCAACTGGGAAACTCGAATTCCATGCGGGGGGGTTGAGCAATAGGCGCAGGTTGGGCGTCCTGCTTTTGACCCGATGCATCCGTTCCAGGATCAGGTTTCATAGCTCCCTCAGGTCTGTAGATTGTGGGGAAAACACGTCTTTTATCCCACATGTAGGCTGCATCTGCAAATGAAATGCGATCCGGAACTCGGTAAGCCAGTTGTCAGAACAGCTCGCCCAAGCCGTCAACTACACATGGATGCAAAACAAGACATCTCCCCGAAAACCATTGCCCTTCATGAGACAATTGAGGTCACCCCTTCTGACCTGATGACCGTCCGCGAAGCGGCCGCGTACCTTCGCATTTCGATATGGACGCTCCGTCATTGGGTCTCCAAACGAAAAATCCGGTATATAAAGCTGGGCCGAGCGGTCCGCTTCCGCAAGAGCCATCTCGACCGGTTCATCACTGAACACGTACATGGAAAGGAGATTCGTAAAGATGACGCAGTATAACGACTACTCGAAAGGCCCGATTTGGGACGAGGATATGGAACGCTACCTTGTCGAGATCCGGTTTCCCGACGGAAACCGATTACGAAAGCGTTTTCGCAAAGAACGCTTAGCGCAGCGTTGGTTCAGCATCCAGGTTACCCGTATTGAAGATGGAACCTGGAATCAAGCGGCGCCGAAGAATATCGAACTTGGCAAGGCGTTCGATGAATACCGCGAATATTCAAAGGTTCACCACCGCTCCCACGAGAAGTTCATCGAGCCGGTACTGAAAATGTGGGAGCGTGAATTCGGCCGCGGTTCGCTGCTTGGCAAAGTGACCCGGGGACGAATCGAAAACGTTAAGCAACGACGCATCACGGAAGTTGCGCCGGCCACGGTGGACAAGTCGCTTGCCGTTCTGAAAGCCTTTTTCAACTGGTGTGAGGTTCAAGGCACGTTCAACTTCAATCCGGTTCGCAAAATCAAATTCTTCAACCCGAATAACGAACTGGTCCGATACCTCACCAAGGAACAGTACGAGCGGGTGCTCATCGAGGCCGTGAAAATCCGCTGGTACCTGCAGCCGTTAGTCGTGCTTGCAGTCCATACCGGACTGCGGCGCGGCAACCTTCTCAACCTCAGGTGGGACCAAACGGACCTGGATACGCGGCATGTTCGGATCACCGATTCCACGAAGAACCGGAAAACGCTCGCGATTCCTCTCAATGACACCGCTTACTCTGTTCTCTCGGACCTACACGCCGGAAGGAATGGCTCTGCATATGTCTTCCCGCATATGCAGGGCGAACATGAAGGCGAGGCTATTCAGGATGTGAAAAACAGCTGGAAGACGGCGCTGAAAAATGCCGGCATCACCAATTTCCGCTGGCACGATCTGCGGCACTGTTTCGCCAGCTGGCTCGTCATGTCCGGCGTGAGTCTTGCAGTCGTGCAGCAGCTTCTCGGCCACCGTTCAATAAAGATGACGCTGCGCTACGCGCATCTAAGCCCGGGCTATATGGCTGAGGAAGTTAAAGCGCTCGATAAAGCGTTGCCCATTTTTTGCCCTTCCGGAGCACCAACACGAGGCAAAACGAAGCCAAAGCAAGCACGCAAAACCACGAACGCTAAACATCCTAAGGCGTGAGGTTTGAATGATTAAGGCAACACCGAGCAACATCGAGCAAAACCATCCAACCCATTGCGCATCAGTCATTTTCAGACTGTTAACCGGAGGGTTGTAGGTTCGAGTCCTACCTGAGGAGCCTTTCATTTGTTGAGGTTAGTTCCTTCCTGAACGTTTCTTTTTTCCTGTGTGTCAGTTTTTGTGCCAGTTCCGCCGTACGCCGTATTAATGAGCGTGATCGCGGCTTGTCTTTGCTTCGGGCTGAGGTGGGCGTAGCGGAGCGTCATCTTGATGCTCTTATGTCCAAGAAGGTCGCGGACTGTGTTGAGGTCTGCCCCATGCATAACGAGAGTGCTGGCAAACGTGTGGCGCAGATCGTGGAAGCGGAAATCAGTGATGCCGGCCGCGGCGAGCGTTGCGTGAAAACTGTTCTTCACGTCGCGATACGGATGCTGTTCGCCATCGCGATTTTTCCGTAGCGGCTTGTTGCTCGGAAAAACGAGGCCGCCCTTGAAGCGTGACGGCAATTGGAGCAGTGTGTGACGGAGTTCATCGCTTAAGGGAATGTAGCGTCCCTCACCATTCTTGCTCTCCTTGACGTGCAGAAGGTTCTCCTTGAAGTTGATGTCGTCCCATTTGAGACGAAGGAGTTCACCCCGGCGCATGCCGGTGTGGAGTGCGGTGATGACGATCGGCTTGAGATGCTTCGGCGCTTTGGCCAGGAGCGTAGTGATTTGCGTTGGTTCGAGATATCGGACGCGTTCGTTGCATTCTTTGCTGAGCTTGACGTAGCTGACGGGGTTTTCAAGGACTTTGCGCCAGCGTTTGTCGATAATGATCTTATTGAACATGGTCTTGAGCTCCTGCAGGTCACGATTCACGGTGCGCTCCGTTACGCCATCAACCTTCGTCCGCTCTTGCCGGTAGCTATTGATGCCTTCCGGAGTAATGCCTACGAGTTGCGTATCACCAAAGTATGTCGTGAGTCGCTCGATTGTCCCTTTGACGCCGTTGCTGCGCTTGCGCTGTCCGTGGTTTTGCCAGTACCAAACAGCTAGTTGTCGCAACGTCATCGTAGGCCGCTCATGCTTCTCAAGAAATCGTCCTTCGGCGACTTGCGCTTTGCGCTTGGCAAGAATTTGCTCCGCCAAACGTTTGCTCTCAGCACCAGTACTCTCCTGGACCGTGCGACCGTTGACCGTATATCTAATTTGCCAGGTCTTGTTCCTTCTAAAGACTCCCATGATTGTCCTTTCCTTGAGAGTCCCCAGGTAGGTCCTGGTCAACAGTGACGTCACTAGGAGTATACGCAGGATGTGCCTGCGATGTTACGGGTGCGCGACGGATGCGCTGCTCGTGCTGCGACACCCATCGCTCGATGGCTTCGGCGCGAAATCGAATGCAGGCTTTTCGCTTGCCGCGCGAGAGAATGATATGCGGAATGCGCCGCGCTTTGACCCAGGCATACACGGTTGCGGGCTTTACACCGAGGTAGGCAGCGACTTGCTGTGCGGTCCAGAGACTCACAACTGCTCCTCGCCCGGAACATATTGAGGTTCCATGACTGGCGACCTCCTCGATGGACGCCTTCCTCTGAAAAATACGCGTTCACTCATTACCGAATACCATTGGCAATGAAGGCCTTGCGCAAACTATCTCTTCCTTACCGTAGGGCCGGAAAACGATGCCCCGTAAAGAATGGCATTGATCGTCCTCGGGAGTCCGCCATATTGAGCCGCTGAAGTCTCGCTGCAGCAAAGAACGCTGCGTAAACCAGACGGGTAGCAGTACACCTGCGTTGACTGCCACAGCTCGGTAACGCTCGGCCCACACCTGATCCTGAGCGACAACCAAAACACCGCGGAAATTAGCGTGAGTGACTACTTCATTCATGCTCCCTTTGAGATATCTGAGGAGCTTCTCGAGAAATGCCCGTTGGGACCGGGTCGCATTGTCCGCTTCCAGTAGGAAAGTAGTCTCCTTCTGATCGGGCCACCAAACACCAAACATCGCATCGGGAATCAATGGCTGACCCGGGACTCGCAGTTCCCAGTCCGAACGCCACCACGACAATGCGCCACGTAAATGTTCGAGACTCAATGAGAATTCAACTCGCGTATCGTTGATGAGGAGTACGTGTTCAACCTGATCAAGGCCGCGCGGAACCGCAGCACGGTGAGTCGCCGAACTACAGAGACCTGCTCCTTTTGCGGAGAGGCTGTAAATATTCTGGTCTTCCAGCCGCCGCATCCAAACGTTGATGAGACCGCCATCGAGAAGCTTTCGGAGACGCTTATTCGCCGCAGATGTCGATTTTCCAAAAAACAGGCGGGCCAATTGTTTGGTTGTTAGAAATCGGCATTTTTCTAACGCTTCCAGGATCCATCGGTCACGCTCCTGCATGCGAAGATTCGGCTGGATCGATTTTCGAACGGATCGCGATTGCCTGATCTCTCCCACAAATGCCTCAGAGCAAATAGTTCTTGGTGGCTGCCCCGCACTGGCCACACGCAATAAACAGAGGGGTGCTCGTGCACAGCGGACACGGGGCGAAATAGGACCCATAAAAACTGAAGGAGCAGCTTGCACACTCCCACAAGCCAAGCTGGTTGATTTCGGCTCCACATGTCGAACAGGGAACGGTGTCACCGGCAATGCATCGAGTGGCCCACAATCTTCCTAAGACGATCCCGAGCCTAAACGGGGCTGCAATACTCCAGCCCAAGGCTTTCCAGGCTATGATGCAGGTATTCCTGATAATGGTCTCAGCGTCCATGACTCACCCCAATCGCGGCCGGCGGGATTTTCCCTGCGGTTTGCCTTTGTTTTCGGGCTCAGAATCAGGTCGGACGTCAATAGACGGTCTGAGCATTTGTTGGAGGCGTTCTTGCCGATCAGCGATTTGCCTCCGAAGCTCTTCCCGCCGAATTCCAGCGCTTCCACATGTCCAGCCCTGCTCTTCGATCAGCTCCTCAAACCGCTTTTCGGAAATCCGGAGCCGCAGGTGGGGGGGAATGAATTCCGGCGTCCGAAGTCGGATTGACCGGTTAATGTGCCGCCGGTCGTACCAAAAGAACTCGCGGTTTGGCAGACGCTGAATAGATTCGAGCTGATAACCCTTGATCTCAGTCTTCGACAGGCAGCGACCGGCCGCGTAGGCCTTCGTCATCTGTTCGATATCACTTTCCGGCATAAAGTCCCCGAAGGCAGCCGCACTCTCGGCACTGGTGCGAAAGACGCTGATCAGATCAGCGTTCGCGAGGACTGTTTGCCGGAGAGCTGAGGGAACCTGCACAAAGCTGTGATGAGACAGCATCAAATGGAGGCCAAAGCTCCTCGCTGCTGTCAGCGCCGTTGCAAAGCGATTTGCGAGAGCCGTGCCTTCGAGTAGGTTAACGAATTCATCGATCATTAGGAGATACGATTGTCGCTTTCCGTGGACTCGTGCATACGTTGCCTGGAAAACCATCTGCAAAATCAGGGAGCCCAGAACATTCACCTGTTCTTCGGGAATCGAGAGTCCCTTCCCTAGAAACACGAGAAGTAGTTTTCCCTCTTCAAAGGCGGAACGAAGATCGATAAGGTCATTCGCACCTAGCATCAGCCGGATATTTTCCGGCAGAAGTAGTGCTTGAAGTCTGTTGAGTAAGCTGTCTTTCGATACCTGCGGCAACGAGGAATAGGCCCTCAAGAAAAACTCTTTCACTCCGGCGTTCTGATTGCGCATGGCAAGAACACTTCGAAGAACCTCGTTCTGCAACAACATGGGCGCTTCAACCAGACTAAGCCCAGCTTCCATGAGCAGTAGTAGGAGGTGTCGAAGCAAGTTTTCGGCGTGAGCGGTCAGATCTCCCTGAAAGAGTCGACGAAGGACAAGGGCGAGTTCGTATGCTTGAAATTCTGCCGTATAGCCCGGCAACACACGACAGATATTCAAAGGCACCAAGGCAGAGGAGAAGGGATCGACGACCAGGAGGCGACTACGCAGAGCCTCCCTCGCTTCACGGTCGAGCTTTAAACCGCAACCGGCGATGACACGAACCAGATTGGGATGCAAATCTCCTTTGCAGTCGATCCCGCCGCAGAACCCTTTTGGAAACTTCTGTTCAAATAGCTGGATCTGCCAGGTGGTCTTTCCTGTACCGGTGCCTCCCTGAATCAACCAGCGCGCATTTTCTCGGCCCCACGGTATCCGAATGTTTAGGCCTTCATCGTCCTGCGACGGTGTTAGGCCCAGCAGCATTCCTTCCGGCCCGGTGAATTCCTCGATGCTTCTCGCACGCTCCTCGAGATTCGCCCGGAACTCTTTCGAGGATTGCTCGTACACCTTCTGCAGTGCCCGCATCTTGTCATCGCCGCACAAATTGCTGAGGAACCGTGAAAAACCACTCATGACGAGCCACCGGTACTACGTGCTCTCCGCTGTTTGTGTGATGACAGGCTCGGCGTGTCCGGCGGTAGCAGCGGCGGCCGGCGCCGCCGGAAAGACTGACGGCCCACCGTCACGAGCGCAGTCATCCCGATCGTGATTAGGCCTAGTCCGATGATCTGCGGGAGAAAACGAAGGAACATCGAGATCAATGCTTGAAGAGCAATATTGATAAAAATGATTGCAAGTAGAAAACTGAATAGTGATTGGGCTATGGAGTCAATAACGCGCACCAATTCGTACCTCCTCTATTGGCTAGGTCCGACATGGGGAACTTCCCGCGTTGCGGCAAAGGTATGAAGGTTCGCTCCCGTGCGTTGGAAGTACTCCGTCCAGAAGTCACGCAGACTGTCCCAATAAGTCGTGGACTTTCCATTTGCGTCGGCCCCGATCACAAAGACTTGAACTCCCTGAAGCGGAATAAGCATCTTCAGCCGGGCGAGATCGGCTAAGGTTTTCCCAACCTGAATTCGGCGCTGGGCCTCAAGGTTCACCGGCTCCGTTGAATTACGCATGTCCGACAAGATTACGAGTGATTTCGTGGACCCCGGCGGAGCATCCCTCAGAATTTCCCCAGCGTATTTAATCGCGCCAAAGAGGTCTGTATCTTTGAAACGCGGGGTGAATTGCTGTCGTTGATCCTGGATCTGCCGGAGGATCCGTTGTTTCGCAATCTGGGTTGGATTGACTAATGGCAAGGTTTCGTTTCGTACCGGAATGTCACCTCTAAGTAGGACATATGGTCGAGCAAAGCTCTGATCGCTGATACCCACGACCGTAACTGTTGTGTGTTCTGGCAAGACCTTAATTAAGTCGGTTATGGCTAACCAGTTGTTGTCGGATTCGGATCTGCCGTCGTAGCCTTTTTCGGCAACCGAAATTGTGAGGTCCGACAGCACGACGACCGCATTGTGTGAGCGGGCGTACGCGGAGCCGCCCGCCATCACAAGCGCGGTGACTACGGGAAGCCCCAACCAACGTAATAGGTCCGCTCTTTTTGTTCTCCGCACGAGCGCGACAGCGAAATCACGTTTGAATGTAGCTTCGAACGCTTCCGGCTCATTCTGGATCGCTTGGATTTGGCCGACGATTTCGATCATGTCGGATCGGACCTTCAGGAGCTCCTCTGACAGAGTTTTACCTGCGAATGCCAAAGAGCTCGCGGCGAATAGCTCGTGTAAGGCCAAGCCCGCAGTGAGCTCCGTCGCTAACGACAGCATGGCCGTGAAGAGCTGAAGCAGCATGATTGTGCTGGTATAGAAGTTCTCGCCGGCGGCAAGTTGGGAGGCGGGGTCAGGGTCCAGCATCTGCCGCAAGTACGCAGCGAACTGGTGTCCGCGAATTATGGCAAGGATGACCAGGCCTGCAAGGCTGCACGCAAACGCGACTGCTGAGAGCACCTTCACTAGTCCATCGCAATGGTACGCGTCGATGAGTTTCTCCGTAGACAAACACGCCACGAGCGCAGCGCCAATGGATACCCACCACGCTTCGTTGGCCAGGCCGAGCTGTACTAACGTGGCATGACAAAGGAATAAGCCAGCTAAGAAGAGAGCAATTACGATAAGGGCGTTGCAACCCCGAATCCAAGGTACTTGAAGTTTCAGCGCTACGTCTGATCGCCGAAGCTGCCAGACAATTTCTGCATGTCGATCTTTCAGCACGTGGAATTTTGCCCTTAAAGGAAGCAAAGCTTGTGCATTGACCAGTGTCCTTCGGCGCTTTTCCTGTTTACAGGCCTCAAAGACGACCTCGGTCAGTTGGTCCAGTCCGGCCTCTCCGAGCTGCTGGCCATCAATTTCTTCGGTATTCATGAGCCCTCCGCCTATTCGGTCCGATGTGACCATGCTCGTACAAGTGGGACGTAGCATCAATGGCATGAAATCGACACAGAGCGGACACAAATGGACATGCAATGGACATTTGCGTTTTGCGGCTTCCTCTGACATTCCGAAACACTGGACAACTCTGCAATGGGGCAATAATCTTTTGAAAGGCCGCTCTTGACGGGAGGTATAGCTCGACATGAAGCGCAGGAAACATGCTCTGAACAGTGGATCTGCACGCGCACAACGCCCTTTTAGCGAACAGGGGAAGAAACTGAAAGCACTTCGAACAAGACTCGGTAAGAGCCAAGAAGAAGTGTGTGAAGATTCTGGTGTTGATTATGCTGTCAAATCGTATTGGCGAATCGAAAACGGTATCTATCGGCCTCCAAGAGAGAAGCTATTGCTTATCCTCATCAAAAGTTTGCGCGTTGATATGAACACGCTGAGCTCCATGTTTAACGATTATGGATATGCACGCCCAGCGCGAACCGAACTATATAACTTTGGGTTGGCCTCACACTCTGCTCCTTCGCAATTTAGGCCTGTTGGATTCATCGATTCTTCATCGCCTGCGAGAGACAATGGCGTCATGGATGACAGAAACAGAAATAGACCCGAAACAATGCTCGAAGTGCCCGAGGACAAGGCTAAGCCTCAGAATATTAAATGGGCCGTAAACGATGGAGGCCTTCCGGGAATTAGAATCAACTCTGATGAACTTTTCGTTCCATGGGCAGACTTAAAGCCGGAAGTGGAGAAGAAGTTGCTCCCACAGGTGCGTGTTATTCCTGTCGGAAGTACCGTGGAACTCGGCTCATTTCAGGGTCGTGAGAACTGGCTTGTACGCGTATTTGATCCGGATGGACTTGAAGTCTGCCATGTCTGGTTTGGTGGCGATCCGTACAACGAATGGAAACCCGACTACTGCGTTAGGCTTGGTGTTGCTATCTCAAACAATGAACACGAGGTCTGGCAAGTATTCCGGCGATACAGTGATAAAAGTTATCGAAGAGTTAGAGACTATCTCCCCGAACTGGGTCTCTGATAGCAATGGCTTCCGTGGATTCCATTACTCGCGCCTCCACTTTTCGGGCAGAAGTGACTGAATGGTTACTCTTTTCTAACTGGGCCAGTCGAACGTGTTGCGGAGCTACCGATCATTCATCACTGCCCGCCGATAATTACAGAGGAACATTTACACTACGAGGTAATTACCGATGGCTGACAGCACAGGTAAACCACAAAGAGTCCGATGGGGACGAAACGATGCTAAACCGGCAGGCATTACTACTGAAGACGATCATCAAGGTTTTGTAGCGTGGGATCAGCTGAAATCCGAGGTTGAGAAACACCTGCTCACGCAAGTTCCTGTCATACCCGCCGGAAGTATTGTTACGACTGCAGATTTTCACGGTAGAACGGACTGGATTGTTCGAATAATTGATCCGAGAGGTAACGAAGTAGGCCACGTGTGGTTTGGGGGTGATCCATACAGTGGTTGGAGACACGATGGCTATGTCCGGTTGGGCACAGCTAAGTCCGAGACGGAACATATTGTATGGAGCGTCTTTCAACGCTACAGCGATGGAACCTACAAGGAAATCCACAAGTATCAGTAAATCGTAAATCGCCGCCTCAACTGTTTCGCACAATTCGTCTGCCACTCTGCGCATCTGCGTTGGGTGTTTTTCTGACGCCTTCACTCTAACCTTCTCGACTATCGTTACAAATCAACTGCTTTGATGGTTCACGAAGTCCACGGTCGCAGCGTTCTGGCACTGAACGGTTTCGAGGGCATGCCATCGATCATCAGTTTTAAATAAACGCAGTAGCGACCGATATTCATTAGGTCTTCCTTCGAAAGTGTCGGAGCAAATTGCGGAGCCAGATATCGCGCGCTTTCTGGACCAACACGAAAAACAATAAGCGTGCCGACATTTTCAAAGAGAGCGTTACGAACATCCTCTTCGAGCTGTTCGATGTATTGCATAGCAAGCACCAAACTCAGATGGTACTTGCGGGATTCGCTGAGCATTCCGGTAAAGCTGGCGCTCGCCAGAGTCGGAAATTCGTCAACATAGAGATAAAAATCACGCCGGTCTTCGGCGGGAATAGACGCGCGACTAAGAGCAGCGAATTCAAACTTCGTAGAAAGAAGGGATCCAAGCAATGCGCTGCCATCCTCGCCGAGCTTTCCTTTCGAAAGATTGGCCACGAATATCCCGCCTGATTGCATGATCTGTTGGAGATCAAAATCGCTCCGCTGTTTGGTCACTACATTTCGAATCTCCGGATTTACGAGGAAGCTCCCTGTCTTATTCAAGATCGGTGAAATAGCCTCCGTCTTGAAGCTAGCTCCATAGCGTTCATATTCCGTTCTCCAGAACTCGTGTATCGTCGCGTCCGTAACATGCTCCAAAATCCAGGCACGATAGTCTTTCTCCATAAGAATTCTCGCAACATCGGCGAGGGTTGTGCCTTCGACTTCCACGAGCGAAGTGAGGGCGTACCGAAATAGGTGCTCCATCCGCGGGCCCCAGGAGTCAGACCAGATTTTTTTGAAAACACTGATGACGCCGGAAACAACCAAGCTCTTCTTTGTCCCTGGCGATTCGAGAATATTGAGACCGAGTGCGCTGCTTGGATCTGAAGGATTGAAATAGATAAGGTCCTTTGCTCGGTCAGGTGGAATGAGTTTAACAATGGCTTCCGCCGTATCGCCGTGCGGGTCAAGGAGTGCAAAGCCTGAGCCGGCATGGATATCAGCCGCCATTAGAGTTTCCATGAGGGTGCTCTTGCCCATACCGGTACGGCCGACAATGGCCATGTGATATTGGCGATCGGCGCGCTTAATTCCAAACCGAGTGTGCTTGCCCCGAAAATCTGTTTCAGCGAAATGTTTGACGGTATCAGGAGACATTGATTCATGGTACTGCAGGCCAGATGATGTCTTAAGACGCGAGTTCTCTGTACTTACAGGAAAGTTCGCGTCTTTTGCAGATGCAAACGTACAGATAAGGTTGAGACAGTTCTTCAGTTCTTTAAACAATCAACCAAAGGAGATCTGTATGGAAGGAACATTGATCGCTCATTGCGGAACCGGGAAAATCACACGCGCGGATCTGCGGAATCTTCCTGTGCCGCCCGGCACTGGAACTTTCAAACCCATTCCACATCACGAAGTAGTTGAGGCGCTAGTTGAAACCTTGGGCTTCAGAAAAATCGGCGTGGTGCGAGACGAATATGCCGCTTCGCCGGACGGTATGAAGATGTTCGGAGTTATGGACCTCGAAAGCGGATTCGAAGGCTGCAGGTTTTCGATCGGTATCCGGAATGCCAATGATAGGAGTATGCGGCTTGCCCTTACGGTCGGTTACCGCGTATTTGTTTGCGATAACCTGGCATTTCAGGGTGACTTCACGCCGGTGCTCGCGAAACATTCTAAAAACTTCAGCATCCTCGATTCGCTCGCCATCGGCGTGGATCGGATACAACGCAATTTCGATCCTTTGGCGCAGCAGGTATCGAGATGGCGGGAAAACCAGATCATGGATGATCAGGCAAAACTAATCATCTACAGGGCATTCATCGAAGGCGATCTGGATGTACCGAGACATCTCGCCAAGGGTGTTCACCGAAACTACTTCACACAAGATAACGAAGCGTTCGCTCCTCGAACGATGTGGTCTCTCTCGAATGCGTTCACGTCAACACTGAAGGCCCTTGATCCGCTCGCGTGTTTCCGCTCGACCGCCAAGCTCGGCACCTTCCTGCACACGAACTAACAACAAAGGCATTCTAGGATTTCGGGAGTTCCGCATGGGGTGGACAGCCATATATGTAAGGGCCATGGCTGCAGCTCCCGAAACGGATCTAAGTCATTGATAATGAGAGATAACGACGAGGACAGAACGGCCCAACAGGTCCTCAAGCATATTGACCGCCGGTGTTATTAGAACGATGACGGGCCGCACCGGAACTCCGCTCTTTGACGACGATCTGATTCAAAGAAGCGTTGCTCCAAAGCCTTATCGCACAGCGTCGCAGCCAGACAATCCGCCATCCCCGCGGATTCTTTGCCAAGGTCGTTCGGGATATCGTGCCCCCCGGCCCCGCAAATAGTTCGCGGCGCAACGTTCTCGAAGTTCGGTTCAAGGTTCGGCCGGCGGTAGAAGACGATCGGTCGCCAACGAAACTGGCGCTGCTCGGCGGCGGCGTCCTCTATTACTCGGCGACGCAAGATCGCGAAATTGTCGAAATGTTCTACCTTCAATGTGCTTCCATTGCGGAGGTTGGGGACAAGGTCACCCGTTCTAGATCAGCTATCAAGATGATCCTCCTAAGGCAGTCGACGAGCGCTACATAGCTTCCTTAGCACATAGTCGGTCTAAATAGGACCGCACCCTTCTCTCTCCTCTGAAGGGTTTTTTCTTGTATCGATTCGGTCAAGCGAAGATCATCGCTCAAAGGCGTTCATTGCCAGAAGACTCCCCTGTCCTGTCCGAGTTATCGGCGATCATTCAATTACAAAACTACCCCAATCGGGGAAATCGCTAATTCGGTCCGGCGATCCGGGCTTTAACTTTTGAGGACGTATCGAATGTCTAAAGAAAAAAAGAAGACAGTGTTCAGAGATTCCAAAGACGGCCAGTTCATCACTAAGAAAGAGGCGGAAGGCCGCCCGGCGACCACGGAACGGGAACGGGTCCGGGTTCAACCGCCTAGCAAGAAAAAGTAACGGGAGGTTAACTTCGATGGAAAATGAAGGATTCGACGTCGCTTTAGTCTGCCTGAAGGGACACTGCTTAAATGAGTCTTCAGTCAAATACCCAAAGTACAATTCCAAACACTGCAGCGATTGTGGTGAACCAGGCATCACTGAATGCCAGGACTGCAAAACATCAATCCGCGGGAGATTGGAAGGATACATCGGACTTGAAGCCTTTAAGGTTCCAAACTTTTGCCACGGGTGCGGCAAACCCTACCCATGGGCAGCCCAGAAAACTGCTACAGCGCGTACTTAGGATGGGAGAAAGGCCCCTGGAACTTCGGGGGTCTTTCTATGAGGCGTGGCGGCCTGACACTGTGCTAACAATTGGACGCAATTACGTGGTGCAGCGTGGCCTGTGCAGACTTGTAATCTCACCAAGGATCATCTCAAGGATAAAAGATCCTCCGGATCACCGCCTTCATAGTCCACAAATTGAAAATCATTGTGGAAGGCGGCGGCGGTAACGGAGCGGACTATTGTGCTCATGATGGCGAGGGAGCTGGAGGAATTGCTTGCGGCATGAATGATGAAACTGCCCACTGGGCGGCCAGCGGTAAGAAGTTCAAGAAGTGCCGCGCTATTTATGGGTAGAAGGAACATTCTGCCTCGGTAATCACTTCAAAAGCGGCCAATGATAATCACCTCAAAACCGGCCAACGGATAACGACGTCCGGGACAGGGTTTCTTCTACGCTTTCGCTTGCGATCAAGCAAGCATCGTTTTGTT
>Ga0137397_10000001_pt1 | contig 153762 bp, 132 predicted proteins | sample czorhiz116metaG_FD_106658 | JGI IMG/M metagenome (GOLD analysis project Ga0137397, IMG submission 106658) | Vadose zone soil microbial communities from Angelo Coast Range Reserve, California, USA - czorhiz1.16 metaG | ecosystem: Environmental > Terrestrial > Soil > Vadose zone | place: USA... | reverse complement strand
GACGATCTCGACGTCCGGCTTGTAGAAGGGCAGGTCGTTGTTGCCGCCGTCCCAGACGATGACGTCGGCCTCGCCCTCCGCCTCCTGCAGGATGGCGCCGTAATCGACGCCGGCGTAGACGACCGTTCCGTTCTTGAGGTGCGGCTCGTATTCCTCGCGCTCTTCGATGGTGCACTCGTGCCGGTCGAGGTCATCGAAGGTGGCGAAGCGCTGCACGCGCTGCTTCACGAGATCGCCATAGGGCATCGGGTGACGCACCGCCACGACGCGCCTCCCCTGGTCGAGGAGCTTCCTGCAGACGCGGCGCGTCGTCTGGCTCTTGCCCGCGCCGGTGCGCACCGCGCACACCGACACGACCGGCTTCTTCGACTTCAAGGAAGTGGCGTCGAACCCCAGGAGCACGAAGTCGGCGCCGGCGGCCACCACCTGCGAGCCCTTGTGCATGACGTGCGCGTGCGACACGTCGGAGTACGCGAACACGACCAGGTCGACCGACTGCGTGCGGATCAGCTCCTCGATCCGGTCCTCTTCGTAGATCGGGATGCCGTCGGGATAGAGCGACCCGGCCAGCGGCGCGGGGTACCGCCTTCCGCTGATGTTCGGGATCTGGGTCGCGGTGAATCCGACGACCTCGAAGGCCCGGTTGTCCCGGTAGCAGAGATTGAAGTTGTGGAAGTCCCTGCCGGCCGCGCCCATGATCAGGACACGTCGTGCACTCATTCAGCTTCTCCCCGGAAAAAACGAAGGAGCAATCGCGCGTTCCGATCGCTCCTGAGGATTATGTGCGGCGCATGACGCTCGCGGGAACCGGGTCACTATAGCAGAGGAGGAGTTCTTGTCAAGAAGAGCCGCCGGCGGCCGGCGCGTCGGACACCGCCTCGGTCGCCGAGACCGGCACCGTCCGCGTCCCCGGCGGCAGGGCCGGCGGCGCCTCGGTCATGATCGGCGTGCGACCGTCCCCCGCGCTCCAGCGCCCCGTGCGCTGGTCCTTGCGGATCAGGATGGCGCGCAGCGGTATTGCGGAGTTGTCCAGGCTGCGGAAGACGCCCCAGCGGGCCGAGGCGTCCGGCGGCGACGTCGGGGCGATCTCGATCGCCTCCCGCCGCCCCGACTGCCGCCCGGTCATGCAGAACGAGATCAGGACGCTTCTCGGATCGGGACCCACGACCTCGACGACCTGGCCGGTCGAGTCGGTCTTCGGCACCGTCATCGGCGGCGGCGGGGCCGGCACGGCGGGAGCCTCCACGGGAGCCGGCACGTGGGCCCGGGTCGACGCGGCGGCCGGAGTCGGCTCGAGCATCGCCATGCCGCGCTGCGCCAGGTAGTCCCCCCAGACGTGATAGACATGCACGCCCAGCCCGGCCAGGATCAAGGCTCCGACGCTGAAGATCATGAAGTTCCACACTCCGTGCGACACCGATGTCTGCGGGCGCGGCGGCTCCTTCGCCTCGATGACCGCCTTCTGCTGCAGCGCCTGGTGAACGGTCACCCGGTTTTCCGCCACCCTGAACGCCAGCTCCATCGGCAGCCTGTGGCGCTGCGACAGGCGCAGGGCGAGCGCCTTGCGATCGCCGCGCTCCAGGGCCTGCTGCGGCGTCAGGCAGCCGTCCCGCACGGCCGCGGCGAAGCCGGGGTCGTACGACGCCTCCGACTCGGAGAGATTCGGTCGCTGGGCCGGAATGAATGGGGCCGGTGCTGTGACCTGGGTCGGCGCGCTTCGCCAGGCCGGTGTCGGCCGGAGGGACGGCTCCGCGGCCAGCGGCGTGATCTCCGGAGCCGGGAGGGGCGCCGCGGGGGGGATACCCGGCTTCGCTTCCTGTCCGTCCTGGGGAAGACGCGGGACCGGCAGCCCTTTCCTGATACCGTGCGCCTCCTCGAGCGTCATGACGCCTTCGAGCACCGAGTAGGCGCTCCCCAGGTCGATCTGGTTTGTCTCGGCGAATTCCTTGGCCCGGCGGTAGCGTTCCTGGTCGTCCGCGGCCCGCGGGCGATCCACGGCGAAGCGATACTTGCGACCGCAGCCGGAGCAGGCCGTGATGACGGGCGCGGTGATCTTCGCCGGGATCTGGACCTGGGTCAGGGCTCGGCACTGGGCGCAGCGGAACCGCATCGGCACCTCGTCATCCCGGCCACAGGCGATCCGCTCCCGCGCGGGCGGGGCGGGTTGACGGACTGAATCTAGGGCCCTAAGTTACGGGTGTCAAACCGGATGGCGCGAATCCGCGAGGGAGCCGGGACGATGGCCAACGTCTTCGAGAACCGGGTGGTCAGACCGGTGCGCATCTTCGCGGATCGACTCACCTTCGACGGCCTGCTCAACATCAGCCTGGGAGGGCGCACTCTCGACGAGCTGAACCTCGAGGCACGTACATTCCTCACGCTGGCGACGCCTCGACTGGTCGGCGGATCCTGGGAGATGGCGGACGGGCCCGTCGCCGTCAACAAGGCCTCCATCCTGTTCGTCGTCGAGATCAAGGAGCTCGGAATGACGCTCCGCAGGACCGACGAGGACCCTGAGCTCAGGCAATTCGGCCGCGCGGCCATCCGGCTTCGAGTGGGCGAGTTCTCGGTCGAAGGGTACGTCCACACGGGATCGGCAGGCAGCTCGCTCCTTCGGCTGAACCAGACCGCCCACCGCTTCATCGCTTTGCAGTCCGCCGTCGTGACCGGCCCGGGACACGAATTCACCTCGTCCTTCCTCGCGATCAACCGGGCGCACGTCCTGTCGGCCCAGGAGATGTTCAGCGTCAGTCTCGTCGCCGAGGAAATCGGCGCCGGCTCGGCCGGCGACACCCCCTGAACGAATCCGCGGCGCGCCCGGGATCGAAGTGTCTCAGCGCTGGCGGAACGCGACGACCCTGAACGGGAATTCGTCCTGGCTCGAAGAGATGTCGGTGGTGCAGTAGACCGTGTCCCCCGTACCGCCTCCCCCGTTGTTGTAGGTCGCAACGGCCGCGCCGTCATCGGAGTTGCCTAGAATCCCATCGGGACCGGAACAGTCGTCGGACGTCCACATGAGGCCGTCCGGCCCGGCGACGTTGGCGACGAAGTTCGCTCCCGAGATCACGCCGTTGCCGCCGCCGCTGCGCTGGAAGTTTCCCTTGCCGACGGTGAATATCGTCCCTTTCCAGCCGGCGTTGCCGTCGAAGGTCAGCGTCCCCGTCACCCACAGGAGACCTGCCCCGTTGTATCCGCCGCCGACCGTGTAGTCCCCCTCGATGTAGACGATCTTCGGCGTGACGGTCGTCCCCAGCGAGCTGTTCGGTGTCGAGCTCGTCCCGACGACGTCCGCGCCGCCGCGCACCTTGCGCGCCAGGTCGTGGAGGTAGGTGCAGTCCTTCCAGGATGGATCGACCGTGCCGCTGATGTTGCTCACCGTGGCCACCCCGGTGACGCCGCCCGAAGTGTAGGTGCCCGGCTTGTTCACGCCCAGCTCGGCGTGGGTCTCGGCGGCGGACCCGACCACACCCACGGTCGGAACGGACAGGCCGGAGACACCCCCCGCGCAATCGTCCCCCACGTATTTCTTGGCGTTGCTGTTCCCGCCGTCGAAATTCGGCTGCGGCCCGATCATCGTGATGGTGGCCGGCATCGTGGGGAACGGGTCGCGCTCGACGATCGCCTGGACGATCGCGCTCGAGTAGTTCGGGCCGGTCCCGATGGCGGTGACCATCACCCGATCGTTCGAGTCGATCTTGCTGGTCCGCCCGTCCACCGCGTCGTTGGTCAGGAATGCCGCGTACTTCCCCTGGCCGAACGCGGTCACCCCCTTGAGCGGCACGTCGTCGCCGTAGCCGGTGAACCCGGTGGCGTCGCCGTTCGAGTCGAACACCGGCTTCAGGGCGGCCGGATCGAAATTGATCGTGGCGTTCGCGCCGGCGGCGGCCGTCAGCTCGTCGTTGAAGCTGCTGCGCAGCGCCGCGTTGACGCCCGCGAGATTCACCACGCGCAGCGTCTCGCGCGCGTCCTCGAGCCCCGCCTCGGAGGCGTAGAACACCGTCTTCGAGCGCAGGTCCACCTGCCCGGTCTTCATCTCGTTCTCGGAGACGAACAGCAGGGCGGCTCCCATGGCCGTCAGGAGCACGAGGACGAAAAGCGCCATCACGAGGGCGGAGCCGCGCTCCTCCCGCCGCGTGATCCTGCCGTCCTGCATCGGGCACGGAGGTGCCGGTCTCACAGCTTCTTCCTCAGGACCACCTCGCTCGATACGGTGTAGCGGATGTACTGCCCCGTGCGCGGGTCCGGGACCGGCGAGCGGGCGGTGATCCGGACGGTGATTCGCGTGGGGTTGCTCATCGAGTCGGCCACGAACATCGTCTCCGCCGTGCCGTCACCGTCCGCGTCGTTGCTGATGGAATCGGCGAGGATCACATAGGGCTGGGTCGTGTCGCTGCTCTGGCGCCACTCGATGCGCTCGGACGTCCAGCGGATGGTCACGTCCTCGCCCGCGTCGTTCGTGTCCCCGTCCTCGTTCAGGTCCGCGAACACCTCGATGAAGTTGTTGCTGTTGGTGGGCGACGGATCGAGGGCGACCGCGGCGAACCCGGCGTTGCGCGGGTCCCAGCCCGCCGAGCGCAGGGTCTGGACGATCATCGACAGGCAGCTGCGTGCGGTCGACTGGACCTCGGCGCTCATCTGCTCGGCCCTGTTCACCTGCGAGTTCTGGATCAGGAGGCCGGCGACTCCGCCCAGGACCATGGACAGCAACGCGAGGCTCACGAGCAGCTCGACCAGGGTGAAGCCCCCCTCGCTTCCCGCACCTCTCATCGAGCCCTCAACGAGCTCAGTGTGACCTCCTTGGCGATGCCGATCACCTGGCGCGCAGCAATCGTCCGGACGCTGATCGTCTTCACCGTGGCGGGGGTGCCGTTGTCGGTGATCTGCCAGCGCACCGTGTATTTGGTGCTCGAGGTGTCGGAGTAGCCGCTGACATTGGAGGTGAGCCCGCCCCCGGCCGTGAGGGAGTAGAAGTCCGTCGCCCGCAGGAGCTCCATCCGGTCGACGGCCGCGGCGCCCACCGAACCCATGTCGGCCCCGGCGGCGGTCTCCTTCATGGCGAATATGAACATCGGCGCCGCCGCCACGACCCCCACGAACAGGAGCGCCAGGGCCAGGAGGACCTCGACCAGGGTGAAGCCGCGCGACTCACGCCGGGTCGGCATCAGGACCCCAGCACCCAGGTCGAGCCGTTCCAGCGCTCGACGCGCACGCCGCCCGCCCCGTAGAGGTTCACCCTGTAGCTCCCGTCTCCTCCTTGAATCGCCACGAGGCCGGCCCCCGCCGAGACGCTGCCGTCCGACGCGAAGGTCGCCCCGTACAGGTTGCCCCCCAGTGAGGTCAGCGTGACCGCGGAACCGCTGTCGGGACGGGCGAAGGAGATCTTGGAGGACAGCGTCGCGTCGTTGAGCAGGATATCGTCGGTGGTGCTGGCGGGATCGTTCAGGTCGAACACGGTCATGCGCCGGCTCGAGGTGTCGATCTGGAAGCGGCAGGAGCGGTTGCGCGAGATGGCGTGCACGCGGGCGAGCTGGAGATACTGCTGCACCTCGTACACGGCGCCGCGCATCTCCTCGCGCCCGAGCCACGGGATCGTGTAGGTGGCCGCGGCGGTCGCGATGATCGCCACGACGACCATCACGACGGTCACCTCCGCCAGGCTCATCCCCCGTTCGCTGCGCATGGATCGACCCCGGTCTGCCCGGCAGAATTTAGGGTCCGAGGCGGGACAAGTCAAAGAGCCCCTTGGCTTAAGGGGTCGGCCGATCCGGAGTCAGGCGGCCTGCGGGCCGGCGGGGAGGTGGAGGTCCTCAGGCAGGAGGCGATCCCCCTCCCCCAGGATGAGGGCGCGCTCGATGGTGTTCTCGAGCTCCCTGACGTTTCCCGGCCAGGAGTAGGCCGCGAGCGCCCTGAGGGTCTCCGGCGTGAGCGTGATCGATCCTCGCCTCTTCTGCTCGGCCGCGAATTTCTTGACGAAGTGCCGGGCGAGGATCGGCACATCCTGCGCGCGATCGCGCAGGGGGGGCACGGTGATCGGGAAGACCGCAAGCCGGAAGAAGAGGTCCTGCCTGAATGTCCCCTGCGCCGCGAGGGCTTTCAGATCCTTATTGGTGGCCGCGACCAGGCGGATGTCCACGCTCCGGGTCTCGGTCCCGCCGACCCTCTCGAACTGGCGCTGCTCGATGACGCGCAGGACCTTCCCCTGCAGGCCGAGCGACAGGTCGCCGATCTCGTCCAGGAACAGCGTCCCCTTGTCGGCGATCTCGAACTTTCCCCGCTTCGTCCCGGACGCCCCGGTGAACGCCCCCTTCTCGTAGCCGAACAGCTCGCTCTCGAGGAGGTTTTCGGGGATGGCGGCACAGTTGATCGGAAAGAACGAGTGCGTCTTGCGTCCGCTCAGGTGGTGCACGGCGCGCGCGAACAGCTCCTTCCCCGTGCCGCTCTCCCCCAGGAGCAGGACCGTGGCGTCGGTCGGGGCGACGCGCCGCACCTGGTCCAGGGCGCCTTTGAGCGCCGGGCTGTCGCCGAGGATCTCGGGGACGTCCAGCTCCTGCGAGAAGCGCTCTTTCAGGAGAGTGTTCTCGCGCAGGAGGTTGCCGTGATCGAGGGCCCTCCGGATCAGCGCCAGGAGATGATCGGTGTCGACCGGTTTCTCGAGGTAGTCGTAGGCCCCCGCCTTCATGGCGCTGACCGCGTCCCTGATCGTCCCGAACGCCGTCATGAGGATGACCGGCATCTCGGGATCGGCGTCCTGGGCGGCCTTCAGGACCTCGTGGCCGTCGGCCCGGGGCAGGCGCAGATCGGTGAGGACCATGGCGAAGCGATCGCGCCTTATCCTGTCCATCGCCGCCCGCCCGTCCGACGCCTCGTCGACCCCGAATCCCTCCGACTCCAGCGTCCTCTTCAGGACGGCGCGCAGGCTTTCCTTGTCCTCCACCAGGAGAATGCGGTCCGCGGCCTTCACCGGGACTGCGATTCCTGCGCGAAGCGTGTCTCGACGGACGCCAGCTCGTCCCGGGCGGTCTCGAGCTCTTCCGTGACGCTCTTGATCTCCGCCTCGACCTGGTCGATGAGGTCTCTCACCTTCAGCTTCTTGTCGTTCTCCTTGTCCTCGTCGGTCTGCGGAGGGGGCAGGGGCGGGAACAGGCCTGCGACCGGGAATTTTCCCGCCCCGGGGGTCGCCGTGAGCCCCCTGCCCGGGCCCTGGATGGGAGTGGGCGGTGGAGGGGGCTCGCCCGGCTTGGCCGGCGGGTTCTGGGTCTGCGTCTGGCCCGCCAGGAGGGGCGCGGGGTTCGTGAGCGCATCCCGTTTGGCGTTCAGATAGTCGAGCCGGGCCTGGAGCTTGGCGATGCGGTCGCGTCCGGTCTCGATCTGCATCTGGCGGAATTTTTCCTTGGCCTCCCGCTCCTTGAACGGCTTGAGCGGATCCTGCTCGGGCTGCGCCGCGATCGGCTTCGGCCTGGTCTTCGCCCGGGGCCCTTTGATCGTGGTGGCGGGGGCCGGCGAAGCGGCGGCGGTCGGTCCCGCCGGTATCACCAGGCCTTCCTCCTCTTCGGACTCGCCGTCTTCCGGCTGCGGGATCGGCTTGTGAAATTTCTCCAGGTCGAAGTCGTCGAACCGCAGCGTCGGTGTGGGGGCCTGCGCCGGCGCTGCCGGCTTTGCGGCCGCGGCCGGACGCTTCGCCTGCGTTGCCGGGGTCTTGGGCGTCGGGCTCGGCTTCGGCGCGGGAGTCGTCGCCGGTTGCGACGTCGCGCTCCTGGCGGCCTCGGTGCTGTCAGGCTCCTGGCCCGACTTATCTGAGGACGATGCTGCAGCCCGATCGTCGGCGAGGGCGGGCGGCACGCCCGGCAGGACCAGAACGCAGAGACCCAAGAGAATCGCCCCGGCCCCTAGGGTCGGAGCGAACCGGACGGTCCCGGTTTCACGCTGTCTTTTGGAGTTCCGGGGTTTCGGATCCATCACCTCTCTCCGGTGACGGAAATGTAGTGTCCGGCGGTGCGAGGATCAAGCCTCCAGGCGCCTGTTCTCCTCGCGCTAGAGCCCCGTCTGCCAGGACGACACGATGACGCGCGGCATGTTCATCCCCTTGCGCGGCCAGTTCCCCTTCACGAGGCTCTCGTCGAAGTAGAAGGCGGGGTTGCCGCTGCCGTCGAGCACCCCCTGCTGGGCAACGAACGATCCGAAGTAGACCGCGTTGCCGCTCGCAGTGAAGGTGCCGCTGTTGTACATGACGCCGTCGAGGACGGTGGTGGTCTGGAACGCCAGTCCGGTGTCGTCGCGCTGGGGGGTCGCGGCCGCAGTGCCAGCCGTACAGCAGCTCTGAGGGCAAGTGGCCGCGTCGGTGCAATACCGGATGCCCGCGGCGCCGTCCCAGTATTCCTGGTGAGACACGGTGCCGCTCCGGACGATGTAGTTGTCGCTGAGGTCACCTGGGTATTGCAGGTTGACGAAACCGCTCCCGTCGAACGGCTCGCCCGGCGGGATGATCGTCCGGAGGATACCCATGCCGCCGGACCCGGTCGTCTGGAAGGTCGAGGAGTTGAGATACGCGAACCCGACGACACCATCCCAGTTGTCCGAGCTGTTGATGCTCATGCCCGGCGTCAGGTTGGTCGTCGGGTAGGCGTCGGAATAGAGGCCGCGCGGCGGCTGGGCATCCCGGGTGTCGAAGAAAAAGATGCCGCTCTTCCCCGAAGTTGCAGCAGCGAACGTCTGGGCGGCGCCCGTGCCGTCCAGCTTGAAGTTATTGGTGTTGGTGGCCGGGTTCGGGTCGCCGTAGGAGTAGTAATAGTTTCCGCGATTCCCTCCCTGGGCGATCGATTTCCACAAGTTGTAGTCGAACGCCGGGCAGTTGATGACCGTGTTCTGGAAGATGTTGGAGTGGCTCGTCTGGCCGTCACCCGGATAGGTGACCGGGTAGGGCTGCGGGTTCGACGTCGCCGGTGACAGATTGGTGATCGATCCGCCCGAGATGAACTTGAACCAGGGGTCCTCGATCTTGTTGTTGTTGATAGCCGCATCGGCCGCCCACGTCGCCAGGGTGTGGGGCACCACATCCGAATAGTAGGTCCCGGGGTCGTTGAGGGCGTACGGCAATCCCGTGGCGACCTTGCTGTTCAAGTTACTCGGAGGAGTCGCCGCCGCCAGGGCCGAGCCGGTCCCCCAGTGGATCTCGAAGGCGCCGTTGTAGCTCATGTCGGAGCACGACTGCAGCGGTCCGACCGGGCCGGGGACCGGGACCTCGTTCACCACGGCCTTGACGACCCGCGTGGCGATCTGGCGCTCGTTGACCGTCCCGGGGTACATGAAGACGCCGGCCGTGACCTTGATCGTGGCGACGCCGAGCCGCGTGAGGGATCCACCGATGTTCGCGAATGGCGGAGCGTACACTTCGATCCGCGAGATGCGCGCCCGCAGGTCCGGTTTAGGGAAGTTCGGGAACAGCGTGTTGTTGATCGTCGTCAGGGCGGCGGCGCTCACCACGAGGTCGGGCCCCGCCGTCGGAAACCCGGCGTCGGCTCCGGTCTCGACCCCCAGGAAGGTGTTGGCGTTGTCCGCCCTGTACGGACGGTCGAAGATGGGGCTCGTCGTCAGGGTGGAATCCTTGTAGATCGGCTTGGTCGCGTCCCCCGACACCCCCTGCACCCGCGCCGTCCCTGGATTGGCATCGTTGTCGTACACCCGCAGCGTCCGATCGACGTTGCCGACCGTCGGGACCAGGTACCCGGTGGACGTCGGGTCGTTGAACCAGCCGGTCACGAGCCTCGCCCCGGCCTCCGCGACGTACATGGCGGTCGCCGCGTTGCGCTCGTTCTCGGCGATGGTGCTCTCCGTCTGAGCCATCATGAGATACGACAGGCCGAGCAGGGCCAGGATCACCGTCACCAGGGTGGCGATGATCAGGGCCGATCCCTGCTCGCCCTTGCCGCTGCGAACCTCGCGTCCGTTCATTTGAGCACTTCCCCTGATCATGATCGCGCTCCTATGGGCACGCCCCGCTGGTCGAAACGGTGATGGTCTGGGTCGGGCTGACGCAGAACGTGCAGACACCGGTCAGGTTGGAGCTGTCCGTGTAGTCGTACTTCAAGGTGATGGTCTCGCCGGCCACCGAAGCGTTCCAGATGTACTTAGTGTCATTCGTCGCGCCCGGCAGGATCGCGGACGAGAATGCCGGCACACACGGCACTCCACTGGCCTTGTTTGCGGCCGGACCGCAGTAGGCTGATTTCGGGGTGAACGGGAGATCGTATTCGTTGACGACCCTCGTGCCGGGGTTCGTCCAGCTGACCGTGATATCGTCGATGGTCAGGCTCTTGGTGTACGTATTGGTCAGGTTGAGCGTCAGGATGTTCGTCTTCAGGCCACCCGACGCCGGCAGGAGAGTGGCGCCCGAGGCCGACAGCTTGCAGGGCAGACTGCTCGTGCGAGTGTACTTCGTCGTCATCGACGCGATGCAGCCCCGGGTGTTCTCAATCTCCCAGTAGATGGTGAAGACGCCCGTGTCGACGGATGACCACGTCGTGGTGCTCGGAGTCGAGGTGATGCTCGGGAAGGAGGCATCCAGCGCCACGGAGCCGTCCGAATCCTTCGTGACGTGCACCCGTCCGACGTAGCCCGGGTCGGTGCCGCCCGAGATCGCCAGCGACAGGATGACGTCCCCGCCCCCGGCGGCATTGTTCGCTGGAGACTGGACGAGCGTTCCGTTGAACACGCAGCTCGCCCCCGAGCCGTCCGACAGCGCGCCCTCGTTCGGGCAGTAGTCGAGAGCCGAGATTTTGTAGAAGGCCTTCTGCGTCTTGAGGGTGTTCTTGATCGAGATGATGTTGTCGTCGTAGTTGGGCGGGCCGCTCGGTGTGGCCGTGGTCACGTACGCGTACGTCAGGGACGGGTCCGAGGGGGTGAGTGCCGGATCACCGACCGCCCGGTAAATCTTGTACTGCTCCACGATGATGGTCTGGGACGGGGACGCGGTGTTCGTGGCCACGGGCGACCACGTCAGGTGCATCGTGTTCGGGTCGAGGCGCGTGGCGGCCAGGCCGGTCGGAGCCACCGGGAGATACAGGGTGTTGGCGCGCCCTGTGACGATGGAGCTCTGCGTCCCCTCCGTGCCGCACAGGTCGACCGCCGACACCTTGTAGAAGTAGTCCTTGCAGGCCGTGACAACGTCCTGCGCCGTCTGTGTCCCGACCGGAACTTGCGTGGGTGTCATGACGACGAGCGGCGTGCTGAACCCGGCGCTGGAGTCGCGGTACACCTTGTACCCCGCCAGGTCGCGCAGAATCGTCGCGCCGCCGATCGAGTTCGGGTCGCCCGCAAGCGACGTGCCGACGGTGTTGACCCTGAGCTCGTCCCAGTTGAGCTGGACCTTGCCGTCGAGGGTCGTGGGCATCCCCACGGTGCTGGAGTAGTAGGACGCCGTCAGGTTCGAGGGCGTCCCGGGCGTCGTGTTGTTCACGACCTGTCCGCACGGCGGTGAGATGGCCGGCGCCCAGCCGCTCTGGTTTCCCGCCAGATCGCGGGCCTGGACCTGGAAGCAGTAGTTGTTCAGCTGGGTCAACCCCGTGACGAAACCGTGGCCCAGGTAATCGAGGGTGCCGTAATCCAGGTGCGGGTAGGTGAAGCTGCGCGTCGAGAACGCGGTCGGCGTCCCCTGCGGATAGTACTTGACGACGTAGGACGTCACGCCCGAGGTCGGCGACGGCTGGTCCCACTTCACGAGCGTCCCCTGGCAATGACCGTTGACGATCGAGATGTTCGTCGGCACGGGAGGGGGCGTGATGTCGATGTCCTTCACTCCCGTCTTGCCGAGGTTCTCTGGGTTGACGTCCGACGTCAGATCGAACTTCCTGTAGTGGCTGGTGGCCGTGGCGTCGGTCGGGTCGGTATAGTCGAGGTCCTCGTCCTGGGTCATTCCCACGATGCTGACGGCGATACGCCGCACGCGCGCGCGGATCGTCGTGTTGGCGTCGCCGCCGCCGATGTCGTCGGCCGAGTTGGCCGGCGTATTCGGATTGAGCAGGGTGCCGGCGTCGTCATAATAAAGGAACGTCATGGTCCGGACGTTCTCCGCCACCGGCTCGTACACGAAATTGGTCGCCGCCTGCGGCGAGGCCGGGAAGGCGCCGTTCACGTCGGCGAGCGTGACGCGGTACAGGGTGTACGGCGGGTTGTTCTGCACCTCGACCACGTTCGGGATGGTGATGGTCTTCAACGTCTTGGTGCGCGGCCGATCCGCATCGACGCGCAAGGTCAGCGTGTCGGACCCCACCGGGCCGGGCTTGGCCAGGATGTAGGTGACGATCTCGTCGTTGCCGGTGGACACCACGTTGTACTGGATCCCGGGGAGGGAGGACTCCGGCGTCGTGCTGGCGACCGGATCCTCGAAGTCGAAGTCGCCGCGGATGGTGATCGCCGTGTCCCACATCCCCTCGACCTGCTCATCGATGCGGCTGGCATCGCCGTCGGGGTTGGTGTTGAACCCGGCGAGACGGATGTCGGAGAGCATCCGGTCGAAGGCCACGCGCGTGGACTGCTGCTGGTCGGTGAAGTTCTCGCCCGATTTGTACGACTTCTGGGCGGCACTGTAGAGGATGAACGCCACCGCCGCGGCGATCGCGAAGATCGCCGACGCCACCATCATTTCGATCAGGCTGAACCCGCGCTCGTTTCCGTGTTCCGACTTCAGAAGCCCGTTCACGCTGTCCTCCGATCCGCCGCCGGATGGCCGGCGGCTCGTCCTGCCTCCCTGCTAGAACCTTATCGTCGACAGGGTCACCGTTTGGGGGCGCCCCAGCTCGCTCCAGGTCAAGGTCACGGTCATCTTGATGCCGATGGCGTTTCCGAAGTTCGTCCCGCCGACCGGGTCGAGCGTCGCGGTCGCGACGCCGTTGTCCAGCTTTCTCGTGACCTCCGTCTTCCACGGCGTGATCACGTTCGAGCCGGTGCTCGTGGTGATGCTGATCGTGGTGGACGTGGTCGTCGCACCGAAGGTCGTGTAGAGCGAATTGAACGACAGCTTGTCGAAGGTCTCCATGATGTCGTGCGCGATGGCAGTCGCCTCGGTCATCGTCTTGCCGCCCTTGAGCTGACGCCCGCCCATGATGAACATCGAGCAGATCGACAGGAGCACCCCCGCCAGGACGCCGATCGCGATCACCACCTCGATCAGGCTGAATCCCGTCTCCCCCGACTGCCCCGATCTCCATGGTCTGCGCGCGATCATGACTCTCTCCTCGTCCCTAGAAGGTGCTGTAGGCGCTCGAGATCGTGCCGGACGGCGTGATCGTGATGGTGTACCGGTCGTTGCGCGATCCGCTGATGAACATGCTGAGCGAAACCGTCTGGTTGCCGGTGGCGCCGGTCGAGCCGTTGATGTTGAAGGTGATCGACGCGGCGCTGGTGGTCTCGATGGAGACGCCCGGCTCGATCAGCACCGTGATCGGATCCCCTTTGAAGTTGGTGTAGGCGTACTGGTTCGCCGGTGCGCTCACGGTGTTGTTGATCGTCATGGTGCGCGGAGTCCGCGTCGACACCGCGTTGTAGCGCAGGGCCCTGAGGTCCGTGGTGACGTTGTTGGCGACGCTTCTCACCTTGTAGGCCCTGAACGCGTCGGCCATGGCGGGCCCGCCGAAGAGGACGAACAGCCCGATGAGGGCGATCACGATGAGGAGCTCGGGGAGCGAGTACCCTCTGTCGTGGCCCGCGTCTTGTGTTCGTGTGGATACCGGCTTCATGTTCGTCTCTCCCGCTCCGCTGAAAGAGCAAGCAATGTGCCACGATCGGGATCGCCTATGCGTCGGCGGGATGTGATGCACCTGCGGGAGTTAAGCGGGGTGACCGGGAAGCGACCGCGGTTACGGAATCGTTCCCGGGCAGGGCTCTGTTACAGGACGTAACAGCGTGTTCGGCCGTTCACAAATCGGGAAGGGCGGCGCCGCCTCCCGGGCGCGCCGGCAGGACGAGGGCGAACGAGGCTCCATGCCCTTTCTCGCTCTGCACCTCCACCTGGCCGTCGTGCACCACGGCCGTCTTCTGCACGAGCGCCAGTCCCAGACCGGTTCCCTTCTCCTTCGTGGTGAAGAACGGCGTGAAGATGCGCGGCAGGTCCTCCGCCGCGATCCCAGCGCCGTTGTCCCGCACGACGATCCTCACTCCCCCCTCCCCTCCCGTGATCGCCTCGCACCGGACGACGACGCGACGCCCGTCGGTGGGATCCGGCGCCGGTACGTCCCCTCCGGCAAGAGTCGCCGTGAACGACTCGAGGGCGTTCAGGAGGAGGTTCCTCACCGCCTGGCGGATCAGCGCCTCGTCGGCGACGATGCGCGGAAAGGTGCCGCCGACCGTGAGCGTGACGCCCGCCGTGCGCGCGTCCTCGGCCAGGTCGCGCGCCAGGTTGTCGATGACCTCCTTGAGATCGACCTCCGACAGGTTCAGATGGAGCGGACGGGCGTAGCGCAGAAAGTCGGTCACGACCTTCTCGATCCCCTCCACCTCGCGCAGGATCGTCTCCGCGTGCTCGCGAGGGGCTGCAGCATGCCCCGCTCCGTTGCCGTTCCCCTTGAGGATCAGACGCGCCAGCCCGTGAATCGTCGCCAGGGCGTTCCTGAATTCATGGGCGATTCCCGCCGACATCTCCCCCAGGACCGCCAGGTTCTCCTTGAGCCCGACCTTCTCCCGGAGGGACTTGATCTCGGTCAGATCGGCCAGCAGGCACAGGACTCCTTCGATCGGCGAGGGGCCCCCCTGCGCCTCGTCCCCCGGGCGGATCGGCGACACCATGACGCCCAGGTGCGTGACCTTGCCTCCCGGACCCGTGAGCGGCACGACCTCACGCGACAGGCTCTCACCCGTGCGCAGGCTGCGCTCGATGAGCTCGATCAGGCGCTCCGCTCCGCCGAGCAGGTCGCCGTACTTGCGTCCGACGGACGCGGACCGATCGAACGACAGAAGCCGCTCCGCCGCGGGGTTCAGGACGGTCAGCCGGCCGCCGCGATCGAAGACGAGAACGGCGCTCGACATCCCCCCCACCAGGTGGTCGCCCGGGAGCGTCGACTGGGACACGGGGCCGGCCGGGACCTTCAGCCGCGTCAGCTCCTGCTCCTGGGCGCGCAGCTTGTCGAGCACTCCCTGGAACGCCTCGACGAGGTAATCGGGCTCATCCTTCCCCCCCTCCGGCGGAGGCCCCGGCACCTGTCCGGGAGCCTGCACGGCGGCCCGGAGCAGCCGCCGGTAGGGCTGCAGCAGCCAGCGGGCGAACAGGATCACCAGCGTCAGGATGAACACCAGACCGGCCGCCTGGAATGCCGCGATCAGGGTCAGGTTGAAAGCGACGCTGCCGAGGGCCGGGACCTCGGTCAGGACTCGGACCACCGCGATGGTCGCGCGGCTCCTGTCCTGGATCGGGCCGTAGGCGGCGAGCGTGGTGTAGCGCGACCGTGGCAGCCTTTCGGGTTGCGCCACGAGTCCGCCGCCGCTTCGCAGACGGGCCGCCGCGGCGGGATTGCCGGCGATCAGCGGGTCCGGCCTGCCGACCCGCGCGGCGTCCGAGGAGGACAGGACCTTGCCCTCGGTCGTCAGGATTTCGATGGCCAGCATCCCCTTCTGGCGGGCCATCAGGTCGAGGAACGCTGGCGGGATGTAGGGGGGGGTGCCGGGCTCGGCCCGCAGGCCGCGCAGCATCTGGTCGCGCTCCAGCTCCGCCCGCACGACGTCCGCCTCCAGCGCGACCCTCCGGCCGACCTCCTCCTGGATGGCGTCGCGCGCCGAGACCAGGAGATGGAAATCGAGGACGATCGCGACCGAGAGGAACAGCACGAGGAGCACCAGGAAGATCTTGATCTGCCCCTCGTAGCTGTGCGGCAGGGGGCGGGTCATCGGGCGGCCCCGAGAAGACCGGCGTACCACCTGACCCACGGCTCCCCCACGAACAGCGCCAGGAGCGCCGCACCGCCCAGGAACACGCCGTACGGCAGCCTCGACTTCCAGCCGTAGCCGCGGAACAGGATCATCGCGACGCCGTAGACGGCCCCCGAGACGGCGCCGAAGAACAGGGTGAACAGGAGGAGCTTCGGACCGAGACAGGCGCCGATCATCGCCAGGAGCTTGAAGTCCCCCTGCCCGATGCCGTCCTCGCGACGCTCCTTCGGCACAGAGCGCGCCTTCTGCCAGAGGAGATAGCAGGCATTGATCGTCCAGGGGATCGCGTAGCCGAGGATCGACCCCAGAAGCGCGTCCCGTACGGGATGGGACGCCGTGTCCGCACGCAGCGGGCTTGTGAGCAGCCCGAAGAGGATCCCCGGCAGGGTGATGGCGTTCGGCAGGATCTGGTGTCGCGCGTCGATGACGATGAGAGCGACGAGCGCCGACGACAGGATCGCCTGCAGCACGAAGGCGGGGGACGGACCGTTCCTCGCGAACAGCAGGGCGAACAGCACCGCGGTCGCCGCCTCGACCAGAGGATACTCCGGCGAAATCGACGTCCGGCAGTGACGGCATCGCCCCCGCAGGAGGATGTACGAAAGGACCGGGACGTTGTCATGCCAGGAGATCCCCCGGCCGCACGCGGGGCAGGCGGAACGGGGACGGACGACGGAGAGTCGCCGCGGCAGACGATGGATGCAGACGTTCAGGAACGAGCCGACGCAGGCGCCCGCGGCGATCACGAAGAACCACAGGATTACGTTCGGCATGTGCGGCACCCCGGCGCGGTCCGATCTACCTTCCCAGGACCAGGCCGCCGCCGTAGCGGACCGCCCCCGTCTGCGGATCGTACAGGTAATCGCGGTCCTCGGGGTCGCGCGGCAGCGCCGGCAGAAGACCGGCCGTCAGGATCTCCTGAAGGTGGCGCGGCGGGCGCTTCTCGCGGTCGCGGAAGCGGCCCACGGCCGAGGTCAGGTCGGCGATATCCACGTCGACCTTCAGGTCGTGGACATGGTTCCAGGCGATGCCGTGCGCGTAGGGGTCGTCGGACGTCTGATAGATCTCGAGCCATTCCTTGAGGGACGTCCGCTTGTCGCCGGCGCGGTTGTACATCTCGGCGTAGAAGCGACGCACCAGAGGGTGAACGCCGGGGACGCGGAGCGCTTTCTCGAAGTAGGACGCGGCCCGCGTGTAGTCATGCAGGTCGTTGTAGCACAGGAAACCGGCCTCGAAAGCAGGCAGCCACTGGTCGGGGTTGGCGTTGACCGCCTTGTCGAGAAGCCGGAGCGCCATCTCCGGGTTGCGCGCCTCGGCCGTCATGATGAGCGCCCCGACCAGGTACGGATCGAGGTAATGCGGGTCGAGCTCGGTGATCACCTGGTCGTAGATCCGCTCCAGGTAGGTATAGCGGTCCTTGATGTCGTAACTGCCGTAGAACTGGATCGACCAGAGGTAGAGCAGATCGGCGAGGAGTCCGTCGAAGCCGAGCGCCGCGACCTTGAGGTATTTCCCCGACGGGAGGTACAGGAGAGGGTGGGCGGTCGCGCCGGGCTTCAGTCCTTCGATGCGCCCCTGCACGAAGATCGCGGCGAGCAGGCAGGCGAGCGCACCCAGGGCCATGATCTGCCGCCTCCGGCGCTGGACGAACGAGGCGGCCATCTACTGCAGCTCCTTGCGCTCGAAGACGGCGCACGCGGTCCACAGGATCGCGCAACCATAGACCAGAAGATAGATCGTGGCCCAGGCGATGCGGCCCGGAGCGATCGCCAGGCCGTGCACGATCTCCCCCTTGATGTCGAAGTTCCCGAGGTTCGGGAGGAGGTAGTACAGGACCCGGCACAGGATCCTGCCGGTCTCGGTCTGGAGACGCTTCGCCAGAAGGTCGAGGCTCCACAGCAGGTGGCCGACCACGTAGAGCGCCAGGGTCATGACGCTCGCGAGGATCGGGGTGGACACGCACGAGAACAGGACGGCCAGCGCGGTGATCAACAGGAACTGGAAGAACAGGAGAAGGACGGCGATCCCGAGGCGGGGGTCGAACATCCCCTTGATGAGCAGGACCAGGAAAAACCAGGCGGTCATGACACAGGTGTTCACCAGGAGCGTCAGCGCCAGACCGGCGTACTTTCCCAGCACGAACTCGAAACGGTGGATCGGCTTGGCCAGGAGGGTGTACACCGTCCGCCTCTCGATCTCACGGCTCACCAGGCCGATGCCGATGAACACCGCCGTCAGGACGCCGAAGACGTCGATTGTGGCGAGGCCGAAGTCCTTGATGATCTTCTCCTCGCTCCCGACGGTCAGGAGCGACAGGATCTGGGCGAAGGAGATCAGGACCACCGCGAACACCAGGAGAAGGTACAGGATTCGATGCCGGATGGCCTCGCGGAACGTGTTGAGTGCTATCGCGTTAACTCTGGCGAGCATGGCCTTCTTCGAGCCGCGCGGTGGGAACCGAGGCGGCCCGCGCCTCCCTGATGAACAGGTCCTCGAGCGACTGGCGCGCGGGTGTCACCGACACAAGGCGGGCCCCCTGCCCGTTGAGGATCGACAGCAGCCGGTGCAGGTCCCCCTGTGTGTCGACCCGGACCAGGACGCGGTCCTCGCGGCGGGACACGATCCGGCCGCACGGCAGGTTGCCGTTCACAACACCCTGCAGCGCCACCTCCCAGTAGGGCACGTCGCGCGACACCAGCTCGTCGATCGTTCCGACAGCCTTGAGCGCCCCTTTCACCAGGAGGCCGACCCGGTCGCAGATCATCTCGGTGTCCGACAGGATGTGGGTGGAGAAGAAGACCGTGCGGCCGCGCGTCTTCAGATCGAGGATGATGTCGCGGACCTCGCGACGGCCGATCGGGTCGAGACCCGACATCGGCTCGTCGAGCACGACGAGATCGGGATCGTTGATGAGCGCCTGGGCGAGGCCGATCCTCTGCAGCATCCCCTTCGAGTAATGACGCAGCTGACGGTACCCCCGGTTCCCCAGGCCGACGCGCTCCAGGAGGTCCTTGACCCGCTTCCGACGCGTGATCCTGTCGAGCCCGAACAGGCGCGCGTGGAAGTCGAGGAACTCCTCCCCCGTGAGGTAGTCGTAGAGGTACGGGTTCTCGGGCAGGAATCCGACGCGTCGTCTGAGCTCGACTCTCGAGGCATCCTCGCCAAAAAGACGGACCGACCCCTGGTCCGGAAAAATGAGGCCCAGAGCCAGTTTGATCGTGGTGGTCTTGCCGGCCCCGTTGGTCCCGATGAAGCCGAACACCTCCCCTTCCCCGATCGACAGGCTGAGACCTCGGAGGATCCAGTACTTGCGGATCGACAGGTGGGATCGATAGCTCTTGTGAATGTCGAGGAGATCGAGGACCGCCATGGCTGACCTCTGAAGACGGGCGGACGGTCACCCGCCGCAAGTCTCAATATAATGATGCCGCCCGGCTTTTCAAGTGTCGGCTGTTCAACGAGTTGCGGCCGCCCGGGTGCGCGCGGCGCGGGGATCGCCCCGGGAGGCACCCCCCCTTCCGTCATCATTATTATTAGTATCGGTCGCAGCCGGCCGGGCTCCGGCGCCGCGCGGCCCTCCACCGTGAAGCGACAGGTAGAGGCGCTCCTGGTCGCGCACCATCTCGTCGATGTCGAATTCCCGCAGGACCGCCCGGGCGCGCCCGGCCAGGACGCGTCCGAGACCCGGGTCGCGAAGGAGGCGGCGGACTCCGCCGGCCAGCCCTTCGATGTCGCCGGGGGCGCAGACGATGCCGGTCGAGCCGTCCTCCAGGATGTCGGACGTCCCGTCCGCCGAGGTCGCGACGATCGGCACGCCCGAGGCGATCGCTTCGGGCAGAACGCGCGGCAGCCCCTCCCACAGCGAGGTGTGCAGCAGGACATCGAGAGACGCCATCACGTTCGGGACGTCGCGCCGCCAGCCGAGCAGTCGCAGCCGTCCTTCCAGACCGAGCTCCGCCGCGCGTCTCTCGACCGCGGGCCGCATCTCGCCGTCGCCGGCGATGACGAAGACGGCTCCGGGCACTTCCCGCGTCACGCGCGCCGCCACCTCGACGAAGGTCAGCGGCGACTTCTGCGGCTTCAGGCACGCGACCATGCCGACGAGCCGCGCGTCCGCCGGCAGACCGAGCTCCCGCCGCAGGACCCCGCGCCTCCCGGGCCCGTCGGGAGCGCGCGTGGCGTCGTCGAATTCCCGCAGCGCGATGCCGCTCCTGATCAGGCTGACTTTCTCGGGCGTGAACAGGCCCAGCGCCAACCCCTGCTCCAGATTGGCCCGCGACACGGCGATGAAGCGGTCGGTGAAGCGCGCCGCCAGGCGCTCGAGCGCCAGAAACGTCCGGTACTGCCATCGCGGCTGCGCCGCGTGGAATCCGTACCCGTGGATCGTGTGCACGACCCTCGGCACGCGCGCCCGGCGCGCCGCCAGCCGTCCGAGAATGCCCGCCTTGGACGAATGGGTGTGGACGATGTCGGGTCGCTCCTCGCGGAAGATCCGGACCAGCGCCAGGAGGGCCGCAAGGTCGCGCGCCGGCCGCACGGCCCTGACGAGCGACGGAATGAAGCGCACCTTGATCCCGAGGCGCTTCGCGTCCTCATCCAGGATCCCCCCCGGACCGCACACCAGGGACGCCGCGAAGGGCGGCTTCATGTGGGACACGGTGTAGAGGGTATTGTCCTGGGCGCCCCCCAGCTCGAGGATCGTGATCACGTGGCAGACCCGGATCGTCCCCTGCATCAGGCGGCCTCGCGCGCCGGCCGGCCGCGCCGCGAGCGCAGCCACAGCTCGAGGACCAGGAGCGTCCAGATCATCTCGTCGTAGTTGCGCTGACCCATCCGATGGATCTTCAGCACCGCCCCGACCGAGTCGGCCCTGAGATACTCGCGCGACAGCGCGCCACGCCCGAGCAGGAGGTCGTGCGCCGGCTCCCTGAGGCCATCGCGGAACCAGTGATCGATCGGCATCCCGAAGCCGGCCTTGCGGGCCCGGCGCACGCTCTCGGGAATGTGTCCACGGTAGACCTCCCGCAGGAACCACTTCCCCCCGCTACCGCGCACCTTCCACCCGGGGGGCAGGGCGGCGGCGAACTCCACCACCCGATGATCGAGGAACGGGCTCCTGAGCTCGAGACCGAACGCCATCGACGTGATGTCGGCCTTGAACAGGAGATCGTCCGGCAGGTAGCGCCCGAGATCGGCGCGCAGCACGCGGTCGATGAGCCGGACCGAGCCCCAGTCGTTCGGGAGCATCCCGAGGGCGCGGGTCGCGTCGATCCCCGCGACCCGGGCCGCGAAGTCCGGCTGGTACAGCCGGGTGATCCGGCGCGCCCCGGGGTTGGCCATCCACAGGGCGTTGCGCTCGCGGGCGGGCAGCTCCCATCCTTCGAGGAACCGCCTGATCCGTCCCGGATAGTTGCGCCGGTTCTTCTCCGAGGACACGGCATCGAGGAGGGCGAAGAACGGAGTCCGCGAGACCACTCCCGGCAGCCAGCCGAACCGGTCGGCGAGGAGATGGGCGCGGTATCGATCGTACCCGCCGAAATTCTCGTCGCCGCCGTCCCCCACCAGACCGACCTTCACGTGGCGCGACACCTCCCGCGCCAGGACCCACGACGGTACTATCGACGGATCGGCGAAGGGAGTCTGCATGTGCCCCACGATCGTCTCGAGAGTATCGAGGACCGGTTCGCGGATGGTGATCTCCTCCAGCGCGAGACCGAGCCGAGCCGCGGCGGCGCGCGCCCTGGGTATCTCGTCGTAGTCCGCCTCGCTGAAACGGACGGTGAAGGCGCGGAAGCTGCCGGCATGGTTGCGCCTGACGTGATAGGCGATCGCCGTCGAGTCGATCCCGCCGGAGAGGAGAAGGGCCGTCGGCACGTCGCTTCTCAGACGGATCTTGACGGCCTCGTCCATCAGGCTCCGGTAGCGCTCCTGGGACTCGCGCAGACGTGTCGCGGGAGCGTCCACGATCTCCGGGAGCGACCAGTAGCGCTCGAGACGCGCCCGGCCGCCCTGGTACACGAGGACGTGGGCCGGCGGCACCTGCAGGATGGAGGCGAAGGCCGTTCCTGGATTCGGGATGAAGCGCAGCGCGAGGACGCTGTGGATCGCCTCGGGATCGGGGGCCGGGGAAAAGCCAGGCTCCGCCAGAAGACCCCCGATCTCGGAGGCGAACCGCAGCCCCCCGTCGTCCAGACGGTAGACCAGCGGCTTCACCCCCAGGCGGTCGCGCGCCAGGAGCAGGACGCGTTTTCTCGCGTCCCACAGGGAGATGGCGAACATCCCGACGAGGCGGCGCAGGAACTCGGCCCCGTGCGCCAGGTACAGCTGCAAAAGGACCTCGGTGTCCCCCGTCGATCGAAAACGCACGCCGCGCCGCTTCATCTCCTCCCGCAGCTCGACGTGATTGTAGATCTCGCCGTTCCAGGACAGGACGACGCGGCCGTCCGGACTGGCCATCGGCATGTGCCCCGCGGGAGACAGATCCTGGATCGACAGTCTCCGGCTGGCCAGACCGATCCCCGGCTCCAGGTGCTCCCCCTCGTCGTCGGGGCCGCGGTGCCCGAGCGCCCGGGCCATGGCCCGCAGCGCCACCGGATCGGGGGGTCTCTGGTCGGGATAGGCGATGCCGGCGATGCCGCACATGTCAGCGCACCTCCGTTCGGGGCGTCACGAGCCCGTCCTCAGCACCGGCGGGCGCTCCGGAACGGCTCCGGACAGACGCTCCGCCAGTTCCATCCCTGTCTTGATCGCCCCTTCCATCGAGGAGTACTCCCACGAGCCGAACCGCCCCGCCGAGAGGATGCCGGCCTCGTTCAGCGCCCGGTGCGCCTCCGGCAGGTTCTTCGCCCTGAAGCGATCGTAGATGACGTACGCCGGATCGAGGACCGACAGCCGCCTGTAGACGAGGCGATCCCCCTTCCAGAGGATGCCGGCCCGGCGCAGATCGTCGACGGCACGCTCGATGACCTCCTCGGGGTCGAACGGCTCGTCGCGCAGGAGCGAGCGTTCCACGTAGAGCGACGAGCAGCCGCGCGGCGCCAGTGTCCGCGACAGGTTCGCCGGGAAGCCGACCCGGTAGAAGGAGTATTCCTTCTCGGGGAAATAGATCCAGTGCGCTCCGGACACCGCGTCACGGTCGACGCCGAGGCTGATGTTCAGGACCTTCACGGCCCGCAACCCCTCGCCGATGCGCGGCAGGTCGGAAGGCAGTCCGCGTGTGATGCGCAGCAGGCGGTCGAGCGGAATGGTCGAGACGAGCCTTTCGTATGCGACCACCTCGCCGGTGGAGAGGTGAACCTCGCGCGCGCGCGCGTCCACCGACGTGACCGTCCGGCCCAGCCGCACCTCCGGCCCGCGCAGGGCGAACGCCTCGGGCAGGACGCTGATGCCCCCCTGACGGGGGTACAGGAACATCGGGTTGTAGCCGAGCCCCCGCACGGTGGCGCCGAAGGCGCCGTCCAGGATCTCCTGGAGAGTCGGACGCGGGATCGACCAGGACACCCAGCCGCATTCGATCTCGTCCAGATCGGTGCGCCACAGCTTGGCGTTGTACGGCAGAAGGAAGTGGTCCGCGATCCCCGCGCCGAACGTGCGCTCGGCCCATTCGCGGAAGCCGATCGTTTCGAGGTCGGGCTCCCCCTCGGCGGCGCGCCGGACCTCCGCCCGCACGAACCCGGCGATGCACTCCTTCACCACCTCGAGCGGCAGGCCGTGCAGGTTCGCCTGGAACGGGTAGGCGGTGTACACACCCTTCGAGAAGATGAGCGCCCGCCGCTCGTGACGGGCGAAGGCCCCCGGCAGGATCTGGTCGACGAGTCCCGCGACCCGCTTGTCGCGCAGGTGCAGGAGGTGGCCGGTGCAGTCGAAGGTGAACCCCTCCTCGGCGTGGGTGCGGGCCAGGCCGCCGACCTCCTCCTCGCGCTCGAGAATCAGGCTCGGCGCGCCGAGGTGATAGCCGACCGAAAGACCCGTCAGACCCGCCCCCAGGATGACGACGGGGTACGACTTCGCGCTCACCCGATCACCCCCTCACAAAGACATGTCGATGCGCCGCAGAAACAGCCCGAGGCCGAGAGCGCCGAGGAAAATCGCCGCGAGCAGGAGGACGGCCACATCGGTCGGCGACAGCATCATGACGATCGCCAGGACCCCGAGGACCGCGGTGGCGGCCCAGGAGAGCAGGACCGTCTGTCGCGTGCTCAGACGCCATTTTCTGAGACGCAGGGCGAAGTGGTCCGGGCTCCCCAGGAACACGGGGAGACCGCGCCGGAATCGGACGTACATGACGAACAGCATGTCGAAGATCGGCACGCCCAGGACGATCACAGGCGCGACCGCGGCGGCGAGGTTCCGGCGCGTGTAGGAGTTGTTCATCGACAGCGCCCCCAGCATCAGCCCCACGAACATGCTCCCGGTGTCCCCCATGTAGATCCGGGCCGGCTCAACGTTGTAACGAAGGAAGCCGCACAGCGAGCCGCACAGGGCCGCCAGCAGGACGGCATACGTCTGGCGGCCGTTGACCGCCGCGATCAGGAACAGGATGAACGACGCGGCCGCCGCGACACCGGCCGCCAGGCCGTCCATGATGTCGATGAGATTGAAGGCGTTGGTGATCCCGAGAAGCCAGAGGAACGACAGCACGATCGCCAGGGGCGGCCACAGGAACCCGAGCTTGATGTACACCGAGGCGTTGATCAGCGTGAGCACCGCGACCACCTGCCCGGCCAGCTTGATCCCGGGCGTCAGGACACCCAGGTCGTCGACGAGCCCCAGGATCAGGACGATGGCGCCGGCCAGGAGCATTCCGAGCACCTCGGTCGAATCGAATCGCCTGGTCGCGGTCAGCGCCAGGAGGAACGACAGGAAGATCGCCAGCCCGCCCAGGTACGGAACCGGTTGCGCCTGTGTCTTCAGCCGCCCGTCCGGCCGGTCGACGATCCCGAAGCGCAGCGCCGCCGCCCTCATCAGGGGAGTTGTATAGAGGGAAATCACCAGGGCCAGCGCGAACGCCAGGCCGCAGCCGAGGAGCCACCCGGTCACAGGGCACCCCGCCGTCCCGCGGCCGTGCCGCTGTCGTGACCGGCCCGGTCCCGGTCCAGGAGCTCCCGGTACAGGTCTTCGATCTCCCGCACCAGTCTCTCGATTCCGAACTCGGCGCGGGCCCTGTCGATTCCGGCCCGCCCCATCTGCGCGGCGCGTACGCGATCCCCGAGAATCGAGGCACATGCGGATGCCAGCGCCTGCGCATCACCGGGCGGCACCAGAAGACCGGTCACGCCGTCCACGACCGCCTCGGGGACGCCGCCCACCCGGCTGGCGACGACCGGCGTGCCCACCGCCATCGCCTCCGCCAGCGTCAGCCCGAACCCCTCCCACAGGGACGGCTGCACCAGCAGGTCGAAGGCGCGCATGATCTCGGGGACGTCCCGGCGCAACCCGGGGAACACGGTGCAGTGACTCACCCCTTCGCGCGCGGCGAGCGCCTCGAGGGAGGGGCGCGCCGGTCCCTCGCCGACGATCGCGAAACGGACGCGCGGCAGCTCGCGCGACAGCAGGCGTGCCGCCTTGAGGAAGACGGCCAGCCCCTTCTTGGGCTCGATGAGCCTTCCGAGCGTGCCGATCAGGAGATCGTCGGCGGAGGCCCCCAGCTCCCGGCGCACACGCTCGCGGACGGCCTGCTCGGGAATGGAGTCCGGCAGCTCGATGGCGTTGCGGAGCGTGCGCACCAGGCCGGACCTCAGTCCGAACGTCTCGATCGCCTCGCGCCGCACCGACTCGGAGCAGGTCGTGATCGCATCCGACATCGGAGCCGTCAGACGCTCGGCGAGGCGCTGGTGCCAGCGCATCCAGGAAAACGTGTCGTGGTGCGCCGTGACGATCACCGGGACCGAGGCGAGACGTCCGACGACGCGCGCCACGAGATTGGCCCAGTACAGATGGCTCCGGAGAATCTGGATCCGCTCGCGCCTCAGGATCGAAAGCAGCCGCCCGAAGACCCGCAGGTCCCAGACTCCCTTCGCGCCGAGCGCCATCGCCCGCACGCCGCGCGCGTCTAGCTCGTCGCCGAGGATTCCCCATCCCTTCAGGCAGGCGACGGTCACCTCGAAGCCGTCGCGCTGAAGGCGCGGCGCCGTGGTCAGGATCAGCTGCTCCGCTCCGCCGACCGTGAACCCCACCGTCAGGATCAGCACGCGCGGCCGGCCGGCGTGGTGGGCCGGCGCCGGGCGCGCGGCGGCCGCCACCCCGGGACCGGGGGCCTGCGGCGCTTGCAGGGGAAGCGTCGCGCTCATCGCGGCCTCGCCAGGATGTCGCGGTACAGGTCGTCCACGCGCTGCGCGACCCGCGACAGGGAATATCTCTCGCGGGCGCGGTTCGCCGCGGACTCACCGAGCCGCCGCGCCCCCTCCGTATCCCCCAGAAGCCGCACGACCGCCCCGGCGAGGGCCGCGGGGTCCTGCGGCTGTACGAGGATGCCGGTGTGGCCGTCCTCGATCACTTCCGGTATCCCGCCGACCCGGCTGGCGACGACGGGCAGCCCCGCCGCCATGGCTTCGAGCAGGCTCAAACCGAACCCTTCGTAGATCGACGGCTGCACGAACAGGTCGAGCGCCGCGAGCACCATCGGCACGTCGCGGCGAAATCCGAGAAAAACGACCCGGTCTCCGATTCCCAGCCGGCGCGACTCCTCCTCGAGGGCCGCTCGTGAGGGTCCCTCCCCGGCGATGACGCAGGCCGCCCGCGGGAACGCCGCGAGAATCGCCGGCAGGGCCTGCATCAGAAAACCCTGCCCCTTCTCGGGAGACAGTCGCCCGACCGCGCCGATCAGCGGGCCGTGCGAGGGGAGGCCCAGGGCGCGCCGCGCTTCCCCCCGCGTCGCGGGGTGGGGCGTCGCCTCGATACCATGGCCGATCACGACCATCTTGCGCCTCGGCAGGCGCTCCACCTTCTCGAGAAAGGCACGCAGCCCCTCGGACACAACGATGACCGCGTCGTCCATCTCGTACGCCAGCCGCTCGAGAAGGAGGAAGGGGTAGCGCTTCCAGGTGCGACGGGTCCGGAACTCGTCCGGGGCGTGTTTGGTCGCCACGACACCGCGCGCACCGCCGAGACGACCGGCCAGGGCCCCGTAGAAGTCCGCCAGATCCAGGTGGGTATGCACGATGTCGATGCGCTCCCGGGCCACGTACCGCCGCAACCGGAGCAGGCAGCCGGGATCGAACTTGCCACGCATCCCGAACCGCACCACCTCGACTCCCGCCGCCCTGAACTCGTCCGCCAGGAGCGGTTCTCCGCGGAGGCAGGCCACGCGCACGAGATATCGGGTCGTGTCGAGGGCCGCCACCAGCCGCAAGACGGAAATTTCCGAGCCGCCGGGAAGGAGCGTCGCCAGGACATGCAGGACCCGGACACGGACATCGCGGTCTCCCCGCGCGGCCGGGGAGTCGAGTGTCGGGCTCCTCCCGGCTTCGGCCCTCCGCAGCGTGGCGATCACGCCACCCCTCCCGCGGCCCGGGCCACAGGTCGCCCGGTCAGGGAGGCGAGCGCGCCCTCCAGGATCTCGAAGCGTCCGTCCCAGCTGTTGCGTCGGGCGTACGCCACGCGCTCGGCCCGCGCCTGCTCGCCGCGCGGGCCCTGGTCCTCTGCGAGGGCCTGCTGGAGGGCGCGCGCGAAATCCTCCCCCGTCTTCGCCAGACGGAGCGGCGCCCCCATGGCGGCCGTCTCCTCCATCGGTGTCGCGACCACGGGCAGCGCCGCGGCGCAGTACTCGTACACCTTGAGAGGGTGGATGGAATGCGTCAGGTCGTTCAGCGCGAAGGGGACGATCCCCGCGTCGGACGCCTTCAGGTACGCCGGCAGATCCGCATACGGGCGGGGCCCGAGAAGACGCACGTTCGAGAGGGCCCGCAGAGGGGACAGGTCGGCCCGCTGCGGGCCGATGAGCAGGAACGTCCACCCCGGCAGGCGGCGCGCCGTGTCCACGAGGAGAGCCACGTCGAACCAGCCATCGATCGCCCCCGCGTAGACGGCGCGCGGTCGCGCGGCGGTCCGGATGTCCTCCGGCTCGGCGCCGCCGGCCACGAACGGCCCGGGATCGCAGGCGTTGGGCAGATGGAGGACGCGCCGCGCTCCCTTCTCGCGGGCCCGGGCCACCAGCCGCCGGGCCGTCGCCACGACCAGGTCGGCGCGGCGGCAGATCTCCGTCTCGAGAATCGGGAAGCTCCGCGGCGTGTCCGGAAACGCCGCGGTGTCGTCGCTCATTCGATAGACGGCCGCCGTGTGCGGCACTTCGTCGAGGAGCGCCAGGAACGGGCTGCCGGTCGACATCCACAGGAGATCGACCCGCTCGAATCCGGCGCGGGCCAGGACCTTCCTGAGCCTCGGCACGGTGGCCCGCAGAGTCAGGCGGTGCATGAGCGGGCGATCGAAGAGGGGATAGGGTCTGTACGGCAGGAGCGTCATCGGTGCGTAGGCGAACAGGCGTCCCTTCTGAAGCGACTCCCCGCCCCGCCGGTAGAGGCGCAGACGTCTTCGGGTCTCGTCGTTCCGCTTGACGAGGTTCACGGGCGACACGGGGCCGACGCACCAGGCGACGCGATCACCCCGGCGCACGAATCGCTCGGCGTAGTGGTGCCCGCCGACCCGGATCGGAGCGCCCGGCGCGAACGACTCCCACATCAGGACGTTCATGTCTGACCCCGCACGGCCCGTCCGAGCGCGAAGGTGGCGCGCATGGCGGCCCCGATCTCCTCGAGACCGATCACCTCGTGGGGCTGGCCCAGGAGCGCCCGGCCGATCTGCTCCCACTGCCGGGCGAACCCCTTGTCCTGCCGGCCCAGGTCGAGCGAGCCGCCGGGCTTGCCTGCGACCTCGAGCCGCGTGAAGTCGTCCAGGACGATCGCGGCGCCGCCCTTGAAGATCTCCAGGCGCTCCTTCGGGAGACCCGCGTCCCCCAGGCCCGTGTAGGCCAGGACGGCGCGCGAGCCGCCGGGGAGATCGAGAAGCGCCGCGAACGAATCCCCCTGCACCACGAGGGCGCCGTCCGAGGGCAGCGCCGTCGCCTGGATTTCGAGCACCGGACCGCCGCCGGTGAGATGCAGGATCAGGTCGAGGAAATGGCAGCACTCCCCGAGGATCCGCCCGCCCCCCTGCGCGGGGTCGTTGACCCAGTGATCGGGCGGCAGCGCCAGGGCGTTGACCCTGTACACGAGGAAGGTGGGGCCGGGGAGCCGCGACAGGATCTCGTCCGCCCGCTTCACCAGCGGGCTGTACCGTCGGTTGAATCCCACGGCCAGAAGACGCCGCGTCCGGCGCGCCTCCTCCAGGATCGGTTCGATCTCCGCCTCATCGAGACAGAGCGGCTTCTCCACCAGGACGTGTCTTCCGGCTCGCAGCGCCTGGAGCGTCTGGGACGCGTGCAGGTGGTGCCGAGTCCCGACCAGCACCAGGTCGATCGTGTCGTCCCGCAGCATCTCCTGAAGGTCGGTCGTGGCGAGCGCCATTCCGAAGCGGCGCGCGGTCTGCCGCGCGTTGAGCGGCGATGCCGTGGCGACGCCGCGCAGCCGGAGCCCCGGCGCCCGTTTCAGGAGCGGCAGGTGAACCGATTTCACGAAGCCGCCGGCGCCGCAGATCCCGACCCCGGCCTCCGACCTTCCGGCGGGAAGCGGGTCGAACGCCGCCGGCGCGGCGCTGTATCTGGACGAACGGGACACGGGCGCCGGCGCACCGGCGGCCCGGGAACCGGGCTCCGCACGGGCGCCCGCCGCCTCGCCGCCCGCCTCCCCCGCTCCGGCCGCCGCGGCATAACGCAGGAGGACGCCGATCGGCCTGCCCGCGGGAGCGTCCCTATCGATCTCCTCGTACGCGGCGGCCGCCTCCTGCAGCGGGAAGACGCGGTCGATGAGCGGACGCACCGCCACACGGCCGTCGCGCACCAGGTCGAGGAAGGCGATCATGTTGCGGTTGAGCGTGAACCGGACGTACGGCGCCGGGTAGTCGGTCCCCTTGTCCTCGTAGGACGGATCGTACCGGCCCGGACCGTACGAGGTGCTGATGAGCAGGTCGAGCTCCTTCTCGTACATCAGGGACCGATCCAGATCCAGGCGGACGTCACCGACGATCACCACCCGTCCTTTCCTCCTCGCGAGGCGCATCGCCAGGTTGGCCGTCTCCGGGGCGCTCGAGTGCGCGCAGACCAGGACGGCGTCGGCGAGAAGACCGCGGCTCGCCCGCGCCACCTCGTCGGTCGGGTCGCGAGCCGCGAAGTCGTACGCCTCGAATCCCAGCGAGCGGCCGCGCGCCGCGCGGGCGGGATCCGGATCGAACGCGACGACCCGCGCCCCGGCGGCCCGGAGGATCTGGGCGGTCAGGAGTCCGATGAGCCCGATCCCCAGAACCACGGCGCACTCGCCGATCTGAATCCCCGAGCGCCGCACCCCCTGAAGCGCTATCGATCCCAGCGTGGTGAACGCCGCTTCGTCGAGCGGCACCTCTTCGGGCACGCTCACCGCCAGATTGCGCGGCACGCAGATCCACTCGGCGTGCGATGCGCGTCCCGCCCCGGCGCAGGCCAGGCGGGTTCCGGGCGGGAGATCGAGGACCCCGGGTCCCGCCTCGTGCACGATGCCGCTGGCGGAATAGCCGGGGGCGATCTCCTCCCCTTCCCCCGCCGCGCGCACCCTGTCCCACACCGCGGCCGCCCCCTCGCGACGCAAAAGCTCGATGGCCCGGGCGAAGGTGGACGGATCGGCGGCGCGCTCCAGGAGCGTCGACGCCTCGCCCGAGCGCAGGGCGGCCCGCTCCGTGCCGGCGCTCAGGACGGACCACGCCGTCCTGACCAGGACCGTGCCCGGCCCGGCGGAGGGGACGGGAACCTCCTCGACCACCGCCCTCCCGCGCCTCAGCAGGACCTGCCTCACGGACGCTCCTTTTCGCCGGCGCGGTCGCGACGGCGCGCCTCCAGGCTGAACCGACCGATGATCGGAAGCTCTCCGGTCCAGTCGTAGCGAACGACGGGCGCCCGCTCCAGCCGCCCGTACCCGGCCGAGAACAGCCCTTCCTCGAGATGCGCGCGCGCCCCCTCGGGGAGGGCGATCGGCGCGAGCTCGAGCTCGACCTCGTCCGCGACGAAGCGTTCCGGCGGCCCGGACGGCGGGAATGCGGGGTTGAACTGAGGCGCCAGATGGAAGAACCACTCGATGCGGTGTTTCGATCGTCCCTCCAGGCGATCCTCGATGACGAACCGGCGCGTCCTCTTGTTGAGGAGCACGATGCGACGATGCACCACAGGATCCGGGAGACGGGTGTACCCGTGGTGCAGGGCGTCGACCAGGTCGAAACCGGCGCGCGACTCGAAGCGGAGCACGCGCGGACGGTCGGTGCCCGGCAGCACGAAGGGCGTCTTCGGGATGGGATTGATCTCCTCGCCGTCGACGCGAACGGTGTTGTGGAACGAGGTCGAGCGGAACCGGTCCCGCAGGACGAGATCCGGAGTGTAGGTGCCGGTGCCGGGGTCCACGATCAGGTCGCGTCCGAAGGCCTGGATCTCGACCGCCAGGGTGTCGTTGTGTGCGTGCGTCCCCTGCCCTTCCAGGCCTACCGGCCCGGCGTCGAGGAACGCGTACAGATCGTCGTGGCGCAGCACGACGGTCCCGGCCGACTGGAAGTGGCGCCCGGTGACGGTCACGCGCGAAGCCCGGCTCCGCCTTTCGAGACGGCGCGCGCAGTCCTCCCCGAAGAGCCAGAACGCCTCCTCCCAGCGGTCACCCGCCAGGCTGAACAGGGCGTCATCGTCGAAGACGCACCCGGCGACCGCGAGGAGGTGCCGGTGATCGCGCCGGTCGGCATCGTGGTCCCCGAGAATCTGCAGCCGGCCGTCGTCGTTGTCGCCGATCTGCGGCGCCCGCCCGTCCGGCTTGGTGTAGTGCGCGATGTACTCCACCATGCGGCGCACCCGCGCGCGCATCGCCGGCAGCCGGAAGCCGGCCCGTTCGAGGAGCAGCAGGGACGTCAGCGCCATCTCGGTCATGAGCCTGTGATACGCGGTCGAGGCCTCGAAATCGACTCCGTCCGGCAGCGTCTGCCGCTCGTTCTCGCGCGCGATTTCCGTCACGGCCATGCCCTTCCAGTCGTCCGCCTCGGGGGCGCCGCGGAACAGGGTGCCGAGGAACAGGAGCCCGACCAGGTCGGCGAAGTAGTGGTTCGAGGTGACCGGATGCCCGTTCTCGAGATTGGCGGCGATGAAACGTCCGTGGACGAACAGCGAGCGCAGGAACAGGGACGCGAACGGACGGTCCCCCAGGATCTCCGGGCGGAACAGGACCCAGGCCCAGACCCAGTTCACCGCGCGGATGGCGACATCCATGGTGCAGGTCCAGTTGACCCCCCGACCCGGGCGGTTCTCCGCGATCCAATCGACCACCTCGCCCCGGAACTCCTCGTAGTACTGTCTGTTTCCCGAGAGCCAGAGCGCCTGGCCCAGGAGCGGCAGGTGCTGGAATCGCGACAGCTCCCACGGAACCTTGACGTCGGCCCCCTGTCCGAAGCTCTGCTCCAGCCCGGCACGCAGGTCCTCGAAGTAGGCGCGTTTGTCCCACGACCGTCCCGACTTGAAATCCGCGTGCCAGGGCAGCCGGGGCCCGAGGTCTCTAGCACCCGAGCCCAGAAGCGTAAACCGGTGCGCCCGGGCCGCGTCGGCCTCCCGGAGGATGCGGTCCCGCCTCCCCCCGCCCTCGTTCGCGAAGAACGAGGCCGCGTAAGGACGCGGGAGATCGACGACCGGCAGGCTTCCACTGTCGCGCGCGGCGGCGGCCAGGAATTCGTCGAACGTGCCGAACCTCCCCCCCAGGTCCCCCAGGAGACCGTTCTCCGAGGGCGTGGACAGCCGGGCCGTGTCACGGAAGCGGCGCACCGCCCGCCCGACGCACCGGCGCAGGTCGCGCGCCGCCTCGAACGGAGCGCTGAGAGCCCGGCTCAGCTCCATGCGACGAGCCCCATGGTCTTGAGCCTCGCGGCCAGGACGGCGGCGCGCGCCCGCCAGGTGTGCCGTTCGACCGCCCGGATCCGGGCCGAAGCACCGAGGGACGCCCGCAGAGGGGCGTCGTCGATGAGACGAACGACGGCCCTCGCCAGCGCCTCCTCGTCGGCGGGCGGGACGAGGAGAGCGGTCCGTCCGTCGTCCAGGACCTCCGCGATCTGCTCCAGCCGGCTCGCGACGATCGGTTTTCCCATGGCCATGTACTCGAACAGCTTGGTCGGCGATCCGAAGAAGCGACTGCCGTCGGCGTTCGGCACGTGCGGCGCCACCAGGATATCCATCGCGGCGAGGTGCCGCGGTCCCTCCTCCTGGGGCACGAGACCGGTGAAGACCGCCCGGGCGGACAGACCGCTCCGCTTCAGGAACGTCTCGCACGCCACCCGCTGCGGCCCGTCGCCGACAAACAGGAAGAAAGCCTGCGCGCGCTCCGCCAGCACGCGCGCCGCGGCCCGCGCCAGGACCGGGGCCCCGTGCCACGCCTCGAACGTCCCGATGAAGCCGACGACCACCCCGTCCGGGACACCGTGCCGCTGCCGCTCTTTCCTCCCGTCGATGTCGGGGCGGTAGCGCTCGACGTCGACGCCGTTCGGCAGGACGACGACGCGATCCGCCGCGACACCACGCGCCAGGAGTCCGTCCCGGAGCGGCTCCGACACGACCGAGACGAGGTCGGCGTGACGCAGGTTGACCTCCTCGATCCTCTCGAACAGCCGGCGGTGTCGGAGCGGCCGGCCCCAGTGATCGGCGATCCAGACCTCCGATCCGTTGTATTCCAGGACCAGCGGCAGTCCGATGGTCCTCGACAGGGCGACCCCCGCGTGGCTGGCCGGGTCGAACCGCTGGTACAGCAGTCCGGCCGGGCGCCGCGCCAGGAACGCCGCGGCCCCGGTCTCGAAGACCAGGGAGTGCGCCACCGCCGGAAGCTCGCGGCGGGCGGCGTAGAGACGGCGCGGCGGCACGACGTGGATTTCGTGGCGGGCCGGGTCGATCGCCGCCGGCCGGGTGGTGGCGACGAAGTCGACGTCGCACCCCAGGGCGCGGAGCCCCGAGGCGACCCCCTCGGTGTGCCCGACCGAGCCCCCCGCCGCGACACCGCTCCACAGATCGGTGCGCAGGTAGCAGACGCGCCTCGAGGCCGCGGGGCGGGGCGCGTGCCGCGCCGCGCGCAGGAGCCGGCGCAGCCGGAACCCGGTGCGCAGGAGGGCCACGGAGGTGGCGGCGCAGCCGGCGAGGAGGAACGGCACGTCCCGGACGAGAAAGCGTCCTGCCGAGACGTCCAGCGCGCGCCCGCTCCTGTCGACGAGCCGGCGCCGCGCCGCCAGGGGCAGCGCCAGGAGGGCCTGCAGTCTCCCGATCGATTCGTGGGTGTCGATATCGTCGACCAGGATCACGATCTCGTCGGCCCCGAGAGCCCTGAGAAACCTCGCCAGGGCGACGGGACCGAGAGTGCTGATGTCCTCCCGGCGCACGGGCAGGACGGCGCGCCCGGGAAGCAGCGTCTCGAGCGCGCGCTCGGTCCCCGGGACGTCCCGCACCAGGAGCAGGACGGCGGCGCGCGTGACGCCGGTCCGCGCGCGAGTCACAGGTGTCTCCTCGATCACCCGTTTCAGGACGGAGGGCATCACGCAGCCTCCCGCGCGATCCAGTGGTCGTACCACCGGCTGAGGTTGTACAGCGTCCAGAGGTGCCACGAGTGGTCCCGTGCCGAGGCCCGATGGGCCAGGAACAGCCGCTCCACGTGGTCGTAGTCCAGGAGGTTCTCCTGCCGCATCCGCGAATGCATCACGGCCGAGAAGGCCTCGCCGTAGAGCTCGCCGCGCAGCCACTCCTTGACCGGCGCGCCGAACCCCTGTTTCGGGCGGTGGATGATCTCGTCCGGCAGGATCCCGGTCATCGCCTTCTTCAGGAGATACTTCGTCTGTCCTCCGCGGATCTTGAGGTCGGTCGGAAGGCGCATGGTGAACTCCACCAGCGCGTGATCCAGGAACGGCACGCGCGCCTCCACCGACGAGGCCATGGTGATCTTGTCGACCCGCATGAGCAGGAGCTCCGCCAGGCGATTGTGCAGCTCGAGATAGATCATGCGCTTCCCGAAGTCGTCGTCGCCGAGGCGCTCACGGGCGCGCCGGTCGATCTCGAGCACGATATCGTGAGAGTTCAGGCCGTCGATCCGCAGACGGGCGTCGCGGGACAGGAGACGGCGCTTCTCGGCCTCGCGCCACGCGATCGCCCCGCCCCAGAAGAACGTCTCTTCGCGCGCCGCCGAGCGCAGCAGATCGAGACGCTCGCCCCCCCGTCGCAGGAGGAAGGCCAGGCCGCGGGCGGCATCGTAGATCGCACCGCGGACGTTGCGCGGCAGGCGCATCAGCGGTCTGAAGTAGCGCGCGTGGTTCCTGTACGAGCGCATGTAATGCTCGTAACCGAAGAACTGCTCGTCGCTCCCCTCCCCGACCTGCACCACGATGGTGCCGGTCCGCCGAGCCAGGCGCGCCACGTAGTGCAAAGGGACGCACACCCAGTCCGCGATCGGCTCGTCCTGGTGGAAGATGAGCTCGGGCATGAAATCGAGCAGGTCGCGCGATCCGATCTCCACTTCGTGGTGGTCGGTCTTGAACAGCTTCGCGACCTTGCGCGCATAGTCGAACTCGTTGTACGTCGGCTGATCCTTGAAGCCGACGGAGAACGTGCGCACCGGGCGATCCATCACGCGCGCCATGAGCGCCACGTTGGCCGAAGAATCGAGCCCGCCCGACAGGAACACGCCGAACGGCACATCGGCCATCATGCGCTTCTCCACCGCCCGGGCGAGCAGGTCGCGGATGCGCGCCGCGGCGAACTCCCCGTCCTCGTAGGGCGCCCCTTGCTCCGGCGGGACCTCGAGCGGGTCCCAGAAAGTCTCCGAGCGGATTCCTCCCTCCCGATCGATCGTCACGCACGTGGCCGGGGGGATCTTGTGAATCCCCTGGAACAGCGTGCGCGGCGCCGGCGCGGCGATGAACGTCAGGTAGTGGTAGAAAGCGGCGAGGTCGATCCGACGCGACACACGCTGGTGGGTCAGGATCGCCTTGATCTCCGAGCCGAACAGGACCGTTCCGGGGAGGACGGCGTAGTAGAGCGGCTTGATCCCGACCCGGTCGCGCACCAGGAGGAGCTCCCCCTTGCGCGCGTCCCACAGACCGATGGCGAACATCCCCTCCAGGCGGCGCACGAAGCCGGGTCCCTCCTCCTCGTAGAGGTGTACGAGGGTCTCGGTGTCGGTGCGCGACCGGTAGGTGTGGCCCTTCTTCTCGACCTCGGCACGGAGCACGGCGTGGTTGTAAATCTCGCCGTTGAAGGTGATCCAGACGGTGCCGTCCTCGTTCGACATCGGCTGCCGGCCGGCCGGCGACAGGTCCACGATCGAAAGACGCCTGTGACCGAGACCGACGCGGCCATCCGGCGAGATGTAGATGCCGGCGTCGTCAGGACCGCGGTGCGTCATGGTGTCCCGCATCCGGATGAGAGCCGCCTCCTCGACCTTCCGCGCGTTCGCGCCGAACTCAAAGACCCCGCAGATGCCGCACACCGCCCGACTCCGTCATCTCAAACCCTGTAAACAACTTGTGGAAGGTCAATATAGTGCCCGGCCGGTGGCTCGTCCACATTTTGACAGGGCCCGGCGGGCGTCTCAGGAGCGCGTCGCCGGGGAATCCCCCGCGCCCAGGGAGGCGGCCAGGCGTTCCCGCTCGCTCCGGGCATCCATGGTGATGTCACGGGCGTATCCACTGTCCGGCTCGTAGCTGCGCAGCCTCCCAAGGGTCTGCTCCGCGACCTCGAGGGAGGCACGCGCCTCGTCACGGCGCCCGGCATCCAACAGGATGGATGCCTCGAGCACCCGCGCGCGCACGAAGCTCGGCTCCAGGACCAGCGCCTCGCGGAGGACCCCGAGCGCGTCATCCGGCCGCTTCAGATCGACGTAATGGGCCGCGAGCTCCAGTCGGGGACGCGGATCGAGCGGCGTCAGGCGGACCGCCTCCTGGTAGAGCGCCAGGGCCCTCGACGCGGCGGTCGCGTCGTCGAACAGGCTGGCGGCGGCGCGCGCCTCCAGCCGCGCCAGGTGGAGCGGGAAGCGGTAGTCGATCGGCTTGAGACGGCGTGCCTCGAGAAGATTGAAGGCGGCGCGCGCGTATCCATCCGGCGTGAGCGGACCGGAGTTGAGAATCGCCATCGCGAGATCGTTCCGGTAGTCCGGGTGGTAAGGGTTGTGACGGGCGGCGCGCTCCATGTAGAAGACCCCCTCCCGCCCGAGGCGAAGGGCGGCCGAAGCCTCCGCATCGGCCCGGTAGGGCAGCAGAACCGCGACCACGAACAGGTAGACCACGAGCGTCACCCCGACGAACCGCGCCGGGCGCAGGCGGCGCGCGCCGGCGATCCCTGCCGGCGCGAGGTCCGGCGGTCCGGGTCCCCGTCGTCGGCGCGCCAGGGCCCCGCCCAGGAGAAGGGCCGGCACGAGTGTGAGGGCGGGACGGACGGCGAGGTCCTCCACGCACCCCTGGACCAGGAGCGCGAGGAAGCCCAGGCCGACCCCGAAGACTCCATCCTGATCCCAGGGGGCGCGCAGGCACAGCAGAGTCGCGCCGACGATCGCCCCCAGGATCAGCGCAGCGGCCGGGATCCCCGTTTCCGCCGCAAGGGTGAGGCCGGCGCTGTGCGCCCCCTGGAAATTGCGGCCGTAGCGCACCGGGCCGATGTCCGCCGGGAAATTGAACAGCGGCGACACGTGCGGGAACATCCCCGGGCCGAACCCCAGGAGGGGCCGCTCGGCGATCATCCCGGCCGAGGCCTTCCAGATCGACAGGCGCGTGTAGCGGTAGGGATCGACGGCGCGCGAGAAGCGGGCGCCCAGCACGAGGGCCGCGCCCAGGGCGCACGCCAGGATGAGACCCACGGCGACTTTCCGGGTGTGGGGAGGCAGAGCGTGACGTCGAAGCACTCCGAGCACGATGAGGCTGACGAAGAACCCGGCGAGCGCTCCCCGCGACTCCAGGAGGAAAATCGCCACGACGTGCATCCCCCCCAAAGCACCCCACGCCGCCCGGATCCGCGGCGGAGCGGGACGCAGGACCCCGACCAGAATCAGGAAGAGTCCGAGGTTCAGGAAGGCCGCCAGGTGGTTCGGGTTCACGAACGACGAACCGGCGGCCGCGGCCCTCCCGCCGGGATAGCGCGCGATGGCCAGAAGAGCCTGGAGAGAAGTCGAGGCGACGACGGCGCGGACCAGCCATCCGAGATCGCGATCGTCCGAGACCGCGAGCGCCGCCGCCGCGAACAGGAGGAAGGGAACGACGATGTCCCAGGCCGCCAGCGCCGCCGCCAGAGGGTAGGCGGCGCGCAGCGCGGAGAGGAGGGCGAGTCCGAGACCCGCCACGGCCACGACCCCAAGACCTCGAAGCGGACCGGCGAGGAGCGGAGCCGGACGCGGACCCCGCGCCCGGGGAGATGTCCAGGCGAGGACCACGCACGCCAGGGACAGGGTGTGCAGCACGAAGAGCGCCAGGGGCGCGCGTCCCCCTTCACCGAACGGGGCGAGCATGACGATCGCGGCGGCGGGGAGAAGGGGCACGAGACGCCTCACGGTTCGCTTCTCCTGCAGGGGACCGCCTCCGGGAGACTGTAGTCCTGCTTGAGCGGGAACAGGACGTGCGCGATCCACTGTTCGCGGTAGGCGGCTCCGGTCTCGCGGTACGACCTCATGTAGAGCGACAGATCGTAGTGCAGGATCGCCGACTCGGGATCGAGGCGGACGGCGCTCTCCGCCTGGCTCCTTCCCTCCCGGCTCAGGACGCCGTCGCTCATGCCGTGCGCCAGGACCCATTCCGCCACGAAGGCGCGCGGCGCTGGATCCGATGGTCGCACCCGGGCGGCCCGCCGGGCCAGCGACAGGGCCTCCCGGTCGCTCCCCTCGACGGCCGCGACGCGCGCCCGGTCGATCAGGTCCGTCGCGAGCGCGGTGACGACAGAGTGTCCCACGAAGCCGATCAGCGCCATCCCCAGAAGGAAGGCCCGCAGCCCCACCGCGGGCCCTGCGCCCCGCACGGTCCGGGCGGACGGCGCGGACGGGGCGCGCGATCCACAGGCCAGACCGACCAGAAGCGCCCCCGGGATGGCGACGCTCGGCAGGAACGCCGTGAAGTCCATCAGGTTGTGGACCAGGAATGAGGCCGCGGCCGCCGCGTACGGCAGCTCGCCGGCGCGCCCGCGCCAGGACTCCCGCAGCCTCCGCGCGAAGGCCAGCAGGACGCCCAGCATCGGCACGATCGCCCAGACGCCCCAGCCGGCGATCACTTGAAGATACGAGTTGTGCGCGTACCGCGTCTCGTTCATGCCCGGGCGCATATAGCGCGGGTAGAAGGTTCCGAACGAACCGGGGCCCGTTCCGAACACAGGATGGTCGCGGATCATCCCGGCGGCCGCCCGCCAGTTCCCGGCCCGCAGAAGGAACGGATCGCCTCCGGGCGCGCCGAACTCCTGGCTGCGGGCGCGCAGGAAGTGGACGCCGACTGCGAGCACCACCAGCGCGACCGCGGCGAGGAGAACGAGGCGCCGTCGTGCGGCGAGGAACGGGAGGGACAGCGACAAGGAGACGGCGGTCGCCGCGAGCCCGCCGATCGATCGGGTCAGGAAGAGTGCGTACGCCTGAAGAAGAGCGGCGGCGACCAGGACGCCCCGCATCCCGCGTCCGCTGAGGGAGCGCCTCCCCAGAAGGGTCAGGGGCAACGTCAGCGCGAAGAATCCTCCGAGCGCCGCGGGAAGCGTGAACGGTCCGGCCGGCCTCCCGTCCCGCAGGCGCGCCAGGACGTACGGTGAAACCGGAGCGGTCCCCTCGAGCAGACTCTGCAGTTCCTGACGATACGTGATGTGGGCCTGCAGCACGGCCAGAACGGCGGCGATGCATCCGAGGGCCACGAGAACCCCCGCGACCACCTCGCGCCCGCGCCGATCGGAGGCGATCGCCTGCCCCAGAACAGCCGCGAGCACGACGGTCGCGACCAGGGCGGCCTCGTCGAAGGCGCGCGCCCGGCAGGAGGACAGGAGGAGACTCGCAAAGGCGAGCGGCAGCAGCCCCGCCGTCCACGCGGGCAGCGGCGGCACCCCGTCCGCCGAACGCCAGGCCAGCCAGCCTGCGGCGGCCAGCAGGATCGCGCAGACGGCCCCGGACCACGCGTAGGTCTCCGGGGGACGCAGCACCGCCGGCACCAGGAGCGCCACCGCGAGCGCCGGCATCAGGATGTGAGTCCGGGTCAAGTGCTGTGCGTCCATGTCCCGCTGGAAAAAAAACGGGCGGCGCCGCGAGGCGCCGCCCGTGTCGTCTTCAACCCAGGGAGAACTAGGTCTGGGTACCCTGCGGCCACTGGAAGAACTGGCCGTTGGCAAACAGGATGTCGCAGTTGAAGTCGGTCGTCTGACCTCCGGTCTGCGTACCCTGCACGCCGTCCTTCGCCGGGCTGGTGATCGTGTACTGTGTCCCGCCCGCCACCGAGTCGCAGTCCCAGGCGTTGTTCCAGCCGTCCGTCGTCGGCACCGTCTTGATGTAGATCGGCGAGACGTAGGTGCTGATGCCCGAGGCCGGGACGCTGGACATGCCCTTCGGGTAGAAATTGTTGTCCACCGCGTAGGACTCGACCGCCGTTCCGATGGACCGCATGTCGGCCATCGTCCTCTTCTGCTTGCCCCTGTCGATCGCGTTCAGCAGGTTCGGGATTGCTATGGCGGCGATGATCCCGATGATGGCCACGACGATCAGGAGCTCGATCAGTGTGAAGCCTTTGTCCTTGCGCATTCGGGTAACCCCCTTTCGGCAATCCACTGTGAGCAAGCCGGATGCCACCCAAAAGCGCCTCCGTAAGGACCGGCGCAAGTGCCTGAGTCACGCCCATTTGCCTTTCCGATCCCGAATCCGTAGCGGTCCCGCGGTCCGGGAATACGCCCGATAGTAACAAGTTTCGTCAGGTCGGGGGACGCCGGCTGACACTGCGCGTCACCGGTCGACCGAACCCTTGTCCGGAGACGCGTCAAGGCGGCCCGCCAGGCGATTGAACCTCGACAGAAGCGATCGCGCCAGGACACAGCCGGGATCGTCCCGCACCTTTCTCTCCAGCTCACCGAGGATCGGTGCGACGGGCAGGTGCCCGGTCATGACTCCGGCGTACAGGTAGCGCCAGTCCTCGGGATGCACCGCCCGGTACTCGTGGCGGGCGATCACGGCGGCGTTCTCGTCCGACCGCCGGACCACGATCATCGCGTCGTCGTCCCAGTAGACGAGCGCCCAGGCCTCCCTGGGAAAGTGGTTGACCGAGAAGGCCCGCTCCACGACTCCCGCCGGCCGGCCGTCGGGCCCCGGACGGATCACCTTTTCGAGCGCCGGACTGTAGCGCAGGAAGGCGGCGTCGATGCGGTGCCGCTCGAGGAACGTCTCCCACGTCCGGGAATCTCCGAGCGACAGGAACACCTCCCGCAGGAGCGCGGGATAGATCTCGTTCCGCCCGTCGATGAACACCTTGTGTCCTGGGAAACGCCTCCAGATGAGATACCCTCCGAAGCGGACATCGTTGTACAGACGCCGGCCGATTCCCTCCCGCTCGACGAAATCGACGGCCGGCCGCGGCTCATTGCCGGGAGCAGGGCCGAGGCCCCAGGCGAAGGCGGGGGAAAGAACGGACAGCATCGGCACGGCGCAGAACAGGACGACGCCGGCGATCACGAAACCGGGTCGCACGCCGCCGGGAGCGGCGGGAAGCGCCCGTCTCCATCGGCGCTCGAAGGCCAAAGCGATCGCGCGGGCAGGACGGGCGAGGCCGAAGGGCAGGAGCACGAAGAACAGGCCGATGTTCCGCAGATGCGCCGCGGCGAGTATCGCGGCGATGAACAGAGCGGGCGTCGCGATCGGATCGAACCGCCGCCAGCCGGCGAGGACCACGACCGAAGCCGCGGCCGCGGCCAGCCAGAACAGCGGGAAGTCCTGGACGCCCGGACGGGTCCACTCGAGGTTCGGCGACGGGAGTGAGTCCAGGAGACGACGGACCTCGAACGGCACGGTGTAGATCCGATACCCGTAAGGGTTCGCGCAGGCGGCGATCGAGGCGGCGACGGCGACCAGCAGGAGCCGCGGCGCAAACGAAGGGCGCGGCCCCGCGGGCCGGTCCCCTGCGAAGATCGCCAGACGCTCCGTCGCGAGCGTCGTGACCACGCCCGCACCGAGGAGGACCGGCGCCAGGATTGCGCCGGGATGAAGATTGGATCCGAGCGCCACGAGAGGCGGGACGAGAATGAGAGGGCGAGGGTCGCCCGTCGCGCGCCCCCTGAGCACGAGGTCGATGACGAGCGGCAGAAGCAGAAGCGTGGCCAGCTCCGGCCGCACGTCCAGACGGAACGACGCCCCCACGAGCGCCGCCGCCAGGAGGAGTGAGGCGCCGGCCGGGCCGTGTCCCTCCCGTCTCACGTGGGAGAGCAGGAGCAGGCACAGGCCGCATACGAGCAGGGATTTGAGCACGATGAGTCCGGCCGGACCGAAGAGGCTGAACCCGGCGTCCAGGAGGACCTGCGACAGCCATTCGTGATCCACCCAGGGGGCGTTCTCGGCCGTGAACGAGAACGGATCGGTCCGCGGAACGGCGTGCTGCGACAGGATGAGACTGCCGGTCTTGAGGTGCCACCAGAAGTCGTAGTTACGAATCGGCGTCAGCGACACGGCGAGGGCCAGGAGCAGGAGCAGACCGACGAGCAGGACGCGATCGCCGCGCGACTCTGCGGTCCGGACGGTCGCCTGGTCGTTCACCACGCCCTCGACCGGGCGGCGACACCGTAGAGAGTCACGAGCAGAACGCCCACGAAGCCCAGGACGAGTCCCGCGACCACCTCCGCGGGCCTGTACTCCATCACGACCGTGTGCTCGCCGGCTGGCAGCGCCACCGCGCGGAACAGACCATCGGCCCGGAGGATCGGGACGGGTCGGTCGTCGAGCGTCGCCCTCCACCCGGGCGCGTACGCATCGGCCAGGACCGCGTAACCGGGTCCGGTGGTGCTGAGGCGCATCGTGATCCGCTCCGGCGTCTCCTGCGTGATGGCCGCTTCGCCGCCCGCCGCCGTCCCCCCCGCCTCGTCGTCATCGGCCGGGGCCCCTCCCGCCGCATCCTCGAGCAGCACGGCGCGTCCTGGATCATACGCGGGGTCGGAAAGGGCCGCGGCGAGGTCGGCGTCGCGGTGAAGCGGCCGGGCGCGCGCCACGATGCGCAGCCGCGGCACGACGGCGCGCACCCGGTAGAGCCGCACCGGCGGCCGGCTGAGGTCGTCGAGGACGGGTCCCGGCAGGAGTCCCGGATCGTCGAGCGGATCGTACGAGAGGAGGTAGCCGACGCGGCAGGCGGCCAGGGCCCGGACGCGCCTGTCCAGCGGCAGTGTCTCGAGGGAACGCCCGAGATCGGCGCTCTCCTTCAGGTCCATCCTGTCGGTTGCGGCGTCGAGCGCCGTCGGCACCGAGTCCGTGTGCCCGGTCATCAAGGCGTACACGAAGCGATCGTACCTGTACCCCCACACCAGCTCGTCGGTCGAGCCCCGCACGCTCAGATCGGGAGGACGCCGGGCGTGGTGCAGACGGGGATCCACGGCACCCCGACCGACGAATCCCCGGAGCGGGGAAGGAGCGGTCAGCCAGCCCGCGGCCGCCATGGAGCGGGCCGGGGAGGACGCGACCGCCAGGGAGACCGACGCCATGACGACAACGGCGAGCGCCGCGACCCGCGCCCGCGTCCCGGAGGGACGCCGCACGAGATAGAGCGCCAGGACGAGCAGCAGCGCCGATTCGCCGAACGCCCACAGGCTCGAGCGCAGGACGGCCCCGCGCAGCGTCGCCCCTCCGTCCGCCGCGAGGAAGGGGCCCGGGACGCCCGCGATGCGGGACAGGAGTCCGTCGGCAAACCGGGCGGTTGCGGCGCAGGCGCAGAACGCGAAGGCCGCCGCGCAGACTGCAGCGATGCCGAACACCGCCTTCCGGGACGGCGGCGACGCGAGCAGCCGCTCGATCCCGTACCCGGCCAGAAGAGCCGCCGCGAACAGGAACACCAGGAGGAAGCGCTCCGGGTATCGCACCTGCCGCAACGGCTCGACGGATCCGAACAGAAGCCGGTACGGGGTGCTGTACCGCCCGAGCGCCAGAAGGAGGGCCAGCACGGCGATCACACCCAGGACCCGCCGGCGCGCGAGAGCCGGGCCGCGGTTCCACGCGCCGATGCACGCCAGCGCACACGGCAGAGTCCCGACGTAGATCGACAGAAGGAAGGGGTACCCCCCTTCGAAGAGGAACCCGCCCCACCACGAGACCGGCGACATCCGGGTCGGGTCGCCAAACAGCCGCGGGAGCGCGATCTCGGGCAGACGCTGCGGCAGCAGGGACCATTTCAGCCCCTCGACGACGTCGAAACCCGCGCCTCGCGCCGACAACGGCAGGAGCGCTTTCGCAGGGACGATCTCCGCCGCGGCGACGAGGGCCGCGGCGGCGAGGACCAATCCGAAGGCCAGGCAGGCGGGGAGGTTCAGCCGCAGTCCCGGGGAGGGGGCGGGCTCCGTCGCCACGAGGGCGCCGCCCAGGAGGACCAGGGCCAGGACACAGGCCGGCTCCGCGGTGATCAGGACGACCGCGCTGCACAGCGCGGCCGGCGCCAGGAGGAATCGCCGGCCCGGGACGGTACCCTGCAGGAGGGCCCACAGCGCGATCGGCACCCAGGCGGCCGCCGACAGGACGTTCTGCAGGCTCGCGAGGGACGCCGCCGGTCCGGAGAGCGACAGGACGGCGGCGACGAGCAGCGACGCTTCGCGCCCCAGACGCAACGACCGGCCCAGCAGGTAGCCCCCCGCCGCGAGGAGGACGAACTGCAGGACGATCGAGGCGACGAACGCGGTGTTGAACGGCAGAACGAAGAACAGGAGCGAGATCGGATGGAGCACGAGCGCGTTCGGGTTGGCGAGGAGCGGCGTGCCGCCGCCGTGGAGGGGATCCCAGAGCGGCAGGTCGCCGGAACGGAGCCGCTCGGTCACGAGGCCCCGGACGGGATAGTGGTTCTGGGAAACGTCGCGCAGGTAGAAGAGACGTCCCTGGAGCATCCCCCGGAAGGCAAGCAGGAGAAGGAGGCCCAGGACAAGGGCGGGGATCACCCTCAGGGACGGCCCGGGGCGCGCAGCGCTCGAGGAGTGCATGGCCGACACGCGCCTCCAGACCGTCTGTCGTGGACGAGGGCGGAGCGCTAACCTACGTTCGCCCGGGGCTCCTTGCGCTCCGCCAGCCGGTATTTCTTCGCGAAATACCGGAACGAGCGGAAGCTCATCCCGAGAATCTCGGCGGCCCGCGTCTGGATCCCCTGCGCCCGGCGCAGCGCCTCTTCCATGTAGTGCTCGCGCAGCCGCTCGAGCTGGCGCTCCAGATCCATACCGCCATCCGACAGGACGATCGGGAACTCCTGCAGCGGACGGCCGCCGCTTCGAACCTCGCGCGACAGGCTGTCGATGGTGATGGCGTCGGTGGATTCGAGCGCCACGGCCCGCTCGATGACGTTTTCAAGCTCGCGCACGTTGCCTGGCCAGTCGTGCTCCGACAGTCGGGCCATCGCCTCCTCGCTGATGCGGGTGATCTTCTTGCCCATGATCCGCCCGTACTTGACGAGGAAGTGCAGCGCCAGCTTCGGGATGTCCTCGGGCTTCTCGCGCAGGGCCGGCATGCGGATCTGGATGACATTGATGCGGTAGTACAGGTCCTCGCGGAAGCGCTTCTGGCGGACCAGCTGCTCGAGGTCCTGGTTGGTCGCCGCCAGGACGCGCACGTTGACCTCGAGCTCGTCGGTGCCGCCGACGCGCCGGATGCGGCGTTCCTGCAATACGCGCAGGAGCTTGATCTGCATCGCCGGGGTCGTGTCGCCGATCTCGTCCAGGAAGATGGTGCCGCCGTCGGCCACCTCGAACAGTCCCTTCTTGGCGGTGATCGCTCCCGTGAAGGAGCCGCGCACGTGGCCGAACAGCTCGCTCTCCAGGAGCTCGTCCGGCAGGGCCCCGCAGTTGATCGAGACGAAGGGACGGTCCTTGCAGGGACTGCCCGCATGGATGGCCCGGGCGACGAGCTCCTTGCCGGTCCCCGATTCCCCCGAGATCAGGACGGTGCTGTTGGTCGGGGCGATCTTCGCGATGAGCTCCGTGGTTTCGCGCATCCGGGGGCTGTCGCCCACCATCTCGTCGAAACGCAGCTTCTCCTTGAGCTCGCGCTTCAGGACCCGGTTCTCGTTCTCGAGGCGCCGCTTCTCCAGGGCGTTGCCGACGACCGTCTTCATCTCCTCGACGTCGAACGGCTTGATGATGTAGTCGTAGGCGCCGAGCTTGAGCGCCTCGATCGCGCTCTCCGTCGAGGCGTACGCGGTGATCATGATCACCGGCGTGCCGGGGTTGGAGGCCTTGGTCTGCTTCAGAATGTCGATCCCCGACTTCCCGGGCATGGAGATGTCGGTGATCACGAGGTCGAACTCCCCCTTGCCGACGAGCTCGGAGGCCTTGTCCGCCGATTCCGACACGACGACCGAGTACCCCTCCTTCTTGAGCATGATGGAGAGGAAGTCGCGCATCCCCTTTTCGTCGTCGATGATCAGGACGCGGTCCATCGCCTCTCCTCGTGTACCGTCCGGACGTCCGTCTGGCGCGGGAGGTGGACGGCGATCTCCGTGCCCTTCCCCCGGCGGCTCCTCACGCGGATGCGCCCGCCGTGCTCCTCGATGATGCGATAGACGATCGCCAGCCCCAGCCCCGTGCCGCTGGGGAACGACCCGTGGAATGGCTGGAAGTTCGTGGCGATGTCCTCCTCGGACATGCCGATCCCGGTGTCGGCGAAGGTCACGCTCACCTGTCCGTCACCCGGATCGAGGGCGCTGACGGTCAGAGTACCCCCCTCGGGCATCGCCTTGAGGGCGTTCTTGGCCAGGTTCCAGAAGACCTGCTTCATCCTGTTGACGTCGAGGTCCACCCGGATCGTCTCCGGGCGGAAGCGCGTCTCGACCCGGTGGTGCGGCCGCAGCTCCTCGCTGTTCTCCAGGAGACCGAGGGTTTCCCGCAGGACCGCCGCCAGGTCCGCCGATTCCGCGTGGAAGCGGCCGGGTTTGGCGAACAGCAGGAAGTCCCGGATGATCTGGTCCAGGCGCTTCGACTCCTTGATCACGATGTCCATCAGCTCCGCCGCTTCTCCCTGCGGCTTCAGGTCACGCTTGAGGACCTGCACCGACCCGCTGATCGAGGCCAGGGGATTCCGCAGCTCGTGCGCCACGCCGGCGGCCATCTCCCCCAGGGCCGCCATGCGCTTCTTCAGCGCGACCTCGTCCTCCAGGGCCCGGATCTCCGTGAGGTCCTGGAAGATGAAGATCATGCCGAGAGGATCCCCGGTGCGATCCCTGAGGACCGAGACGGTGAACCCGAGAAACAGCCTGCGGCCGCGGCCGTCCTCGTAGTTCAGCTCGCTGCGGTACCGTCTCTCGCTCTCGAGGGCCGCGCGCACGCGCGCCAGGAAGTCCGAGGATCGCCCCAGGACCTCCAGGATGTTGCGGCGCGTGAGGTCGGTGATCGGCCGGCCGGTGATCTCCGCGGCGCCCCGGTTGGCGAAGGTGATCGTCCCCTCCGGGTCGGTGGTCAGGAGCCCGGAATTCATGCTCTCGATGATGTTGTCGTTGTAGTCGCGGAGCTGGGCCAGGTCGTCCCGGCGCATCTCCAGCTCCCGGCCCGTGCGTCTCAGGTTCTCGGTCAGGTAGGACGCCAGGTAGGCCACGGCGATGAACGACACGAGGTGCGCGACCAGGGAGTACAGGATGCGCACGGTGGCGGTCCCGCCCTCCTCGCTCCCCGCGGGGTACGGCGTCAGGACGCCCCTCTGGATCAGAAGGACCATGCCGGCGTACATCAGCCAGGAGCAGGCGGCCACGAGGAACCCGCCGCGCCTCACCAGGAGGATGCTGCCGATGATGATCGTCAGCAGATAGAGGAACGAGAACGGACTCTCCGCCCCGCCGGTCAGGTAGACGAACCCCGTCACGATCAGGAGATCGCCGATGAGCTGGGCGTAGATCTGCGGCGGAACCGCGCGCAGGGTGCGTGACAGGATCGCGTAGGCGATCGTCATCGCGTAGGTGACCACCGCCAGCACGTAGAACGGCTGGAGCGACAGGAGCGGCCGGTACATCAGCTCGATGACGAACGTCGAGACCATGAGGGTCGTGATGATCACGACCCGGAAGGTCATGAGCCAGTCGAGCTGCCTGCGGAGCTCCCGCTCCTGCGCTCCCATTCATGCGCCTAGGCGATCTTGCCGAGCAGGCTGAACATCGGCATGTACATGGAGATGACGATGCCGCCGATCATGATCCCGAGGAACAGGATCATGACGGGCTCGAGCAGGGCCATCAGGTTCTCGACCGCCTCGTCCACCTCGTCCTCGTAGAAGTCGGCGATCTTCGAGAGCATGGCGTCGAGGGCCCCGGTCTGCTCGCCGACGCTGATCATCTGCACGACCATCGACGGAAACACGCCCGTGTCCTCCAGCGGACCGGCGATCGTCTTGCCCTCCTCGATGCTCTTGCGCGTCGCCATGATGGCGTCCTCGACGATGGCGTTGCCCGAGGTCCGTGCGGTGATCTCCAGCCCCTCCAGGATCGGCACGCCCGACTGGATGAGGGTGCCCAGGGTGCGGCAGAAGCGGGCGACGGAGATCTTGCGCATCAGGTCGCCGAGGACGGGGATCTTGAGGACGAAGGCGTCGATCTGCCGGCGCCCCTTGTAGGTCTTGTAGTAGCGGTTCAGGAAGAAGGCGACGGCGCCGAGCGCCAGCACCAGGAGCGGCATGAACCGGCCCAGGAAGTTGCTGACGGCGATCGTGATCCGGGTCGGAAGCGGCAGGGTCGCGCCGAGCCCCTGGAACAGCATCGCGAAGGTCGGGATGACCTTCCAGAGGATGATGATGACCACGCCGATGGCGATCGTGATGACCGCCACGGGATAGATCATCGCCGATCGGACGGCCGCCTTCAGCTTGACCGCCTTTTCGATGTATTGCGCGAGGCGCTGCAGGATGGTGTCCAGGATGCCGCCCGACTCGCCGGCGGCGATCATGTTGCAGTACAGGTTGTTGAACACCTTGGGATGCTTGCGCAGCGAATCGGCGAGCGTCGAGCCGGACTCGACGTCCTGACGCACCTGGAAGAGCACCTTCTGGAAGGCGCGGTTCTTCTGCTGGGACCCGAGGATCTCCAGGCACTGCACCAGCGGGAGACCGGCGTCGATCATGACCGAGAACTGGCGGGTGAAGATGGCGATCTCCTTCTGGCCGACGCCCCCTCCGAACTTCGGGACGGCAAGCTCCTTCCCCTTCTCGGTGACCGCCGACACCATGATCTGCTGGCGGCGGAGGAGCGAGATCACCGCTTCCTTGTTCTCGGCGGCGACCGTGCCCTCCTGCATCTTCCCCATCCGGTTCTTGCCCTTCCAGGTGTAGTTCGGCATGTTGGCTCCTCGTGCGTCTCCCGGGACGTTACTTGCGGGCGGCCGACCGCACGGCGGCGTTGCTGGCCGCGGTCGGCTGATTGATGAGCCCCGCGCCGCGGTTGATCATCTCCTGCAGCTCGTCCGGGTTGCTGCTGTGCGACAGGGCGGTGGTCAGCGTGATCTGTTTCTTGAAGTAGAGGCTGGCGAGGGACTGGTTGGACGTCTGCATCCCGAACTGGGCCTGGCCGGTCTGCATCATCGAGTAGATCTGGTGGATCTTGTCCTCGCGGATGAGGTTCCTGATGGCGGAGTTGGGGACCAGGATCTCCATCGTCAGGCAGCGTCCCTTCCCGGAGGCCTTGGGCAGGAGGGACTGGCAGAGGATCCCCTCGAGCACGAACGACAGCTGGGCGCGGATCTGCGACTGCTGGTGAGCCGGGAAGACATCGATGATCCGGTTGATGGTCTGCGCCGCGGAGTTGGTGTGCAGGGTTCCAAATGTAAGATGGCCGGTCTCGGCGATGCGCAGGGCCGCCTCGATCGTCTCGAGGTCGCGCATCTCGCCGATGAGCACCACGTCGGGATCCTGGCGCAGCACCGACTTGAGCGCATTGCTGAACGAATGGGTGTCCGCGAACAGCTCGCGCTGGTTGACGATACAGCTCTTGTGGCCGTGCAGGTATTCGACCGGGTCCTCGATCGTGACGATGTGCCCCTTGTCCTCGTTGTTGATCTTGTCAATCATCGCGGCCAGGGTGGTCGACTTGCCGGAGCCGGTCGGACCGGTCACCAGGATCAACCCGCGTGGCTTGTCGCACAGCGTCGCCACGACTTCGGGCAGGCCGAGATCGGCGAAGTTCTTCACCTCCCAGGGGATGGTCCGGAACGCGGCCGCCACGGCGCCCCTCTGGCTGAAGATGTTGGCGCGGAAGCGCGCCAGCCCCCTGACGCCGAAGGAGAAATCGAGCTCCAGGTTTTCCTCGAAGCGGTGCTTCTGGTTGTCGGTCAGGACGCTGTACGCCAGCGCCTTCGTCTCGGGGGCCGTGAGCGGCGGGAGCTGCAGGGGAACCAGCTTGCCGTCGACGCGGATCTGCGGCGGAGAGTTGGTCGTGACGTGCAGGTCCGTCCCACTCTGCTCCACCAGCGTTTTCAGCAATTGATGCAGCGTGACCGCCATCTGTTCCTCCTCAGAGCACCGTCTCGCGCACGACTTCCTCCACGGTGGTCTGGCCCGTCTTGATCTTGCGCAGGCCCGATCCGCGGAGGGTGATCATTCCCTCTTCGATGGCTTTGTTCTTCAGCTCGATGGAGGATGCGCCGGTCAGGATCATCTCGCGCATCCCGTCCGTGATCTCCATCACCTCGTACAGTCCGACGCGTCCCTTGTAGCCGGTGTTGTTGCACGTCGGGCAGCCCCGTCCTTTGTACAGCTTGACCTTGGGCGCCTCGTCGGCGCCGTAGCCGATGTCGATCAAGGCCTGCGCTGGCATGTTGACCTCCTCCTTGCAGTCCTTGCACAGGCGCCGGACCAGGCGCTGCGCGCAGATCAGGTGGACCGAGGTCGCCACGAGGTAGGGCTCGATGCCCATGTTCATGAGTCGGTTCACGGTGGACGGGGCGTCGTTCGTGTGCAGCGTGGACAGCACCAGGTGGCCCGTGAGAGCCGCCTTGACCGCGATCTCGGCCGTCTCGAAGTCGCGGATCTCCCCGACCAGGATGATGTTCGGGTCCTGTCTCAGGAAAGAGCGCAGCGCCGCGGCGAAGTTGAGCCCGATCTGCTCTTTCATCTGGACCTGGTTGATGCCATGCAGGTTGAACTCGACCGGATCTTCCGCGGTGATGATGTTGGTCTCGGGCGAGTTGACCTTGCTGATCGAGGAGTACAGCGTGTTCGTCTTCCCGGAGCCGGTGGGTCCGGTGACCAGGACCATGCCGTACGGCTTGAAGATCGCCTTCTCGAACTTGGTGAGCGATTCCTGCTCGAACCCGAGCCGGGTCATGTCCAGCATCAGGTTCTCTTTGTCGAGGAGCCGGAGGACGATCTTCTCGCCGAACAGCGTCGGCAGGACCGAGACGCGATAGTCCATCTCGCGGTTCTTTCCCTGCAGCTTCATCTTGATCTTGATGCGCCCGTCCTGCGGCAGCCTCTTCTCGGAGATGTCCAGCTTCGCCATGATCTTGAGTCGCGACGTGATGGCGTCGCGCAGCTTCATCGGCGGCTGCATGATTTCGTAGAGGACGCCGTCGATCCGGAAGCGCACGCGGAAGTCCTTCTCGTACGGCTCGATGTGGATGTCGGATGCGCCGCGCTTGATCGAGTCGGTCAGGATCAGGTTCACCAGCCTGACGACCGGCGCCTCTTCGGTGGCGGCCTCCAGCTTGGCGAGGTCGACCTCCTGCTCGTCCTCCAGGAGCTCGAGGTTCTGCTCGTTCTCCTCCTGCGCGAGGTCGTCCATGACCTTCTTGAGCTCGAGGGCATGGATCGAGCCGTAGTACCGGTCGATCGCCTCCTTGATGGCGACTTCGCTGGCGACCACCGGCTCCACGTTGTAGCCGGTCATGAACTTGATGTCGTCCATGGCGAACACGTTGGTCGGGTCCACCATGGCGATGGTCAGGGTGGCGCCGGTGCGGCTGACCGGCATGATCAGATATTTCTGCGCCACTTCGCTCGGGATGAGCTTCACGACCGTGTCATCGACCTCGACCTTCGTGAGGTTGATGGCGGGCACGCCGTACTGCTGGGAGAGGACGCGGGTGATGTCCTCTTCTTTGACGAACCCGAGCTTGACGAGGTTCAGGCCGAGCTTGCCGCCGTTGGTCTTCTGATATTCCAGGGCCTCCTGGAGCTTCTGAGGAGTGAGAAGCCCCGCCTTGATCAACATCTCGCCCAGCTTGACCGCCATTCAGGACCTCACCGGGAATTCGCGGACGGCGCTCCGCTGTCACAGTCGCAAATACTCGAGTACGGTGTGACAAATTATGTACGTGAACAATTTATGTCAAGTGATTCGAGGAAATATGCATACAAAGATTTGACGCCACGCCCATGAAAATGGACGCGTATGGATTGATGCCATTAAGTTGTTGTAAAACAGAGCGATAGATTAGCGGCAGGGATTGCGGGCTCAGTCCGGCTCGTAGCGCAGCTCCATCGAGGTGCGCGATCCGAGCGCCCCGCGCAGGAGCTTGACGAGCTGGGCCTCGGCGCCGCTCCCCTCCAGGTAGGAGATCACCGATGAATTGATGTTGTAGGTGTACTCATCCAGGCTTTCGTCGGCGAGCTCCTCGATGAGGAACTCGAGCTGGGGCTCCGTGATCAGGCCGATCTCCTTCTCGTTCTCGTTGTCGTAGAGCTTGATCATCGCGTCTCTCCCGGGTGGTCCGGGATCGCGGACCCTTCATGCATCGGGACCGCCCCGGCCTCCCAGAGTCAGAAAGTAAGCCCCGAGACCGCCCGCGGCAAGCAGGGAGACCGCCCCGCGCGCCATGCCCAGGGGTCCGCCCCCCGTCCCGCGCGCTCCGGCGAATTCCCAGACCGCGTAGAACGCGAAGAACGCGATCGCCGCCCCGATGAGGATCCGGTGCGCCGTCAGAAGGGTCATGACATGCTCCTAGGCGCCCAGAAGGAGGCGGTCGCCGAGCCAGCGCGGCAGTCCGGCCCGCAGGATCTTGTCGCGCGCCTCGGCGGCGCGATACTCGACCCGGTGAATCACCACGGTGTCCGGCGCGTCGTCATAGATCGCGAACCCGCCGCGCGGATTATGATCGCGCGGCTGCCCGACCGAACCGGGGTTGATCAGGTAGCGGCGGCCGGGGAGGAGGTCGGTGACCGGGCCGTCCCCTGTCGCCGGCCGGCGGGACACGCGCGACTCTTCCAGGACGAACGCGCCGGGATAGTGGCTGTGCCCGAAGAAGCAGAGATCGAAGCGCGCTCCTTCGAAACAGCGCCTCGCTTCCCCTTCATCCATCAGGTACTGGTCCTCGTCGAGCGGCGTGCCGTGGGACAGGAGCTTCCCCGGGGCGAACTCGAGGGGACCCCGCGGCAGCCTCCTGAGGAAGTCGCGGTTGTCGGCAGTCAGGGACCGCCTTGTCCAGAGCGCGGACTGTCGCGCCGCCTCGTTGAATCCGTCCGCCTCCTCCAGGGAGGCGGCCACCCTGTCATGGTTGCCGCGAATCGCGACGAGGCCGGGGAGTCCGCGCAGAATCTCGACGACAGGGTTCGGGTCGGCTCCGTAACCGACGATGTCCCCCAGGACCAGCGTTCTCTCGTAGCCCGGTGTGCGCGCCACGGCCAGAACGGCCTCGAGAGCCTCCAGGTTGCTGTGCAGGTCGGAGAGGACGAGGTATCGCATCAGAGGAGCCCGGCGATGCGCTCGGCGACCTCTTCGGCCGACAGGCCGTGGGCGTCGATATGCAGGGAGGCGGCCCGATAGGACGGCAGACGACGGCGATACAGCTCGTCGGCCTGCGCCGCGGTCTTCAGGAGCGGCCGGCCGGCGTCGCCCGCGCAGCGCCGGAGCGCCACCTCCAGAGGCAGGCGGATCCAGACGGCCCGCCCGAGCTGATCGATGAGCCGGCGGTTCTCGTCCTGGGCGTAGGTTCCTCCGCCACAGGCCACGACCAGCCGCGAGCCGCCCCGCAACGAGGCCAGGATCTCCGTCTCGAGGCGCCGGAAATACGCTTCTCCTTTCACGGCGAAGATCTGCGCGATGCCGAGCCGTTCGTCCGCCACGATCCGCTCGTCCAGGTCCAGGAAGTCCCAGCCCAGGAGGCGCGCCAGGTGCCTGCCGACGGTGGTCTTTCCCGCCCCCATGAAACCGATGAGGAACACCACGTCCGGCTCGCCCATGGTCGCATTCCGCTCCCCGGCGGGTCAGGAGGCGACGGCGGCCTCCACCTTGCGCTCGAGGAGCCGGTCGAGAAACCCGGTGTTCAGGTTGCCCCGGATGAACTCGGGATCGTTCATGATGCGCCGGTGCAGGGGCACGTTCGTCCGGATCCCCTCGACGACCGTCACCTCGAGCGAGCGGCGCATGCGGGAGATCGCCTCCATGCGGTTGTTGCCGCGCGTGATCAGCTTGGCGATCATCGAATCGTAGTAGGGCGAGATCGTGCACTCGGGATGCGCCGCCGTGTCGACCCGCACGCCCGGTCCCCCGGGGAGGTGGAACGTCGTGATCTTCCCCGGGGACGGCGCGAAGGTCTCCGGGTCCTCGGCGTTGATGCGGCACTCGATCGAGTGCCCGACGCTCTGGATGTCCTCCTGGCGGAACGCCAGCGACTCGCCGGCCGCGATCTTGATCTGCTCCTTGATCATGTCGATCCCGGTCACCATCTCGGTCACGGGGTGCTCGACCTGGATGCGCGTGTTCATCTCGATGAAGTAGAAGCGGCCCTCCTCGTCGAGCAGGAACTCCACGGTGCCGGCGTTCTGGTAGCCGACCGAGCGCGCCACCTTCAGGGCCGATTCCGCCATGCGGCGCCGGAGCTTCGGCTGGAGGCCGGGGGAGGGGGACTCCTCCACGATCTTCTGGTGGCGCCTTTGGATGGAGCACTCGCGCTCCCCGAGGGTCACGATGTTGCCGAAGGAGTCCCCCAGGATCTGGAACTCGATGTGCCGCGGCGTCTTGATGTACTTCTCGAGGTACACGTCCGGCACTCCGAATGCCGCCTTGGCCTCCGTGCGCGCGGCGCTCATCGCCGAGGTCAGCTCCTCGGCCGAGTTCACGACGCGCATGCCGCGCCCGCCGCCGCCGGCGGCCGCCTTCACGATCACCGGGTAGCCGATGCGCGCGGAAAGAGGCAGCGCCTCCTTCTCGTCGCTCACTGTGCCGCGGCTGCCGGGGATGATCGGCACGCCGGCGGCGAGCATGGTCTCGCGCGCCTTCGCCTTGTCCCCCATCAGTCGGATGACGTTGGGGCTCGGACCGATGAAGCGGATGTGGCAGGCCTCGCACACTTCTGCGAAATGGGCCGACTCCGCCAGGAATCCGTAGCCCGGGTGGATGGCGTCGGCATCCGTGATCTCGGCGGCCGCGATCACCGCGCCGATGTTGAGGTAGGAGTCGGCGTTGCGCGGCGGCCCGATGCAGATGTCCTCGTCCGCGAACTTGACGTGCAGGGAATCGGCGTCGGCCGTCGAATACACCGCCACGGTCTGGATGCCGAGCTCGCGGCAGGCCCAGATGATCCGCAGGGCGATTTCCCCGCGGTTGGCGATCAGGATTTTCTTGAACATCGGACGGACGGGAGCGCGCTCATGCCGGCGCGGCTTTGCGGATCTTGAACAGCGGCTCCCCGTATTCCACCGGCTGCCCGTTCGCCACGAGCGCCTCGAGGATCTCGCCGTCGCAGTCCGACTCGATCTCGTTCATCAGTTTCATCGCCTCGACGATGCACAGGATCTGTCCCTTCTTGACCTTGTCGCCGACCTCCACGAACGAGCGCGACCCGGGCGCGCCGGCGCGGTAGAAGGTGCCGACGATCGGCGACTTCACCAGGTGGAGATCGGGGGATTCGACCACCGCGGGGCGGGCCGCGGGCGCCTCCGCGGCCTGCTGCGCCGCCACCGTAGCGGGTGCCGTGACGCCCGCCGGACCGTTCGAGACGGCGCCCCGCTTCACCAGCTTGATCTTGAAGCCGTCGCGCTCCAGCTCGAACTCGACGAAGCTCGAGGCTTCGATGTACTCCATCAACTCCTTGATTTCACTGTCCAAACGTCCTCCGTCCACGCGCGCTCTCCGGAATTCCGGGGCGGCCCACGAGACCCCCGCCCCGATGGACGCATTCGACCGTCCGCATCATAACCCAAGGCGACGACAAAGCCACCGGCGGGGGCCGCCGCCGGCCGCAACGCGGGATCGGGGGACCCGCCCTTCAGGCGAGGGCCTCCTCGAGCTGCAGCCCCGCCCTCCAGACTTCGTAGCGGACGCGCCCCTGCAGGCACTCCGGGCCGACCACGACGCACAGGAAGTAATCCCCGCCGATCGATCGCAGGATCGCCAGACCGGAGCGACTCGTGACGGAAATCTCCTCCGGCCCGCCGGCCGGCGTCGCCCCACGCAGGGCGGCGGAGGCCCTCTTGACCAGGCTGACCCACTCCGCGGAGGCCAGGTCGATGTTGAACGACGGCCGGGCCGCCAGTTTCTCGACCGGGATTCCGTCCAGACCGACCACGGCCGCTCCGAGCGCCTCGGGAATTCGATCGAGGATCTCCTGCAGCACGGCCTTCATCGGAGCGGCGCCCCCTTCGCGGCGGGCCCGCTGAAGTTCGCCAGCCACCGTTCCAGGCGGCTGATGGTGTCCCGTCGGGCGTCCGCGTGGGCCGCGACCGGCACCGCCGACGCGCCCGGGGGCGTCCGTGCGGGGGCCCCCGGAACGGCCGCGATCACCGCGGCGGGCAGCGGACCGTCGGACGCCGCGACATCCGGCACCGGCGACGGAGCGCCGGCCGGCGCGAGCTCGTTCAGCCGCCGCGCGGCCTTCTGATTTCCGGGATCGACGCGCAGCATGCCCCTGTAGACCTCGATGGCCCTGTCGACCAGCCCCTGGCGCAGATACAGCTCGGCCAGCGTATTGGTCTGCAGAGCGTCGTCATCCAGGGGCCCCCCGGCCGCATCGGACGAGGGCCCGGGCCAGGATGGAGGAGCGCCTGGCGCGGGGGGGCTCCAGGCGTCTCGCGGCGATGACGTGGCGGCGCCGCCGAAGTCCTCGGGCCGGAATTCGGGGGATGGATCGGCCGGTCGATCCACGTGGCCGCGCTCCGGGGCGGGAGCGCGGCCCGCCTGAGGGACGGGGATAGCGGGCGGCTGACGGCTCGACGCGGGGACCGCCGGTGTTGAAGGGGCGGGGCGGCTCGTCGGAGTCGCGGGGGCTCCGATCGCCGCGGATCGGGTCGGCGGCATGGACACCGCCCCCTGCCGCAGAGTCTCATCCAGGAGAGTGGCGACCTCCCGGTCGGTCGGGTAGTAGCCCAGGATGGCGCGATAGGTGGCGGCCGCGCCCGCCGGATCCCCCATCTTCTTCTGGATTTCAGCCAGGAGCTTGGCGGCGAGATGGTTCTCAGGCTGCAGTTCGAGGACCTCCACGAATGTGCGCCGGGCGTTCTCCAGGTCGCCGGCTTCCAGGTAGGTCCGGCCCAGCGAAATGCGCGCCGTGTGATAGGCCGGGTGCCGCTGCAGTCCATCCAGGCAGACGTCGATCGCCTCCTGGTAGCGCCCCTCCTTGCGATATTCCTCCGCCAGCTGAAGAAAGGCCCGCGACAGGGGATCGCGGGCGATGCGATCCTTCAGGGACTCGATTGCCGGATTGCGCTGGGTGGCCGGTTTCGTCATCGCCTAAACGATTGTGTCCCTTGAGGTAAGCTCCCGACCAGGAGCTCGACGCCAGGATTATAGAGAATGACCGAAAGCCTTGTCAAAACAGAAGCGCCCCCGGCTGAGCGGGGGCGCCTCCATCCCATGGGTTCTCGTTCCCGCCGGTGCGCGGCGCGGCCCCCGGAAGGAGGCGTGGCGCGGGCTGGAACGATCTTCGTCAATCCTTGGCGGCCCGGGCCTCCGGCGGGGGCTCCATCCGTTTCGTGATCCTCGGGGTGATGAAGATCAGGAGCTCGGTGTTGTGTCGGTTGAGCGACTTGTTCTTGAACAGCCAGCCAAGCCCGGGAATCTTGGACAGGCCCGGGACAGCCGTCTGGCTCACGGAATTGTTCAGCTTGAAAATGCCGCCGATCACGGCGGTGCCGCCGTCGGACACCAGGATCTGGGTGGCGGCGCGCTCGGTGATGATGGGCGGCACGTCCCCGACGCGGTTGTTGAAGTCCGGAGACGAGTTGTCGACCTTGACGTCCATGATGACCGTCCCCTCCTTCGTGATCTGAGGCAGCACCTCCAGCTTCAACGACGCCGAGATGAATTCGACGTTGATCTGGGTCGCCGTGGTGCTGACGACCGGGATCTGCGTGCCCTGCTCGATGACCGCCTTCTGGTTGTTCTGCGCGGCGATCCGCGGAGAGGACAGGACCTTGACGTCGCCGTTCAGCTCGAAGGCATCGAGGGTCGCGTGGAGCTGGAACGTATCGAGAACACTCCCGTAGGCGATTCCGAACGTGCCCACCGATGTGACCCCAAGGTCGACGTCGTAAGTCAGATCGGTCTGCTTGCCCCGAATCGTCGTCTGCTTCGCAGCCCCCCAGATGATGCCCAAGTCACGCTCGAAAAGGCGGTCCGTCTCGACGATGCGCGCCTCGATGACGACCTGCGGCGTCTGCTCGTCCAGCGTGTCGATCAGTCGATTGATCGGATCCTGGCGGTCGCGCAGGTCGGTGATGATGAGCGTGTTGGTCCGGTTGTCCATGATGGCGTCGCCGCGCTTGGACATGATCTTCTTGACGATCGGCATCACGTCGTTCGCCTTGGCGTACGACAGGCTGCGCGTGAAGGTGATCGGCTCCTCCTCGAGCTGCTGCGCCTCGATCAGCGCCTTGCGCGCCGACGCCTCCGCCGCCAGCTTCTGCGACGACGCGATCCGGATGACGTTGTTCTCGAAGACCTTGTCCAGCCCGTTGTTCTTCAGGATGATGTCCAGCGCCTGGTCCTCGGGCACGTTCTCGAGGACGATCGTCAGCGTCCCCGCAACCGCCGGATCGAGGACGATGTTGTAGCCGGTGATCTCGTGGAACAGGCGGAACACATCCTTGAGATCGGCATCCTTGAAGTTGAGCGAGATCCGCTTGCCGGTGTATTTCGGCCCCGTGTCGGAGATCGCCCGAGAGCTGAACCTGCTGCTGCCCTGCGAGATGACCACGTTCCCGCTGTCCCTGCCCGAAGGAACGAACGCCACCTCCTGCCGGGGAGTCTGCCCCTCGATCTTGACGCCACCCTCCGCGACCAGAGGGTTGAGCGGAGCCTTCTCGGCGGACGGGGTCACGGGCGACTCCTCGTTCGCGGCTGCGTCGGAAGGAGGTGTGGAGGTCGACGGTTCCGCGGCGGTCGGCTCCGCACTGGAGGTCTTCTCGGCCGGGGTCTCCGCCGCCAGCGACGAGGCGACCGGCTGGACCTGCTGCGGCTCGGTCTCGAGAGCGTGCCGCACGCCCTCCTCGGTGAAGTCCACGACCAGCCCATTCTCCGTCGGCACGATGGCATACGGGCGCGGGCTCGACATGTCCAGGACGACCCGCACGACCGGCTTCGGCCGTGTGGCGAACTGGGCCACGCGCACCCGCGACAGGCCGCCGCTTCCGATCGACAGCGTCTTGGCCGGCGTCTTGTCCACCACGCCCATCAGGTCGATCACCAGGCGCGGCGGGTTCTTCAGCTCGAAATGCTCCTGCTGGAGCCCCCCGTCCGCGGTCAGGACCACGGTCTTCTCTTTGTCCTCGCCGCGCGCTTCGACCGACAGCAGGGCGTGGGCCCGGGAGCCCGACGGCGCGGCGCCGCGAACCACCTTGACGCCCGGCGATCCGGCCTGGGCCGCTGTTGTCTTGGAGGCGGTCTGCGCCGAGCTCGTCCCGGACGAAGCCTCGGCAAGCGGCGTCGGCTCGGCCGTGCCGGCTGCGGCCCCACCATTCGTTCCTTCGGCCGGGGGCGGGGTCGATTGCACGGTCTCGATCGGCGCCCCTTCGGCCGGGACCGTGGAGCCCTGGGGACTCGTCCCCGTCGGCGCGCCGCTTTCCGGGGCGCCCTCCGCGGTCGATGACGCTGCCGCGGGGGACGATTCCGCGACGATCGGCGATTCGGGGGCGTTGCCCCCCTCGCCGAGAGACGGGAAATCGACGATCAGGTCGTGGCCCTCCAGGCGGATGGAGTGCTGCGCCGCGAGGACGTTCTTGAATTCGAATTTCGCGATCTTGCCGCCGTCCACGCTTTCGACGGACGTGACACGCACACCCTCGACCTGCGGCGTTCCGATCTGGACTTCCTGGGACAGTCCCTCGACATGCACGTCGAGAAGCTCCAGCACGAGCGTTCTCGGGTCCGGCTGGTAGGAGGTGTAGCTGAACGGGTAGTTCCCATGCAGGACGACCTCGGTGCCCGCCGGGGTCTCCTGGTGGTCGATGGCGTTGATGACCACCGCGGACGGCGCGTTGAGCACCGCCTGACCCGGCTCGCTGACGGGCGGATTGCCCGAGCATCGCAGGGCGGCCGCGGCGATCATGATCAGGATCGCGACCTTCCCGTACCTCATAAGCTACCCTCCTCCGCTGTCGTCAGCCTCTTCGTCACGTCCCTGTACGGCTTGATGCTTCTGGGGTCATTGATGTCCTGCCGGAACACCACGATGCCGGTCCTGCGGTCGATCCGGGTGATCTTGCCGTCGTAGAGCGCGTCGCCCACCCTGAGGAAATATCCCTTGTTGTCGCTGCCGTTGAAGAACGCCAGCGCGCCCTTTCCCTTCTGGACGATGCCGACCAGGTCGACCTCGGAGATGAGCATCCCCGCGATGCCGCGCGGCCGGGGACCCTTCCCCACCGTGTTCGCCGCGTCGACCAGCGAACGGAACGGATCGCGCCGGCCGGCGGGGTCGTAGGTGAAGCCGCGGCCGGACAGCATCGCCTCGTTGTCCTGCATGATCTTGTTGATGGTCTCGGCGTCCTGCCCCGCGGGTGTGGCGCTCGCGGCCGGCGGGTTCGCCGGCGGGTCGTCGGCCAGGGCCCGGGGACCACCGCAGAGGACCGCTCCCAGAACCAGACTTGCCGGAAGGAGAAGGCGTCTCGTCACTTGGACGCACCTCCCTTGTCGTCGTAGACGAAGGTCGTGGCGGTGAAACTCGATTTGATCGAGTGCTGGCCGCTCAGCGCGGAGATGGTCACCCCGCTCACGTTGATGATGCGCGAGTACTTGCTGATGCGGTCGAAGAAGACCCCGAGGTCGTGGTAGTCCCCCTCGACGTCCATGGCGATCGGGAACTCCTTGTAGAACTCGACCTGCTTCAGCGCCCCGGGGTTGAACTGCTTCAGGTCCAGGTTCGACTGGTCCGCCAGGTTCTTGACCCACTTCAGGAGCTCGCCGGTCTCGGGCTCGGTGGGCAGGATCGCCAGCAGGTCGCTCAGCTTCAGCTGCAGGTTCTCGATCTCCTTCTCGAACTCCGGCAGCTTCGCCTCGATCGCCTGCCCCTTGCGGATCTCGGTCTGCAACCCCTCCAGGTCCGATCGGGAGCTGGCGTTGCGCTTCTCCATTTCCGAGAAGTTCGGATACGCCATCCAGGCGACGGCGACCAGGGCGATCGCCATCACGGCGACCACCGCGAACTGACCCCAGAAGGGCAGCTTCTTGAAGTCCATGATCGCCCCCTACCCGCCCGACGGCGGGGTCGCGGCGTTCGCCTGGTCCTGCACCTCGGGATGCGCCGTGAACAGGCAGTTCAGCGAAAACGTGACCCCCACCGGGATCGCGGTGATCGTGCCGAGGACCACGTTGTTGAAGTACCGGGACCCGGTCAGGTTGTTGTAGAAGTTCGATACCGCGTTGTACGTGGTGGCCTTCCCCTGGATCATGACGCTCGCGCCCGACTCGGTCATGCTGTCCAGCCACAGGAAATCGGGGAGCTGCTTGCTGACCTCGTCGAGAAGATGGACCGGGCCGCTCTGGTTCCGCTTCAGCTGCGTGATCAGGGCGATCTTCCGCTCCAGGAGCTCTTTCTTGGCCTTGTACTCCTCGCCCTTCTTGATGATGGCCTGCAGCCGCTCCTTCTCCACCTGCGCCTTGGCGATTTCGGTGCGCAACCTGCGGCTCTCGCTCTCCAGGCTGTACCAGCGCCAGCCGATGAACAGGAGGGCCAGGATGACCACGCCCGTCATGAGCACGTTCTGGCCGAGCGTCCCGACACCCTCGAACCGGGGGGCCTTGACGGCGCGCGTCTTCGCCTGCTGCGTCCCGGCGAGAAGGTTGATCTTGATCATCGGTTGTCCCCCTGGCGGCGGGCGGCCAGCCCGACGGCGATCGAGACGCTGGAGCCGATCTCCTCCACCATGTCCTGCGAGATGCCCTTGCCGATCTGCACCCGGTTGAAGGGGTTCAGCGGCTCCACCGGGATGCCGAAGCGCTCCGCCAGCGCTTCGCGCAGGTGCGGGATGCGCGCCGACCCGCCTGCGATCACCAGGGTCTCGATGTTTTCCCCGGGAGTCGTGTTCTTGAAGAAGTCGATGGTCTTCTGGATCTCCGCGCCGATGAAATCGTTCACCGAGGCGATGATCGGGTTCACGTTCTCGACCGGGATGCCGTCGACCTCCTCACCCCGCTTCAGCGACTCCGCCTGCTCGAAGCTCAGGTTCAGCTCCTTGCGGATGGCGTCGTTGTAGTGATTGCCGCCCACCGAGATGTCGCGCCAGAAGATCGAGGTGGTCCCCTTGAGGATGGCCACGTTGGTCGTGGAGGCGCCGATGTTCACGAGAGCCCTGGCCACGCCCGGGTCGGTGTCGTAGTTCATCTCGTAGCAGTTCTGCAGGGCGAACACGTCGACATCCACGACGAGCGGGTTCCGCCCGGCCTGGCTGACGACGGAGGTGTAATCGTTGATCTTGTCTTTCTTGGCGGCGACCAGGAGAACGTCCATGTTCCCCTCGCCCCCGCTGGCCCCCTTCAGGACCTGGTAGGCAAGGTTGACGTCCTGCACGTCGAACGGGATGTACTGCTCCGCCTCCCAGGGGATGACTTCCGCCAGCTCTTCCTCCGAGGTCGCGGGGATCGAGATCTTCTTGATGATGACGCTGTGCCCGGAGAGCGCTATCGCCACGTCCCCCCCCTTGATCTTGCGGGCGGAGAAGGCGCGCTGCACGGTGTCCACGACCAGGCCGGCGTCCATGATCGCGCCGTCCACGATCGCCTCGGGAGAGAGCCGCTCCAGCGCCACGTTCAGAAGCTGGTAGCCGCGGTTCTTGCCGAGCTCCTTCAGCTCGACGACCTTGACGGCGCTCGAGCCGATGTCGAGCCCCACCAGATTCTTTCCCTTTGAAAAGAACACCCTCGATCTCCTTTAACCTATGGCGTTTCGGGAGGTTGCGGCCAACTGTGCCGGACACTCCTTGGTCACGAAAGTCCAATATATTCCACGACTCCATTTTTGCAAGTTGCCGCTCCTGTTTTGGAAATCCGGATCTTGGTCGATAAATATATTCTTTATCGCCAGTAACATATGCATTTACACACAGATCCGGGGTAACCGGCCCTCAGAGCGCGTTCGCCGGTCGTTTGATCGGTGGGTCCTTGATGTGGTAGAGTGCGCGCTCGCTGTTCAGGAGGGAGACGAGGTGGCCCGATCCTGCGAGGTCTGCGGCAAGGCTCCGACGTTTGGACGCCAGATCAGCCACGCGCACAACGTGTCGTCGCGCCTCTGGTATCCGAACATCCAGCGACTCAAGGTGATCGTCGGGAAGACCCGACGACGGATGAAAGTGTGCACGCGCTGCCTGCGGTCCGGCCGAGTCGTGAAGGCCGCGCACCGCGCCCCAAGAACGACCGCCTGAAACTCCCGGTCGTCCCCCATCCCTGTCCGGTCCCCTGCGCCAGCGGTCAGCCGAGCGTCGCGATCGCGTCGATCTCGACGCGCGCTCCCCTCGGCAGCGCGGACACCTGGACCGTCGAGCGGGCCGGCCGGCCGTCCCCGAACGCGCGGGCGTAGGCTTCGTTCATCCCCTCGAAGTCGTTCAGGCTGGTGAGGTAGACGGTCGTCTTCACCACGCGCTCGAGCCCCGATCCGGCGGCTTCGAGGACCCCTTTCAGATTGTCCAGGACGCGCGCCACTTCCTCCTGGATCGTCCCCTGAACCAGGGTGCCGGTCTTCGGGTCGAGCGGCACCTGGCCGGAGAGGAAGAGAAGGCCCGCAGCCGCGATCCCCTGCGAGTACGGACCGATGGCCCTGGGGGCCCTGTCGGTGCTGATCGTCCTGGCGCTCATCGTGCCTCCTGGTAGGTTCTCGAGATGGGGCGGCTCGGTCCCCGCCCGGTCAGGCCACCTGTCGCTCCACGTGATACACCCCTTCGATCCCCTTGACCTTCTCGACGATCTTTTCGAGGTGCGCGACGTCGGCGATGTCCAGGATCAGGCTGATCTCGCCGCGCCGGTCCTCGAAGGTGCGCGCCTCCACGTTCTTGATGTTCGATTTGGCGTCGGCGATGACGGACGTGATCTTCGCCAGCATGCCGGGCCGGTCCTCCGAGAACACGGTGATTCGCACCTCGAAGCGGGACGCGTCGTCGCTCTGCCAGGTGACCTCGATCCGCCTCTCCGGGTCGTACAGGAGCTTTTCGAGGTTGGGGCAGCGCTCGCTGTGGACCGTGACGCCGCGGCCTCGCGTGATGTAGCCGACGATCGGCTCGCCCCGGATCGGGTTGCAGCAGCGCGCCAGCGAGATCAGCGCGTCGTCCAGTCCGCGCACCGTCACCTTCTTCCCGGACATGCCGAGCGCCTTCCTGACGGCGTGCGCGATCGGTCCCTCGGCGGTCTCGTGCGGCTTCGCCTGGGGGTCGAGCTTCTCGATGAGCGCCCGGGGGGCGACCTTGCCGTACCCGACCGCGGCGTAGAAGTCCTCGATACTCGCGCATCCCAGCTCGTGCAGCACCGTCTGCAGGCTGGCGGCGTCCCCCTGGTGCTTGCGCAGATTGAACCGGAACTTCTTGAACTCGCGGTCGCTGACCGTCTTCCCGAGCTCCACGCTGCGATTGCGCTGGTCGACGTTCAGCCACTGGCGGATCTTGGCCCTCGCCCTGGATGTCTTCGCGATCGTGAGCCAGTCCTGGCTCGGATGGTGGTTGGGCGAGGTGAGGATCTCGACGATGTCGCCGTTCCCGATCTCGGTCCGGAGCGGCTGCAGCTTGCCGTTGATACGCGCCCCGACGCAGCGGTGCCCGACCTCGGTGTGCACCGAGTAGGCGAAATCGATGGGGGTGGCACCGCGCGGAAACGATTTCACCTGCCCCTGGGGCGTGAAGCAGTACACCTCGTCGGGATAGAGATCGACCTTGACCATGTTCAGGAACTCGCGCGGATCCTTGAGCTCCTGCTGCCACTCCATGATCTGTCTGAGCCACTGGATGTTGGCGTCGTTGTCCTTCGACCCTTTCCCCTCCTTGTACTTCCAGTGGGCGGCGATCCCTTCCTCGGCGATGCGGTGCATCTCGTGCGTGCGGATCTGAACCTCGAACGGAACCCCCTTGTCGCTGATGACCGAGGTGTGCAGAGACTGGTACATGTTCGGCTTCGGCATCGCGATGAAATCCTTGATGCGGCCCGGCACCGGGCGCCACTGGCCGTGGATGATCCCCAGAGCACCGTAGCAGTCTTTCACGCTCTGGGTCAGGATGCGGAAGGCGATGTAGTCGTAGACCTCCCCCACTTCGATCCTCTGCCGCTTGATCTTGCGATAGATGCTGTAGAGGTGCTTGCGGCGTCCCGAGATGTCGCACACGATTCCCGCCTTCTCCAGCTCGGCCCGCAGGGTGCCCTGGATCTCCTTGATGAATTCGTCGGTGACCTTGCGCTTCTCGTCCATCGCCTGCATCAGGCTCTGGTAGCCCGCGGCATCGAGAAACTTGAGGGCCAGGTCTTCGAGCTCGTTCTTGATCTTGGCCATTCCGAGCCGGTTCGCGATCGGCGCGTAGATGTCGAGGGTCTCGCGGGCGATGCGCTCCTGCTGGCGGGGCGACAGGTGCTCGAGGGTGCGCATGTTGTGCAGGCGATCGGCCAGCTTGACGAGCACGACGCGGATGTCGTCCACCATCGCCAGCATCATCTTGCGGAAACTCTCCGCCTGCTGCTGCTCCTTCGAGTTGAAGGTCATGCGCGAGATCTTGGTGAGACCCTCGACCACGTGCGCGATGTCCTTGCCGAAGTGTTCCTCCACGACCTCGCGCGTCGTCAGCGTGTCCTCGAGAACGTCGTGCAGGAGCCCCGCGACGATGCAGGTGAGGTCGAGCTTGAGGTCGGCCAGGATGAAGGCGACGGACAGCGGATGCGTCAGGTACGGCTCGCCGGAGGAGCGTGTCTGCCCCTTATGCTCCTTGGCGGAGAAGACATAGGCCTTGCGCAGGAGGTCGAGGTCGGCCCCCTTCATGTAGGCCTCCACCTTCTCCTGAATGTCCTCGAACCGGATCATGGCGTCTCACTCGACGGCCCGGCGCCCCGGCGAGGGGCTTCTCGACCTGTCGCTCGGGGGAGCACAACGGGCACGCGGCTGTCGAAGGCACCGCGGATAGGCCAGTATAGCAAAAAGAGGGGTGGCGGCCCGCGATGCTCCAGGGAGTGGGACGAGCGCCGGCGGCCGGGGATTTCAGCCCTTCACGTATTTCGAGCCGAGATGCCGGTAGACGATGACCAGGAGCGCGGCCGCCACGAACACCGAGGAATAGGTCCCGAAGACCACACCGACCATGAGACAGAAGGACATCGGGTTGAGCTTGTCGCCTCCGTACATGAACAGCGCCGTGATGGCGATGAACACGGTGAACGACGTCAGGATCGTCCGGCTCAGGGTCTGGTTGATGGAGGCGTTCACCAGCTGCTCGAAGTCCACGTCACGGTACAGCCGGAGGTTCTCGCGGATACGGTCGAACACGACGATCGTGTCGTTGATGGAGTACCCCAGGATGGTCAGGAGCGCCGCCACGATGTCGACCGAAAACTCCTTCCGCATCAGGGAGACCGCGCCTGCGGCGATCACGACGTCGTGGAACAGGGCGATGACGCTGGTGAGCCCCCACATCCATTTCTTGAAGCGGAACCAGACGTACGCGAGGATGAACAGCGTGGAGCCGAACACCGCAAGGAGCGTGCTCCGCAGGAGCTCCTTTCCGGCGGTCGGGCCGATGAAATCGACGCTTCGCAGGGTGAAGGAGCCCAGGATCGACTGCTCCCGGAGCAGCCGCGTCACCTCGGGCTTGAGGCCGGGGATCGAGTCGATCTCCGACTCCGTCCTCAGGAGTCCGGCGTGCTCGGTGCGGTAGCGCACCACAGCCGCGGCGATCGTCGCCGCCTCGTCGCCCGCCGACGCCCCGGCGGCCTGCGCGGGCAGGTGCGCGGCCAGCCACTCCTTCAGCTCCCCCTCGGTGATCATGTTCAAATCGATCTTGCCCGACTGCTGGGACTGCCGCCACTCGGGCGACTGCAGGGAATCGATGACCTTGCGGCTGACCTCCCCCCCCTCGCTTCCGGTGGCCGACGAGCCGGTCTGCGACAGCTCGACGCGCACCAGCACCTCGTTGTCGTCGGCCTGGCCGATGTTCTGGATGCTGATGTCCCCGAGACCGGAGCGCTCGAGCGCCAGGCGCATCTCCTCGACGTGCGGCCGATCCCGGAACTTGAGCCGGACCGCCGTGCCGCCCGCGAAGTCGATCCCGTAGTTGAACCCTTTGGTCAGGATCGTCCCGACCGCCACGACCACCGCAAGCGTCGAGAAGGCGATGAAGACCCATTTCACACGGCCCATCAGCGGAAAGTTGGCGTTGGAGAAGACCTGGATCATCGGATCCTCAGATACTCAGCCTCTCGGCCCTCGGATTGAGGGCGAGCTCCGCGTCGAAGATCGCCCGCGAGACGATGAGCGCCGTGAACAGATTGGCCAGGATGCCGACGTTCAGCGTGACGGCGAAGCCCTTCACGGCGCCCGTCCCGTACGCGTACAGGAAGAACCCCGCGATCAGCGTCGTGCAGTGGCTGTCGATGATGGTGTTGAACGCCCGATCGAACCCCGCCTGGATCGCCGCCTTCACCAGCCGTCCATGCCGGAGCTCCTCCCGGATCCTCTCGAACACCAGGACGTTCGCGTCCACCGCCATCCCCACGGTCAGGGCGAATCCGGCGATTCCGGGAAGCGTGAGGGTCGAGTGGAAATAGGCCATCGCCGCCAGCAGGATCAGCAGATTGAGAACCAGCGCCACGGAGGCGTTGACGCCGGCGAAGCGGTAGTAGATCAGCATGAACAGGACGATGATGACCGAGCCGATCAAGGACGCGACGATCCCCTTGCGGATCGAATCGGCGCCGAGGGAAGGCCCGACACTGCGCTCCTCCAGGATGTCCATGCCGGCGGGCAGCGCCCCCGAGCGCAGCTTGAGGGCCAGGTCCTCCGAGCTCTCGAGCGTGAAGTCCCTCCCTTCGATGATCCCCTGCTCGGAGATCACGGCGTTGATCCGCGGCGCCGAGATGATCTTCTTGTCCAGCACGATCGCCAGGAGCTGTCCCTGATACTTCCTCGTCAGCTCCTGGAAGCGCCGCCCCGCGTCGGCGGTCAGCAGAAAATTCACGGCCGGGTTGCCGAACCGATCCTGGTCGCGGCGGGCGTTCTTGAGATCGTTCCCGGTGATCGGCGAGCTCTTCGTCACCGGCCAGTAGACCCGTACCGTCCGGCCGTCGGCACCCGTCGCGTCCTGGGGGAGCACCTCGACGTCCTCGGGCAGTTTGCCGCCGAACATCTGGACGACCGCCTCAGGGTTGTCGGGAGCCCGGAACTGCTCGGCCACGACACCGGGCGGGACCTTGACCAGCTTCCATTCCAGGAAGGCCGGCGAGCCGATCAGGTCCTTGACTCTCTCGGGGTTTTCGACGCCCGGGAGCTGGATCAGGATGCGGTCGGCCCCCGTCCCGGTCCCCTGCCTCTGGATGGTCGGTTCGGCCACGCCGAACTTGTCGACGCGCGTCCGGATCGTCTCGAGAGCCTGCCGGACCGCGGAGTCGCGGATCGTCGACTCGTCCTTGGCCTTGAGCTCCAGGCGCAGGCGGCCGCCACCCGTCGAGGAAGCGGAGTATTGCGGGAACTGCAGGGCGAGAAGATCACGGACCTCCCCGACCCGCGCCGCGTCGACCCCCTCCAGGACGATCCCCTTGAGACCGTCGGGGGAGATCTTCGCGGGAGCGAGCCCCTTCTCGCCGAGCGCGGCGCGGATGCGCTCCTGGGACAGATCGATCTCGGCCTTGACGGCGTCGTCGGTCCTGACGCGCATCACCATGTGGATGCCGCCCTTGAGGTCCAGACCGAGGTGGATCTTCTCCGAGGGCGGGTAGATCGCGAGGACGCAGAGCACCGTCAGCCCCAGGATCAAAAGCAATCGCCAGCGAAGCTCGAGTCTCATCGAGAGGTCACGCCTCCGGCCGCGCGGAGGTCTCCTGGTCCTGGAGGCCGACGATCGAGCTTCGTGTCACGTCCACCCGGACCTTGTCGGCGATTCGCAGCTGCACGATTCCCTTGTCGATGCCCACCACCGTGCCGAGAAGACCGCCCGAGGTGATGACCTTGTCTCCGCTCTTGAGCGCGTCCAGCATCTTCTGGACGAGCTTCTGACGCGTGCGCATCGGCCGGATGAGGAGGAAGTAGATGATCGCGAAGATCGCGATCATCGGCGGCAGCTGGAACCACCACGGACTGGCCTGCCCCTGACCGGGCGGCGACATCAGAGCGATGGACCACACGTCGGCGTTCCTCCGTTCATTCAACAAAAAAAGAGGGGCCGGTCACCCCCCTCGCGAGCGTCCCGGCCGGACGGGCGCGGCGGGACCCGGCGCGTCCGACCCTCGTTGCGGCCCGAAAGATTGCCCGAACCGCCCGGGCTTGTCAAGGCAGCTTCCGCTCGCCTAGACTGCGCGGCATGGATCGGGGGATCTCCGCGGGCCCGAAGGACGCGGCCGTTCTTCGCGGCTCCGGCTCGACGCGCAGGATCGAGGTGCCGGTGCTCGCGGCGGTTCCGGGGCTCGTTCACATGTTCACGGCCAGGGGATCGGATCCCCGCGCGGCGATCGTCGAAGCCGCCGGACGCGACCTGTCGCTGCGGACTCTGCGGCAGGTGCACGGTGCGCTCGTGCGCACGATCGGTCCGGCCCGGCCATCGGAGGACGACGGCTCGAGCGGACGCGAGGAGGGGGACGCCCTGGTCGTCGATGGACCCGGTGTCGCCGCGGGCGTGTGGGTCGCCGATTGTCTGCCGATCCTGATCGGCGACCCGGTGACACGCACGGCCGCCGCCGTGCACGCCGGCTGGCGCGGCACCGTGGCCGGCGTCGTGGGCCGGGCGATCGAGACGCTGCGCCGCGCCCGCGGCGCCAGGGCGTCCGATCTGAGGGTCGCGATGGGTCCCGCGATCGGTCCCTGCTGCTTCGAGGTCGGGGACGAGGTGGTCACGGCGCTCCTGTCCGCCTTCCCGGACGCCGGCGCCGCCGTCCGGCCCGGGCCGAAGAAGCGGATCGACCTCGTCGAAGCGAACCGGAGCCAGGTGCTCGCCGCCGGCGTGCCCGGGGATCGCATCCAGGCCTCCGGCCTGTGCACCCTGTGCAGGCCCGATCTTCTCGAATCGTACCGGCGCGATAGCACCGGGGCCGGCCGCATGGCTGCGATCATCGCCTGGAGGGACTGACTTGAAGAGCCGCGTCGCGCTTCGTGGATCCGTCGCTTCGGAGAGGGTCCGCAGGCTCCACCGCGAACACGCCGACGCCGCGGAGCGATTTTTCCTGGAGGGGGCGGCCGTGGTCGAGTCCGCGGCCGAAGCCCTCGTCACGGCGCTTCGGGGCGGGCGCACGCTCCTCTTCTTCGGCAACGGCGGCAGCGCGGCCGACGCCCAGCACCTTGCCGCGGAGTTCGTCAACCGCTACGTCCGCGACCGCCCGGCCCTTCCCGCACTGGCGCTGACCACCGACACCTCCGTTCTCACGAGCATCGCCAACGACTCCGAGTTCAAGAGCGTGTTCGCGCGTCAGGTCGAGGCGATCGGCCGGCCGGGCGACGTGGCCGTCGGGATCAGCACCTCAGGCGGTTCGGCGAACGTGATCGAGGGACTGCGGACCGCCCGCGCGCGGCGTCTTGTCACGATCGGGTTCTGCGGGGAGGAGGGGGGGGCGATGCGCGGTCTCTGCGACCACCTGATCAGCGTCCCCTCGAAGACCACGGCGCGCATCCAGGAGGTCCACATCCTGGTCGGTCACATCCTCTGCCAGATCGTGGAGGAGACCCTGTACCCCCCGAAGTGAACGTCCGCGACGCCCCGCCCCAGCCTTCCCGTCAACCCTTGAGCAGGGCGATCGTGTCGCGGATTTCCTTGGCGTCGGGGGCCTGCGGGCTGAGCTTCAGGTATTCCTGGTAGTGCTGCACGGCGCCCGGGAAGTCCTGCAGGCGCGTGAGAACGCGCGCCAGCTCCTTGTGTGCGGGGGCGTACTTGGGATCGATCTCGATCGATTTCTTGAAGGCCTGGGCCGCCTCCTTGTCCTTGTTCTCGTTCCAGGCGTGCACGCCGAGGTTGAAGAACACGGTGGCGGCGTTGCCCGGGTCCACCGCGATGACCTTCTGGTACATCTCCTCGGACTTCGCCTTATCCTTCCGTTTTTCGTAGATGGCGGCCAGCTCCATGTAGGAGTCCGACTTCGTGGGATCGATGGCGCTCGCCTTTTCGAACGCCGCGATCGCCTTGTCCTCCTCGCCACCGAGGACGTACGCCTTCCCGAGCTGGAACCAGACCTTGTCGATGTCCGGCTGGAGCTCCGTCTCCTTCTCGAGCTCCCCGGCCGCCTCCTTGTAGCGTTCCCCCCTGATGTCGACGTTTCCGAGGAAGTAGTGGGCCCATTTCATGTCCGGCTTCAGCTCGACCGCCTTCGCGAACGCCTGTGCGGCGCCCGGATCGTCGCCCGTCTCGAACAGGCTCTTGCCCAGATAGAAATAGACCGCCGGGTTGCCGGTGGGGTCCTTCGCGAGGTAGGCCTTGTACCCTTCGATCGCCTCCGGGTGACGGCCGGCGTCCGCCAGCTCCTTGGCTTTCTTCAGCCCCTCCACGTTCGCCTTGGGAGCCTCTCCGGAGCCAGGGACCGCGCCAGGGGCGCCCTCGGGGGTGGCAGGTTGCGTCCCGGCCGGCGCCACGGTCGATGCGTTGGATTCGCCGCCCTCCTTCTTCTTGCGCTCCGCCTGGACCGCCGCCATGAAGTCAGCGTCCTTGGCGATCACGAAGTTCACGAGGTTGCGGCCCGCGTCACCCGGCAGGGCGAACTGCAGCTCGGGGTACTCCTGCTTGGAGCCCATGATCACATCGCCGCTGCCGCGGTCCGCCTTTTCGGAATCGACGATCTCGTAATGGACCTTGACCGTCTTGTAGCCCGGCAGTTCGGCGACGACCCGCCACTTCTTGGCGACCGAGATATCCAGGGCCGCGATGAAGAACTTGCCGTCCTTGTTCGTCGTGAGGGGAGCGATCTTTTTCTTGACGTCGACGCCCTCGAAATTGATCTTCACCTTGGGCACGGGCTTGCCCTGGGGGTCGGTCACGACACCCCACACCTTCGTGATGGCGTCCGCGTAGGCCGGCTTCAGCGATACGACGGCCACGGTCAGGGCCACCGCCGCCGCGGCCGCCAGGAACCTTCGTTGCGTCCGTGTCATGGCGTTATCTCCTCCCGTCCGGCGGGCCTGCGCACCGCCCGGCGCCGGACCCAAGATCTTATACCCCGTCGTCCGGGACGATCAAGATCGCGGATCGAACGACGGGCACGCGATGTGCCCGCCCGGGACCGGCCGACCAGGAGGTGCCCGGCGAACAGAAGCGCGTAGAGACCCCCCGAGACCAGGTGCGCTCCGACCAGAACGCGCTTCACGGCCGGGTCGGTGACGACTTGCAGGAGATAGCCCGAGGCGATCATCGACGGGGCCAGGAGGAGAAGCACAAGACCGGTGGCGCGACCGTGGCGCTGGCGCGGGTCGAGCAGCCGATCCACGATGTGGTCTCGCGCGATCAGGCCCAGTGCGAACACCGCGATCGGGCCCCCGATCACGTGCAGCGACAGGGCGTGGGGCTGCCAGGGGTGATGGATGACAGAATACGGGTCGGCCGAGCTCATCAGGTACTTCATGAAGAAGAACGCCGCCCCGGTCAACGACATCCACCAGGTCGCCAGGCCCACGATCGTCCGCTCGATACCGCTCACGGGCGCGGCTCCTGGAGGCGCTCCTGGCCTGCGGGCCGTGGCGGCGCAACGAACAGCCGGTGCAGCGCCAGGATTCGCCTCGCCGCCTGGGTGACGGCGCGGGAGGACAGGGTGGCCCCCGTGAGGGCGCGGATCCCCTGGCGCGTCCCGAGGTCCGCGGCCCCGCGGCCCGGAAACTGGTCCAGCCAGCGCCGGGGCGGCAGGTAGTCCTCAGGCTCGTCGAACGACAGGATGTCGATGCGCTTGATCGTCGCGTCCGGGCCGACGAGGATCAGGACGGTTTCGGGAAGTGTGCGCACCAGATGGGTGTCGAAGTAGCCATAGCCCAGCACCCGGCCGGCGCTCGTGCCGACGGTGTAGGGGACGACCCGCGCCTCCACAGGCGCTCCCGCCGACTCCGCGGCGCGACGGACCTGCTCCTCGTCCAGGTAGAGAGTCTTGCGCTCGACCTCGGCCGGCGGCGGGAATGCGGCGTCGAGGGCCTGTTGCACGGTCATATAGACCCGCGCGGCGGCCCCCCCCGCGGGGAGGAACAGCGCCAGGAGCAGGACCAGGATCAGGTGGCGAGCGGTCATCATCAGAAGAGGTATCCGAGCGCGAAATTGAACTGGTCGACACCGGTGCCGGCACGGTTTCCAGAGTCCTGCACGTCCGCCTTGAGGACGATGTTCGGGATCGGCCGGAAGGTCAAGCCGTACGTCTTCACGGTGCGGTCGTTTCCGGGGTCACGGGAGTACCCAGGTGACACCTCCGCCTGCGTGTCCAGGACCTCGTAACGCACGAAGGGACTCAGCTCGCGTTCGGAGTGGCTCAGGAGGGTCAGGATGTTGAAGGCTGCCTCGCCGTACCATCCCGCGGTGCGCGCGCCGATCGCCGTCCCGCGCGTGGGGTCGGTCGCGAGCAGCGGGTCGTGCGCCAGGCTGACCGCCTCCGCGTCGCTCAGGATGCCGCGGGCATAAAGACCGCGCAGGTGGACCCCGCGCGCATTCCACTCGGCGTGAGCGTCCCACAGCGTCAGACGCGGATGTCCGAGGGCCGAGTCCCCCTGGCCGGTCCGTCCCGTGAAGGCCGCTGTTCCCAGCAGAAACCCCGGCGCCGGAGTCCAGTCGACGCGGGCCGTCACGGCCAGGTCCTCGGCGCGAGAGGCCGCCCCCTCCTGTCTCCCCTCCCGGATCCCCTCGTCGGCGGAGAATCCCGAGGCGTCCAGGGAGGCCACCACGTAGGCGCGGTACGAGATCGGACCGAGATCACCGTAGACGCCGAGCCCGTTCTCCCTCCAGGTCGAGGGGATGATCAGCGTCTCCACCTCCGGACGAAGGGCGCCGTGGAAGATGGGCGGCTCGTGCAGCTCGGTCAGGAATCCCAGCGGCACCAGGAGCAGCCCCCCGCGCATGCCGAAGCGCCGCCAGGGGCGGTAGTCTACGTAGGCGAACTCGACAGCCGTCTCCCCCGGCTCCCCCTCCCCCGAGACCGCGTGCTCGTACTCGACCTCCGAGTTGAACAGCAGGTGGTCGGTCCACTTGTACCCGAAATAGAAGACGGCACGCTCGAGGTCGAGGGTGTCCGGGACACCCGCGGGCGCGCCATCGTCCCGGCGCGCCGCGAAGTCCTGGTACAGCATCTGCCCGTATCCGCCGATCGTCACGCCGCGCTTGACGGCATAGACCTTCGACGCCGCCGGGCCGAAGCCGGGAACCGGCCCCTGCGCGGCCGGCGGCGTCGCGGCCGCTTCGCCGATGCGCAGCCTTTCGATTTCCAGCGCCAGGGCGTCGATCCGCTTCTGCAGCTCCTCCAGCGTGGGCGCCCCCGCCCCCTCTTCGCGCGCCGCCCGCATCGAATCGATTTCCGCCCGCAGCTTCGCGACCAGCGCCTCGAGCTCGGCGATCCGATCCGCCAGGCTCCTCGTCTCCTCGGCGCTCGATGCGGTCCGTTCATCCGTCGCGCCCTGGGCCGTCGGGCCGGGCCTCCCCGCGGTCCACGCGACGGTCAGCAGGGCCCAGGCGATCGCAGCCCGCCTCGGACCGCCGCGGCGCCGCCCGGCCCGTGCCTGTCCTTGGGTGCGGTTCACCTGGCCTCCTTGCGCCATTCGGCGGCTCGACCCGCCCGTTCCCGTCGTGAACCCCCGCCTTCGAACCGCTCTTCGAAGGCGCGGGACGACTTCGACCGGAGCGCGCCCGTATCGTCGCGCCACACGTACAGCGCCGGGAGGTCGCGCGCCTCCGCCCACGCCGATCCCCTCTCCGGCCCCATGACGAAGAGGGCGGTCGACAGGGCGTCGGCCGAGGTCGCGTCGCGGGCTGCGACGGTCAGGGATCCCTGGAAGCGGGCCGGCCGCCTTTCCGCGGGGTCGAGGATGTGGCCGATCCGGCCCCGTGGTGTCTCCACGAAGCGCTCCGAGTTGCTCGAGGTCGCCAGGGACAGGCCGTCGATGCCGACGACTGCGATCACGCTGTCCCGGTCCCCCGGGTCCGCGATGCCGATGCTCCACGCCGGAAAACGCACGGGATGCCCGATCGCCAGGACCTGTCCGCCGAAATCGAGGAGGGCGCGCCGCACTCCATGGCGCCTCAGGACGCCGGCCGCCGCATCCAAAGCAATGCCCTTGCCGATTCCCCCGAGATCGAGTCCCACGCCTTCGGTGTCGAAGCGCACCGAGCGCGTCCTGCGATGGAGATGCACGTGGCGCCAGCCGATCGGCGGCCTCACGGAGGAAGCCGTCTCGCCCTCCGCCGCCACGGCTGGACTCTCCGGGTCCGGCATGCGGCCGTCGTCACCGCGCAGACCGAGGGCACGGACCAGGGGCTCCACCGTGGGATCGAAGGCACCGCCGGTCTCTTCCGCCCAGCCCAGGGCGACGCGCACCGCGCGGAAGAGCTCACGCGAGCAGAGCACCGGAGCCCGCGCCGCCTTGTCGTTGAGGCGCGAGACCTCGCTCTCGCGCCGCCAGTTGCTGAAGATCCCCTCGAGACGGGCCACCTCGTCGAACGCGGCTTCGAGGGCTCCGGCGGGCGCCGGGCCGTCCGTCTCGATCGCCAGACGGGTGCCCATGAGGAAACGGGCCCGGGCCGTCCCGCCCTGCCCGCTCGCGGCATCGTCCTGCGCGGAGAGGCGGCTGGGACCTGCGGCGATGAGACAGATGAGCACGCCGGCCGCCGCGGCGCGATGGGCTACGCGGCACCGCACGCCAAACGACTGTCCGATCCGCATGTCCGGTCCCCGGGCTCGTTGTGATTGCGACTCAGTCTCAATTAGGTCGCGTACTCTACCGCGGGGCGCGACGGGCTGTCAAGACGGCCGTGGCCCCCACTGTGGTACGCTGCGCGCCCCCGGGACGCCCCGTCCCGGGAGGAGAGGGCCGGCATGAAAGCCCGAACCGCTCCCAAGCCCGCCAGCGAATCCCGCGTCGAGATGACCGAGATCATTCTCCCGGAGGACACGAACCAGTACGGTCACGCCTGGGGGGGACGCGTCATGACTCTGATCGACAAGGCGGCGGCCATCGCAGCCACGCGGCACTGCCGCACCAACGTCGTCACGGCGTCCGTCGACTCGCTGGTGTTCCGCATCCCGGTGAAGCTCGGCCACATCCTCAAACTGTTCGCCTCGGCCAATGCCGCCTTTCGCACCTCGATGGAGGTCGGCGTGAAGGTCGTTTCCGAGGATCCGTTGTCGGGGCTGCAGGCGCACTGCTGCAGCGCCTATGTCACGATGGTGGCGCTCGACGCCACCGGGCGACCCGCCTTGGTTCCGGCCCTCCTGCCCAAAACACCGGAGGATCGACGGCGGCAGCGCGAGGCCCTGCAACGGCGCCGGGCCCGTCTCCGGATTCGCGCGCGCAAGGAGCGCCGCCCCTCCCGCGCGCGTTAGGGGCGTGTCCGAGTCTGGCCCGGGCGATCGAGATCCGCGAGCAGGGCTTCTTCGGCCCGGCCATGGTCGGGCACGAGGAGCTCGAGTACGGCGGCATCGTCAACACCCTGAAGGATCTCGACGGTCCCTTCAAGGTCCGCCAGGAGGCGCGCGTCAAGTCCTGACGGGCGTCCTTTCCGCCCCGTCGCTCCGCGTTCCAGGCCCGGCCCTCTCCCTGCCCGGCTTGTTTGCTTCCCGCCTGTCCGCGACCCATATTCGGTGGAGCGGCAAAGCGGAGGGGGGAACTTGCCTCGCCAGACGGTGCGCCTCGAGATCGCTCTCCCCGACGGCTCCTCCAGGACCGTGCCCCTCGATCACACACCGTTCAGCATCGGCTCCGCGCCGTCGTCGCGGCTGGCCCTCGCCCTGCCCGGCGTCGCGGAACATCACGCCCAGATCGTCGTTCTCGGAGGGGCGTACCACCTGGTCCCCGGCGCGTCGGGCGCTCCCCTTTCCGTCGACGGCCTGCCGGTGCCCGCGGACGGTGTCACGCTGGCCCACGGCGCGCGCGTCGTCCTGGGGAGCGCGAACCCCTGCACCGTCCGATTCCTGGTCGAGGGGTCTCCCGTCTCGGACCGCGAAGACCGGCTGGTGACCCTGATGGAGGTCGCCCGCACGATCACCTCGTCTCTCGCTCTCGAGGACGTGCTCGATCGTGTCCTGGAAGGTGCTTTGCGCTTCTCCGGGGCGGAGCGCGGCTACCTCTTCCTCAAGGAAGGAGGACGCCTCGACCGCTGGCACCGCGGACCCTCCGGGGTTGACGACGTCCAGGTCAGCCTGTCGGTCCTCGAAGAGGTCGCGGCCACGGGCAAGCCGGTCTACCGCGACGTGGCGTCCGGGGAGCCCGGACAGCTCACCACCGACAGCATCGTGCGGCTGCGCCTGCAGGCGATCCTGTGCCTTCCCCTGTCGGTCCGGCAGGATGTCATCGGAGTCGTCTATCTCGACAGCCGCAGGCGCCTGCCGCACCACAAGCCCGACCTGCCGCTCCTCGAGGCCCTGGCCGGTCTCGCGGCCGTCTCCATCCAGAACAGCCGCCTGGTCGAGGAGCGGCTGCGCGCCGAGCGGACCCAGGTGATCGGGCAGGTCGCGCGCGCGGTGGTGCACGACCTGCGCAGCCCGCTCTCGTCCATCCGCGGCCTGGCGGAGCTGCTGCACGAGCGTGCCCCGCAGGAGGATCCCTCACGTCCCCACCTGGCCACAATCATGGCCGAGGCGGATCGTCTGACGGGGCTCACCGGCGATCTGCTGCAGTTCTCGCGTGAGGCCCCGCCCCTCCTCCGGTCGCCGGCGCGTCTTGCGGACCTCGTGCGGCAGACACTCAAGCCGCTGCAGCCCCGCCTGCAGCGCGCCAACGTGAGCCTGTCGCTCGGTCTCGACGAGGAGGCGCGCGCCTCCCTCGACGGACCGCGCATGCTGCGCGTCCTGCACAATCTCATCGCCAACTCGCTCGACTCCATGCGCGGCGGCGGTCTGCTGGACATCCGCTGCCGGCGCGTCAACGGCACCTCGGAGCTCAGCGTGCGCGACAGCGGCTGCGGCATGAGCGAGGAGGTGCGCCGCCGGGTGTTCGAGCCCTTCTTCACTCACGGCAAGGCGCAGGGCACGGGGCTCGGAATGGCCATCGTGCAGAAGATCATCGCGGAGCACGGCGGCACGATCCAGGTGGACAGCGCTCCCGGAAAGGGCACGACGGTCACCGTGGGTCTGCCCGCGGCCGCGAACGCCGCCGTGGAGCGCGCTGCATCCCCCGGGGGCACCTCCTAGCTCAGTCCTCTTCCTTCAGCGTCAGGGTGAACTGCCCGTGGCGAAGCGCCGCGTCGGCCTCGAACTCGAGGCGCGTCCTCGCCGGGAAGGCTTCGGGATCGATGAGACCGGGACGCTTCTCCTCGAGAAACGAGGCGACCTCCGGGTGGACGCGCGCCACGACGCGCGTCGCGGCCTCGAGCCGCCCCAGCCGGCGGACCTCGCGCAGGATTTCGTAGACGATCGTCTCGGGCGATTTGAGCCGGCCGGATCCGGAGCAGGTGGGACAGGGCAGGCAGAGAAGCCGTTCCAGGCTGCGCTTCGTACGCTGGCGCGTGATCTCGACCAGACCGAACTCACTGATCTGCAGGACGCGGGACTTCGCACGGTCCCTGCGCATCTCCGACTGCAGGGCGAGCAGGACCTCGTCCTTGCTGGCCTGCGTCTCCATGTCGATGAAATCGATCACGATGATCCCGCCCAGGTCGCGCAACCGGATCTGTCGGACGATCTCCACGGCCGCCTCGAGGTTGGTCCGGAGGATCGTCTCCTCCAGGCGCCGCGTGCCGGTGTATTTCCCGGTGTTCACGTCGACGGCCACCAGGGCCTCGGTCGACTGGATCACGATCGACCCGCCCGATTTCAGCCAGACGCGGGATCGCAGGGCGCGCTCGAGATGATGCTGCACGCCGCGCGCCTCGAACAGGGGCTCCGGACCCGCGTGGCCATGGATCCTGGAACCCAGCGCGGGCTCGATCCGTGAGACCAGCTCCTGCACTTCCCTGAGGGCCGCATCCCCCTCGACCACGATCCGCTGCACGTCCTCTCCCAGGACATCGCGCAGGACCTTGGTCACGGCCGAGGACTCCTGGTGCAGCAGGGACGGGGACTGCGCCCCCTCCGCGCGGCGGCGCACGTCGTCCCAGGTCGCGGCGAGTGTCAGGGCTTCAGGGACAAACTCCCTGGTCGCGCGCCCTTCCCCGGCCGTCCGCACGATGAATCCGCCCGGCAGGCCCAGATCGCGGGCCACGCCCTGAATCAGCCCCTGAAGCCGCTCGCGCTCGGTCGGATCTTCGATCCTGCGTGAGATTCCATTCTGAGGATGGTTCGGCAGGTACACGAGGAGACGGCCGGGGAACGACACGAGCGACGTGAGACGCGCCCCCTTCTCGGGCACGGGATCCTTGGACACCTGCACCAGGAGCTCCTGGCCCGCCTTCAGGCGATCTTCGATCCGTCCGGGGGCCGGCGGGGCCCCGACCCCGTCGGGCATCGGATTCCCGGCGGGGCCGGTTTCGAGGAGCTCCACGTCTCCTGCCGGCGACTCGAGGTCCTGCATGTGCAGGAATGCGTCGCGGCCGGTGCCGATGTCCACGAAGGCCGCCTGCATTCCCGGCAGCACGTTGCCGACGCGACCCTTGTAGATGTTTCCCGTGATGCCGCGACCGGACGGCCTCTCGACGAACACCTCGGTCAGAACATCGTCCTCGAGCAGCGCGATGCGGGTCTCGGGCGTGGCACAGTCGATCAGGATTTCGCGACGCATTCCGGGCTGTTCAATTGACGAGACGGCGCATCCAGACGTTCAGCACGAGTCCCATTCCGAGCAGAGTGCTCGCAAGCGACGAGCCGCCATAGCTCATCAGCGGCAACGGCACGCCCGTCGTCGGCAGCATGCCCACTACGACGCCGATGTTGAGCAGGGCCTGGCCGGCGAACGTGCAGACCACCCCGATGGCGAGGAAGACCCCGAGGCGGTCGCGGGCCGCACGGGCCGTCGCCAAACACCGGTAGATGATGACGAAGTAGAGCCCGAGCGCCAGCATCGCTCCAATGAAGCCCCGCTCCTCCGCCAGGACCGCGAACACGAAGTCGGTGTGCTGTTCCGGCAGGAACTGCAGCGAACCCTGGGTCCCGGACAGGAACCCCTTGCCGAAAATTCCGCCCGAGCCCACGGCGATGAGCGACTGGATGAGCTGGTAGCCCGAACCCTTCGGGTCCCGGGTCGGTTCGAGAAAGGTCTTGACGCGCTCCTTCTGATACGGCTTGAGGTGACCCCAGACCATGGGGAGGGCCAGCGTGGCGATCAGGGCCAGGATCACGAGCGTGCGCACGCGGATCCCGCCGATGAACACGGCGCCGGCGTAAAGCGGCATGAAGGTGCCCGCCGTCCCGAGATCCGGCTGCCGCAGGATCAGGAGGACCGGCAGTCCGATGATGGCGCAGATGGCCGCGAAGTGGAGAACCCCCAGTCCGCGCACGCGCTCGCGGCCCAGGTAGGCCGCCAGCATCAGAATGGTGGAGACTTTGGCGATCTCCGAGGGCTGGAACTGCACCCCTCCGATCCCGAGCCACGACTTGCTGGAGTTGACCACGCGGCCGTAGACGAGAGTCAGCAGGAGAAGCGTCAGACTCAGGCCGTAGAAGGCGGACGCGAACTCCGCCAGGGTGTGGTAGTCGATGAGGACTGCCAGAAGCATGAGGACGATGCCCAGGAGCAGCCAGATCAGCTGGCGGTGGAACGCCCCGGCGCTCGGTGTTCCTGTGGTCGCGGAATAGATCACCACGAGCCCGATCGAGCAGGCCGCCAGGATCGCCAGGAACAGGATCCAGTCGAAATTACTGAGGGACCGCCACGCTGGCAAGCTGCTGCCCTCCCTGGCGCGCGTCGAGCTTCTGGAAGAAACGCTCCAGCACGAGGCGGGCGATCGGCGCCGCCGTCGTCCCGCCGTGCCCGCCGTTCTGCACGAACACCGCCCAGGCGATCTTGGGGTCGTCCTTGGGCGCGAACCCGACGAACCAGGCGTGGTCCCGCTTCTCCTTCGGCAGCTTGTCCGCGTCGACGTCGCGCGACGCCTTGAACACCTGGGCCGTGCCGGTCTTCGCGCAGATGTCGCGGCCCGCGATCTTGGCCCGCCCCCCCGTGCCGTCCTCGTTGACCACGCCCCACATCGCGTCCTTGATCACCTCGAGGGTGCGCGGGCGCATTGGCACGCGTCTTTCGACGTAGTCCTGCCTCTCCTCCTCCTCGACGCCCTCGCGGACCTCGCGCGACAGCAGCAGGTGCGGGCGGTACAGCGTGCCGCCGTTCCCGATGGCGGCCGCGAACCTGGCCATCTGGATCGGCGTCACCTCGATGGCCCCCTGTCCGATCGACACCGAGATGGTCTCCCCGGGGTGCCAGACCGGATCGCGCGGGACCGCCCGCTTCTTCCACTCCGGGTCGGGCACCGTGCCCGCCTCCTCGTGCGGCAGGTCGAGACCGGTCGGCTCCCCGAATCCCAGGAGGTGGGCCCACTTCGAGATGCGGTCGATTCCCATGTCGTTGCCGAGGTGATAAAAATAGATGTTGCAGGACTGGATGATTGCCTCGCGCATCGTCAGGTACCCGTGTCCCCCCTTGCGCACGGCCCAGCATTGATAGACCTTCTCGCCGAAGCGCCAGGACCCCGTGCAGTGATCGCCCCGCGCGGGCGTCGCGACGTTCTCCTCGAGAGCGGCTATCGACATGACCACCTTGAACACCGACCCGGGCGCGAACTTGGAGAGCGACACGCGGTCCTGCAGCGGGTGACGCGGGTCGTTCACCAGCCCTCCCCAGGTATCCTGCGAGAACCGGTGCGCGAACACGTTCGGATCGTAGGCCGGGCGCGAGATCATGGCCATAATCGCACCCGAGTTGGGATCGAGGAACACCGCCGATCCGGCGTCGTCGCCGTAGGCATCCTCGAGCGCGCGCTGCAGGTCGAGATCGATCGACAGACGCATCGCCCGGCCCGGGTTCGGCTTGCGTCCCTCCTCGATCTCCTGGATTTCGCGACCCAGGCTGTTCACGACGACCTGCTTCCAGCCCTTCACGCCCTTCAGATCGCCGTCGTACTGTTTTTCAACGCCCGCCTTCCCGACGATCTCGCCCAGATCGAATTCGCCGGAAGGATCGCTCCGGATCTGATCCTCGCTCACCTCGCCGACGTAGCCGAGCGCGTGGGCCGCGAGCGCGCCGTAGAGATAATTGCGGCGCGACTCGACCTCGACCGACAGCATCGGCAGCTCGAGGCGGCGCGACTCGATGTACGCCGCCTCCGCGAGATCGACGTCCTCCTTCAGGATGACCGGCTCGAACGCCGGGCGCCCGCGATATCGCGCCAGGCGCTCGTTGAGGGTCTTCTCGGGGACGCCGAGGATCTCGGCCAGGCGCGGGAAGAACGCCTTCATGTCGGCGACCTTCTCCCGGTCGAGACGGATGTTGAAGGCGATGCGACTGTTGGCGAGAACCCGGTGCTCGTCGTCCGAGATCACCCCGCGCAGCGGCATGAGGGTCACGCGGCGGAGCCGGTTGTTGTCGGAAAGCCGCTTGTAATAGTCGACCTTGACGACCTGGAGATACCAGAACGCGAACAGGTACAGGACGAGGACAGCGCCGAACAGGACCTGGATCACCTGGATCCGCGTGTTCAGGCGCCGCGCCTCGTAGTAGTCCTGGAACCCTTTGTAGTCCTGCTCGAAGGCCATGGCGTCAGGGGAGCCGCGCGGCGGACCAGAAGAACAGGAGGCCGAGGACGCCGTTTCCCAGGCCCCGCTGAAGGAGTTCGAGCGTCGGGGGGAAGACGAAGCTCCGCCCCATCGCCAGCGACAACCCCAGCTCGGCGACGGGATCGAACACGGTCGCGGCGAACAATATGCCGAACCTCGGGATCGGCTGATTCAGCATGAACAACGAGCCGAAGGAACCCACCAGGTATCCGATGAGGGTCTTCTTGAAGCCGTTCATGCCCAGGACGGATCCGAGGAGGGAGTCCTCCACGAGCCCGGCGCCGATTCCCATGAGCATCGCCCCCGCCGGCGGGCTCGTCAGACCGAAGTACACCACGATGATGAGGAACAGATCGCAGTAGCGCGCCAGCGACGGCGCGTAACGGGACAGGAAGGCCTGCGCCAGGGCGGCGGCGGCGAGCGCCACGACACCGCGCACGATCCTCATCGCGAGGCGCTCCGCTCGGGCGGCCCTTCCGGCTTCAGCATCACCAGGACCTCCTCGAGACGGCGGAAGTCGACCTCGGGCCGGAGCTCCACGAGCTTGGTCAGACCCTCGCCCTCGCCGATCGACGCCACGATTCCGATGGTATACCCCTTCGGATAGATCTGGTCGAGACCGGAGGTGATGATCACGTCCCCGACCTCGATATTCGAGAGTTCGTTCACGTACTCCATGCGGCAGCCGTGTTCCCCCGATCCGACGATCATCCCCTGCACGCGCGTCCTCTGGATGAGACCGGCAACCCCGGAGTTGGGATCGAGGATGGTCTGGATCTTGCTCGTTCCCGGGGCGGCTTCGATGACGCGGCCGACGATGCCGCGCGGGGTGAGGACCGGCATGTTCACGCGCACTCCGTCGTGGCTGCCCCGGTCGAGCGTGACGATGCGCGCGCTGCCGTCGGCCCCGCGCGCGATCACCCTCGCCGCGACCGTGGTCCAGGGCACGCTGTCACGCAGGTCGAGGAGCTCGCGCAGACGCACGACCTCCTGGCGCGATTCCTCCGCCTCCTGCGCCTTCAGCGCCAGCCCGTCGATCTGTTCGCGCAGGTGGCGGTTCTCGCGCTCGACGCCGCGCAGGTTGACATAGGCGCCCCACGTCCCCGAAAGGCCCTGACCGGCCCAGTGCGCCCCTTTGAGAAACGGCGACATCAGGCTCATCACCGCCTCCTCGAGCAGGGAGCGCTGGCCGGCGCTCTTGATACGGGTCGACATGAGGCCGAGATTGAGGGTCAGCAGGACCAGAAGCAGGAGGTACGGCTTGCGCTCGGTGAGGAGATGGGCCATCGACTCAGCCTCCCTGCCGCGTGCTCATGAGGACCGGGAGGAGCGCCGCCCTGTCAGTCGATCGCGATCTTGCGCAGAAGGTTGAAGTCATCCAGCATCTTCCCCGTCCCCAGGACGACCGAGGCCTGGGGGTCGTCGGCCATCGAGACGGGGAGGCCGGTTTCCTCGCGGAGGCGCTTGTCGAGGTTCTTGAGCTGCGAGCCGCCACCGGTCAGGACGATTCCCTTGTCGACGATGTCCGCGGACAGCTCGGGCGGGGTCTGCTCGAGGGCGACGCGCACCGCCTCGATGATGTTGGAAACCGTCTCGGAAAGAGCCTCGCGGATCTCCTCGTCGGAGATCACCAGGGTCTTGGGGATCCCCTCGACCAGATCGCGGCCCTTGATCTCCATCGTCAGCTCCTCGTCCAGCGGGAAGGCCGAGCCGATATTGATTTTGATCTCCTCCGCCGTGCGCTCGCCCACGAGAAGGTTGTACTTGCGCTTGATGTACTGGATGATGTCCTCGTCCATGCGGTTTCCTGCGATGCGCACCGACCGCGAGTAGACGATCCCGGCCATCGAGATCACGGCCACGTCGGTGGTGCCGCCGCCGATATCGACGATCATGTTGCCGGTCGGCTCCGTGACGGGCAGGCCCGCCCCGATCGCCGCCGCCATGGCCTCCTCGACGAGGTACACCTCGGAGGCCTTGGCGCGGTAGGCGCTGTCCTTGACCGCGCGCTTTTCCACCTGGGTGATGTCCGAGGGAACGCAGATCACGATGCGCGGCCGCACCCCCAGGGAGCGGTTGTGCGCCTTCTTGATGAAATAATCGAGCATCTTCTCCGTGTGCTCGAAATCCGCAATGACGCCGTCCTTCATCGGCCGGATGGCGATGATGTTGGCCGGGGTACGGCCAAGCATCTCCTTCGCCTCCTTGCCGACGGCTTCGACTCGCCCGGTTCTCTGGTTGACCGCGATGATCGACGGCTCGCACAGCACGATGCCCTTGCCTTTGGCGTACACCAGCGTGGTGGCGGTCCCGAGGTCGATAGCCAGATCGTTCGAGAACAGACTGAGCACCGACCTTGGACTCCAGGCCATCGTCGCCCCCACCTGCGCCTCCTTTTCGTCTCAGTCCCTGTCAAGGACCGCGGGTTCGTGCAAGATTCCGCGCGACAACATCTTACGAACGGGGCTAATATTAGGGCCCTGCCTGCCCAAAGTCAAATCATTGACTTTGGACCACAACCCCTTCCAACACAGATGCTTACACACAGAAGCGCACACTCTGCACGGGGCGCGATTCAACGGACTGTCCGCACGGCGGCCGGCCGGGGACTTTCGACCTCCGCCAGGGCCACACCGTTCTTGCCGCGGCCCTTCACGAGATACATCGCCTGATCGGCACGCGCCAGCAGGTCGTCCTTGGTGCGTCCGTGGTCGGGGAACGATGCAATGCCGAGGCTGGCGGTGATGCGCACCTCGAGGCCGTACGACGCGAGGAACGTGGTCTCCTCGATCTTCTGACGAATGCGCTCGGCGATGATCGCGGCCCCCTCCGGACCTGTCTGAGGCAGGATCACCGTGAACTCATCGCCGCCGAAGCGCGACACGACATCGATCTCGCGCACCGTCGAGCCGATCACGCGACCGACTTCCACCAGCGTCCGGCTGCCCCAGAGATGGCCGTGCTGGTCGTTCACGTTCTTGAACCCGTCGAGGTCCAGAAAAATCAGCGACACGGGCGTGCGGTACCGCTTGCTGCGTTCCACCTCGCGTCGCAGCGTGGCGTTGAGGTACCTGGAATTGAAGAGCTTCGTCAGATCATCGGTGATCGAGAGCTCCTCCGATCTCTTCAGGAGGAGCGCGTTATCGATCGCGACGGCCGCGGGTTCGAGCAGGAGCGACAGCAGACGCGCGTCCTGGCCGGTGAAGTGCGCCGCCCTCTGGCGGTCCAGCCCGACCAGCACGCCGATGAGCCGTCCGCGGCTCAGGAGCGGCACCGCCAGGACGGATCGGGCCGGGTTCGATTTCGGCAGGTCGGGCATCGAGGCGTCTCCGGGGCCGGCATCGTCCAGTATCACGGGCTGACGTCGCTGCGCCGCGCGGCCGGCCGCCCCTTCACCGATTCCGAGCCGCTTGCCCCGCATGGCGCCCATCCCTTCGCCGCCGGTCCGCTCGACCGTGAGCAGCCCCTGCTCAGGGTCGGCCAGAAGGAACAGCCAGGCCCGCAGCTTGAGGAATTCCCCCACCCTCTCCATGGCCACGTCGATGATGCGGTGGGGATCGAGCTCGCTGCCTGTCAGCCGGACGATGGTGGTGAGACCCCTCATCCTGGAGGATGCGTCGCGCGCCTCCAGCGTCGCGCGGCGGCCGCGCTGCCGCTGGTCGGCCAGCTGCTTCTCCCGGTCGAGCAGGGTTTCTAGCAGGCGCACGTCCAACGTCGGGCCGATCTTCAGGAGTCCGGGATCCGTGTTGCGCGCCGGGCCGGCACCACGGCGCTGGCTGGCTCCGCGGCCGGAACGTTCCAGACGGAAAGGCAGGAGCAGCGCGTTCCGGTCCAGCCGCTTGAGCAGGCGCATCGCCGCCTGCGGCCTGCCGGCGTCGTCCACCTGGTAGAGGATGACATCGATCCGGCCGGCGACCGGCCGCCCCGCCGCGAGGCCCGAGGAGCGCACCACGGTGAAGCGGTCCCTGGCGCGGCGCCAGGCGGGGGGCAGGCCCCCGGATCCGTCGGCCAGGACCACGAGGATCTTCGAGCCGCGGGGCATCGGACAGGCTCCTAGTAGCTCTCGACGTAGACGCTGCGCCGCATCCGCGTGGTGTTGCCGGCGGTGTCCTGCGCAACGAGGTCCACCTGGTTCTGCCCATCCTTCTTCATGCGCACCACCGCGGTGAAGGCTCCGTCGTCGTACACGTCGATCTTCTGACCGTCGATCGACAGGACCGCGCCGGGCTCGGTCCGGCCGTTGATGATGACCAGGTGACCCGAGGGCAGGAAGTCGACGACCTCGAGAGGCGGCGGAGTCGTGTCGTCCGTATGGTGCTCACGCGAGCTCGCCACCTTGAACTTGCGTGTCTCCGAGAAGGGGCTCTCGACGCTCCCCGCGTCGATCGCGGAAACCCGCCAGTAGTAATTGCTCTCCTGCAATCCGGGGATCTCGACGCTCGCCGATCGAATGTCCGACTTGTCGAGGAGGAGCTCGCCGAACAACGCCGTGCGCGCGATCTGCAGGCGGTAGCGCTCGCCACCCGCCACCTTGGCCCAGCGCAGCGTGGTCGTCTCGGTCGAGGGGTCGTCGTGCAGGAACACGCGCTGGTCGGTGGGATCGAGCAGAGACGGCGCCGGCAGCAGCTTGACCCTGCTGACGACCTGCTCGCGGGTGACCTCCATCCGTTCCAGGGGCTTCAGGATGAGGGTCTTGCCGGCGGTCTGGACCTCCGCCGAGCCGCTCTGCACTTCCGTGCGCGTCTTGCGGGTGTCGGCGTCATAGGCCACCTGGAACTCCGATCGATCGACGGCGCGTGCCGTGGTCGACTCGGTCGCCACCTCGTGGAACGATCCCGCCACGTTGGCGCCGGGCATGGTCGCGGACACGCCGCCCCAGTTGAGCTTTTCGCGGACCTTGCGGACCCGGGTCGTGGGGTCCTCGAACAGCTCGCGTATCTCCAGGAGAGAGCCGGGGTTGATCGTGGTGATCGTCCCGTCGAAATAGATGATCTGTGCGGAGCCGTTGCCGGCCGTCTTGATCTGATCGCCGACGCGCAATGCCGTGCTCGCGTTGACGTCGTCCCAGACGAATTGACGGGAGCGCTTGATCTTGACGTCCCCCTCGTACTTGTAGATCTTGGCGGTGAACGATTCCCCCGAGGACCCCTCGAGGATCTTCTGCGAAAATGACTGGGATTGCTGCGCGGCCGCGCGCGCCTCGGCGAAGTCCTTGCGTTCGTAGGACAGGCGGGCCGAGTCGAGGATCTTTCCGGCGCTCTCGATGACCCGCGCGAAGGATGCGTCGGCCGACGCCTGCGCCTCCCGGTACATCCGCTCGGCGCGATTGATCTCCTGGAGCGCCAGCTCTTCCGGCGTCGTGCGGCGCGCAGCGCGCAGGTAGTAGAACACGCCGCCCATGGCCAGGAGCAGCACCAGATACACGACCCCGCGCATGATGCTGCGGTAGGAAATCGTGGCCCAATCGAGGAGGATCGGGGTATTCGGGCGTCCCTGCCCCATGCGTTTGTCCTCAGCTCGCCGCAATGCCTCGCTGGCAACTCTTTGCGGACGCTCGACTTAGATGGTCGAACGGCCATTCCCGGGGCGACCGGGTCCCGGATGCCGACTTAAATATAGGATTGGAGACGCGTTGCGCAAGAAAAGCGACTTGCGGAGGCACCCTTCCCCCGGTAGACTGTGTTCTTCCGCGGACGATGCCGGCCGTTTCCTCAGGGAGCAGTCTCGATGCTGCAGCAGATGCGTGAGCAGTTCCGATACCTGAAGTGGCTTCTTGTCGTCATCATTTTCATGTTCATCTGGTGGGCGTTCGCCACCTGGGGCGGAGGAGCGACGCGGGGACGCCAGGACGTTACGTGGGCCGCCAGGGTCAACGGTGTCGCCATCCCGATCGAGACGTTCCAGCTCGCCGCCCGCCAGCTGGAGGAGAGATACCAGTCCCTCCTCGGCGAGCAGTACGCGCAGCAGCGCTCCATGTTCCGCATCGGCAGACCGGCCATCGACGGGCTGGTGGATGAGGAGCTGATCTACCAGGAGGCCCTGCGCCAGGGGATCTCCGTGACTCCGCAGGAGCTCGTCGAGGCGATCACGCGCGATCCGAACTTCCAGGAGAGCGGCCGGTTCATCGGCCTCGACCGCTATCGCAGTCTGTTCCGCGGCAACCGCATGAGCGTCGAGGACTACGAGAACCAGCTCCGACGCGGGCTCGTGATCGATAAGTTCCGCCATCTGATCGTGGATGCGGTGAACGTGAGCGACGCGGATATCGAGCAGGAGTTCCTGCGGCGCAACGCGAAGGCGACCGTGGAGTACGTCGTCGCCGATCCCGCGAAGACGGTCGCCGGGACGGCGCCGCCGGAATCAGATCTGAAGACCTACTACGAGGAGCACAAGGACCGTTACAAGCAGGGCGAGGGTCGCACCGGCCTGTTCGTCCTGTTCAGTCCCTCGGACACCGCCGCCAAGGAGACCGTGTCGGACGAGGACGTCGCCGCGGCGTACGAGCGCTACAAGAACACCCGCTACGAAGTCGGCGAGCAGCGCTGCGCCGCCCACATCCTCGTCAAGGCGGCCGAACAGGCCGCTCCCGACGCGGTCAAGAAGGCCGAGACGAAAGCCCGTGATGTCCAGAGACGGCTGAAGAAGGGCGAGGATTTCGCGGCCCTGGCGCGCAAGGAGTCCGAGGATTCATCGGCTTCGAATGGCGGTGACCTGGGGTGTTTCCCGCGCGGTCAGATGGTGAAGGAGTTCGAGGACAGCGCCTTCTCCCTCCCGGTCGGCGGTGTGAGCGATCTCGTCCGGTCGCGTTTCGGGTTCCACATCATCAAACTCAAGGAGATCCGGCCGCCGCGCACCACGTCGCTGCAGGAGGCGCGCGAGCCCCTCCGCCAGGAGCTGAAGCTCGAGCGGGCGCGCGGCGAAGTCCTCAAGCGCACCGCCGATTTCGCCCGCGCCGCGGCCGGCGGAAAGCTCGAGGTGGTGGCGAAGTCGCAAGGACTCGCGGTCCAGCAGACCGGCCAGGTGCACGACGGCGATGCCCTGCCCGGCGTGGTCGCGTCCCAGGCCGTCGTCGCAGGCATGCTGGCGCTCCCGCCAGGCGGCGTCAGCGACCCGATCCCGATCCCCGCCGGACAGGTGGTCGTCCAGGTCACCGGCACGGCGCCGCCAGCGGCCATGCCCTTCCAGGAAGTGCGCGCCCGTGTGCTCAAGGACCTCCAGGACGAACACGCCCGTCAGGCCGTGGCCGAGGCCATCCGGTCTGTCGGCCGGTCCGGCGACCTCAAGAGCGTGTCCCGCGTCCTCAAGGTCGAGGTGAAGACACAAGCGGACCTGGCTCGTGGCGCCGGCCTCCCCGGCCTGCCCCCCGACCCTGCGATCGAGAAGCAGATCGGCACGCTGGCCCCCGGAACCCTCGGCGACCCCGTGACGACCTCGGCCGGGATCGTGGTCCTCCGAATCAAGGAACGCAGCGATCACCGCGAAGAATTCGCCTCCCAGAAGGATTCGATCGGCGACGGGCTGCTGCGCCAACGCCAGGATCGGATGTACCGCGCGCTGGTCAAGAGACTGCGCGAGGCCGGCCGCGTCGAGGTCAACGGTTCTCTCGTCGACTCGCTCGATCGCGCCTGACAAGTTCGTCATCCGCCACATTTCCCCCGCGCCGCCGCACGCTCCGGCTTGAACGGCTCCGGCCAGGCCCTATATTGCCCCTATCCGTGAACCAGGGGAGGGTCGAATGGACGCATCGACGTCGGAGAACTCGTTCCGCCGGGGATTGCGCGCCGTGGACCGGGGCGCCCATCTGGAGGCCCTGGCCTATTTCGAGGCGGCGGTGCAGCTCGCGCGCCGCCTGGGCGCGGAAGCCGTCCCCATGAAGTACCTCTCGTATTACGGCTGGTGCCTGGCGATCTGCTCGGACCGTCTGGACGAGGCGCGCGAGTTCTGCGAAGCGGCGGTGCGCAGCGAGTTCTACAACCCCGATGCGTACTGGAACCTGGGCCGCGTCTATCTGAAGACCGGGGACCGGTCTCTCGCCTTCGACACCATCGTGCGGGGGCTCCAGCTCAATCCTCGCCACTCCGGGCTCGTCGGGGTGCTCCGCAGGCTGGGGATCAGGCGCAAGCCGGTCCTCCCGCTCTTCGACCGCAGCCATCCTGTGAACCGGCTCCTCGGACGGCTGCGCCGCAGTCTCTCGCGGGTGGCCCCGAGTTCGCGGGAACGGGTCCAGGCTACTGGACGGTGACGGGCGAGCTGGCGCTGCCGCCGGCCGTTGAGACCACCGTGACACTGCCGGGATTGGCGGTCGGGCCGGAGACGAGACGGTACACCGAGGCCGCGGGGACGTACGTCATGGCGCCGTAACCCACGACCGAGAGGGTCACCGACCCGACCGGGTAGTTGGACGTCGCCTCGACCGTGAGCGTGCTGGTGGAAACGCGGTACGTCGCCAGCCGGATGATGACCGTCTCGACGACGTCGTCGATGACGTTGTTGCAGTCGTCATCGACGCCGTTGAAGATCTCGACAGCCCCGGGATGGATGGACGCGACCGCGTCGTTGCAGTCGCCGCCGCACGACGTGTAGCCGTCCCCGTCCTGGTCGAACCCTTCGTCCACCGTCCCATCGCAATCGTCGTCCCGCGCGTTGCAGACTTCCGTGGTGGGCTGTCCCGCCACGGCGTTGCAGGCCGATGACGTGGGCGAGGTGCAGACGACGGTGCCGGTGCGCAGGCACGCGCCGACTCCGGCGCTGCAGCTGACGTTCGTGCCGAACCCCTCGTCCGTCAGCCCGTCGCAGTCGTCGTCCTTGGCGTTGCAGATTTCGGGCGCCCCGGGATGGATCGCCGCATTCTGGTCATCGCAGTCGACGTCCGCCTTGAAGCCGTCTCCGTCGCCGTCCTGGCAGACGTCCCCCACCCCGTTGTTGTCGGAGTCGTGCTGGTTCGGGTTGGCGAGCACGGGACAGTTGTCGCACCCGTCGCCCCGGCCGTCGCGGTCCTGGTCCGCCTGCGCCGGGTTGGCGATGAGCGGGCAGTTGTCGTTGATGTCGGGGATCAGGTCGAGATCGAAGTCACGGTTCTGGGGCAGGCAGGGCGTGGCCGTCGGGCGCGTGCTTCCGCCGGTGCCGGTGCCGAGAGTCCCCTCGCCGCAGACGTTCCTTGCGGCCTGCAGATAGTAGTAGAACTGCCCGAGGGGTGGGGACTGGGTCTCGTTCAGGCGCACGTTCGCCGCCTCCGAGTACAGGCAGACGCTCTGGAACGCCCAGCCCTGGATCTGGACGAGACCGCGGTAGACGTTGTAGACGTTCGCCTCGGGCACCTGCTCCCAGGCCAGCTGCGTGAGACTCGGGGAGCCCACCACGCTCAGATTGAGCGCCTCGCCCGGGGTGTGCGCCACCGAGTACAGGAGCGGAGCGCAATCCGCGGCGTCGAGCACGCCGTCATTGTCGTCATCCGTATCGACGCAGTCCTTCAAACCGTCCCCGTCGGTGTCCGGGAAGCCCTCGTCGACGGACAGGTTGCAATTGTCGTCGATCCCGTTGCAGACCTCCGGCTGGCCCGGGCCGATCAGGGGGTTCGAGTCGTTGCAGTCTCCGCCGCAGGACGTGTAGCCGTCCCCGTCGTTGTCGAATCCTTCGTCGATCACCATGTTGCAGTTGTCGTCGATGCCGTTGCAGATCTCCGTCGCCCCGGGGCGGATCTGCGGGTTGGCGTCGTTGCAGTCGCCGCCGCAGGACGAGTAGCCGTCGCCGTCCGCGTCGAACCCCTCGTCCACGACCCCGTTGCAGTTGTCATCGGCGCTGTTGCAGATCTCCGGCACCCCCGGGTGGATCTGCGCGTTGCCGTCGTTGCAGTCGCCGTTGCACGTCGTGAAGCCGTCGCCATCCCGATCGAACCCCTCGTCGATCGCCTGGTTGCAGTTGTCGTCGATGCCGTTGCAGATCTCCGTCGCCCCCGGATGGACCGCCGCGTTGTTGTCGTTGCAGTCCGTGTCGGTCGTGTAGCCGTCGCCGTCGGCGTCCACGCCGCCCGTGTCGGCCGCGATGCGCAGGTCGTACGACCCGTAGATCCCGAAGTCGCTCGCGTGGACCGACTTCACGTACAGCGTCCCGGTCGCGGCCGGCGTGTAGAGGATCAGCGAGGATGCGTCGCTGGCGCTTCTGTCATCGTTGCTCGCCAGGACCGTCGTGCCGTTCGAGGCGAGAAGAGTCAGCGACGTGTTCGCATCGCTCAGAAGATTCAGCGTCTCGACGACGTACGGAGTGCCGGCCACGGCCGGGAATGCAAACAGATCCGTGTCGGGCTCGCCGAGGAGGTCGTTGTTGCGATCGGCGAAGAAGGTGTTGTGCAGGAGCGTATTTCCGGGCGATACCGTCCGCGCCTCGGCGATCGTGTCGTTCGACTCGAACCCGTCCGTGAAATACTCCACGCCCAGCTCGCGGAAGATGCTCTTCATTTCGGCGAAGTGCCCGTTGTTCACGCTGGGATGGAACCAGCCGTCCCAGAAATCCTCCAGGCTGACGTTGGTGGCGGTCGGAAGGTAGATGCTCATCGCCTTCCAGTACAGCGCGTCCTGTCCCGACAGGAGGTCCCACGACTCCTCCGTGCCGGGGGATTCATCCTGGGTCGTGGCGCCGTCCACGATGTCCCAGAGTCCCGTGTACACGGTCGTTTCGCTCGTGGACCCGCGGCAGACGAAGGGAAGCTGGGTCTCGGCATCGAAGTAGAACTGGAGATTTCCGGGGCCGGGGAGCCCGGTCGTGCGCACGTACAGGCTCGCGTGCGGCAGGCCGGCGAAGCGGCGGGCCGAGAGTCCGAAGAAGGACGCGTGCCCCTCGTCCCACGCCAGCATGATGTTCTGGTTGCAGTCGCTGAGATGGTGCTCGCCGCCGGGGTTGTCGCTCTTGGCGAAGTTGTAGGAGACGTAGTGCCCCATTTCATGCATCACGACCGTGTCGTCGTAGCCCGCGTTCCGCGCCTGCGTGATGGTGTTGTTGTTCGGGTTGAAGCTCGAGAGGTTCGGATTGAAGGCGTTGAACACCACGATCAGGAGCGGATAGGTGCCGGTGCCGCGCAACGACAGGAGGTAATCGCTCCCGAGCTCGGTCGCGGCGAGGAGATTGAACGGCTCGCCGCCGGCCCCTTGCACCGCGGCCAGCGTCCCGATGAAGAGGTCCTGATTCGGTGTATGACCGGTGAAAGTCTGCGAACGGATGGACCAGATGTCCCCGGACTGGTTGCCGGAGCGGATATCGATCGGCACGGCGGTCGTGGACTGGCGTCGGGCGAGGCAGCGCACGTAGATGTCCCGCGTCCGGTTGTCAATCACGTGGAACACGAAGTTCCCCGTGCTGTCGGTCACTCCGCTCCCGACGATCTTGGTCCCCTCCACGACTTCGACGCTCGCGAAACGGATCGGCTGCTGCGGCTCCACGCCTGTGAAGCCGTTGATGTCGAACTCCCTGTCGACGTAGACGAAGCGGCCGCTGACGTTGTAGTCGGCCAGGGCGGGGACGCACGACCAGGCGAGGAGTGCCAGTCCCAGGAGAGCGCGCTTCACGGTTGCGGCTCGCCGACCGGGACACCCATCCATTCATAGGCCCCGGCATGGTGCCTGCCCTGGGGGGCGGAAGCGCCGCTCCTCCAGATGATTCCCTGCTCGGTGTGGAACAGCCTCCCGTCGGGGAGCCGGAAGGAGGCCTCGAGCCTGATCGGGAAAGCGCCGGCGCGCTTCGACTGGATGGGGATGCTGTATGTCCGGTTCTCCCCGGCGCGCAACGAGCCCGGCGGGCCGCTCTCGATTGCCCCGGAATCGGCGCTGAGCGCCTCCGGCACGACCAGCGACAGGTTGACGTCCTGGAGATCCCCCGAAGCCCCCAGAGTCGCCTCCAGCCGCGGCGGAAGGCCGCGACCCGGATCCCCGGGGATCGCCTGCAGGTCGAGCGTCAGCGGGAGGGTCGGCTCGATGGTGGAGTGCGTGGCGGAATACGGGCGGGAGGACGCCGGGCGGAGCCAGAAGGCTGCCACCACGAGGACCACAGGAAGCGCCACGACCAGAAATCGCGGTGTCCTGCGCACCAAACAGCCCCCCCTCCGCGCGGGCCTTGAATGATGGGCGATGATGAACGGGCGGTGTGCGACGCCTCACCCTAAGTACGGTGGCTGCTGCACAAAGTCAAGAACAAATGAGGTTTCAGGTGACGTTCCGGCCATGAGGCCCTTGACTCGGACCGCGTTCACCGTAAACTCTGGGTGCTCCAGGAGCCTGGTGAAGCCGATGAAAATCCTGCGCTTTCCCGTCCGGCAGTCTGCGGTGCGGGACATCCCCGGTCGGATCGCCTCGCTCGAGATCCTGCTGTCGGAATGCAGGAGCCGCCAGTCTCGTTTTCACGAGGATGGACGACGCCTGAGACAATCACTCGAAAGGCTTGCGGTCCTGGCGCGGAACATGGTGCGGGACAGCGAGACCCTGAAGCGCTCCGCCGGCCGGCTGCGCGCCTGCCGTCCCCGAATCGCGCCGAAGTCCCCCCCCGTCTGAGCGCGACCTCGATGGCCGGACCGATCTATGCGGATCATGCCTCGACGACGCCCGTGTCCGCCGAAGTGCTCGAGGCGATGTTGCCCTACCTGGGTGAGCGATTCGGGAACGCCTCCAGTCTCTACGCGCGCGGCCAGCGGGCCCGCGAGGCGGTCGAGCGGGCGCGCGCATCGGTCGCCCTCCTCCTGAAGGTCGCCTCGGACGAAGTGCTGTTCACCTCCTCGGCCAGCGAGTCGAACAACCTCGCCTTGAAGGGGATCGCCCAGTCGGCGGGGCGCGGGGGGAAAACGATTCTGGCGGCCGCCACCGAGCACATCTCCGTCCTGCACCCACTGCGCACCCTGGAACGCCAGGGCTTTCGCGTACGGCTGCTCCCGGTGGACCACCACGGGCTTCTGGACCCCGACGACCTGCGACGTGCCCTGGATGACGAGACGCTGATCGTCAGCGTGGCGCACGCGAGCGCCGAGATCGGCACGCTTCAGCCGCTCTCCGACCTCTGCCGCGTGGCGCACGCCGGCGGGGTGCCCCTGCACTGCGACGCGACCTTGACCGCCGGGGCCCTGCCCTGGCCGGAGGCACCCGACGCTCCGGACCTGGTCACGGTATCGGCGCACCTGCTGTACGGGCCGCAGGGGATAGCCGCCCTGCGCGTCCGCGAGGGTATCCGGCTGGCGCCGCTCGTCGAGGGAGGAACGCAGGAGGGAGGAATGCGGGCCGGCACGGAGGCGCTCGCCGCGGTGGCGGGGTTCGGCGCCGCCGCCCGCCTGGCCCTGTCGGAGATGGACGGTCGCAGCCGCCGGGCCGCTTCCCTCGCGACGCGCCTGCGACGCGCCCTGGCCGGCAGGCTCGATGGACTCGAGGCGACGGGACATCCGGAGCGCCGGATTCCCGGGCACGTCAGCCTGTGTGTCCGGGGGGTCGAGGCGGAGGCGATGGTGCAGGCCCTCGATTCGGAGGGGATCGAGGCGGGCAGCGGCTCCGCCTGCACGACTGCGGTCCACAAGCCTTCCCATGTCCTGGAAGCGATCGGAATGGATCCCGTGACGGCACGCGGCGCCCTGACGTTTTCATTCGGCGAAACGAACCGCGAGACCGACCCCGACCGCGTTGCGGCGGCTCTTGTCCGGGTGGCCGAACGACTCCGGGCGCTGAGCCCGTTGCCTGGGAAATCTTGAGGGTCAGTCGAGGGGGTCGAAAACCAGGCCTGTCAGGACCTTCGGGAAGAAATACGTCGACTTCTGCGGCAACCTGAGCCCGGCTCGGGTCACCTCGATGACCTGCTGGATGCGCGTCGAATTCATCAGGACGCCGATCTGGGCGCGGCCCATCGCCACACTCTCGAACACCGCACCCTGGTCTTTCACGTACTCCAGATGGGCCTGGCGCGCCTGGGCCTCGGGCGTGATCCCGAGGATCCCCTCCAGCAGCAGGTGGTGAAGGAGGACGACGTCGAGCCGGCGCAACGGTTCCGGGATCGGCGCGAGCTCCTTTCGCCCGAGCCCCTCCCCCTCGCTCCATTCCAGGAGCCAATACGAGTCGTCCGGGAGGACGAGCCCGAACACACCCGGGTGGGCCGACCTCGACGACACCTTCACCCGGAGCTCGTCGGCCGTCCGCACGCGCTCGAGCCGGAACAGAGGCGCCAGGCGCGCACGGAATCCCGCCTCATCGAATCCCGGCAGGGAATGCACCAGGCGGTGGATCGGGTAGATCGCGAGACCGCTGTCCTCGAGGCTGCAGAGGAACGCCAGGACGTGCTCGGCGTCCCGGAGTCCGCGGGCGCGCCGCTCGTCGCGGTAGGCCAGGGCCGATTCGTACCGATGGTGACCATCCGCGATGAGGGCCCACTGATCGCGCAGGCGGCGGGTGATGAACTCGACGCGCTCCCGGTCGCCGACCCGGACCACGCGACTGAGCGTGCCGTCGTCGTCGCGGGCCTGCAGGAACGTCTCGCCGCCCATCGCCTTCGCGACCGTGCCCGACACGTCTCCCCCTGGATCCGAATGCAGGAGGAAGACCGCGCTCAGGTGCGTCCGGCTGGCGGCGAGCAGTCGTCCGCGGTCGACGCGCGGCCCTTCCAGAGTGCGCTCGTGGGGCAGGATCGATCCGGATCCGAACGGTTCCAGGGTCAGACGGGCGAAGAACCCGCGGCGCGTGGCCACGCCGCCCGACGGAGGGCTGTAACTCTGCTCGCAGACATACAACGCGGCCTGCGTGTCGCGCACCAGGACTTCGTCGTGGATCCACTGATAGAGGAGCCGCGCCGCGCCGGCGTAGGGTTCGTCCCCGGCCGACGGCCGGGGCAGATCGACGTGCACGACGTTTTCGTCGTGACGGGCCAGGAGGCGGGCGCGCTGCTCCTCGGTGAGTACGTCGTAGGGCGGCGCCACCAGCCGGTCCAGGATCGGGCGCAGACGCGGCGCGTAGGTGAGGGCGCGGAACGGGAGGACGGCGGGCATCGAGGACCGGATCAGAGGTGCTCGAGGCTCATGCGAACCTCGAATTTGTGAATGAAGTCGGCTTCGATTGAGCCGGTCGATCGTCGGTCGGCGAGAACCCACACATTCTTGACCCGGTCGAACCCCGTAACGAGGATGCGCGCGCGCATCCTGAGCACGCTCCCCTCCTTGCCCTGCGCCACCACGCCCTCGAGCGATACCTTCCCTGCCTTCATCTTGAGCAGCTGCATGACGTGATAGCTCCCGCTCAGACGCGGCGGGGCCTCGGCCACCTGGAGCTCGAAATCGGCCTGTTTGAAATCGACGAAGGAGCTCTTGACGGTTTGACTCTTCTCGTCGACCTCCTCCGGCGGGTAACCCTCGGCGGCCAGGGCCTCGAGAAGACCCTTGAAGAGCCTGGCCGGCCGGATCTTGTAGACGCGAACCAGGTAGGAGGACTCCGCCTCGGGCGGCACAGGCGCCGGGCTGTCCTCGCCGGTCGACTGCCCTTCCCCGGGGGCGTCCGCCGGGGGGGTCACCGCGGGGGAGGGGCTGCTCCCGTCCTGCGCGCGTGGGGCGGCGTCAGCCGACCAGGCGCCTGACAGGACACACAGAATCGCCCCCAGGACGAGGGCGGACATCTCCCGGGCGGTCGGCGCACGCCGGTGAAATCTCGTCGGTACGCACGCGGGCATGGAGCGGAAAGTATAGCAGAGACGTCAGCCGCGGGCCGCCCGGGCGGCGAGAGGATCGGCGCCGCCGACGATCGCTTTCATGGCACCCGCCAGATGCTCCAGCTTGAACGGCTTGTCCACGCAGGGACAGCCCGAGGTGTCGAGGAAGTGCCGCGTGTCGGGGTGCAGGGTGTCCCCGGAGGCGAAGATGACCCGGCGCGCCAGATCGGGCCAGCGCCGCCGGATTTCGTGGAACAGCTGCTGCCCGTCCATCTCCGGCATCTTGAGGTCCAGGAGAATGATGTCGTAGTTGCGGCGCTCCAGCTTCTGCAGCGCTTCGCGGGCGCTGCCGGCCGTGTCGATCGTGTGCCGGCCGTCGCGGCCGAAGGCGTCGACGATCAGGTCCAGGATCACCGCCTCGTCGTCGACCGCGAGGATCCGGAGCGTGGCGGGCTCGCCCGCCACCGTGGCGGAGGCGGATTCCGCCCCCGCCTCGGCGGGACGCGCGTCCGTGACCACCGGGAGTTCGATGTTGATGCGCGTCCCCTCGCCGACCCGGCTGTCGGCCCAGATGCGACCGCCGTGGTCCTTGACGATCCCGTACGACACGGAGAGACCCAGACCCGTGCCCTCCCCAACGGCCTTGGTGGTGAAGAACGGATCGAAGATCTTGCCCAGGACCTCGGGAGGCATGCCGGGGCCGTCGTCGGCGACCTCCAGGCGGATCACGCCGTCCCTGGCGGACGTCCCGATGGTCAGAGTCCCGTGGCCTCTGTGCGACGCCACGGCGTGCTGCGCGTTATTGATCAGGTTCAGGAGGACCTGCTGCATCTGATTGAAGTCCAGCATCGTTTTCGGGATGAGGGGGTCGAGCTTCTTCGCCACCTTGAGGTTGTTGACACGCAGCTGATAGGCCTTCAGGTCGAGCGTTTTCTCGATGATCCCGTTGAGTCCCAGATAGCGCTTCTCGGAGGGGTAGCGCCGGGCGAAGGCCAGGAGGTTCTGGACGATTTTCTGGCAGCGCAGAGCCGATTCGAAGATGCGCTCCACGCTCTTGCGCTGTCGTGCGTCCATCTGGCCGCCCATCAGGAGTTGCGCGTACCCGAGCACACCGGTGAGGGGGTTGTTGAGCTCGTGGGCCACGCCGCTGACCAGCTCGCCCATCGCCGACAGTTTCTCGGTGACCTGAAGGGATCGACGGGCACCTTTCAGATCCGTGATGTCCTTGATGATGCCCACGGTCCCGTACGGATCTCCGGACTCGTTCCGCAGGGGCGACGCGGCCACCAGGACGTCCCGCGCGCTGCCGTCCCGCGTGCGCACGGTCGTCTCCACTCCCTGCAGCGGCAAGGCCTCCCCGAGGAGTCTCTCGATGCGCCCGCGTGCCTCCGCCTCGGGATAGAGATCGAGGCAGTTGGTGCCGAGGACCTCCTCTCTCTTCAGCCTCAGCATGCTCTCACCGCCGCGGCTGAATTCCGTGAAGCGTCCTTCCATGTCGGTCGTGTAGATCAGGTCCGGGAACTGGTCGAGGATCTTCTGCAGCTTCTCCGCGGCCTCCTTGCGGGAGCGGGCGTCCCCGCGCATCTGTTCGTACATCAGGGCGTTCTTGATGGCGGTCGCGGAGGCGTTCGCCACTACCTTGCAGGCCATGATCTCGTGGGCCGTGAACCGGCGCTCGGCGCGGGCGGCGCGCAGGAACAGCATGCCCAGGAGAGCATCCTTGTAGAGGATGGGAAGGACCATGATGGAATGGAACCCGAGCTTCTCCAGCGTGTCCTTGATCGGCTGCATCAGCGGTTCGCGGGAGATGTCGTTGATCACGACCGTCTCGTGCGTCTCGATGGCGCGACGCACTTCCGGATACTTGTCCATGTCCAGGACCAGACCCGAGATCTTCGGATCGTCGCTGCTGGCCAGCACCGAGCAGCGCCCGTCGAGCGCGTCCACCGTCAGGATGGAGCAGCGGCGCGCATCCACCAGCACGGCGATGCGCTGCGCGATCATGTACAGGACTTCCTTGATGTCCAGGGTCGAGGTCGTGGCCGAGGTGATCTCGTGGAACGTCTTGAGTTCGAGACGCTCGCGCTCGAACTCACCGGCGCGCACCTGCTCGGCTCGTCCCAGATGCACGAGGTGGCCGTAGTAGAGCGCCGCCGTGTACAGGAACGGCACGCGCAGCAGGAGGGGCGTCAGATCGACGGCCATGCCGCCATGGGCGCGCGTCAGGTACAGGTAGAATCCCGAGACCAGCGTGGCCCCCGCCATGGTGCGCAGCAGGTCCGTCCCCAGCGCCGCGAGCATCAGATTCAGGAAGAACGCCAGCTGCAGATCGGTCCCCTCCAGGCCGGCGCGGAACAATCCGAGGGAGACCAGGAACGTGTCCGCGACCACGATCAGGTACTCCACCTGGCGCGAAGCGAACAGGCGGTCGGGCAGGTAGGTCAAGGCGATGTTGCTCGCCGCGAACGCCAGGATGAGACCGACCTCGAAGAGGCCAGGTGACACCCCGCCGGGCGGGGCCAGGATCAACGCGGTGGCCAGGATGAGCATCCAGCGCAGGGCGAGCCTCAGTGTCCTGGCGCTGGTGCGCTCCATCGGCTGAATCCAGACTCTGCGGGCCAAATCCTCCCCCCCATCCGGCGGTCTTCGACAGGTCGGAAATATAGTGCCCCGCGGGCCGGGTGCAAGGATCCGACCCCTCAAACCCTTACGCTCCTTGACTTTTGAGGATCGCCGCGTAGAATCAATCCGCCATGAGGCCCCTGCGACAGGCATTCCTTCCGACCGCGATCGCGGCCATCCTGATCCTCCCCGGGATCTCCCTGGGCGAGGGCCAGGGACCCGTGACCGATTTCTCCAGGGTCAAAGAAGTCGATTGGTCGGGCCTGTCGGAATCGCAGAAGAAGGTCGGCCTCAAGGTCATGAACGAGAACGGCTGCAACTGCGGCTGCAAGATGACGATCGCGGTGTGCCGGGAGCGCGACTCGTCCTGCCGCCGGAGTCTCATTTTCGCCCGGACGATCCTCGACGCCCTCCACGAGGGCAAGCCGGAGAACGAGGCCGTCCGCGTGCTGAAGGCCAAGTCCGACACGTTCGTCGAGGCCAAGCTTCCGGACGACGCGGGTGTCGTCTACCGGATCGACTCAGGGAAGAGCCCGATGCGCGGACCCAAGGAAGCGCCCGTGTCGATCATCGAGTTCTCCGACTTCCAATGTCCGTATTGCGCCGGGCTGGAGTCCACCCTGGATCAGGTCCTCAAGGCGTTTCCGAAGGAAGTCAATCTGATCTACAAGCAGTTCCCGCTCAACATCCACCAGTACGCGCGCCAGGCGGCGGTGGCGTCCATGGCCGCGCACCAGCAGGGGAAGTTCTGGCAGCTGCACGATAAGATGTTCCAGAACTCCACGGCCATCAGCGAAGAGAACATCAAGAAGTGGGCCAAGGAGGTCGGGCTGAACATGGGAGACTTCGAGAAGTCGATGCAGTCCGGCGCCCTGGAGACCATGGTCCAGAAGGATCTCGCCGACGGTGCCGGCGCGCGCGTCCTGGGCACGCCCACCCTTTTCATCAACGGCAAGCGGGTGCAGGATCGTTCGTTCGAGGGGTTCAAGAAGACGATCCTGGAGGAGCTCGCCGCCGCCCGGACGGCGCCGAAGCCGGTTCCCGCGAAAACGCCGGCCGCCGCCAGGTCGTCCGTCAAGAACTAGCAGCCCGTCCGGTTCCTCTCCTAACCTCCGCCGCCGCTCTCCAGTCGAAGAAGGAGTTTCTGAAGCTCTGGCGCCTGGGGCTGCTCCGGATCCATCCGCAACGCCGCCTTGAGGTGCGCGACGGCCCTCTCGCGGTTCCGAATCCGCTCCGCGTAGAGGAGCCCGAGGCTGCGGTGCGCATCGGACAGCCCGGGATCGAGGCGGAGCGCCGTCTCGTACTGGTCGGCGGCCTCCGTGTACTTCCCCTGGCGTGTGAGGAGGTAACCCAGGAAGTTGGCGGCGCGGGCCGAAGGGGGCGTCGAAGAGACCGCGATCCGGAACTCGCGCTCGGCCGTCCCGACATCCCCCTTCCAGAGGGCGACCTCCCCGAGTCCGCGGTGCGCCTCGGCCAGTGCCGGTTCAAGGCGGAATCCGGCCTCGAACTGCTCGGCGGCCTCGTCCCGGCGCGAGGCGGCGGTGAGGGCGTCTCCCAGGTTGATCCTGTAGATGGCGACCGCGGATTCGAGGCGCACAGCGGTCCGCAGATCCGCCACCGCCGCGCCCACGTTGCCCCGCAGGAGCTCGATCGAGCCCAGGTTGTTCCAGGCGCGCGACGAATTCGCATCCAGCTCCAGCGCTCTCCGGAACGCCTGCTCGGCGCGGGACTGATCCCCCATTTTCCGGTAGGCCGTTCCGAGATTGATCGCAAGGTCCGCGTCCTTCGGGTTTTTCTCCGCCGCCGTCTCGAGCAGACCGAGGGCTTCCGCGGCCTGACCCTGCTGAACGAGCGCCATCCCGAGATTGACGCGTGCGTCCTGGAAATCCGGGTAGATCGCCAGCGCCGCCCGGTAGCTCTGTGACGCGTCGCCGTAGCGCGCCTCTCTCAGGTACGCATTTCCCAGGTTGTACTGGATCCGGGCGCTGCGCGGCGAGACGCGGGCGGCGCTGCTGTACAGGGAGAAGTCGTCCTTCCAATCGGGGATGCGCGTGTAGGACCGACCGAGCAGGAGAGCGGCCGCGACGGCCGCGACGACCCACGCGAATGCGCGCGCCCCGCCTCGATCGGGCCGACCGGCGGCCCAGCCCGCGAGAAGGCACAGACCCGCGCTCGGCAGGTACATGAGCCTTTCCGCGAGGAGCGTGCCGATGAACAGCGTGATGTTCGTCGTGAGGCACGCGCTCACCGCCATGAACAGCAGGGCGAAGCCGGCCATGGGAGCGCGTCGCAGGAGCCACAGCCCCGCCGCGAGCACGGCGAGCGCCAGGACAAGGCCGCCGGCCGCGAGCGGATCGCGGAGCGAGCGGATGATCGGGATCTGGTCATAGGAATAGTCCGCCGACAGGTGCAACGGCCACACGAGAAGCGCCGCGTAGCGGACCAGGGTGCCGAGGCCGGTCAGCCGACCGTCGAACGGGCCGGCGGCGGCAGCCGGGTTGTCGACGAATGGAATCGGTCCGCCAGGACCGAGGCCTCCCAGGACCGCCATGCGGGTCGTCAAGTAGATGGCCACGCAGGCGGCGTAGCCGACGTACAGGGCCGCCCGCCGCCGCGAGGCCGGCGCTGCGGGCGGAAGCCCCGCTTCCGACAGCAGGCAGAGAGCGGGGCCGACGATCGCGGATTCTTTCGCGAACATGCCGAGCAGGCAGGCCAGCCACGCGGCGCCGGTCAGCGGTGAGACACCGCGCCGCGGGTCGAGAAGCGCCCGCCTGTGGAACAGGATCGCAGTCAGGACGCCGGCGGCGGCGAGTATCTCGGAGCGGCCGACGATCCCGGCCACCGCCTCGACATGGACCGGGTGTACGGCGAAAAGGATTCCTGCGACGGCCGCGGCGGGCGTCCGTCCACCGGCGAGATCGAGCGCGAGGAGCGTCACCAGGAGCGTGGCGAGCGCGTGCAGGATGGCATTCACCAGATGGAACCACGCGGGCCGCATCCCGGAGATGGCGGCGTCCACGGCGAACGACGCGCTGGTCAGCGGGCGGTAGAGGTCGTGCGCGTGCCCCGGCGCGTTCCAGTAGGGGGTGACCAGGAGACGAGGCAGCTCCCGCAGATCGGTCATCAGCGGGTTCATGAGGATGACGCCGCGATCGTCGAAGACGAAATCGGATCGCAGCGCGGGAAGGTAGAGAGCGAGTGCGAGGAGAGGGCAGACGAGCAGGAGGAGTCGCCGGCCCGTCAAGGGCCGGAGGCGCCGGGGGTCGCTGCCGTGTCAGGCTCGATCGTCGAGCTCTCGATCTCGACCTGCCGCTCGGAGCCCGCCCCCAGGTTGACCAGGCCATCGAGCCTGGTCCTGCGAGCCTTTTCGACCGGGACATCCGTCAGGTAGCCGGAGCTCCGGTGCGCCCAGCTGTTCTGGCGGCCCAGAACATCGAACGCCAGGTAGATGTCGTACGTTCCTGGGTCGAGATCGAAGTCCATCCGCTCCGGGAGGGTCACGCAGCGGTACTCCTCCTGCCAGCGGGGAACCAGCGTATCCGGCGCCATGGGAGGCTCGGGCGGCTTCAGCGACCGCCGATCATCTTGCGGGACGACGACCGGCCCCCTTGGGCCGCTCTTCTTGACCTGGCCCGCCTTGTAAGCGGGAAGCCAGGTCGCGGTGCGGAACACGGGCGATTCGAAGAGCATCAACGGGGTGTCCGCCTGTCCTCGCTTCACGGCCGATACGCTGAACCTGTAGCCGAACGTGAAGACCTCGTTCCTCTTCTCCGGCACTCCGGGCTTCTGAGGCGGGCGGATGGGCCGGTCGTCCGGGAACGTGCACCAGCGCCTGTTCCCGCCGATCATCAACGCCACGCGCCCCTTGTCGGCCGCGGGAGAGGCTGGCAGCGGCGGAGCGAGGATGGCGGGCGGCTGCGGCGCCGGCGCCTCCGAGGCGGGTGGCGTCTCGGGGGTCGCGGATTCCGCCTTGGTCGGGGACGCGAGCGAGACCATACCCGACCCGACGAGGACGATGGCGATCACCGTCATGGGACCGGGAGTCCTCGTCGAACGACGTGTGCCGCGGCGGGTGAATCGAGATCGCCCCGTCCGCCTCTTGTGTGCTAGATTTCTCCGAACCATGTGCGTCGTCACGGGCGGCAATTATACTTCGCGCGGGACCCCCGGGCCACGAACCGGCCCGGGTCGTGAGAGCTATTTATTTCCCGGAACTGCCCGTGCTTCAGCTACCGAGGTTGACGTACGCAGAGCCGAGGTTCAAGGCCCCGGCGAAGGTGTGGGGAACTTCGTGGAAAGGTCTCCAGTACGTGGTCAACTTCTGGAAGGCGGGCAGTTCCGGGAATCTCACAATCACCCTCAAATGAGTCGCGAATTTCCCTGGTTGCTCCAACCCGTGTAGCCCGACTCTACCCAAGATATAGGGCCCTGTCAACAGGAAAATACTACCTCTGGTAAGGAGCGTGGTCGAGAGCGTACTCTCCTCCCTGGAATTCGACGGCGTCCTGAACCTGCTCGCCGCCGAGACCGCCACCCCGGCGGGGGCCACCTCGGCTCTGACGCTGCGCCCCTCGTTCCATCCGCCCGAAGTCGAGGCCGTCAATCGTCTCGTGGCGGAAATGCTCCACTACCTCGAGGTCCGGGGGGCACTTCCATTCGGGATCGTCCCGGACGCGGAGCCTCTGCTGACGCGCCTGGGGGTCGAGGGGGCCGTCCTGGCCCCGCTCGAGGTGCTGGATCTGGTCTCGGCGATGAAGTCGGGGAGGACCCTGAAAGCCTCCCTGACCGAGACGCGCGGGCTGTTCCCGGGTCTTTGGGCGTCCGCGCGCGATTTCCCTGAGCTCGGCAATCTCATCCGGTTCCTCGACGGGAAGATCGCGACCACGGGAGAGATGGAGGACTCCGCCAGCGACGAGCTGCACACCGTGCGCCAGGAGATTCGCCGACGCAATGAGCGGCTCCAGGAGGCCCTCGACGCCATCGTCGCGCGGCCGGAGGTCGCGCGGGCGCTTCAAGATACGTTCATCTCCATCAGGAGCGACCGGCACGTGATTCCGATCCGCTCCGAGGCGCAGGGGTCATTGGTGGGAATCGTTCACGGTGTCTCCGGCAGCGGCGCCACCGTCTACGTCGAACCGATCGAGACGGTCGATCTGAACAACCAGATCGTCACGCTGCGCGATCGCGAGGCGGCGGAGATCCAGCGTCTCCTGCAGGAATACAGCGATCTGCTGCGGGGGCGACTCGCGGAGCTGCGCGTCCTCGTCGTCGGCATCGGACGGCTCGACCTTCTCTCGGCCCGCGCGCGTCTCGGGCGAAGGTTCGGGGCCCGCCCCGGCCAGATCTCCTCGAGCGGTGAGCTGCGGCTGCGCGCGGCCCGCCACCCGCTCCTGGAGCAGGCCCTGAAAACCGAGGGGCGCGCGATCGTGCCCCTCGACCTGGAGCTGTCGACGGGGACACGCGTCCTGATGATCAGCGGTCCGAACACCGGCGGCAAGACGGTCGCCCTGAAGACAGCCGGTCTCCTGTCGCTCATGTTCCAGTCCGGACTGCCGGTCCCCGCCACGGAGGCTGTGCTCCCCGTGTTCCGGGGCATCTTCATCGATATCGGCGACCACCAGTCGATCCCCGACGGCCTCAGCACGTTCTCGGCCAGAATGAGGAACATCTCCGAGATCGCGGGGGCGTTGGAAGCGCCGGCCCTGGTCCTGATGGACGAAATCGGCACCGGCACCGATCCGGAGGATGGTGTGGCGCTGGCCATCGCAATCCTGGATTTCCTGCGCGAGCGCGGCGCCCTGGTCATCGCCACCACTCACCTCGAGGCGCTGAAGGCCTATGCGGCCACGACCGAGGGGTGCGCCAATTCCGCCATGCAGTTCGAGGAAGAGACATTCAGTCCGGTCTTCAAGCTGATCGCGGGGATCCCCGGGAGGAGTGGTGGGCTGGAGATCGCCGAGCGTCTCGGTCTGCCCGTCGCGATCCTCGAAGCGGCCCGCGCGGGGCGCGGGCAGTCCGGCCAGAGAGTCGCGTCCTACCTGGCCCGCCTTCAGGCGATGACCGCCGACATGGACGCCCGGCTCCGCGACATCCACGCTGATCGACAGGGGCTCGCGGACCGGCGCGCCGCCCTCGAGGCGGAGTTTCAGGAGCGCGAGGCGCGACGACAGCGGGCGGTGGTGGCCGAGATCGAGCACGCCCTCAAGGCGATGCGCGAGGAGGGAGAGCGTTACCTCGAGACCGTCAAGGACAGGACGCTCCTGGTCGCCATGCGACGCCAGGAGACGAAAGCGGCGGCGGCGCTGCGGGCCCGGGCGCGCTCACTGCTGAAGACAGCGGGGCCGGAGCCCGCGGCCCCGAATCAAGAATGGAAGGGCCTTGGACCGGGTACGCGGGTCGTGGTGGACAGTCTCGGCGTTCACGGTTCGGTGGAATCCGTCCGCGGCGACCGCGTGGTCGTTCTCGTACGCGGCAAGAGAATGACGATCGCCCTTCGCGAGCTGCGTGCCGAATCGAAGCCCGGCGCGCCCGGGGTCGTCGAGTCCACGCTGCCCGAGGGAGTGACGCTGTCGCGCAAGCCGGGTGCCGCCGCGGCGGACGAGATCCACCTCCTCGGCCGGACGGTCGAAGAAGCGCTGGAGCTCGTGGACAAGTATCTGGACGACGTCTACCTGGCGGGGACGAGTCCCGTCCGCATCGTGCACGGCGTGGGTTCCGGTCGCCTGAAAAAGGCGATCGCGAGTCTCCTGGAGCGTCATCCGCACGTCGACGGATTCACGAGCGCGCCTTCAGACCAGGGGGGCGTCGGCGTCACGATCGTCACCCTGCGACTCTAGAACACCGTCGAGGCGCGGCCCCCTAGCGCAGGCCCCAGTCGGCGGGGACGGGCGACCGGTCGGCGCTCGGGTCGAGGACGCGCGGTCCGTTCCCCTCGACCTGGAATGAAAACGACCAGGAGCGCGGAACATCCCCCGTGGTCTCGAACGCCACGACCCGGTAGCGTCCAGGGACGACCCCCTGAAACTCGAACCGGCCGCTGGCGTCGGAAATGGCGCGTCCCGTCACCGCCACTTCGAAGACCGCCTGCGCGCGGGCACGGCACTCCTGGATCAGGTCGCGGCGCTCGCGCTGTCCCGTGGCCAGGCGGGTCTTGGCCTGGTCACTGCGGCCCGACGCCTCGCGGAAGTTGTCGGACGAGGTGAGGGCGCGGTCGGCCTCCGCGCGGAGCGTCCCAAGGTCGCGATCCTTCCGATCGAGGCGCGCCCGGCACTCGGCCCCCGCCTTGCGGTGCTCGGAGTCGAGATCGCCGTTCTCCTTCACGAGAAGGACGAGGACACCCGCCCCGGCGCCGCCACCGGCGCCCAGCGGGGGAGCCAGGACCCCCTGCACGCTCACCAGGTGAGGCATGGCCGGCGTGGCCGCCTGCGCCGGGCTTCCGGGCGTGTCAGCGGGGACGGGCATGCCCGTCCCGGCGGGCGCAGCGGTCGGCGCCATGATCCACCCCTCCAGCCGCACCCGACGCCAGCCGTCGCGCTCCTCGAGGACGACGAGCGGAGCGTCTTCTCTCAGGGCTCCCAGCCAGGCGCCCTTCGGCGCATCGAACAGGGCGAGTTCGGGAGCAACTCGCCCCGCCGCGGCGAGGCTGACACAGACAAGGACAAGCGCCAGAGGGGCCGTGAAGACCACACGCCTCATCACCGCACCCCCCGGATTCTCCTGCGTTTCATTTGTGTAGTTGCCCTGGGTCCGTCTTGATCGTCGTCGCACGGTCTCTATATTCGAGGCAGCGCGGTACCGCGTCCGCGCGAGGACGGTCCCGCGTGCTCAAGACGAAAGTCATCCGGAGAATCCTCGAAAGCTGCCGCGATCAGGACACGCGGGAGACCGAAGCCCGCACCCGACCGGGGACGCGATCACCGGCCGCGGGCGGGGGGCTCGCCGGTGTGTCTCCGCCGAGCGGGTCACCGCGCCGGACCACGCTCCGAGACCCACGCCTGGGGCAAAGCCCCGGCACACGGCGTCGCAGGCCCGATCGGGGCTGAGCGGACGTCAGTGGTCGTTGTCCGCGTCGTCCGTACCCGTGGACAGCCTCTGAAGCCACTCTCCGGCAGGATCGAATTGCGGCGCCGTCTTGGGGGCGCCGGCCTCGATCTGCGCGATCTCGTGCTCTTTCTGACGAATGTCCACGATGCTCTTGTCGAAGCTGCCCGCCGTCGCTGCGTGCGCGGCCGCGGCCTCGAGTCTCTTGAGCTTCTCCTGCAGGAGCGTGATCTCGATGTTGCGCTCCTCGACTTCGATCTCGGCTTCGCGAAGATGCTTGCGCAGGAACTGGATCTCCTTCAGGGCGCGTGAGCGCAGCGCCTGATAACGGTCGTCGGCCTGCTTCAGCTCGTCGTCCCTGGCTTCCGCAACCGCCTTGTACTCGAACAGCTTCTGGCCCCCGGCCCGGATCATTCCGTACTGGACGAGGATTTGCTCGTGCTTGAGGAGGAGCTCGTTGTAGAGCGAGACTGGCACCATCACTTCCTGCGGCGCCGTGTCGCGCATGGCCGGGACCGGGTGAGGGATCCTCGCCGGCAGCTCTCCATCCGTCGAGAACCCGAGGGCCTGGAGGTCCTCGCGACGGATCTTGTACTCCTCGCCGAATTTCCCGATCTCTTTCTCGGCCTTGAGACGGCCCGAGCGGATGTAGCGACGGACGGTGGCGGGCGTCCTGCCGATGAGCCTCGAAGCCTCGCGGATCGTCAGAAGCATAACCCCACTCAATCCGGTCGAGGCGTCCGAAGTTCAGACGCGGCCGGGGGCGTCGGTCGTTCTTATACCAGAATCCTCTTCATCCGCGCAAGCGTTCAGCCCTCGTGGAGCATCATCAGGAGGCCGACGCCGGCGACCAGGGCGCCGCTGATCAGATCGCCGTAGCGCGTGAAAAACGGCAGGTCGATCCGCCGGATTCCGCGCACGGCGAACAGCGTCACCCCCGTCATCGTCCCGATGGTGCACAGGGCGAACCCGAGGGCCGCCGCCAGGAGCGCCGCCGACCCCTCGACCGCGGAGGCGAAGAGCACCGGCACGAGGAGGGCGCAGGGACTGATGCCGATGACCAGGACCAGGGTCCTGGCGGTCACGGCGCCACGGAACCAGCGCTCGAGAAGGTGGCCGTGCGCGTGCAGGTGCTTCGCGGAGCCGTCGGGAAGGTCGCCTCTCCGCGCGTGGGCGGTCGCCTCACGGTAATGCCTCCAGAGTCCGTACGAGACTCCGAACACCACCAGGATCAGACCACCCAGGAATCCCAGCGACCGGCCGGTGCGCTCCGCCAGTCCCTCCACCCTCCCCGAGCCGGCCACGATCGTCAGCCCCCCGAACAGCATGGTCACGACCACGTGAAGGGAGCCCGCCAATCCCGTCAGGAGGACCACGCGTTTCTCGCTCCAGCGCTCGACGCGCGCCAGGAGGACGAAGGGGAGCCAATGGTCCGGGATGAGAGCGTGGATGACGGCGGTGCCGCACGAGGAGAGGAAGAGCAGCAACGCCGTGCGGGTCACGCGGCCCCCGAGAGCCGGGGCGGTCTTCCAGGCCCGGAGACGGGCCGGCCCTCCCCTCCGGCGATGGGCGCGGATTATAGCATCCGGTTCGAGCGTCGGCCGGCTGACACCGGTCCGCCCGCCGCGGGCCCCTGCTGCATGCTGACCGCGAAGACACCCTTGAAAGCCTTGATGGGCTTGACTTCCACGCGGTTCGCGGTACTTTTGGGCATGCCCTTCGGGACGCACTCCGTCCGCTTCGCACTTCGCGCCGTTCTCGCGCTTGTTCCGGCCGCCCCGGCCCTGTCGTTCGCGGCGGTCCTGCCGGAAGCGTCCGGCGACGTCCCGGCGGCGAATCGCGCGTCGAGGCCTTCGACCGACGTGCCCGGCCCCCCGCTTCCGTTGCCCGTCACTGCGCCGCTGCGCTTCGCGCCCGGGCCCGGATTCTTCCCGTCCGTCCACCCCCTCTTCGTCCGGGAGAGCCTGTCGTTCATGCCGGTATTCGGCCAGGAAGGGGCTCTGGCTTTCCGGCCGGAAGGCTTCTCGGTGCGGCTCCTGTCGAAGATGAGCCACGAGGCACGGCGCTACCGCGAGAGGAACGTCTCGGAGGCCGGGAGCGCGTTCCAGAACGACTCCTTCGGCGTGTTCGACTCGGCCGTCGAAGCGAACTCGAGCGCCGCGGCGTCACGGGTCATCACCCGGTCCTCTCACCGGGCGTTGAGCGATGAGCTCGACCGTGTGGCTCGCGCCTCGCTCGGCCTGGGCCCCACTCTCGACCTGCTGCAGAACCTGTCCCTGCGCCGTACGCGGTCCGGGGGGCCAGGTGCCGGGGCACCGGCGCAGGGACGCGACGAGGCTCCCGCCTCAGCGGGCGGCGCGCCGCGGCTGCGCGGCGACGTCGGAGTCCGCCTGGACGCGCATCCGGCTCTGCTGTTCCGCGCCCAGTTCGGCGCCCTGCGCGGCCGGATCGACCTGCCGATGCGCAACGAACCGGTCCGATTCTCCCTGGAATCGCAACTCGGCGCCCGCGGGCGCGCGGTCCTCTCCTCCGGCCTGCCGCGCGACGGCCAGGCCTGGGCGACGCTCACTTTCAGCTTCGGTTTCTAGACGATCGTCAGCCGCAGGCCAGGTCCGCGTCCAGGACGTCGAGCAGGGCGCGCGCCTTGTCGAGCGTCTCCCGGTGCTCCTTCTCCGGTTCGGAGTCGGCGACGATGGCTCCGCCCACGCGCAGGTGGGCGAGGCCGGAGGCGCACAGGATCGTCCGGATGACGATGTTGAAGTCCATCCCGCCGTCGAGAGACAGGTAGCCGATGCCGCCGGCATAGACGCCGCGCTCCTCCCCCTCCAGCTCGTCGATGATCTCCATCGCACGCACCTTGGGGGCGCCGGTCATGGAACCGCCCGGAAAGAGAGCGCGCAGGAGGTCGACCCGATCCACGTCCGGGCGCAACCGTCCGCCGACCGTCGTGACCAGGTGGTGCACCGTGGCGAACGACTCGAGCGCGCACAGGGATTCGACGCGCACGCTCCCGCTGTCGCACACGCGTCCCAGGTCGTTTCGGACGAGGTCGGCGATCATGACGTTCTCGGCGCGGTCCTTCGCGCTCGCGAGCAGGTCGCGGGCCAGCCGTTCATCGAGGTCCGTCGTGGCGCCGCGGGGGCGGGTCCCCTTGATCGGACCCGTCCGGGCCCGGGCCCCGTGGAGGGAGACGAAGCGCTCCGGCGAGGCCGAGACCAGCTGGAACTCCCCGGTGTCGATGTAGGCGGCGAACGGGGCCGGATTGCGGCGGGAGAGATCGAGGAACAGGTCGAGCGGATCATCGTCGATGGGGCACTCGATGCGGTGCGACAGGTTCACCTGATAGATGTCTCCCGCAGAGATGTACTCGAGGGCCCTGCCGATCGACCTCAGATAGGCCGCCTTGCCGGTCCTCAGGATCGCGCGGCGGCGGCCGGCGGTTCGCGGGGCGCGTGGCGGAGCGGCGGGTTCGGCCAGAGTCGATCGCATGTCCCGGAGAGCCTCCACGGCGCGCCGCTCCCGTTGCGTCTCGCCGGCGGCTCCCAGACCGGTCGCCAGAAGGAGGGCGCGCCGCTCGAGGTGATCGTAGACAACGGCCCGGTCGTACAGGCCGAACCACGCGTCCGGCCGCCCGAAGGGATCGGGAGGCGGGGCGGACAGACGCTCGACCGCCCGTCTCAATCCGTAGCCGAGATAGCCGATGGCTCCTCCGGCGAACGGAAGACCGGAAGCGACCCGCTGCACGGCGCCGGCCGGCGCCAGGGCGCGCAGGAGGTCGAACGGATCGCGTGCGCCGCGCGTTTCGACGGTCGTGCGCCCGCCGCAGTGACGCACCACGCGGGCCTCATCGGCGCGTATCGACACCGTCACCTGCGGGTCCCACGACAGGACGGAGAAACGCGACGCGACGTGGCCGGGAAGACCGCTGAAGAGCAGGACGGGATGGCGGCGATGGCGCACGCGTGCGAGGTCCTCGAGGGGATCGACGCGCCCCGGGCCATCCTCCACGAGCGGGCGAGGAGGTGCCGCCACCGGAAGGAGCGGCTCGATCATCGTCCCACCTGCCGCGGGGTGCCGGGTGTCGCGGCGCACTCCTTCTCAAGCAGGTCGCGATACGCCGCCAGCAGGTCGCGCGTCACCGGACCCGGGACCCCCTCGCCGATCCGTCGCTCGTCCACCTGGACGACCGGCAGGACCTCCCAGGAGGTGTTGGTCAGGAAGGCCTCCTGGGCCTCGGCCAGAAGACCGGCCGGAAGGCGTTCTTCGGACACCTCGATCCCCGCCGCCTGCGCCAGCTCGACGACGGCTTCGCGCGTGATCCCGGCGAGTCCTCCGGCGGGCGCCGGCGGCGTCAGGAGACGACCCATCACCACCAGGAAGACATTGCTCGCCGTCCCTTCGGTCAGGTGGCCACCCCCGTCCAGAAGGACCGCCTCGAACGCGCCACGATCCCGGGCCTCGCGGCGCGCCAGGACGGATCCCAGACGCGAGATCGTCTTGAGGGCGGGATCGAGTGCGTCCGGGGGGATCTGCCGGCGGCGCGGGATCAGGACGCGCACTCCGTCCGCATACAGGCTCTTATCCAGTCCCTGGAACGGGGCCGCGGAGACCACCACGGTCGGGGGCCCGATCGCCTCCACGTAGTCGCCCGGCCGCCCCGTCCCGCGCGTCACCGTCAGGCGGATGCGGGCGTCCGTCAGCTTGTTCGCCTCGAGGACCTCGCCCGGGGCTCCGGCCAGGACCGGACCCGCCGATGTCAGGTCGAGACCGATGCCGTCCGCCGAGCGATGCAGCCGCTCCAGGTGCCGGTCCTGCCGGAAGACCACGCCCCCCACCGCGCGCAACGATTCGAAAACGCCGTCTCCGTAGAGCAAGCCGCGGTCGAAGACCGAGACTCGCGCCTCCTCCTCCGGGACCAGCCGACCGTTCAGATGGATCCACACGGATCACCACCCCCGCGAAGGCGCGGGTTGCTCCCCGGCCGCGCCATCCCGGGTCGGAGCGAATCTTAGGACGGGACCCGGTCTCCGGCGGCCGTCGTGTCCACGGGGGTCGGTGGAACGGCGCGCCAATCGAGCGGCGGGCGGCGGGCGGGCGCCTCGACGGGATTGTAGAGCGTGTCTCTCTCGACCGGCACGCGCCCCGCCTCCTCGATCAGCGTGATGAGCTGGCTCCGGCCGATGCCCTGGGGCGACGTCGAGCCGGCCCGATGGTAGATCTCCTCGGTCATGACCGTGCCGTCGAGGTCGTCGGCTCCGAAGTGCAGCCCCGCCTGGGCCACCCGCGGTGTCATCATGATCCAGTACGCCTTGATGTGCGGGAAGTTGTCCAGCATCAGCCTGCCTATCGCGAGGTTCCGCAGCTCGTCCGCCGCCGACGGCCTCGGCAGGTGCGACAGGCGCGTGTTCTCCGGGTGGAAGGCCAGAGGGATGAAGGCCATGAATCCCCCCGTCTCGTCCTGCGCCTCGCGCAGCAGCAGCATGTGCTCGATGCGCTCCTCCAGCGTCTCGACGTGGCCGAACATCATCGTGGCATTGCTCTTGAGGCCGATCCGATGGGCGGTCTTGGCGATCTCCATCCAGCCACGGTGATCGATCTTCCCCTTGAACAGGACCTGGTGCGCATGGTCGGTCAGGATCTCGGCCCCGCCGCCGGGGATCGACCCGAGCCCCGCCTCCTTGAGCCTCAACAGAACGTCAAGGGGCGTCATGTCGAAGGTCTCGGCCATGGCCGCGATCTCGACCATGGTGAAGGCCTTCACGTGCACCTCCGGGCGGACGCGCTTCATCGTCCGGATGACGTCGAGGTAGTAGGTGAACGGCAGGTCGGGGTTCACGCCGCCGACCATGTGGATCTCGCGGATCGGCTCATGCAGGTGCTCACGCATGCGCCGCTCGACATCGTCCATCGACAGAACGTACGCATCCTTCTGCTTGGCCGTCCTGTAGAACGCGCAGAACTTGCAGCCCGCGACGCAGATGTTCGTGTGATTGATGTGCTGGTTGACGATGTAATAGGCCTTCTGGCCGTGCAGCCTCTCGCGAACATGATTGGCGAGAGTCCCCAGGGCGAGCAGATCCGGGTGACGGTAGAGGCGCAGCCCGTCGGCGCCGGACAGACGCTCGCCCGCAACGACCCTGTCCTGCACGTCGCCCAGCCCGCTCGCGACGACGTAGCGCCTCTGGAAGGGTGTCATGCATTCCCCGCGCTGCGGCGGTAGGAGACCGAGCCGACCCGCACGTGACGGTGGGTGGCCGCGTCCTCCGGCGCCGTCAGCAGCTCACCCAGACGATCGCGCGTGTTCTCCAGGGCCATCGAGCACAGGGTCCCGCACATCGTGCAGACCGCCTTGTCGTAGTCCTCGCTCATCATGCGGAACTCGCGGGCCTTCTCCGGGTCGAGCGCCAGACGGTACTGACCCTCCCAGTCGAGCTTCTTGCGATACACCGACATCTGGTCGTCGCGGCTCTTCGCTCCGTAGACGCGCTTGGCCAGGTCCCCGGAGTGCGCCGCGATCTTCGTGGCGAGAACGCCGTCGCGCACGTCCTGGATCGCCGGCAGCCGCAGGTGCTCGGCCGGAGTCACGTAGCACAGGACGTCCGCGCCCGCCGCGGCGGCGACCGCCCCGCCGATTGCGCCCGTGATGTGATCGTACCCCGCCCCGATGTCGCTTGTCAGCGGGCCGAGGACGTAGAAGGGCGCGCCGCGGCAGACTCTCTTCTCGAGCAGGACGTTCGCCTCCACCTGGTCGATCGGCACGTGACCCGGTCCCTCGATCATCACCTGCACCGATCGCTCGTGCGCCCGGCGCGTCAGCTCGCCGAGGGTCAGGAGCTCCTGGATCTGCGCCGCGTCGGTGGCGTCGCCGGTGGCCCCCGGCCGGATACCGTCGCCGAGCGACAGCGTCAGATCGTGCTCGAAGGCGATGTCGAGGAGCCGATCGTAGTCCTTCAGGAGGGGGTTCTCCTCGCCTGTGCGCGCCATCCATGAGGCCAGGAACGACCCGCCGCGAGATACGATGCCCGCGATCCGGCCGTCGGCGTCGAGGCGCCTCACCGCCTCGCGGCTCACGCCGCAGTGGACGGTCACGAAATCCACGCCGTCCCGGGCGTGCTTGTCGATCACCCCGAACAGGTCGTCGGCCGTCATCTCGTACACCGATCCTCGGTCGGCAACCGCCTGGTAGATCGGAACCGTTCCCAGGATGACGGGGCAGCGCCTGAGGATCTCCCGACGGACGCGATCCAGCTCGTCCCCCGTCGACAGGTCCATGACCATTTCCGCTCCGCAGGCGACCGCCACCTTGAGCTTTTCCACCTCCTCATGGAGCTGCTGGTGATGGCCCGACGTGCCGATGTTGGCGTTGACCTTGGTCGACAGCCCCTGCCCGACGCCGACAGGGTTGAAGTCGTGGTGGACGTTCTTCGGGATGATCGCGACCCCCGACGCGATCCGCGCTCGCAGACTCTCGGGATCCGTACCCTCGACGGCGGCCACGTACCGCATCTCGTCCGTGATCCGGCCGCGCTTGGCTTGCTCCATCTGGGTCATGGAAGTCGCTCCTCCTCCCGGCGGCGGAGCCGCAACACCCGCGCCCCGGAGAATGCTCGCGTCCTAGTGGGCCGTGGCGGTCGCCCGCAGCTCCCGGATGACCGTCACCTTGATCTTTCCCGGATACTCCATGTGCGTCTGGATCTTCTTCGCCAGGTCGGACGCCAGAAGGGCCAGTTGATCGTCGGTCACCCTGTCCGGCCGGGCGATCACGCGGATCTCCCGGCCGGCTTGAATGGCGTACGACTGTTCGACCCCTTCCATTTCGTTGGCCAGCCCCTCGAGCTGCTCGATCCGACGGACGTAGTCCACGACGCTCTTGCGCCTGGCCCCCGGGCGCGACCCCGAGATCGCGTCGGCCGCCGACACGAGGACGGAGATGGGATGGGTGACATCCACGTCTTCGTGATGCGAGCCGATGGCGTTCACCACCACGGGGTGCTCATTGTACCGCGTCGCCACCTCGACGCCGATCTCGGGATGCGTCCCCTCCCGCTCGAAATCGATCGCCTTGCCGATGTCGTGAACCAGTCCGGCCCGCTTGGCCAGCATGCCGTCGAGCCTCAGCTCGGACGCCATGATGGCGGTCAGCTTGGCGACTTCGATGGAGTGCATCAGGACGTTCTGGCCGTAGGACGTCCGGTAGCGCAGGCGTCCCAGGATGCGCACGAGTTCCGGATGGACGCCGTTGATGCCGAGCTCGCGCAGCGCCTCCTGGCCGGCCCGCAGCATCTGCTCGTCCACCCGCCGCTGGTTCTTCTGCACCAGCTCCTCGATCCGTTTCGGGTGGATGTTGCCGTCCTTGATCAGCCGCTCGAGGGTCATTCGGGCAATCTCGCGCTTGATCGGGTTGAAGCACGACAGCACCACGGTGTCGGGCTGCTCGTCGATCAGGAGCTGCACGCCGGTCGCCTTCTCGAAGGCCCGGATGTTCTTCCCCTCGTGGCCGATGATGCGCCCCTTCAGCTTGTCGTTCGGCAGCTGGAAGGACGTGACGCTGCGCTCCGCGGTCCAGTCCGACGCCGTGCGCTCGATCGCCAGGGAGACGATCTTGCACGCCTCGGTCTCCGCTTTCTTCTGGGCCTCCTCGCGCGCTTCGCGGATCATCTTCGCCGCCTCGAAGCGCACCTCCTGCTTCATGTTGGTGAGGAGCATCTGCTTGGCGTCTTCGGTGGTGAGGCTGGAGACGCGGCTGAGCTGGCCGTTGAGGTCGTCCGCGAGGCGCCTGACCCTGTCGCGCTCCTTCCGGGCCTCCACCTCGGACTGCTGGATGTCCCGCTCGCGCGCCTCGAGGGTCCTCTCACGCGACCGGAGCCGCGCGTCCCCTTCGTTCAGCCCGGCTTCGCGCTCGTCGTGGGCGCGCTTCTGCGTCTCCCCCTCGCGCAATCGAGCCTGCAGATCCTGCTCGAGTCGCGACTTCGACTTGAGCCACTCCTCCCGGGCCTGGAGGAGAGCCTGGCGCTTCTGGTGCTCGACATCCTGAAGGGTCCGGTTGATGGTCTCCTGACTCTCGCCGCGGACCTTCTCCAGCCTAGCCCGGACGAGACCGTTTCTGAGGAACCAGCCGACGAGACCTCCCAGAAGCAGACCGCCCCCCGGGAGGAGAATATTGATGAACGTCATCCGCATGCCCTGCCCCCTGCGCGGCCGGTCGCCCGGCGGCGCGGAAGGATCCTCTCCCGGCCATGGCATGTGATCCGATACAGGTGGCGTCCCCGGGACGGCGGATGTGGGGACGCCGGGATTCGTTTCGGAAGTCCGTTTCGCTGACGGGATTGAATGGAGAGTCGCGATAGCCGATCGGGCGCGGAGTCGGCACTAAATCGAGTGACCGGCAGGGAGTGCCCCACCGGTCTTCGCCGCGCGGCGGAAAGCCGCCGCGGAGCCTCACGTAGATTGCGCGCTGTGCCACCCCGCCCCCCCCTGCCGGCCGGGCCCGGAGGCCCGGCGTCAGGCGCCGGGTGAGAGGACCGTTTGGTGCTAAAGCCTTGTAAACCCGTGCGAAGTATAGCACCCGCCCGCTCACACCCGCAACGTTTCGCGAACCGTCTTCGGCGGGCGCGAGAAGACTCAGGTGTCGACCGGGGCGGAATCCGGCCCTTCGATCCAGGCCGCTCCGTCGGCGTAGTGCTCCTTCTTCCAGATCGGAGCGCTTGCCTTGACTCTCTCGATGGCGTGCGCGCAGGCGGCGAGCGCCTCGCGCCGGTGGGCCGCGGCCACGGCGACGACGACGCTGGCCTCGCCGACCTCGAGTCTTCCGACGCGATGCAGAATCGCGACGTGCGGCGTGCCGAAGCGCGCCTCCACCTCCCGACCGATATCGCGCAGGACGATCTCCGCCATCTCGGGGTAGGCGTCGTACTCCAGGAATCGCACCGATCGCCCGTCGTGGTGGTTCCGGGTGGTCCCGACGAACGTTGCGATGGCCCCGCGGTCGGGACCCGCCACCGCCCGGATCGCATCCTGGAGGTCGAGCGGCCGATCGTCGATCCTGTAGAGTCCGGGCATGACCTAATCCTAACCGCCGCTCACCGGAGGAAAGACGGCGATCTCCTCGCGCCCGGTGATCGTCCGGTCCTGGCGGGCGTAGACCCGATCGCACGAGAACAGCGGCCGCTCGTCGCGCGACAGCCCGGGGAGCCCGGCGCGCACCTGCGACCACACGTCTGCGAGCGTCGCCCCCTGCTGGACCTCCACCTCGACCGAGGTGGCCTTTGCCGCCTCGCGATACCGGGCGAACAGGAGGACCCGGACGGTCATCGTATTTCCTCGCTCCCGCGCGCGGAGACGGCCCGCTCGCCGCGCCGGTCCCGGACCATCCGGAGAACTTCGGCGACCATGGCCTCGATCCCCGCCCGCACGTCGACGAGACGGGTGAACGCGGTGAACCCGGGAGTGTGCACGATCGATCTCTGTCGATCGATCCTCAGGGCCTGGGGGCCCGCCGGCGCCGGGGGGATCTCGAGGTCGTCTCCGAGAACCGTCCTGACCGGGATCTCCCCGAGGCTGACGCACCCGATCGGTTTCCCGTCGTCCAGGATCCGACGCAGGAACGCCTCGATCCCGGGATGCATCCGGCGGGCCGCTCCCGGCCGGGCGAAGCCGGAGGAGAAGTTCACCACCGGCCCGTACCCGCCGGGGATCAGGAGCGCCTCGAGCTCGTCGTGCCGCATCGCCTCGAGGGTGCGGATGGGACGGCGCGCCAGCCGCGCCGATTCGCGCAGGACGTTGCGCGGTTCCTCGACCTCGTCGCCGCTCAGGTGGTCGACGGTGCGCTCCTGCGCGATGTCCGGTGCCATGAGGATCGTCTTCTCCCCGGCCGCCTCGACCGCGAGGAGCGTGAATGTCAGCTCGTGCACGTCCGTGCCGTCGTAGTGGCCGCAACCGCCGAGAAGAACACCGATCGACACGGTCAGTCCTCGTGGATTGAGTCTTCGAATCAGGATTATAGGCGTTCGCCGCGCGGCCGCTCAACCGGGAGGGGTGGCCCGGGCGCGTGTTTGTCGTTGACCGGCGGCGGCGCCGGTGGTATGTTTGGTGCGTATTGTGCGATCTAGTTTCAATATAAGGAACACGACACGGATCCCCATGGGCCCACGAAGTGATCGGAGGGGTGACCGGCTTATGCTCCAGCACCATTCGATCGACGTGGGGCGGGGGGTGATGCTGTTACGGCTTCAGGACCGTTCGAATCATCGCAAGTCCTTGTCGTAACGTCATCATCGGCAAAATAAGCCTTGCGCCGGAGGGGACCATCGTCGGACAATCAGGGTGCGATCTTGTACCTTCTGCGATGCGAGGACGGCATAATGCACCCGCGAGCAGGAGGAGATCGACGGGATCGCTTTTCGAGACTGGAGCAGAGGAAAGAAAGGAAAGGGTCACATGGCTCAGCAGGACGTGTCGGCACAGGGGGTCAGGAAGAGGAGCGAGCGGGGTGAGGGTGTGGTGACGGGGAACCAGGCGGTGCGCCGCGCCATCGCCGTGCTCAAGGCGTTCAGCGACGACGCCCCCGAGATGGGCGTGACGGAAGTCAGCCGCAAGGTCATCCTCCACAAGAGCACCGTGTACCGCCTGCTCTCGGCCTTCGAAGGCGAGGGGCTCATCGCCAAGAGTCCGGAAACCGGCAAGTACCGGCTCGGGCCGGAGCTGATCGTCCTGGGCGAGCAGGTCCTGCGCCATACCGATGTACACCGTGTCGCCCTGCCGTTCCTGCGGGAGCTCGCGGATCGAACCGGTGAAACCGTCGATCTCGAGGTGCTCAGCGGCAGCAACGTCGTCACCATCGAGGAGATTGCGGGCAAGCACGTCGTGGCCGCGGCCGGGGCGATCGGGATGCCCTGGGCGGCGCACGCGACCTCGACCGGGAAGGTGCTCCTGGCGCACCTGCCGCCCGAGAAGCAACGGCAGATCCTCGCCCGCACCCTGAAGAAGTTCACCCCGCGCACCATCATCGACGCCAAGACCCTGGGGCGCGATCTCATCAAGATACGCGAGCAGGGGTACGCGGTGTCGTACGGCGAGCTCGAAGACCACCTGATCGCCATCGGCCTGCCGATCAGGAGTCGCAACGGCGACGCTATCGCCGCCGTCAGCATCTCGGGGCCCGACACCCGGCTGACCCCGGACAAGATGTCCGGCCTCATCCGGACCGGCCTCGAAACCTGCGCGAAGATTTCCGGCAGGTTGGGATACCACGGCCCGGCCACTCTGCGGGCGGCCCAGCCGAAGTTCATGGCACCGCGCGCCATCGTATGACGCAGCGTTCGTCCGGCAATCGCCTGCGAGCAGAGAAGGAGGACTGACTTGAGCCACGACGACCTCTATCAGAAGATGGCGGACAGCGTGATCACGGGAGAAGCGGAGAGTTCCGCCGCCCTCGCCCACCAGTCCCTTGAGCTGGGCATTCCTCCGCTCGAATCCATCGACAACGGTTTCGTGAAGGGGATTCGCGTCGTCGGCGATCGCTTCGGCGCCGGCGAGCTGTTCCTCCCGGAGCTGGTCATGAGCGCGGAGGCGATGAAGGCGGCGCTCGCCATCCTCGAGCCGGAGCTCGCCAAGGGCAACTCCGTGCGCGAGAGCCAGGGCGCGGTCCTGGCGTGCACCGTGCAGGGCGACATCCACGACATCGGCAAGCGGATCGTCTGCACGATGCTCTCCGCCAACGGCTTCACCGTCGTGGACCTCGGCGTCAACGTCAAGATCGATCGCTTCGTGCAGGAGATCAAGACGCGCAAGCCGGACATCGTGGCCATGTCCGCCCTCCTGACGACCACCGCCCCCAATCAGGGGAAGGTGATCAAGCTGCTGCAGAAGGAGGGGATCCGCGACCAGTACATCGTCATGGTCGGAGGCGCGCCGACGAGCCTGGGATGGTCGAAGGAGATCGGAGCGGACGGGTACGGCGAGAACGCGACCGAGGCCGTGCGGGTGGCCAAGGAACTGATGGCGAAGAAGCGCGCCCGGCCGGCGTCGGCCGAGCCCGAGACGGTCGCACCGGTCAGGGCCGTCGGCGAGGCCTCCGCCTCCTCCGGCGGCGTGCTCCAGGCGGCCGCGGCGGACTGAATCCCCCGCCGGGCGCCCGGGACCGAGCGGTCCCGCCGTCCGGCGCCAAGGAGACCACCCGTGTCGATCGTCGTACCGGCCCGCGTGCGCGGTTTCTTCCAGAGGCACCCGGGACTCACACGCGCACTCGAGATCGTCATCCTGCCGTTCGAGACCGCCGGCAAGAAGCTCGCGTTCGGATGCAGGATGTGCGGCCAGTGCATCCTGCACGAGACCGGCATGACCTGCCCGATGGGCTGCCCCAAGACGCTGCGCAACGGTCCCTGCGGAGGCGTGCGCATGAACGGTCACTGCGAGGTGGTCCCGGAGATGATGTGCGTGTGGGTGAAAGCGGAGCGGCGGTCGCGCTGGCTCCCCTGGCGGGGCGCGATCCTGAAGATCCAGCCCGGCCTCGACTGGAGCCTGAAGGGACGCTCCGCCTGGATCAACGTGCTGGCCGGACATCACGAGAGAGAGACGCAGTGACGCGCCACCCCCAGCCTGTCATCCCCCGGCTCGAGGCGGCTTTCCGCTCGGGCCTGCCGGTCGTCACCTGCGAAATCGCCGCGGGCGACGGCGCCGATCCGGACGACGTCATCCGACGCGTCAGGCTGGTGCGCGACCACGTGGACGCGGTGAACGTCCCTGACAACACCGCCGGTGTCGTCCACATGGCCGCCTGGGCCGCCTCGATCCTCATGGCGCGCGAAGGGGTCGACCCGATCATGCACGTGACTTGCAGGGACCGGAACCGGATGGCTCTGCAGAGCGACCTGCTCGGAGCGGCCGCCCTGGGCGTCCGGAACATCCTCTGCCTGACCGGGGACCACATGGTGCACGGCGATCACCCGGGGGCCAAGCCCGTATTCGACCTCGATTCGCTTCAGCTGCTCGGGCTGGCCGACGTCCTGCGCCACGGTCGCTACCTGAGCGGGCGCGAGATCAAGCCGGCGCCCGACCTCTTCCCCGGGGCCACGGAGAACCCGTTCGCGCCGCCGTACGATTTCCGCCCGCTCCGCCTGCAGAAGAAACTCGAGGCGGGTGCGCGCTTCATCCAGACTCAGATCACCTTCAACGTCGAGCGCTTCGCGGCGTTCATGGCGCGCGTGCGCGACCTCGGTCTGGATCGAAGAGTGCCGATCCTCGCCGGTGTCGCGCCCCTGCGCTCCGCCCGCGCGGCGCGCTACATGCGGGAGCGGGTGCCCGGCATGGAGGTCCCCGACGACATCGTGCGCCGCATGGAGCAGGCCGGCAGCGAACGGTCCCGGCGCGAGGAGGAGGGGATCCGCATCTGTGTCGAGACCATCGAGCGGCTGCGCGAGGTCCAGGGCCTCGCCGGCTTCCACGTGATGCCGATCCACTGGGAGGAGGCGGTCTCCGAGATCGCCGCGCGGGCGCGCCTGGTGCCGGCACGAGCCGCCCTCGCCTCCCCCATCCCCGCGATCGTGCGCGAGGACGCGGCCGACACGCTGCACAACCGTCCGCGGGAGCACCGAGCATGAAGACCATCGTGTCGTCCGCATCCAGGACCATCGTGATCAGCCCGGAGGACCCGTTCGTCATCATCGGCGAGCGAATCAACCCGACCAATCGGAAGAAGCTGGCCGAGGAGCTGCGGCGCTTCGATTTCACCCGCGTGCGGAGAGACGCCGTCGCCCAGGTCGAGGCCGGGGCCCAGATGCTCGACGTCAACACCGGCATCCCCGGCGCCGACGAGCCGGGCATGCTGAAGGGGGCGATCCAGGCGGTGATGGAGGTCACCGACGTGCCGATCTCCATCGACTCGTCCACCCCCGAGGCGCTCGAGACCGCCCTCCCCGCCTACAAGGGGAAGGCGCTGGTCAACTCGGTGACCGGCGAGGACGAGATGCTGGAGCGCCTCCTGCCCCTCGTGAAGAAATACGGCGCCGCGGTGATCGGCATCGCCAACGACGATACCGGGATCAGCAACGATCCGCAGGAGAGGTTCCTCATCGCCAGGAAGATCGTCGAGCGCGCGGCGGACCATGGTATTCCGAAGGAAGACGTGATCATCGACCCGCTCTGCATGCCTATAGGCGCGAACCACGAGTTCGGCAGGATCACCTTCGAGACCATGCGCCTCATCCGCGAAGGCCTGGGCGTGAACATGTCGGTCGGCGCCGGGAACGTCGGGTTCGGCCTGCCGGACCGCCCGCCCCTCACGGCCAGCTTCATCCAGCTGGGGATGCACGTAGGTCTGACCGCCTCCATCACCAACGCCCTCGACGCCGAGATCTACAAGATGATCCTGGCCGGCGACCTGATGCTGGGGCGCGACCCCTTCGGCCGGAAGTGGAACGCGCACTTCCGCAAGGTGTCGGCGGCCAAGGCCGGGGGCCGCCCGGCCGCCGAAAAGACCGCCCCCGCCGGACAGCCATCCCCCAGGGCCTGAGACAGCAGCACGAGAGGCCGTCCATGAAACCGACGACAACCGCCAGCGCCGAGAAGGTCAAGGTCACGTTCCTGCCCAAGGAGACGTCGACGCGCGTTCCGGCCGGGACCACCCTGTTCCACGCCGCCGCGTGGACCGGCCAGCCGATCGAGAGCACGTGCGGCGGGCGCGGAACGTGCGGCAAGTGCCGCGTTCAGGTGATCGAAGGCTCCACGCCGATGACCCCCGCCGACCAGGATCACCTGTCCCGGGAGGACCTCGCGGCCGGCTGGCGCCTGTCGTGCCAGGCCGAGGTGCGCGACGAGATGGTCGTCCAGGTGCCGCGCCTCCTCAGCACGCCCAAGACGGCGATGTTCGGCGTCGGCCGCCAGGTCCTGCTCGACCCGAACGTCCACAAGGTCCGCCTGAAGCTGGACGAGCCGACGCTGCACGACCAGCGTTCCGACTATCGGCGCCTCAAGGACGCGCTGCGGGAACAGGGGTTCGCGATGACCGCGTCCCTGCCCGTTCTCCGCACCCTGCCGAAGGCGCTGCGCGAGGCCGAGTTCGACGTCACGGCCGTGCTGTGCGGCGAGACCCTGGTCGCCGTCGAGCCGGGCGACACGACGGGCGAGTGCTACGGCATCGCCTTCGATCTGGGCACCACGACGATCGTCGGCACCCTGATGGACCTGAACACCGGCGGCGCCCGCGCGGTGACCTCGACGCTCAATGCCCAGGCGATCCACGGAGGCGACGTCCTGTCGCGTATCTCGTACACGATGGGGAAGAAGGAAGGGCTCGAGGAGCTTCAGCATTTCGCCGCCTTCACGATCAACGGCATCATCGAGAAGCTGGCCGCCGAGTCGGGTGTCCCCGCCGCCCGCGTGTACGAGATCACCGTGGGCGGCAACCTCACGATGATGCATCTCCTGATGGGGATCGACCCCGAGCCGATTTCGGTGACACCGTTCGCCGCGGCCGCCGCGCACGGCATCGATGTCCGGGCGCTCGACCTCGGTATCACGATCCATCCGGAGGGGCGTGTCTACCTGTTCCCAGCCATCGGCGCCTACGTCGGCGGCGACATCGTCGCCGGTCTTCTGGCCACCGCCGTTCCGCGCGGCAGCAGGCTGCGGCTGTTCGTGGACGTCGGCACCAACGGCGAGATCGCCCTGGGTTCGGAGCAGCGCACGGTCGCGACGGCCGCACCCGCCGGTCCCGCGTTCGAAGGGGCCGAGATCTCCTGCGGCATGCGGGCGACGACCGGCGCCATCGAGGGGGTGCAGATCACCGAGGACGCCGTCATCCTGCAGACCATCGACGACGCCCCGCCCGTCGGCCTGTGCGGCTCGGGTCTCGTCGACGTCGTGGCGCAGCTCTACAGGCGCGGACTGATGGACGCCACCGGCCGCATGCGTTCCCGCGACGACCTGCGCGGTTCGATCCCCGACACCCTGTCGTCCCGCCTCGTCACGCTGGACGGGGTGCGCGCCTTCGTCCTGGCGACCGAGCAGGACACGGGGGCACGGCCGGTCGTCTTCAGCCAGAAGGATGTGCGCCAGCTCCAGTTCGCCAAGGGGTCGATCGCCTCCGGCATCAAGGTCCTGATGAAGGTGATGGGCGTCGAACCGAAGGACCTGCAGGAGGTGCTCCTGGCCGGGGCCTTCGGATCGTACATCCACCCGGACGCCGCACGGATCATCGGGCTGGTCCCGGCCGTCCCCCTCGATCGCATCCGCGCGGTCGGAAACGCGGCGGGCGAAGGGGCGAAGATCGCTCTCCTGTCCTACCGCGAGCGCGAGGCGGCCGAGGCGATGCCGAGCCGCGTCGAGTACATCGAGCTCTCCGGTCGCGAGGACTTCAACGACATCTTCATGGGTGTCCTGGGATTCCCGCCTCTCGACAGTCTGCCCTGAGCCCGCCTCGCCCGCTCGTTCCGGTTCAATAGCGCGGGAACCCGCGCTGCTGCAGGCCGACTTCCAGCGCGTGGCTCTCCTCGTAGATGAGCGGGACGAACAACCGGCGCCTGTCGGGTCCGTGCAGGACCACGATATGGGCGACCGGTCCGCCCGCCGGTGGTCGGCGCCGCCAGTCGACCACCTCGCTCCAGGCCACCTGGTCGTCTCCGAGAGGGCCGGCCAGTCTGAAGCCGCGGTCGTCGATGATGAGACGGGCGAGGCAGTAACGTGCCGCGTAGTATGCGGCGCACGCCCCCACGAGAAGGCCCACGGCACCGCGCCAGAACGTGAAGTTTCCGGAGTCCGGCTGCTGCATGCCGCGCGACAGGAAGAGGGTGCCGGTCAGAAGGAAGTAGAGCGCGGCGGCCAGATGGAGAAAGCGCGGCAGGGGGCGGCAGCGCAGGACGAGGGGCGGAAGGTCATCGTGCGAGCCGGCCGGGTGCTGTGGCCCGCTCACGCCAGCTGCTTGAGGAGCTCGCGGCAGGAGGGAAGAACGCGCCGGATCGTCTCCTCGAGGCCGCCCTCGACGATGGCGCCGGCGGCGTTCGTGTGACCGCCGCCGCCGAATCGGGACGCGAGGCGGTTGACGTCGAGGTCTCCCTTGCTCCTGAAGGAGAGCTTGGTCCTGTCTCCCTCCATCTCTTTGAAAAGCACGCCGACGCGCACGCCGTCGATCGACAGCAGATCGTTGACGACTTCCGAGGTGTCTTCCGTCTCGGCCCCGCAGCGGGTCACCTGCTCGCGCGTCAGCGAGATCCAGGCGAGCCGCCCCCTCTCTTCCTGGCGGAGATCGGCCATGGCGACCCCGCCCAGTCTCAGGAGCGCCGCGCTGTTCCGCTCGAAGACCTCCCCATAGACCAGGGGCGGGCTGACGCCGGCCGCCAGCATCTCGGCGGCCGCCTCGTGACAGCGGGGCGAGGTCTTCGAGAAGCGGAAGTAGCCGGTGTCGGTCACGAGGGACACGTAGGCCGCCTGCGCCGCGTTCCGGTCGACCCGGCCGCCCATCGCCTTGACGATCTGGAAGACCAGCTCGCCGGTCGCGCAGGACTCGGGATCGACGATGTTGACCTTCCAGAACGGCTCGACCAGGTTGTGATGGTCGATGCAGATCGTCACGGCGCGCGACGCGCGGATGGCCGGCTCCAGGGGACCCATGCGGGTGGTCGCGGAATTGTCGAGCATGAAGATCAGGTCGGCGCCGCGCAGGAACGGGTCGTGCTTCGACGCGTCGAACACCTCGACCGCACCCTCCGGGTCGAGGAACCGGTACTTCGCGGCGAGCGGCTCGGTGTTGATGACCCGCGCGTCGATCCCGAGCGTCCGGAGATGGCCGAGAAGGCAGATCTCCGCTCCGATGCCGTCGCCGTCGGGAGTCACATGGGTCGCGAGCGCGGCGGTCCGCGCGCCGTCCAGAAGCGGCTTCAGCCGCAGCGCCGCGTCCGCGATCATCTCCCTGTCCTTTTCGGTCATTCCGCGCCGTCCCTCTGCACCCGGACAGCACCGTCACGGTAGGCCCGCGACAGCTCCACGTAGGCCCTGGCGTTCGCGTGGATCCTCTCGATCTCCTCCGGACGCAGCGGCCGCACGACCTTCCCCGGGACGCCGAGAACGAGCGACCCTTCGGGGACCCTCGTCCCCTCCGGAACGATCGCCCCGGCGCCGATCAGGCAGTGCCGGCCGATGTGACACCCGCTCAGCACCACCGCCTTCATCGCGACCAGCACATCGTCCTCGACGACCGAGGCGTGCACGATCGCCCCGTGGCCGAGCGTCACACGCTCGCCGATCCGGGTCGGCCGGCCGCGGTCCACGTGCACCACGCAGGCGTCCTGGATATTGCTCTCGGCGCCGACGGCGATAGGCTCCATGTCGCCCCGCACCGTCGCGTTGAACCAGACCGAGGCGTTCCGGCCAAGGCTCACCTCCCCCACGAGAGCCGCGCCCGGCGCGATGTAGGCCGTGGGATCGATCGTCAGCTTCGTCGCCCGGTAATCCGTCATCGGCGCACCGTCGGCTCTTTGTCCGCGTGGGGAGCCCGCGAATATAGGCCGCGCCCTCCCCCAAGTCAAGGTGCGGATCCCGTTTACTCCGGGCAGGCCGAGGCTTCGTCGTGAGACGGCGCGGGCGCCGCGGACGGGGCACAGACACGGCCGGCGGCGACGGCGGCGACTCGGGGCGGCAGCGGGCCCCCCAGGAGCGAATCACGAACGATGCGGACCGGGTGGACGACCGGCAGCCCGGCGCCCTGCTCGATCTGGATCTTGCAGGTGCCGCAGCCGGTGGCGACGACACCGACGCCGGTCTCCTCGATGCTCTCGAAGAGCGGGCGGCCCATGTGCATCGACAGGGAGAAGTTCTTCTCCTTCATGCCGAAGGTCCCGGCGATGCCGCAGCAATGGTCCTGGACGATCGGCACGACCTCCACGCCCGGCACGAGGGACAGGAGACGCACGACCGCGTCCCCCAGGCCGCGCGCCTGCATGTGGCACGGGTTGTGGTAGGTGAGGCGGATCGGCACCGGCTTCAGACGGGCGCGCAGGCCGGGATCCGTCTCGAGGATCGACAGCGCGTATTCATGGATGTCGCGGATATGACGGGCCAGGACCTCCGACTGCGGCGTCCCCAGGAGCCGCGGGTAGTCCTCCACCAGCGCCAGGCCGCAGGACGGGGCGCTGTAGACGACTTCGTAGCCGCGTCGCGTCAGCTCGAGCAGCGCCGCGACGTTGCGTTCCGCCGAGGATCGCACGTCGTCCAGGTGGCCGTAGGTGATCGCCGCTATGCCGCAGCATTCCTGCGGCGGGATGGCGACCGTGCACCCCAGGGCCTCCAGGAGATCGATCGTCGCCTTCCCCTCCCCTTCGACGTCCTGGTACCCGCCGAAGCAGCCGTGGAAGTAGGCGACCTTGCGACCCGCGGGATCGACCGAAGGGACCCGCGGCCGCAGAGGCTCGGGGTCGAACGGCGCCATGTCGCGCTTCATCGCGATCCCGCTCACCGCCGCCATCAGCCGGCGCGCGGGGGGGAAGCGCAGAGCCGCGTTCGCCAGGGGCGCCAGCATCGTGCCGAAGCGCAGCATCGGGCCGGGGTTGGTCAGGACTCTCTCGGTCGCATCCTTGCCGCGCGCGCGCACGTAGATGTCCTTGGCCATGACGGCCATGCCGGGAATGTCGATGGCCGTCGGGCATTCCGAATGGCACAGCTGGCAGTTGACGCACAGGTCCATGATCGACTTGAACTCATCGCCGGCCATCACGTCCGGCTCGAGCCGTCCCGAGATGACCGCCCGCAGGAGATTGGCCTTGGCGCGCGCCGTGGCCGCCTCGTCGCGCGTCGCGACGGCGACCGGACAGTAGTTGCGGCAGGCTCCGCAGCCGTGGCACTTCTCGATCTCCTTCTGCCACACCGCGTCGTCGATCGTCGTGGCGGTCGGCCGGCGCAGGTAACTCCCGCCGTATCTCAGATCATCCGTCAGCCCGTAGCTCCCGTCGTGCACGATGATCCCGGGGTTCAAGATCGCCCGCGGGTCGAACAGGCGCTTGACATCCTCGAACGCCCCGACCAGCGGGCCGTAGGCGCGACGCAGGTACGGCGTGCGCAGGCGGCCGTCGCCGTGCTCGCCGGACAGCGAGCCACCCATGTCGATCACCAGGTCGGTGAATTCCCCGGCCATCGCCTCCATCAGCGCCAGGTCACGCGGGTCCTTCTGGTTCAGCATCGGGTTGCAGTGCAGGTTGCAGTCGCCGGCGTGGCCGAAGATCGCCGCCTGCACGTTGTACTTGCGCAGGAGGAGGCGCATCCTTTTGACGAACTCGGCCATCTGCTCGGGATGGATCGCGGCGTCCTCGATGAAGCGGGTGTTGCGCCGCGTTCCTTCCCGGCGCGACAGGATCGGCGAGGCGGCCTTGCGCACCGCCCAGATGCGCGCCGTGTCCTCCGGCCGGGCGGAGTACCGGACGTCCTTCGCGAGGTCCATCCGGCCCGTCAGGACGGCGGCCAGCCGCGCCATCCTGTCCAGCACCTCCTTCGGATCCTCACCCTCCAGCTCGACGATCAGGATCGCCTCCGTGCCGTCCGGCAGCGTGGCGCCCGTTTTGGGATCGGCCTCGCGGATCACCTGCACGAAGGTCGCGTCGAGGAGCTCCACGGCCGACGGACCGAACTTCAGGATCTCCACGACGGCGGCACCCGACTTCTCGAGATCGTCGAACAGCGCCAGGGCCGTCGCCTTCGCCTTCGGGACCGGGACGATGCGGAGCGTGGCGTCCAGGATCAGAGCGAGCGTCCCCTCCGACCCGACCAGGACCTGCGCCAGGTCGATGCTCCCGTTCACCGCCTCGCGCAGGGCGTAACCCGACGAGTTGCGGCGCGTCTTCGGCTGGTGCCTGTCGATCACGTCCCGGTGGCAGGTCGCGATCTCCAGAAGACCCGAGGCCAGGCGCGCCTGCGGTCCGGGCGCCCAGGCGCCACCACCCGGCCGCGGCAGGGGCTCGGTGTCGAGGACCGTTCCGTCGGCCAGGGCCACGCGCAGGGACACCGTGTTCTCCCGCGTGGCGCCGTGCCTGATGGTGTGCGAGCCGCCGGCGTTGTTCGCCAGCATGCCGCCGATGGTGCACCAGGAGGCGGAGGACGGATCGGGCGCGAACTGCATCCCCTTGCGCCTGAGGACTCGGTTGAGCTGGCTCTGGATGACCCCGGGCTGCACGCGCGCCGTGCCTCGCGCCGTATCGATCTCCCCGATGCGCTGGAAGTATTTCGAGAAATCGAGGACGATCCCCCGCCCGAGCGTCTGTCCGGCGAGGCCCGAACCGCCGCCCCGCGCGGTGATCGGGATCCTGTTCCGGCGCGCGTACTCCAGCACGGCGAGGACATCCGCCTCGTGACGGGGGACGACGGCGCCGAGCGGCATCACCTGGAAGATGCACGCCGCCGTGCTGTACAGCGTGCGGTGCAGGGAGTCGAACAGGACCTCCCCTTCGACGAGTCGCCGCAGGTCCTCGGCGACACCGGCCGCGTCGGGCCCCGAGGAGGATCGTCCGGACTCAGTGAGCGCGGGCATGTCGTCCCTTCGGGGGGCCGGGAGCCAGGAGCCCGGCCACGTGCCGGATCTCCGGCAGGATCAGCCGGGTCATGGCCAGACGCACGGCGGACGACGAACCCGGCATCGAGAACACCGCGAGACGGCGGTACGTGCCGGCCAAAGCCCGGCTCAGCATCGCCGCCGAACCGATGCCGCGGTAACTGAGGGCCCGGAAGATCTCCCCGAACCCGTCGAGCCGTTTGTCGAGCAGCCCCGCGACCGCTTCGTAGGTCGAGTCCCGGCGGCCGATGCCGGTGCCGCCGGTCAGAAGGGCCACGCGCACGTCCGGCCTCCGGGACAGGGTCTTCAGATGCGACACGATGCGGCGGGGATCGTCCTTGAGGATCCGGTAATCGGCCACGCTATGCCCGGCCCGCCGCAGAGCCCGCAGGATCAGGGCGCCGCTGCGATCGGTCGATGCATCCCGCGTGTCGCTGATGGTGAGAACGGCGCAGGACACGGACGGCGGACCCTTCAGGCGGTGCTCGCGGTGACCCATCTTCCCCCCGAAGATCCGCGCCGGACTAACCCGCGAGATCCAGGAGGTAGCGGGTCAGTGTGCGCACGCCGACGCCCGACCCGCCCTTCTTCATGTAGGAGTACTCCTTGTCCCCGAAGGCCGGGCCGGCGATGTCCAGGTGCGCCCAGCGCAGCCCGCGTCGCACGAATTGACTCAGGAAGAGCCCCGCCGTGATGGCGCCGCCCCAGCGGATCCCCGTGTTCTTGATGTCGGCGATGTCGCTCTTGATGTGCTCCAGGTACTCCTCGTAGAGCGGCAGCGGCCACATCGGCTCGCCGGCCCTGGAGGCGGCGGCCAGGATGTCGTCGACCATGCCCCGATCGTTCCCGAGGACCCCGGCCGCCATCGGACCGAGCGCCACGACGCAGGCCCCCGTCAGGGTGGCCAGGTCGATCGCCTCCTCGAGGTCGGGCAGGGTCGATGCGTACGACAGGGCGTCGGCAAGGACCAGCCGTCCCTCGGCGTCTGTGTTGCGCACCTCGACCGTCTTGCCGTTCATGATCTTGAGGATGTCGCCCGGCCGGAGGGCGCCTCCCCCCGGCATGTTCTCCGCCATCCCCATGAGGCCGATCACCTCGGTCCGCGGCGCCAGCTCGGGCAGGATCTTGAGCGTCGCGAGCACCGTCGCGGAACCGGCCATGTCGCACTTCATCGTTTCCATCCCTTCCGAGGTCTTGAGGGACAGCCCGCCCGAATCGAACGTCAGGCCCTTGCCGATGAGGGCGATCTTGCGGACCGCCCTCTCTTCCGGTTTGTACTCGAGCTGGATCAGGCGCGGCGCCCTCTTCGAGCCCTGCCCGACGCCGAGGATCCCTCCCATCCCCAGGCGGCGCATCTCCTCCGGTTCGAAGACCTTGATGCCGATCTTCGACTCGTCGGCCACCTGTCTGGCGATCTCCGCCATTTTTTCGGGGAACAGCTCGCCGGCCGGCTCGTTCACCAGATCGCGGGCGAAGTTGGTGGCGCTCGACGTCGTCTCGCCGAACGAGATCCCGTCGGACACCTCCCGGAGCGGCCCGTCCCCCGCGGCCACCTGCACCTCGCGCAGGTATTTGTGCCCGGTGCGCGCCTCGGACCGGTACCGATCGAACCGGTAGGTCCCCAGCAGGATCCCTTCGCACAGGGCCACCGCCGCCTCGCGCGCCGGGAACGGCGAGGCGCCGGCCTGCAAAAGGGGAAGCGCGACGCTCGCGGCGCCCAGCCGGTCGCACTCCAGGAACGCGTCCCCGAGGTAGCGCCGGTAGCGCAGCAGGGTCAGATCGTCCTTCGCCCCGAGGCCGAGCAGGACGTATCTCCTGCACCTCAGTCCATCTCCCGGTGGGGCGTGCCAGAGGAGGTGGCGGCCGGCCGCGCCTTCGAAGTGATCCTCCTTGGCGACTTCCAGGAGACGCTGCGCCAGGGAGCGATCGACCGGGCCCGGGAGAACCGCGTCCCCCTTGAACTTGTAGACGATGCCGATGTCGGCGGTGAGGCCCGCGAGATCGCCCTTCCTGGATTCGATGCGCGGCGGGCCGCTCACGCCCGTCCCTTCACGAAGGCCCGGACACGCGGGACCAGCGCCTGGGCGGAGAGACCCACTTCGTCGAGGAGCTGGGGCATCGAACCGTGCATGACGAACCGATCGGGCAGGCCGACGTGGTGCAGCGCCCCCGGGGTCACGCCCGACTCGTGGAGCTGCTCGTGCACTCCGTCGCCGAAGCCGCCGCGAAGCGTATTCTCTTCGAGGGTCACCAGGACCGGGTAGCGCGCCGCGACGTCTCTCAGGAGCGCGCCGTCGAGCGGCTTGACGAACCGGCAGTTCACGACCGCGACGTCGAGATCCTCCTCCAAAAGCTTCTGCCGCACGGTCTCGGCCGTCTCCACCATCGAGCCGACCGCCAGGAGACAGGCGTCGCGACCTTCGTGCAGCACCTCCCAGGTCCCGATCGGGATGGTCCTGAAGGGACGCTCGGGCGTAAACCGGCGGCTGGGGCGCTTGGGGTAGCGGATGGCGAACGGGTACACCTCCTGGTCGACAGCCGTCTTCAGGAGATCGCACAGCTCGTCGCCGTCCTTGGGAGCGGCGATCACGAAGTTCGGCACGGCGCGCAGGTAGGTCAGGTCGAACACGCCGTGGTGCGTCGGGCCGTCGGCCCCGACCAGGCCGGCGCGATCCAGGCAGAACGTGACCGGGAGGGACTGCACCCCGACGTCGTGGATGATCTGGTCGTAGGCGCGCTGCAGGAAGGTGGAGTAGATCGCCGCGACCGGCCGCATCCCCGAGATCGCCAGACCCGCGGCGAAGGTCACGCCGTACGCCTCCGCGATGCCGACGTCGAAGAAGCGCGACGGGTGCTTCTCTCCGAATTTCACCAGACCGGTGCCGTCGGCCATCGCCGCCGTGATCGCGACGACCCTGTCGTTGTCCGTGGCCAGCCGCGACATCGCCTCGCCGAACACCTTGCCGTAATCGGGGGCGGCCGCCTTGCCCGAGGCGGCCAGCGTCCCGGATGCCGGATCGAAGGCGGTGACGCCGTGGTAGACGCACGAGTTGGCCTCGGCGTAAGGCAGCCCCTTGCCTTTCTTCGTGATGACGTGCAGGAGACGCGGCCCCTTGACCGCCTTCAGGTTCGTCAGCACCGAGATCAACTCTTGAAGATTGTGCCCGTCCATCGGCCCGTAATACTGGAACCCCAGCGCCTGGAACAATCCTCCGGGCACCACCACTTCCTTGAGCGATCGCTCCATGCGCTTCGCCAGCTCACCGGCGGGGACGCCGAGCGGCACTTTCTTGAGGATGTCGCGCACTTCCTCTTTGAGCCGGTTGTAGTACTTGCTCGAGGTGATGCTCGTCAGGTAGGTGGAGATCGCCCCGACGTTCGGCGAGATCGACATCTCGTTGTCGTTCAGGATCACGAGGATGTCCCGCTTCGAGTGTCCGGCGTTGTTGAGCCCCTCGTAGGCCAGACCTCCCGTCATGGCGCCGTCCCCGGTCACCGTGACGACGTGGTGATCCTCGCCGGCGCTGTCGCGTGCCACGACCATTCCCATGGCCGCCGCGATCGACGTGCTGGCGTGCGCCACGCCGAACGCGTCGTACGGCGACTCGGTCGGGCTGACGAAGCCGGACAGCCCCTTGTACTGCCTGATGGTCGGAAGCCTGTCCCGACGGCCGGTGAGGACCTTGTGACCGTACGCCTGATGACCGACGTCCCAGACTATCTTGTCGCGCGGGGCCTCGAAACAGTAGTGCAGGGCGATGGTGAGCTCGATCGCTCCCAGGCTGGGGGCGAGATGCCCGCCGGTCTTGGAGACGACCTCCACGACGTACTCCCGCAGCTCGGCGGCGAGCCGCTCGAGCTCCGGGAGGCTCAGCTTCTTGAGGTCGGCGGGCGAATTGACGAAGGGCAGGATCGCCCCCGACCTGGCCTCTTCCTTCTGCACGCCGCGCACGGCCGGAACGCTCATCTTGTCTGTCAGGGCTTCAGACATCGCGCTCCTCGCTCTCGGGTAGGTCGGCAAATCTCAGGGAAGTCGCTGTCACTGCAGTCACATGGCCGGTAATCATAGACCCCGGGACCGGGCCGGTCAAGAACCGGCTCCCCGGGAGGCCGGAGCGGTCGTGGGCGTCCCGCGGCCCTGTGCTATAGTGCGCGGCCCGGCGGAGCCTCCGCGTGATCCCCCTCAAGGACGACAACCCGACACGCAGCGTTCCCTTCGTGACGGTCGTCCTCATTCTCGCAAACACCGCCGTGTTCGTCTACCAGCTGCTGCTCCCGCCGGAGGCTTCCAAGAGCCTGATCGCCGGGCTGGGACTCACACCCGCCCTGCTGACCGAGGCGCTCCTGCACGATCCGGGGCGGCTCGGCCGCGCCGGCGTGACGCTGCTGACGGCGATGTTCCTGCACGGCGGCATCCTGCACGTCGCGCTGAACATGCTGTATCTGTGGATCTTCGGGAACAACATCGAGGACGTCATGGGTCACGGCCGCTTCGTTCTCTTCTATCTAGGGTGCGGCCTGATCGCCTCACTCACGCAGGTGGCGGCGGCGCCGCACTCGAAGATCCCGATGATCGGCGCGAGCGGGGCCATCTCGGGCGTCCTGGGGGCCTACCTCGTGATGTTCCCGGTGGCGCGCGTCCTGACGCTCGTCTTCCTCGTCTTCTTCGTTCGTGTCGTCTCGTTCCCTGCGGTCATCGTGCTGGGCTTCTGGTTTCTCCTGCAGCTCGTCAATGCCGGACAGATGAGCGCGGGCGGCGGCGTGGCGGTGCTGGCGCACATCGGAGGATTCGTGACCGGGCTCGTCCTCATCCCGGCGTTCCGTCGCAGACGCCCGCGGCAGAGCCTCTTCTAGACCGAAGCAGTCTCGAGCCCGTGGGCGCGCAGCGCCCGCCGCACCTTCCGCCGCAGGTCGGCGATCGTGCCGTCGTTGTCGATCAGGACGTCGGCCAGGGCCAGCGTCGCCAGGAGCTGCTGTCCGGCCGGCGTGGTGGAGTTCTCGCGTTCTTCCTTGCGCGCGAACTCGTCCAGGGTCGCGCCGTCCCCCAGCCGGCCGCGCAGGAGAGAGCGCTCGAAACGCAGCGCCTGGGGCGCGTCGATTCCCAGGAGAAGGAAGCGCGGAAGCCGCCTCAGGACCTCGACCTCCCCCGGGTTGCGGATCGAGTCGACCACAGCGCGCCCCTTCAGGCGCGGGAGCACGCCCAGCGCCAGAGCACCGGGACCGTGCTCCGACCGCAGGTCGACACCGACGCGGATGAGGTTATCGCGGCTGTGATCCAGTCCGCGGCGGGTCGCTTCCTCGCGCACGGCATCGGACAAGGAATGGACATCGAACCCTGACGCGGCGAGGAATGTCGCGACCTCTCCCTTGCCCGAGGCATTGGGACCGGTGAGGCCCACGACCAGAATGGGGAGCGGCTGCTTAGCGCGCGCTGCCGGGTGTGTTGCCCGATGAGTCGCCCTCTTCGGGCGCAGGGGCGTCCGACGGCTCTTCATTGGAATCATCGGGCGGGGCGGGCGCCGCCTCGGGATCGACCGCGGGGGCGGGAGGCGGATCGGCTGGCGGCGGCTGCGTCACCTGCGGCTGCGGAGCGACCGGAGGAGTCTGTGGAGCCGGTGTGGTCCGTCCCGCGTCGACCATCCCCGGTCTTCCGCCGCGACCACCCCCCCCGTTGATGCCGCGGCCGAACCTGCGTCCCGCGGCCAGACTCTGACGCGCTGCCATTCCGAGCATGGGACCACCCGGTCTGCCGCCGGGGCCCGCGGTGGCCTGGGGATAGGGGCGCTGAATCGGGCCGGCGCCGCTGTTCCCGCCGATGTCGAGGGGCTTGATGTGCGCAAGGTTGTCATTCGGACCGCCCGCAGGCCGGCCGCCGATTCCCGGTCCCGCCGCCATCGAGGGATCGGTTGGAAGCCCCGACGCGACCGCGGGCGGAGCGGCGGCGGGGGCGGGCCCGGCCGCCACGATCGGAGCGACGGCAGCCGGCGCGGGCGCACTCTGCGCCGGAATGGCCTGGGGTGCCGTGATCGCGAAATCCTCTATCTTGGAGATCTGGTCGGTCGGGACCCCGACCTTGCCGCCACCCTCCATCTCCAGGATGGTGAACTTCTCCCCCTTCTCGACGCTCTTGACCATGATCGCCTTGCCGTTGACGAAGTAGACGACCTGGTCGGCGAACGACAGGGGGACTGTGGCGCACAGAAGCACGATCGCGAAGGGAAGGAGTCTACGGGATGACATAATCGACTCTCCGTAACGGCCCACCCAGAACCCGGTTTTTAGAGACCCCATCATTGTCCTCCGGATCCCGCGCGAAGTAAACCCCCGGTGGGAAGAAACTTCGGCCCACGGAAGTCTACGGTGAGGGTACGCCCGGCGCAATGAAAATCGTCGCCTACGATGCGGTGACCGAGACGCCTTCGGGCACAAAATGACACTCGAGGATCGTGGCCCCCCGCTCCCGGGCGCTCTGGGCGACCCTCTCCCGCATGCCATCCCTCGCCCAGAGGACCACGCACCCTCCCCCGCCGGCCCCGCACACCTTCCCGGCTATCGCCCCGGCGGAGCGCGCCGCCTCGATCAGACGATCGATCGACTCGTTCGTCACAGTCGGCGACATCCGCTTGCGCGCTTCCCACTCCCGCCCCAGCGCCTCCCCCGCGGCGTCCCAGTCGGCCGCCAGGAGGGCCCGGCGCATGGCGTGGGTGGCTTCGATGATCCGATCGAGCGCCAGCCGCGCATCCGCGTCGCCGTCGAGGTGCCTCTTCAGCATGTCCCAGTTCGAGACGCCGGAGGCCCTCGACACGCCGGTGAACACCAGGACGGTCCTCTGCCCCAGTGCCGCGCCGTCCACGGCCAGGCGCTCCACCCGGGTCCCCTCGACGGTGTAGTGGAGGGCGAGCGTGCCGCCGTGGCGGGCCGGGTGGTAGTCCTGCTCCCCCGTCGGGATCCTCAGCACCTGCGTCTCGATGGAGCGGGTGAGCTGCAGCAGCGCGTCGCCGCCGAGACCGCGGGAGGTATGGCGATCGAGGGCGGCGGCCAGGGCGATGCCGAGCGTCGACGAGCCTCCGAGGCCGGACCCGGCGGGGGCCCGGCAGTCGGTCGTGATCCGGCATGACGCCTCGCGCGCCTGCGCCTGCTCGAGGAAATGGGAGGCGAGACGCATCGGGAACTCGAGCTCGGATGGCGCCTCTTTCAGCGCCGCGCGCAGGTGCGCCACGGAGGCGAACCGCGCCCTCCGGTCACGGTCGATGGAGACCAGCTCGACCGACCCGTCGCGGGTGGATTCGACCGTGGCGCGGGCATAGAGATCGATGGCGGTATTGACGGTGAGCGGATCGTCGTGCAGCAGGTACAGCGGCCACAGATCGACGGTGCCGCCCCCGAGGTCGATGCGAGTCGGGGCGCGCGCCTCGACCCGCTCAGGCATCGAGACGCCCCGTCTTCGACCGGTGACCGGCCAGGATGGTCTGCGCCTCGCTCTCCGCTTCGAGAGGCACGAGGACGCGCGTCTCACCGAGGCCGTCCACCGTGAACGGATACAGGAGATGGCTGATGTCGGTCGCGAGGCCGACGGGGATGCCGTAGAGCTCCAGGATGCCCTTGACGAGCTGGGCTTCGAGGTCGCTCCAGGTTCGGTACACGACGACGGACACGGTTTCGTCCACGGCTCGGACCATCATAGACGCGCCCGTGGAAAACGGTCAACGGGAGAGGCGCCAATCCCGCTCCTCCCTCCCGCGGTTGATGATCCGGAAACGCTGTGTTAGCATGCGACGTTCTGCGCCCGCCGCTCTCGGCTCGTCCTTGCCCAGAGCGGCTTTCGATTGGATCCCCGGCGTCATGTCCGCATGCTGAAGTCCTTGGACAGGCCATTCTTCGAGCGCGCCGGGGTGTGGCTCCTGGCGGCCGCTCTCTTGCTGGTCCCCCTCGCGTACAGCTCCAGCCTCGCCGACCCGTTCGCCTTCGTGAAGCGGTCGCTGATGCTGCTGGTCGCACTTCTGCTCTGGGGGCTGGCCTTCCTCGCGCCGGCCCCCGAAGATCGGCCGCGGCTGGTCGCGCCGGTGCGGACCCTTCTCCTCGTCTTCCTCGTCTCGGCCGCGGCGGCCTGTGTCGTCGCCGCCAACCGTGGTCTGGCCCTCTGGGGCCTGCTCGACCTGACGGTAGGGCTCGGCCTCTTCCTCGGGACGGTGCGCTTCGTGCGCGACGTCCGGAGCGTGTCTCTTCTTCTGCGCACCACGCTGCTCGCCGCGTCCATCGTGGCGCTTGCGTCGCTGCTTCAAGTATTCATACCCGCCTCGGCCGGCGGGTGGCTGAACGACATCCTCCCGCCGAATCGTGGCGGATCGACGCTGGGCGATCCGGGTCTGGCGTGCCAGTTCCTGATCCTGGCTCTGCCGCTCGGGATCGGCGCGGCGGCGCTGTCCGCGAGCGCCTGGCGCCAGGCCTGCGGCGGCCTGCTCGGGCTCGTCGCTTCGGCGCTCCTGTTCATCGGCAGGCCCGAGGGCTGGTGGCTGGCGGCCGCCGCCCTGCTGCTCGTCGTCGTGGGCCGCATCGTCCAGGCCGCGGGACACGGCGGCCGCTGGACAGATCTGGCCCCCGATCTGGGCGGGGCCGGTTTGCGCGCCCTCCTGATCGCGGGGATCGTCGTTCTGGTCGTTGTCTCGGTATCCCGCCTGGCCTTCCTGTATCCGTCGGCGAAGCCGCTCGAGCCGCTCCAGGGCACGTCCCTTCTGTCCCCGACGACCGGCAACCCGGCCGCCGACAGGGCCGCGGCCGTCCGCGACACCTTCGTACTCATCCTGCATCATCCTCTCGGGGCAGGGCCGGGCGGATTCCGGCATGCCTTCCTGGAGGTCGCCTGGACGGCCTCGCCGAACTCTCCCTTTTCTCTCAGCCACCAGGCGATCCATCCGGGGAACGCATTCCTGGAGATGACGGCCGAGACCGGTCTCCTGGGCGGTCTGGCGTTCGCGCTCCTCGTCCTCGTGCTGCTTCTCCAGGCCCTCCTCGCCGCGGCCCGGGCGGAGCCACCCTGGGACAACGTCGGCGTGGCGGCCCTCGCCGGGCTCGGGGCACTGGCGGGGATCGCCTTCCTGGGGGCGCCTTACCAGGAGGCCACCCCGTCGATTCTCTTCTGGGTGCTCGCCGGGATCGTGCAGGTCTCACTCCGAAGCGCCGGCGCCGTGCCGCGTCCTCTCGGTCTGCTGGTTCCGCGCGAGCGTGCGGCCGGCGCGGGGCGCGGCAGGCGTCTCGCCGCCGCGGCCGGTCTCGCCTGGATCGCGGCCGCCGCGGTGCTCGGATTCTTCGTGGTCGATCGCGCCCGCGCCTCGATGGCGACGCTGGAGGGGCAGGGGGCGTTCTACGCGGGACGGTACGCGGCGGCGCTGCAGGCCTTCGGGCGCGCTCCCGTCCTGCGCTCGCCCGACCACCTGCCGCGCGTGCTGGCGGGCAGCGCCAGCCTGCGTCTGGGTCTCTACGATCAGTCCGTGCGCGAGTTCGGCGAGACCCTCAGGCGCTCACCTCATTTCATCGCGGCGTACCTCGGAAGGGCGGCGGCCGAGGAGGCCCAGGGACACTGGGACCTCGCGGACTCGGACTACCGGGCGGCCCTCAAGATCTGGCCGGACAACGCCGACATCTACCTGGCGCTCGCGAACCTCGACACCACGCGCGGACGCGTGGACGCCGCGCTCGACGACTACCGCCAGGTCATGGAGCTCAATCCGAACCAGGCGGACACTTATTTCCGGATGGGAGAGCTGTTCCTGCGTCGGGACCAGATCGACGAGGCGATCGAGGCGTTTCGCGTCTGCGCAATGAAGAACCCGAAGTATCCCCGCGTGCTCCTGAGGCTCGGCGACGCCTTCTTCCAGAAGGGGCTGCAGGAGATGGCGCTGCGCTACTTCCAGGCGGCGGCCAACGCCGACGGCAAGGACATCCAGGCGCGGCTGCGCATCGCCAACACGCAGCACGCCCTCGGCAAGATGTGCGAGGCCCAGGACGCCCTCGAGGCGGCCCGCGACCTCGAAACCGACACGGCGCGGCGCGACGGGATCCTCGACCTGATCAAGAAGATCGAGCCCGAGTGCAGGAAGGAGCGCGGGCCGCAGAAGCGGTGATCGCCGGCCTCCGCCTCATTCGATCCAGATCTCGATGTGGCAGCTGTCGTCGTCCACTTCCAGCAGCTTGCCCGCGCCCGCCGTCTCGATCGCTTCGAAAATGTGGTCGAGATTGATCCCCTTCTGCCGCGCCACGTTCTGCATCTCCTTCTTCTGGTCCTCGTTGACGGCGTCGATGAGCATGCGCGCGAAGGCGACCGGCAGATTGACCTTGAGCTCGTAACGCTTCTCCTCCTTGTTGTAGACGGTCATCCGGATGAGGCTCGGGGTCGCACCCCTCGCGCCCGGTCGCTCCGTCTCCGTCGAGGGCACCTGCTTCGGATCGATCTTCAGGATGGCGATCAGGATTTCGTTGCGGATGTCGGTGTCGGTCTGGGTGTCGTACGCCTTTTTCAGGACCGGGAGCGACCGGCGGCGGAGGTCCTCGTCGGACGTGTCTCCGGCCTGGATCGCGGCGAGCGTCGAGACGTAGCGCGAGCCGTTCCCGAGTCCCTCTTTCAGCACGGCGGAACAGTCACGTCTCGAGGGTGAGCGCGGCTCGCAGGCGGCGGAGAAAAGGGCCGCCCAGGCCTGCTCCACCATCACCTTCTCGCCGGTGTGCCCCGCGATGAACTCCCTGAAGGCCTTGACGCCGTCGGCCTCGCGCCCCGGGATCCGGCTCAGGGCGCGCGCCCGGTAGAAGCCCGCCTGGGTCGTCGAGTGTCCCGACGGATACCTCGCGAGGATCTCCTCGCAGCCGCGCAGCACCGCCGTCCAGTCCTGATCGAACACGTCCACCTTCACCTGACGGAACAGCTCGTCCTCGCCGGCGGCCGCCCCCAGGAACGTGAGCGCCAGCACGAGCGCGAGACCGCGGGCGACGTCAGACGACATCCGCCCTCCCCTCCATCTCGCGCGTGACCAGGTCGATGCGCAGAAGGATCTGCCGCGTCTCGATCTGCTCGCGCAGGTCGTGGATCTGGCGCGCCGAGGCGCAGTCGTCGAGCGCCGCCACCTGCATCAGGACCGACTCGAGCTGGCGCACCAGCGTGGACAGCCGCTGGTCCTCGAGCGACCCGAGACCGCCTTCGTAGAGGTTCATCCTCCTGAGCAGCTGCCGCGACTTCTCCTTCTCGAGAGTGATGTCATATTGGCCGCCGGCCTTGCGGCACGGGGCGGCCGGCCCGACCAGGTTGACCAGAACGGCGCGGCTGTCCGTCAGATAGCGGGCAGCCCCCCGGCGCGCCAGCCGGTCCTGCATCGCGTGGGCCGACTCCAGCAGGGAAACGAGCGGCGGCCCTCCGACGCCGGAGTCGGGCGATGCCGGCGCTCCCCCAGGCACGCCTCCCGGCCGCAGCCCCGTGTTCCACAGGAGGACCGCGACGAGGGCGGCCGCCGCCAAGAGCGCGAAGCGAGCCGGGACGGGGACTGCCACCCACCCCGCAGCCACGGCGGTTGCGGGCCGGGCGGCCTCGGCGGCGCGCGCCCGGGCGACGGCGGCACGCGCGAACTCGCGCCAGTCGACCTCGGTCTCGCGGGGAAAGACCGTCTCCGGGGTCGCCGCGTCCAGACACCCGCGGAACTCGTCCCACTCCAGCCCGCAGAATCGGCAGGAGTCGAGATGGCGCAGGAGGCCGGCCTCGTCCGCAGGGACGAGCGCCCCGTAGTAGAGGAGGCTCATCCGGACGCGGGCGGCGCGGCAGGCGCGCGGGGGCCGGCGCGGGCTCACGACGACTCACCTTTCGGCGACCGGAACGCCGGATCGGTGCGCGCCAGGTGGTCGCGGATCGCCGCGGCGGCGCGGTGCAGGGACGACTTGACGGTCCCCAGGGCGCAGCCGAGAGCCTTGGCTATCTCCTCGAGACGCATCTCTCCGAAGTGGCGCAGCATGAAGATCTCCCGCTGTCTCGGCGGCAGCGTGTCGATCGCCCCCTGCAGCACGCTCCGGAGCTCGCGACGCTCCTGGCGCGTCTGGGCGGATTCCTCCGACGAGGACAGAGGGAGCGGTCCCCGTCCCGGCCGCGTTTCCTGCGCCTCGTCGAGGGACTGCTCCGGGCGGACCCGCCGGTGCCGGATCTGGTCGATGCACCGGTTGGCGAGGATGCGCGACGCCCAGGTGAACGGATGGGCGCTGGGACGATAGCTCTGGCGGGCCAGGTAGATTTTCACGAACGCCTCCTGCACCGCGTCGAGGGCCTCCTCGTGGTTGTGGAGGTAACCGCAGGCCAGCCGATACAGACGTCTCTGATAGCGCTCGACGAGAGTCTCGAAGGCGCCGGGTGATCCACGCCGCACCTGTTCCATGAGGGTGAAGTCATCAGCCTCCACACCCCCCTCCGCACAGGATCAAACGGCCGCGGGCGTCCCGGGGTTTACCGCTTCCGGCGCGCCGCGATGAAGTTTTCGATGACCCGGAGGACCTCCGCGGGTGGGTCCACGAAGCGGATGCCGATCCCGGGCAGGAGATGGCTCCCCGGTTGCGGCCGCAGAGACCGCCGGACCTCCCCCTCGGCCGCGACGGGCGCCGGTTTCTCCAGGCGTCCCTCGAGCCGGCGTGACGGCAGGTGGATCACCATCTGCAGCCGGGTCCCGCGGACGAACGGCCGCGGGCTCTTGAGGAACAGGCCGTGCGTGCTCAGATCGCGAGTGTAGGCGGTGTAGGAGGCCGATCTCACCTTGAATTCGACCCGGCAGGACACCGGGATGCGTCCCTCGCGGCGCTCCAGGAGCGGCACGAAGCGTCGCACCTTCTCGAGGAAGGAGGCCGACTCGAGCGGCTTGATCAGGACATCATCGCAGCCGGCGCGCACGCACTCCTCGCGGCGGGACTCGGAGGCGACGAGCACGATCGGAATCCGCCCGAGGAGCGGGTCGGCCTTGAGGAACCGGCAGGCCGCGATGCCGTCCATCTCCGGCATCTCCGCGTCCAGGAAGACGAGGTCGGGTGGATCCTGACGGCACAGGTTCAGCGCCTCGACACCGGTGCGCGCAGTCTGGATCCTGCAGGTGGTCCGCTTCAGGTAGTTCCTCTGCAGGTCGATGAACGGCAGGACGTCGTCCACCAGGAGGATGCGGACGATGCGCTCGTCACTCACCGCCCCCTCGCCGAGCAGCGCTCCAGCACGTACCCGGCGAGGAACATCAGACTGCCGAGGAGCAGCCAGGCGAGCTCGGAGTTCATGTTGTCCTCCCCGAAGCCGTAGACCAGCAATGCCACGCCCAGGGTCAGCATCGCCGCGATCTCGAGGATCTTGCCGACTACGTACGTCACGCCCGCCACTATAGCGGAAGGTGCGTTCCGGTGCTGCCATCCGTTACCATGAGCGCGGGGACTCCGGGGGAGGCTGAAGTGGGGGACCACAAGGGGAAGCGAGTCGCCGTGATCGGAGGCGGCCCCGGCGGCGCGCAGTGCGCCCGGCGTCTGGCGGAGGCCGGCGTCGATGTGACCGTGTTCGAGCCGCGGGTGCGTTTCGAGAAGGCCTGCGGCGGCGGCATCCCGGCCCGGGGCCTGGAGCGCTACCCGTTTCTCCTCGACACCGGACTGGCCGGGAAGGCGGTTCGCGAATGCCTGGTCGTCGCGCCGTCCGGGCGCGAGGCACGGTTCCCCCTGGAGCACCCTCTTTACGTCTTCAGCCGCGGTGCCCTGCACTCCTTCATGCTGTCGCGCGCCGCCACCGCCGGCGCGCGCGTCGTCCGGGCGCGTGTCGTGTCGTTTCGGAACGACCGGGGTGCGTGGGACGTGCGCGCGGCCGCGGCGGGCGGAGGCGAGGCGGACCCCTTCGGCCCGTTTGATTTCATCGTCGCGGCGGACGGCGCCGCGGGGGCGGCCCGCCGGCGCCTCCTCCTCTCCACCTCCGGCGCCGACGTGTCGCAGGGGATCGGCTATTACCTGCCGGACGTCTCCGAGGAATTCGTCACCCTCAAGTTCTACGATCGTCTGCACGGCTACCTCTGGGTCTTCCCGCGGCCGGATCACTCGTCGGCGGGGATCTGCGCCACGCTCGGCGCGCTGCCTGTTTCCGGGCTCAGGGGACTGATGGACGATTTCCTGAAGAGTCGCTATCCGGCCGCGGCCGTCGAGGCCGCCGAGCGCTACGCCGCCCTCATCCCCGGGGCGCCGCAGGACCCGGGCAGCGAGCGGCTGCAGGGGGATGGATGGGCGCTGATCGGCGACGCCGCGCGTCTGGTCGACCCGCTCACGCGCGAGGGAATCTATTACGCGATGATCTCGGGCGATCTCCTGGCGGAGGCGCTGTGCCGCGGACAGCCGGAGCAGTACACAGACGCCTGGGCCGATCAGGGGGCCCGGGAGCTGTCCTGGGCGGCGGCGCACGGAAACGGCTTCTTCGACGCGCGCTTCATCGAGCGACTGGTGTTCCTCGCCGCCGCCAGCCCCGCCATCGCGCGCGTCCTGTCCGACGTCATCTCCGGGCGGCAGACGTACAGGACCCTGAAACGCCGCCTGTTGCTCAACGTCCCCCTGGTCGCGGCGCAACTCGTCCGCCGCGCGGTGACGGCGCCCCTCAGGCGTCGTGACAGTTGAAGCACTGGTTCTGGGCCGGCGGGTGGTTCGGTCCGCGCGGGCTCTTCTTGCCCGGACCGTGGCATTCGAGGCAGTCGGCCGGCTGCCGGGATGTCCGGTGATCGGCGTCGGCCGGGAGCCGGGGCGGATGGTGCAGGATGGTGTAGACGACGAGGAGGACGGCCAGCGTCCCGCCAACTACAAGAAAGATGATGAGAGGCGCCCGCCGGGATGTCGTGGACGTCACTGCGGACGGTCCGCCCTCATCCGCGGTCGACCCGCCGCGCGCGCGTGTTGGTCGAGATCTTCTCGGTGGCCATGACCTTCCCCTGCAGGAACGCCTCCTCGGCGATGGCCACGATCGAGGCGCGGATGTCGCCCCGCATCCGGCCCGTCGGCCGGAGCTCGAACTTCCGCGCCACAACGACCCGCCCGTCGATCGACCCTTCCACGATCAGGTTCTCCGCGGTGATGTCGCCGCGCACGGAGCCGTGCGGCTCGATGACGACCGACCCCGAGGTCACGACGTTCCCCTCGATGTGGCCGCGCAGCCGGATGTTCTCCTCGGAGACGATTTCACCGACGAGCGTGACGTCCCGATCGATCAGCGTGAGACCGTCGGTCTCCGGCAGTTCCTGCTCTGTCCTTGTGTCCTTGAAGAGGGGCAATCGCTTCCCCCGCGGGAGTGCGATGATATCAGCCGGTGCCGCCTGGATCAAATCAGCCTTGCGGCCGGTCGATCTCCTCCAGGCGGGCCTGGCCGCGGGCGATCTCCTGCAGGTCTTCCGTGAGACGGTCGCGCGCCCCGGCCGGCACGCTGGCGCGCAGCACACTTCTCTCCGCGTCGTCGTAGGATGACGAGTCCACGCGCCCCCCATGCCGGGCCAGAACGTGCCGCGCCTCGCCATCGAGACGGAGCGGCACGCTGATGAGCAGACGGCTCATCGGCACCGCCTCGACCCTCGGGGCGTCCTGGAGGACCCGGGTCGCGGCGGCGCGATAGGCGCGCGCCAGGCCGCCCTTGCCGAGCCTGGTGCCGCCGAAGTAACGGGTCACGACGACCACCAGGTTGCCGAGCCCGGCGCTGTGGATCGCCTGCAGGACGGGGGGTCCCGCGGTCCCTTTCGGCTCGCCCGCGTCGTGGGATCGCTCCAACCGCTCGCCCGGACGCCCCGCCACCGACATGCCCCAGCAGTGATGGGTCGCATCCGGGAACTCCGACCGCACCGTTTCGATCGCCAGGTCCGCCTCCTCCTCGTCGCGCGCCGGCACCGCCGTGGCGATGAAGCGCGAGCCCTTCTCACGCGTCTCCACGCGCAGCGTCCGCGCCAGGGTGGGGAAGGAAGCGGCCAGCCGGACCTCCCGCGAGAACGGATTCGTTGGAAGCGCGAGTCTAACGAGGCGGGTTGCTTCGGGTCAACGCGGCGGGCCCGGATTGGCTACGACTGCGTCCCCTCGGGCCACTGGTAGAACTGTCCGTGCGAGAAGACCATGTCGCAGTTGAAGTCGGTGGTCTGCCCGCCCGGACGCGAGCTGAGGAGGCCATCCTTGCCATAGCTTGCGAGCGTGTAGTCCGACCCGGTCGAAGTCGTGGATGCGTCCCAGCCGTTGCTCCACCCGTCGGCATCCGGCGGCATCCTGATGAAGTACGGATCGACGATCAGCTTCAGCGCGGCCCAGCTCGGTATCGCCTGCGGGTAGACGGCGGTGTCGGTCGCATACGCCTCGACGGCGGTGCCGATCGTCCGGAGGTCCGACATGGACTTCTTCTGCTTGCTCTTGTCGATCGCGTTGAGAAGATTCGGAAGCGCGACCGCGGAGATGATCCCGATGATCGCGACGACGATCAGGAGCTCGATCAGCGTGAAGCCCTTTCCTCCTGAGTGCCTGGATCCGCGAAGCGTCATCATCGGCGCGCTCCCCCTTCGCGCTCTCAAAGGGCAAGGACGGTGCCAGATCGGCCGGTCCCGGCCCCCCTGGATGCAACTGTCGACATAACATAACGTTGGCCGCGCCGGTCGCAAGCGGCGGCCTCAATTTCGTTGTGCCAAAAAGTGGCGATTCCGCCCCCCGCCTGCCGTTCAGCGTCAGCGCGGCCCTCGCGATCGCGTCACTTGCATCGAAACCGCCGCCCGCTTAAACTACGGACTCTTCACGCGATCGTGAGATTGTCATGCGTCGATCTCCCGGGCGCCGACGTAGCTCAGTGGTAGAGCAACTGATTCGTAATCAGTAGGTCGCCGGTTCAACCCCGGCCGTCGGCTCCATCCCCTTCCGCGGCGACCCGCCGGCCGGCGGCCGAAGGACAGGCTTTCAGCCGATGCCTCTCACCGACACCTCCTTCTCCGAGATGCTGGCGCGCGGCCCCCTCGTCTTCGACGGGGCCATGGGGACGCAGCTCTACGAGCGCGGATACTTCATTACTCGATCGTTCGACGAGGCCAACCTGGCGCGCCCCGACCTGGTGCTCGGAATCCACCGGGAGTACGTGGCGGCCGGCGCGCAGATCATCGAGTCGAACACGTTCGGGGCGAACCGCGAGCTGCTGCGGCGCTACGGTGCGCAGGACCGGCTGCGAGACATCAACCGGGCGGGCGTGCGGCTGGCGCGCCAGGCAGCGGGACGGGCCGCCTACGTCGCCGGCTCCGTGGGGCCGACCGGGACTCTGGCCGCGAAGCTCACCGCCGAAAGACGCGCCATCCTCGACTCGGTCTTCAAGGAGCAGATCGAGGCTCTCGTGGACGAGGGGGTCGATCTGCTGGTCCTGGAGACCTTCATCGGGGCGGCCGAGATGGAAGCGGCCCTCCAGGCGGCCCGCTCTTTGTTTCCCGGCCCGATCGTGGCGCAGATGTCGTTCAGCGAGGACCGGCCTTCGGTCGACGGGCTGCCGCCGGCCCTCATCGCCGATTTCCTGCGCGATCGCGGCGCCGACGTGGTGGGGGTGAACTGCGCCGAGGGACCGGCCTTCGTGTTCGAGGTGGCGCGCGAGATGCTGGGTCACGGCCGGCCGGTGAGCGCGCAGCCGAACGCCGGCCGTCCCCGCCGCCTGGACGAGAGGACGATCTACATGACCACCCCGGAGTACTTCGGGGTGTACGCGCGGCGGCTGTTCCAGAGCGGCGTGTCGCTCGTCGGCGGCTGCTGCGGCACGGGGCCCGAGCACGTCAGGCGCGTCGCGGACGCGGCCGCCATGATGTCGGGTGGAAGGGTCAAGGTCGAGGCGGCTAAGCCGGGAATCGCGATCCCCGAGGTGGGCCGCCCCCCGTCGGCGCCGATGGCGGAGAAGTCGACGCTCGGCGCGAAAATCGCGCGCGTCCATCGCGACCGGATCGACCCGGGCGGGCCGCGCCTCCCGCTCGCCGGTCCGGAGTCGTTCGTCGTCAGCGTCGAGGTCAACCCCGAGCCCGGCCTCGACCCCGGGCACAGTCTCGAGGCCGCGGCGATGCTGAAGCGCGCCGGTGTCGACGCGGTGAACACGGCGGACGGGCCCCGCGCCGTGGCGCGCATGAGCAACCTGGCGCTGGCCCTGCTGATCCGCGAGCGGCTCGGTCTCGACGTCCTGCTGCACGTCTGCTGCCGCGACCGCAACCTGCTCGGGCTGCACTCCGATCTCCTGGGCGCCTGGGTCCTCGGTGTCAGGAACCTGGTCATCATCACCGGCGACCCGCCGAAGATGGGGGACTACCCGGCCGCCACCGCGGTGTTCGATCTCGACTCGATCGGCCTGCTGCGGCTGGTCGACTCGCTCAATCACGGGGTCGATCCGGCGGGCAAGTCGATGCACGACCGCACCTCGTTCCTGCTCGCCTGCGGCGCCGAGCCGGCGGCCCACGATTACGACCGCGAGCTGAGACGCCTGGAGGAGAAGAAGCGCGCCGGCGCCGAGTTCGTGATGACTCAGCCGGTGTACGACCCGGTGGTGCTGAGGCGCTTCCTTCTCGACATCCGATCGCTGGGTCTTCCCGTGCTCGTCGGGCTGTGCCCTCTCGCGAGTGCCAGGAACGCCGAGTTCCTGCACAACGAAGTCCCCGGCATGCAGATTCCCGCGGCGATCCGGGCGCGCATGGCGAAGGCCGCGTCCGCCGAGGAGGGCCGGCGGGAAGGGATGCTGGTCGCACGCGACATGCTCCTCGAGGTGAAGGACGACGTGGCCGGCGCGTATCTCATGCCGCAGTTCGGCCGCTTCCGCACCGCCGTCGAAGTCCTGCAGCCGCTCGGATACGACTTCGACCCGGAGGACCGCCAGGACGCTCCACATCCTCGAGGTCGCCCGTGAAGGACGTCTCCACCGCCACGACACGCAGCGGAGGCCGGGCGCGCGTCCCGCACGATCCCACGCGCCGCCTGCTGTCTCCCGGGCAGACGATCCGGAGTCCGGAGACGCTCCTGTCGTATCGGATCGAACAGTTTCTCGGCGAGGGGGGGTTCGGGCAGGTCTTTCTCGCACGGCGCCTGGAGCACTCCACCATTGTCGCGGAGCTGGTCTGCATCAAGGTCAGCGGGCGCATCGACGGGTGGCTGCGCGAGGCGTACTTCGGCCAGCTCCTGGACGGTCATCCACGAGCGATCCGCGTCTACGACGCCTTTCCGCTGACCACGCCGGAGGGCCGGCCGCTGTATTTCCTGGCGCTCGAGTACGCGCGCCACGGTGACTTGCGGGCGTTCCTGCACCGCGCGGACACGGGGTGGCCCGAGAAGACGGTCCGGCGCGAGATCGCCGGCATCCTCGAGGTGCTCCGCAAGCTGCACCGCGGGCGGCTGCTGCACCGCGACCTCACGCCGATGAACGTGTTCGTGTGCGACGGGCCGAGCCTCAAGCTCGGGGACTTCGGCATCGTGCGCCAGCAGAGCGACCGGGGCGGAGTCGTGTCGCACACCATGAACGCGCTGACGGCCCCGAGCGACATCCTCGCCGGCGCGGTCCCCAAGTGGCAGGCCCGCGACGACGTGTACCAGGTCGGGCAGCTCCTCGGCATGCTGGTGAAGGGGGACGCGAGCGCGCGTCTGCGCACCTCGGAGATCCGCCGCTTCCCCTGCGGCGACCATCTCAAAGAGATCATCCATCGCTGCCTCGGCGAGCGCCGCAAGAGATACGAGAGCGCCGACGACCTGATCGAAGCGCTGCGCAATCCTCCGGCCCCTCTCAAGCCGGGCGTGCTGCGGTCCCTCAATGGGGTGCACCTCGCCTTCACCGGTATTCTGAGCAAGCGCCGCAGCGTGGCCTCCAGGGCCGCGCGGAAGGCCGGCGCCAAGGTGCACGGCGGACCGTCGGCGCTGACCACGGTCATCGTGCGCGGGCGGCCGAATCCTCTGCAGGCGGCGGGCCGCGACGCGGGCCTGAAACTGATGGAGATCAAGCGGCTGCGCGCCAAGGGACACAGGATCACGCTGCTCAACGAACAGCAGTTCTGGCGGCTGGCGCGCAAACGGTAGACTCGCCGCGCCAGGCGGGCGATCTCCGGAAAGAGCAACTCTTGGGTTGCACGTGGCCCGGGTCTGCCGTATAGTGCAACCATACGGTTGCGCATGAGCGCCGCCGGCCACGAGGAGGTTCCCGGATGACATCAACGACCGATCGCATCGAGAAGACGATTCTGCTGCGCGCCCCGAAATCGCGCGTCTGGCGCGCGCTCACGGACTCAGCCGAATTCGGCACCTGGTTCCGCGTGAAGCTGGAATCCGGCTTCGCCGTCGGCAGGACGGTGAAGGGGAAGGTCACGTACCCCGGATACGAGCACCTGACGTTCAGCGTCGAGGTCGAGCGGATGGACGCCGAGCGGCTCTTCTCGTTCCGCTGGCACCCGTACGCGGTCGACCCGAAGGTCGACTACTCCGCTGAACCCGCGACGCTCGTCGAGTTCCGTCTCGAGGAGGCGGCCGCCGGGACGATGCTCACGGTGGTCGAGTCCGGCTTCGATCGCGTTCCGGCCGGACGTCGCGACGAGGCGTTCCGGATGAACTCGCAGGGGTGGGCCATCCAGATGCAGAACATTCAGCGCCATGTCGCCGGCTGACGCTATCGACGTCGCGCAGGTCCGGGACGCCGCGCCCCTGTTCGCTGCTCTCGGGGACGAGACGCGTCTCAAACTCTTCGTCCGGCTCTCCTCCAGCGGGCCGGAATCGATCTCGCGCCTGAGCGCGAAGACCCCGGTGTCGCGCCAGGCGGTCACGAAACACCTGAACGTCCTTTCCAGGGCCGGTCTGATCCGGGGAAGCCGGCGCGGACGCGAGCGCATCTGGCAGGTCGAGCCGAAGCGGCTTGCCGACGCGCGGTTGCATCTCGAGCGGATCTCGCGCCTGTGGGACGACGCCCTGGGCCGGCTGCAGCGACACGTCGAAAGGTAGACGCGCGGTCGACGGGCGAAACCTGACCGCATTTCGGCAGGTGTTCGAATTCAGGCAGCCGTCTCCCCTGCCGGGCATTCCGGTGCGTCGCGGGGGAACCGAAGCCCGGTCAGCGTGTTCCACGGTGGATCGTCATCGGCCGCAGTGTTGGCACGCCGCTTGAAGTAGAGAACATCGGGCCACGGTGGCCACGAGGAGGAGCACACCATGAGCGAGAGGTTCAAGAACAAGGTCGCGGTGGTCACGGGTGGGAACAGCGGCATCGGTCTCGCCACGGCGAGGGCGTTTGTCCGCGAGGGGGCCAAGGTGGCCATCACGGGACGGAGCGACGTCACCCTGAAGGCGGCCCAGAGGGAGCTCGGGCCCGATGTCCTGGTGCTCAAGGCCGACTCCTCGCGAGTCCCGGAGATTTC